>Ga0207674_10002181_pt1 | contig 24762 bp, 23 predicted proteins | sample KBSCornC72_FD_184303 | JGI IMG/M metagenome (GOLD analysis project Ga0207674, IMG submission 184303) | Corn rhizosphere microbial communities from Kellogg Biological Station, Michigan, USA - KBS Corn C7-2 (SPAdes) (version 2) | ecosystem: Host-associated > Plants > Roots > Rhizosphere > Soil ...
CGCCTTGCCGCCCGCGGCGAGCGATTGCTGCAGCGCGCGTTGCTCCAGTTCGGCGAATTGTTGTTGTTTCGCCGCCAGCTCCTTGCGGCTTCGGAGCAGCTCCGACCGCGCCGACAGCGCGGCCGTCTCGAGCCGCTGGCCTTCGCTCAGCTGCGACGACAGGGCCCGAGTCCGCGCGCGGATCGCGGGAATGGTCGAATCGAGCAGCACGCTGACCTTGACCAGCTCGTCCGTGCCTCCACCATCCATCAGCGCAAGCAGCGGCGGTCGCCGCGCCATGACTGCGAGGCCGGCGAGCAGCGAGGACACCGGCCGCTGCTCCTCAGCGAGCCGTTGCCGGTGCGCGGCGACATAGGCCGAAGCGAGGCGGTACTGGGCGTCGGCGGCGGTGATTCGCGCTTCGGACGCTTCGATCGCCTGAGCCGCGGCCGCCTGCTCGGCGCGGAGTCGCCCGGCTTCGTCGCGCGCCCGCGAGGCGATCTTTTCCAGCCGTGCCGTTTCGGCTTCCGCGCTCGCCTGCTCCGCCTGCGCCTGCCTGACCTTCTGCTCCAGGGGCTGGCGCTGCGGCTGCGCAGGCGCGCTCGCCGCAAGGAACGGCGTGAGCAGCAGCGCCAAAGCAACGAGCTTCATGCGCTAACCTTCGCGATGATAGGGGTGGTTCGCAAGGATGGATGTGGCGCGGAACAGCTGCTCGGCGAGCATCGCGCGGACCAGCAGGTGCGGCCAGGTTGCAGGGCCGAAGGACAGCAGAAGGTCGGCGCCCGCGCGCTGCTCCTCGTCATGGCCGCCGTGGGCGCCAATCAGGAACCGCGCCTCGCGCTTGCCGCCGTCGCGCCAGCCTTCGAGCCTTTTCGCCAGTTCGACGGACGACAGAGCCTGGCCGCGCTCGTCGAGCACGATCGTGACGCTGTTCGACGGGAGCGGTGGGACGTTTCCGGCTTTCTCGGGCAGCTCGGTGAGCTTCGTCGGCCAGGCGATCCGTTTCAGATAGCGTTCGACCAGCTCGGCCTCCGGAGAGCGGCCGATCTTCCCTCGAGCGACGATGTGAAGAAGCACTATTGCGCGGAAAGCGCCGGACTGAAGGGCCAGGTGAACAACGACCGGAAGCCGTCGTAGATGGTCCGTGCCGCCTCGGCGATGGTGCGTGGCCGGTTCGAGCCGCCCCGGGCGAAGATCGCGACCGCGATCCTGTGGCCGTCGGGCATGGTGATGAAGCCGACATCGTCCGAAAGGCCGTTGAGCGTCCCCGTCTTGTGCTCGACCGGAGTCCCGGCCGGCAGCAGCCATTTCATCCGGTTCTTGCCGGTGTGGCACTGGGCCATAAGGTCGAGGAGATAGTTGCGGCTTTTCGGCGAGATGATGTCGGCCTTGTAGATGCGCTTGAGCAGCTCGATCATGCCCATCGGAGTGCTCGAATCGCGGTGGTCCCAAAGGTCGCGCTTGTCGGCGAGGAGCTGGGCGATGGTCCGGTCCACGCGTACACCCTGGATCCCGTTCTGCACCAGCCAGCTGTGGACGGCATGGGGTCCGCCGACATCTTTGAACAGCATGTCGGCGGCGTGGTTGTCGCTATAGATCAGCATCTTCGCCATCAGCTTGCGGACCGGCTGGCCGCTGATCTTGTCGTCCAGGCTCTTCTGACCATGATCGACCTGCGACAGGTAAAGCGCCGCGATCGCGACCTTGACCGTGCTCGCCATCGGGAAGGGCGTGTTGCCCTTGATGCTGATACTTTCGCCGGTGTTCAGGTCGACCGCCGCGATGCCGACGTCGGTGGAGGTGCCGGCGAGCATCGCGCTCAGCTGCTGCTCGACCGAAACGAGGTCCGGCGAAGCCGCCGCTGCCGCAGGAGTCGCGACAAACGCCAGAAGCGACAGAAGAACGGCAAGAAATCGCATCGCCCTCACCCGCGAGCCGCGCTCACGTTCGACTCATCACCAAAGGCCCACATTCGTTCCAAATTGTAAAAATTTCTCACTTCGGGACGGAAAATGTGAACGATCACGTCATCGGCGTCGATCAGCACCCAATCCGCTGCCGGGAGCCCTTCGATCCGGACGCTTCTGCCAAATTGCTCTTTTATCTTGTCGGCAAGCTTAACAGCCATGGACGCGACCTGCCGCGTCGAGCGGCCCGAGGCGATCACCATATGGTCGGCGATGTTCGATTTGCCCGCGAGCGGGATGGACACGACTTCTTGCGCCTGGTCGTCGTCGAGCGACTGGAGAACGAGCTTGTGCAGGTCTTCAACGTTCACGGGGGCGCGGCCGGTCTGGCCGGCGTCTTCAGCGGGATGTTCGGTCAAGGGGTCTCCTGGCGAACAGGGGCGCGCCGACGAGAACCCGTCCGCGGCGCGGACGAAGGCGGTCGGCGATACCAGCTGGGGTCTTGCGCACGAATGGCGGTAGCGGACGTCGGGTCGGGCGGCAGGCGAAGGAAGAGGATCGCCGGTGCACTCCACTCCGTCCAGTGACTCGCCTGGCCCGGCGGGTGGACGAACCGGTCGAGCCAGCCCATCGCGCGCGCCGCGTGGGCAGCTGAATCATAACCGGAGCGGGGAATCACCGCAATCGGCAGTTCGCGGGTTAAATCCTTCCAATCGCGCCATTTGTGAAAATCTGGCAGAGTGTCGCTTCCGAGCAACCAGATGAAGCGATGCTCCGGATGGCGCTCCTTCAGCCGGCGCACCGTGTCGATGCTGTAGCGCGTGCCTTCGCGGCTTTCGAAATCGCTGACGTTGATCGGTGCGCTGCGCGCCACGTGCTGCGCCGAGGCGAAGCGCGCCTCGAAGGGAGCCATGTCCGTCGCGCCCTCCTTTAGCGGATTGCCGGGCGAGACCAGCCACCAGACTTCATCGAGGCCTAGCGCCTTCATTGCCTCGAGGCTGATGTGGCGGTGCCCGCGATGCGCGGGGTTGAACGAGCCGCCGAGGAGACCGATGCGCGCCATGCCTCTCAACGGCTAGCACGCGTGCGCAGCACCGCCTAATATCGCCCCATGGGGGAATTCGAAGCATTGGGAGATGCTGTTACCGGAGGCTTGCTGGCGCGCGCGGTGGAACCGGCGGCTGGGGAGGCGAGCGGGGACGGCCATACCGACGAGAAATGCTGCCTCAATTGCGGGGCGAAGCTGATCGGTCCCTATTGCGCGGCTTGCGGGCAGAAGGCGCATGTCCACCGCTCGGTGAGGGCCTTCTTCCAGGATTTCGTCACCGCCCTGTTCAATTTCGAAGGCAAGATCTGGCGCACGCTGCCGATGCTGGCCTGGCACCCCGGCGAAATGACCCGCCGTTACATCGCAGGTGAGCGGGCGCGCTTCATTTCGCCGATCGCGCTCTACCTGTTCACCGTGTTCGCGATGTTCGCGGTGCTCAACTTTTCGGGCGCGCTGGGCTCGAACGGGGGCAAGACTTTTCGAGAGGGACTCAAGACCGAGATCACCGAAAACCAGGCGAAGATCGCCAAGCTCGAGGCGGAGCGAAAGGTGGACGTGGCGGCGGGCAAGGACGTCGCCGAGCTCGACCGCAGAATCGCCAGGCGCAAGGAGGACATTGCCGAGAGTCAGAAGATGCTGAGCGGCCAGCCGATTGCTTCCGGCGATGTCGGCGACGAAACGCCGAGCTGGATTCGCCCCTTCATCGAACATGCCCGGGACAATCCGGAGCTCGTCTCGATGAGGGTCCAGGATTCGGTGTCCAAGTACAGCTGGATGCTGATCCCGCTGTCGGTCCCGTTCATGTGGCTGCTGTTCCCGTTCCGGCGACGCTACAACACCTACGACCACGCGGTGTTCGTCACCTACTCGCTGTCATTCATGATGATGCTGGTGATCGCGGCCGGGCTGCTGATCACCGTCGGCCTGCCGGGACTCGCGAGCCTGCTGTTCTTCGTGCCGCCGTTCCACATGTACCGGCACCTCAAGGAAACATACGAGCTGGGCCGCTTCAGCGCGATCATGCGGACGATGGCGCTGCTGACCTTCGCCTTCATCGCCGCTGCCTTGTTCTTCGCGACGTCAGTCGCGATCGGAGCGATGTAGAGAACACGCCCCTCACCCCGGTCGCGTCGCGAGTCGACCCTCCCTTGACGGGATGGCGGATTAGGCGCCGGCGGGCGCGGGGCCGCCGATCGCGCCGGGCTTGGGCCGCTTCGCCTTCGGGATCGAAGAGCCCGCCGTCGGGATCGCCGGGCCGGAAGTGCCGCCGCGGTCGATGCCCTCGCCCGCGATCGCCTTCTTGATCTCGTCGCCGGTCAGCGTCTCATATTCGAGCAGCGCCTTGGCGAGTGCTTCGAGCTGTTCCTGGTTCTCCGTCAGCACCGTCCTGGCGCGCTTGTATCCGTCCTCGACGATCTTGCGGATCTCGGCGTCGATCGCCTGCGCCGTCTCGTTGGACATTTGTCGCTGGCGATTGACGGAATAGCCGAGGAACACTTCCTCGTCGGGCTCGGCGTACTGCAGCGGACCGAGGGCGTCCGACATACCCCAGCGCGTCACCATGTCGCGCGCGAGCTGGGTCGCATATTGGATGTCCGACGACGCGCCCGACGAGACCTTGTTGTAGCCGAAAATCATCTCCTCGGCGACGCGGCCGCCCATCGAGACGGCGAGGTTCGCGTACATCTTGTCGCGGTGGTAGGAGTAGCTGTCACGCTCCGGCAGGCGCATGACCATGCCCAGCGCGCGGCCGCGCGGGATGATCGTGGCCTTGTGGATCGGGTCGGACGCGGGCTCGTGCAGAGCGACGATCGCGTGGCCGGCCTCGTGATAGGCGGTCATCCGCTTCTCGTCCTCGGTCATGACCATCGACTTGCGCTCGGTGCCCATCAGCACCTTGTCCTTGGCCTCCTCGAACTCCTGCATGGCGACGAGCCGCTTGCCCTTGCGCGCGGCAAGTAGCGCCGCCTCGTTGACCAGGTTGGCGAGGTCAGCTCCGGAGAAGCCGGGGGTGCCGCGTGCAATCACGCGGGCATCAACATCGGGCGCCAGCGGCACCTTCTTCATGTGCACGCCGAGGATCTGCTCGCGCCCGTCGATGTCCGGGCGCGGCACGACGACCTGGCGGTCGAAGCGGCCCGGCCTAAGCAGCGCCGGGTCGAGCACGTCGGGCCGGTTTGTCGCGGCAATGATGATGATGCCTTCGTTGGCCTCGAAGCCGTCCATCTCGACCAGCAGCTGGTTGAGGGTCTGCTCGCGCTCGTCGTTGCCGTTGCCGAGACCCGCGCCGCGGTGGCGGCCGACGGCGTCGATCTCGTCGATGAAGACGATGCACGGAGCCGATTTCTTGGCCTGGTCGAACATGTCGCGGACGCGGCTCGCGCCGACGCCGACGAACATCTCGACGAAGTCCGAGCCGGAGATAGTGAAGAAGGGAACGCCCGCCTCACCCGCGATCGCGCGGGCGAGAAGCGTCTTGCCGGTGCCCGGAGGGCCGACCAGCAGCGCGCCCTTGGGGATCTTGCCGCCCAGCCGCGCGAACTTGCCGGGATCCTTGAGGTACTCGACGATCTCCTGAAGCTCCTCGCGGGCCTCATCGATTCCGGCCACGTCGGCGAAGGTCACACGGCCTTCTTTCTGCGTGAGCATGCGCGCGCGGCTTTTGCCGAAGCCCATCGCTCCCGAGCCGGCGTTCTTCTGCATCTGGCGCATGACGAAGAAGCTGATTCCGAGGATCAGCAGGAAGGGTAGGCTGTTGTAAAGCATGTAGAGCCAGATGCTCGACTGCTCTTCGGCCTTCACCTGAACGGCGACGCCCTTCTGGATGAGTTTGTCGGAGACGTTGGCGTCGCCCGGAGCGACCGTGTTGAACACTTCGCCGCTATCGAGCTTGCCGCTGATGGCGCTGTTGCCCGCGCTGCTCGTCGCGATCGTGACCGAACGGACATTGCCGTTGTCGACCTGCTTGACGAACTCGGAATAAGGGATTGCCTGGCCGGTTGCGGTGCGCGAGCCGCCATCGATCATCTGCACGAAGAGGACGAGCGCGAACAGCACGCCGACCCAGATCAGCAGGCTCTTGGTCCAGGGGTTCCCGGGCTTCTTGTCTTTGTCGTTCATCGCTCGCCTTTTAGCGCAAAAACGCGCTCAAACCTAAGATAGGCCCTTGGAGCGCAATAACAATGCGAGCTTAGGCACTGGTGAACGGGCGTGCCGGAATGGGTCGGATCGGCGTGCAAGGCCATGTTCAGGCCGCCCGAAGCGGTGACCAGATTTGCGCGAGTAGGTGGTCGGGCCGCCGCTCAAGAGATCCGAGCCCGACGGACCGCCTGCCCTCGCTGCGCTTGAGCGTGCCGAACATCCAGTCCCACAGCACGATCGACTCTCCGAAATTGCTGTCGTGGATCGCACGCTCCGGATTGTGGTGGAGGCGGTGAAGCCTCGGAGTGAAGATCGCCGCGGCCAGCGCGCGCTCGATGCGGCGCGGCAAAACAATGTCCGCGTGCTGCCAGATCGTCGCGGCGACGACGACCGTCTGCACGGCAAGCACGGCCGAGATCGGCGCCCCCACCAGGAGGACCACCAGTGAAGAGGCGGGGACCGTCAGCAGAAGCTCCAGCGGATGATTTCTGAAGCTGGTCGAAACATCGACCGCGGTATCGGCATGATGAACCCGGTGGACGCGCCACAGGAGCGGCGTGGCGTGCATCAGCCTGTGAACCCAATAGCCGGCAAAACTGTCCAGCAGGAACAGCAGTGCAAATGTCGCAATCCACGGCAGCGGAACGAAATGCGCGATGCCGAGGCCGAACCGATCGTCGACGAGCGAGGACGTTACGCGCGCGACGGGTACGAGCGCGGCCGCTGCCAGGTTGAAGGCCGTCAATCCGAAGTTGGTGAGCAGACGGGCATCAGTGCTTCCGGGATTTTGAACGCCGCCCGCGGACGACGACGTCGCTTCGGCGAGAGCGAGCAGGACGAACCATCCGAGTAGAGTCAATTGAACGAGTGCCTCTAGGCTCATCGGCGTCTCCGCAACTTGCGCCTTGTGACGCGAGCGCAACTGTTATAATTGCGTTAACCGGTCTTGACTGCAAGACCGTTAATCAGGGGAGTTGCGTCATGAATCGCATCGAAAAGATCTCCTGGGCCGTTACCCTCCTCGCCATGGCCGATCCTGCGCTCGCAGGCCGGCTCGCTCCGACTCCGGCGCCCGCCATCGGGCTCGGCATCGGCGCCGTTGCGCTGATGGGCTTTGGCTATCGTGCATTGAAGAGCCGGATTCGTCCGTGAACTTCGCTCGGCCGGCCGGAACAGCTCCGGCCGGCCTGCTGCACCTTGATCTGAATTTCTCGCGGGCGAGTCTCTTTGCCTGCGCCGGCGTGCTCGCCGCGCTGAACGCGCAGGCCAGCCAGATCATCGCCACACTCGGCGGGCCAACGGCGGCCGCCGCTCTGTTTACCCTCGGCGGCATCAGCGCCGTCATCTGGTTCGCCATGTACGCCGCACTGAAAGTCGGCTTCGAAGCGGACGGCGGCCCGGTTTCGCCACGCGATACCGCGGTCCTCGCAGCCGTGGTCCTTCTCGCCTTTCTGCCGATATCGCTCGCCGCCCATGCAGGGCTGCTCCTCTGCGCTCTCTATGTGCTTGCGACGTCGCGTCCGGGCGGCTCCGCCGGCCGGGTCGGCTTCGTCCTCCTCGCTCTGACCGGACCTTTGATCTGGGGGCGCATCCTCCTTCGGCTGTTCGCTGCTCCGCTGCTCAGCCTCGACGCCCATGTCGTGGCGTCGATCATCGGCACGCCCGTCGACGGCAACACCGTGCAGTTCGCCAACAGCACGAAGCAGTTCCTGATCGGCGCGCCATGTTCGTCGGTCCATAACATGTCGCTCGCGGTCGTTCTGTGGACGACCGCGGCGGTGTTGTTCCGGGTGAAACCCGACGCGCGCTACGTTGGGTGCGGCCTGGCGATGGTGGCGCTGATGTTCACGCTCAACATTGCGCGCCTCTCTGCGATCGGACTGTTTCCCGGCAGCTTCGAACTCCTCCATATCGGCGCCGGGGCGGAAATGTTCGGCTGGGCGGGCCTGATCGGCGCGGGATTGATCGCCGGGCTTGGAGTGGTCCATGCGAGCGTCCGGCAGCGATAAGCTCCTCCTCGCATTCTTCGCCGCGCTCGCGCTGAGCTCGGTCGGATTGAAGGCCTATGCCGGCCCGCCGCGCGGCGGCGTCGACAGTTTCCGTGAGCAGATCGAGACGCAGCTCGCGGGCAGCCTTGGCGCTCGGGGTTTCGCGACGTCGATCATGCACCTCAAGATGCAGAGCTCGATCGTCTACGCCACGCGCGGCACGTGCCGACTGAGCGTGCGCGATGCCCGCCTCGGTGAGTCAAACGCCACGGCGTTTACGCAAGATGCGGCGGGAATCGGACCGGTGCGCTATCTCTATCGAGGCGGCGTTTATGAAAGGGTCCCGACGTTCGCGATTCGGCTCGATCGCCTGCAAACCGAGCTCCGGGAGCGCGCAGGGCTGAATGCCGCCTTGCATATCCCTGTCGCACTGGCCGCCTCGCCCGGATGCGGTCGCGGCGATTTCGGTTTGGGCGACGTCCGCGTCGGCTGACCCGCCGGCGATTGCACCGGCCACGCTTTTGGTGAACATCCGCCGATCCGAAGCGCAGCGGGAGACGGTCGATGTGCGGTGACGGCAATCATCAGGGTTTCATTGCGGATACGTCGGTGACCCGGCGAACCGTGCTGCTGACAATGACCGCGGCTGCGGCGGCGAGTGGGATTGCAGTCCCCGCATTTGCTGAAGACACCGGCGCGCGGCCCGTCACCGAAAGGGACGTGTCGGTGAAGACCGCGGACGGGAGCGCCGACGCAGCCTTGTTCTATCCGTCGGGCAAGGGGAAGTGGCCGGCCGTGCTGATGTGGCCCGACATCCTGGGGCTGAGGCCAGTGTTCCGCGAGATGGGCAAGAGGCTCGCAGCGCAAGGTTATGTCGTGCTTGTCCCCAATCCTTATTACCGCGCGAGGAAAGCGCCGGTCATCGAGGGGCCGTTCGACTTCAACAGCAAGGACGACATGGCCAAGATCCGCGGCCTCCGCGAGGGCCTCACCGACGCGATGGTCGACCGCGATTCCGCGGCGTTCATCACCTTCCTCGATGCCCAGCCGCAAACCGACAGGAAGCGAAAAGCGGGTGTGCAGGGCTATTGCATGAGTGGACCGCTGTCCTTCCGCACCGCCGCCGTCCGGCCGGACCGCATCGGCGCGGTCGCGACCTTCCATCCGGGCGCGCTGGTCACGGACAAGCCGTCGAGCCCGCACCTCCTGATCCCGAGAACTCGCGCGGCCTATCTCGTGCTCATCGCAAAGAACGACGCGGAGAAGATGCCGAAGGAGAAGCCCGACCTCGACGCCGCATTCGCCGCGGCGCACCGGACGGCGAAGGTCGAAGTCTATCCGGCGAACCACGGCTGGACCGTCGCCGGGAGCCAGACCTACGACGAGCAGCAAGCCGAGCGCGCCTGGGCCGAGCTGCTGCCCTTCTACCGCGCGAATTTGGGCTAAGCTTCAGCTCCGCCGCGCGGGCGCTCGCGTGAAGCGCCATTCGGGACCGCCGATGCACAGCACTCCGCGCAGCGTCGCCCGGCGGCCGGTGCGCAGCGCCGCAAGGACCTGGTCGAGCTCGCGGCCGCGCACCTCGGCGCCGGCGCCCTCGGTCGCGAGCGCCAGGATCGCGCGGCGGATGATGCGGCGGCGGATTTCGCGCGGCGTATCGGCCGGCGTGTAGACGATCTGCCCTTCGCCGTGCCTTACCGCGCGCTGCCATTCCTGCGTCGTCGCCCATTGAAGCGCGCCCTCGGCGTCCGCCAAATGGCCTGCGCTTGCCGCGATCGCCGCCGGATCGATCCAGTCGGCAGCGCCGAGCGCCTTGCGCACGCGCACGCGCTCGAATTGCTCGTCCTCGTTGCTCGGATCGTGGGCCGGCACGATCCCGGCAGAGGCGCACACCGCTTCCAGCTCCGAATGGCGCCAGCCGAGCAGCGGGCGGACGATCGAGATGGTGTCGGCGGTCGCGCGCCCGACGGGCCGCATCCCCGCGAGGCCCCTCACGCCCGCTCCCCTCGCAAGCCGCATCAGCAGGGTCTCGGCCTGGTCATCGACATGATGGGCAGTCGCCAAAGCGGTCAGGCCGCGTTCCCGCGCCCAGCTTCGGAGCAAGCGATAGCGCATGAGCCGCGAGCGCTCCTGGATGGCGGTTACCGGTTTCCGCTCCCAATCCGCGGTCAGGATCGCGTGCGCGATGCCGAGCCGTTCGCACAGCTGGGCGACCATCTCGGCTTCGGCGCGGCTTTCCGGGCGAAGAGCGTGATCGACCGTCGCGGCCTCGACCTGCAGCGGCCGCGCTTCCGCGGCGAGCAGTAGCAAAGCGACGCTATCGGGCCCGCCGGATACCGCAATCCCGATGTTCGTCTCCGGAGGAACGACCGCGTCGAGGTCGCGCTTGAAGCGCTCGATTGCCTCGGTCGCCGAATGCTCGCGCGTTGCAGTCGCCACGTCAGCCTCCTCGGGAGGGGCAGGTTTCAGCCCGGTTAGGAGCGCGCGCAACTGCCATTCTCAACGTGGCCGCAAGGTTGCGGACGCATGACAAGCAGCCCGATCGTCAGCTGCAGTTTGCCTTCGCCTTGGCGTCGCTCTCGAGCTTCCCGAGGTCGGGCCGGATCTTGGCGCCATAGACCGCGTCGAGCTCGGCATAGGCCTTGCACGCCTGCGTCGGCTGTCCGAGCTGCATCAGGGCCTGGCCCAGATAATAGAGGCTGTCGGGCGCGCGCTCGCCGCCCGGATTGCTGCGATAATTGGCGAGAAGCGCCTCGGCTGCCTGGCGCGGCTGGCCCTTGTCGAGCAGCGCTCGGCCGATGAGGTTGTTCGCGTAGCTCACCCGGCGGTGCTTGGGATAGGCCTTCACGAACGCGCGCAGCGAGCTGATCGCCTGGTCGTAATTGCCGGCCTCCCACAGGTGAAAGCCCTCTGTGTAGGCGTCTTCGCCGGGATCGGTCGCGGCAGCGGTGTCGGGACCACCTTCGGACACGGCCGGTTCCGCGGAGGCCGTCTTCGGCGGCTGCGTCGACGTCTTGGGCTTCGGCTTCGGCGGAGTCGCGCCTTCGGCGGGGGGAGCTTCGGTCGCAGCCGGAGCAGCGGTATCCGCCGCGCTCATCCGCTGCTCGAGCGCCTGGATACGCTGATCCTGCTCGGTGCGCAGCTGATTCATACCGGTCTCGACATTGCGCAGGCGATTGCCGTTCTCCTCCGTCTGGCGGAGCATGTCGGCGATCTGGCGCTCGAGCGCGTTGAGCCGCTGGTCGAGGCTGATCACCGAGGATTGTGTCGCTGCGGGATCGTCCGAGAATCCGGCCGTGTCCGCCGGCTTCCCTTTCGGGAAGACACGGCGCTGCATCTCCTCGACCTGCCGCTCGAGCCGCTGGATCCGCTGCTCGGGCGTCGGCGCCTGGCGCTGCGCGAGCGCGCTGGAGCCGGAAATCGTCGCGACTGCCGCAATGGCCGCGAGGGCGGTGATCGGACGCATGAATCTCACTGGAAGGTTCCCCACACTTCAATTTGGACGCGACTGTGACCGGCGGCGCATTGCCCGCCGATGAATCTCCTACTGCGCCGCCGCGCTTGCGCCCGCTGGCTGCTGCTGCGCCGGGGCATGCATCAGGTCCGCCGGCTTGAGACTGACGTTCGACGTCACGTGCCCCGCAGGACCGACGGGCGGCGCGACCGCCGAGCCGACCGTGACCTTCAGCGCCTCGGGCGCGCCGGCGCGGAGCAAGGGCGCGACGGCGGTCTGCGGAACCTGATAGGTTTGGCCGGGCTGCAACACGCCTTCGTACAGGGTCTTGCCCTGGTCGGTCACCCGTATCCAGGCCGGCGCGACGGCGGTGAGCACGACCGGGCCTTGCGCAACCGCCGCAGGAGCGGGCGCGGCGGGTCTCTGCTGCGCGGGCGTGGCCGCCGGCGCGGTTGCAGCGGCAGCGGGAGCGTTGGAGCTCGCCTCGCCCGACGGCTCGAGCGAGCGACGGTTGAGGATGCTCATGATCACGACGAGCAGGATCACCGCGACGACCGCCGAGATCACCAGCCACTTGGGCATGGTGCGCGCCGGGTCGGCGGCCTCGATGACTTCCGATTGCGAGGACGCGAAGCGCTGACCGCCCATCTCCTCGCGGAGCTGGTCGCCGATTTCGGCGCGGTCAAGCCCGACGGCAGAAGCATAGCTCTTGGCAAAACCGATCGTGTAGGTCGGCGCGGGGAGCTTGTCCCACTCGCCCGTTTCGATGCTTTCGAGATGCCGCTGCGGGATCCGCGTCTGCGCCGCGACATGCTCCAGGCTGAGCTTTTTCTCCTCGCGCGCGGCGCGGAGGCGCTCGCCCACGGTCGGAGCCGCGGCCTCGCCCAGCTCCTCCTCGATCGGCTCGGGTTCCGGTTCGCGCTTGGCCATACGTCCTGTTTGAGGCCTGAGCGGCGAGTGTCAACCGATAGTGACCGAATGCCTTCGCGCCCAGTCGCTGAGCGCCTTGCGCATGTCCTTCGGCGGCCGCGCGAGCAGCTGATCCATCCGGGCGCGAACCGCTGCGGCGTCGAGCGAGCGGACCATCGCCTTCACCGGGCCGACGCCCGCAGGGGTGATCGAGAAATTCTCGGCGCCGATGCCGACCAGCGCCATGGCCTCGAGCGGGCGGCCGGCCATTTCGCCGCAGATCCGCGCCGGAACCCCGGCTTCGCGTGCGGCGTCGAGGACTCGCTTGAGAAAGCGTAGGATCGCGGGGCTGAGCCAATCGTAGCGCTGCGCCAGCCGCGGATCGGAGCGATCGGCGGCAAACAGGAACTGGGTGAGATCGTTGGTCCCGATCGAAATGAAATCGAGCCGCGGAAGCAGCTGGTCGAGCATCTCGGCGAGGCTCGGCACTTCGAGCATTGCGCCGAATTCGACGCGCACGGGACGCGGCCGATGGGCTTTGCGCGCCCATTCGAGCTGCACCTCGAACAAGGCGCGCGCCTCTTCATACTCCCACGGCTCCGAGACCATCGGGAACATGACGCGCAACACCTTCCCGGCGGATGCTTCGATCAGCGCTCGCGCCTGCGCCTTCATGAGCGTCGCGCGGTCGAGCGACAACCGAAGAGCGCGCCAGCCCATCGCCGGGTTCTCGGCCTGCTCCACGGCCTCGTCGGTGAGATAGGGCAGCGCCTTGTCGCCGCCGATGTCCACGGTGCGGAACACCACCGGCCGATCGCCGGCGGCTTCGAGCACCTTGGTGTAGAGCCGCTGCTGCCGGTCCCGGCCAGGCAGCGTCGCCGAGACGAGGAACTGGAACTCGGTACGGAACAGGCCGATGCCGTCGGCGCCGCTCATCGGCAGCGCCGCCGCGTCCTCGGCCAGCCCGGCATTGACCATCACGCTGATATGCACGCCGTCGCGGGTCTTGGCCGCAAGCGTGCGGATGGCGGCGAACTCGGCGCGGCGCTTCTGGCTCATCGCCATGCGCTGCTCGAATCCGGCAAGCAGCTGGCGGTTCGGGCGAATGATGACGCTTCCGTTATCGCCGTCGACGAGGATCGTTTCGCCTTCCTCGACGCTGTGGCGGATCCCGTGCAGCCGGCCGATCACCGGCACTCCGATCGCTCGCGCCACGATGGTCATGTGCGAGGTGAGCGAGCCTTCCTCCAGCACCACGGCCTTCAGCCGGCGCCGATCATATTCGAGCAGATCGGCGGGCCCAAGGTTGCGCGCGACGAGCACCGTGTCGTGAGTCAGCCCGGATTGAGCGGCCGTACCCATCCGACCCGAGACGATGCGCAGCAGGCGGTTCGACAGATCCTCGAGGTCGTGCATCCGCTCCTGGAGCAGCGGATCGTCGATCTCCTGCATCCGCGCGCGCATCCGCTGCTGCACCCGCTCGATCGCCGCCTCGGCCGTGAGCCCGCTGTCGATCGATTCATTGATCCGCCGCGACCAGCCCTCGTCGTAAGCGAACATGCGGTAGGTCTCGAGGATCTCCTGGTGCTCGCCGGCGGTGCCGAACTCGGCCTCCTTGGCCATATTGTCGATCTGCTCGCGCATCTTCCGAAACGCGGAGTAGACGCGCTCACGCTCGGCCTCGATGTCCTCGGCGACGGTATGCTCAACGACGATCCGCGGCTCATGGAAGACCGCGACTCCCCTGGCCATCCCAGCGACGAGCTTGAGCCCTGACAGCCGCAGCGGTCCGGCGCTACGCAGGCGGCTTCGGCGCGCGCCGTCGACCAGCCGGGCGCCGCCGATCAGCTCGGACAGCACCATGGCGACGGTCTGAAGCGCCTCGATCTCCACGTCTTCGTAGCGCCGCGGCTCGGCGTTCTGGACGGCGAGCACGCCGATCGGGCTTTCGAGCCGCACGATCGGCACTCCGGCGAAGCTGTGGAAGCGCTCCTCGCCGGTTTCCGGTCGGTAGGCGAACGCCGGATGCTCGGCGGCCTCTGCGAGGTTGAGGATGCGTCCTTCGGCGGCGATCGTGCCCACCAGACCCTCGCCCAGACGCAATCGGGTGACGTGCACGGCTTCCTTGCGCAGCCCGCGGGTCGCGAACAGCTCGAGGACATTGTCGCGCAGAAGGTAGATCGAGCAGACGTCGCTGTTCATCGCTTCGGCGATGAGGTCGACGACGCGGTCGAGCTTGCTCTGGGCCGAGCCGCGCTTCGCCATGATCTCGTGGAGCCCGGTGAGGATCTCTCTGGCGGATGCTGCGGCGGTGGAAGCCATCGATCCGGGGCTAACAGATGCGCCGCCGCCGTGTCACGCGAAGAGCTTGTCGGCGCAACCGATTGCGCCCGTTCGGCATCGGCCATAAGCTCCGCCGCGCGACGCAGGGGCAAGGCATGTCCGACGTCTTCGTTTCGTACAAGGCGGAAGACCGCAGGCGCATTCGGCCGCTCGTGCAGTGCCTGCAGGCCGACGGCTATTCCGTCTGGTGGGACGAGCATATCGGCGCCGGCGACACCTGGCGCGAGACGATCGAGCGAGAGCTGGACGGCGCCCGCTGCGTCCTCGTGATCTGGAGCAAGCGTTCGATCGGCCCCGACGGCGGCTTCGTTCGCGAGGAAGCTTCGCGCGCGCAGCGCCGCGGCGTCTATGTGCCGGTGCTGATCGACCCCGTCGACCCGCCGCTCGGCTTCGGGGAGAAGCAGGCGACCTCCATTCGGGGCTGGAAGGGCGATTGCGCCGACGGTCGCTATCAGGCGGTGCTCTCCGCGGTGCGGCGCATCGCGGGTCCGGGATCGAGCGCGGAAGCGGCGCGGCCGGCGGGTGCGGCTTCCATCAGCCGCCGGACGGCCGTGGCCGGCGGAATCGTCGCGGTTCTCGCCGTTGGGGGCTTCGGCACCTGGAAGCTGCTCGGCAGCTCCCCGGCTTCGGCATCGAACAGCATTGCCGTGCTTCCCTTCACCAACCTCAGCGGCGATCCGAAACAGGCCTATTTCTCCGATGGCGTGGCCGAGGAAATCCGAAGCGCGCTGACCCGGCTCGGCGGGCTTACAGTGATCGGGAGCTCGTCGTCGGAGGCGGTGCGCAACGACGACGCGAAGACGGCGGCGACCAAGCTCGGCGTCGCCAACATCCTCACCGGCAGCGTCCGGGAAACCCCCTCGACGATCCGCATCACCGCGGAGCTGATCGACGGCCGCACCGGCGCCGACCGCTGGACTCAGGATTACGACCGCTCGCCGGGTGACACGATCAAGATCCAGACCGACATCGCGGCGAACGTCGCGACCGCGCTGAAGGGTGCGCTCGGGCTGGCCGCCCGGGCCGCGCTTTCGGTCGGAGGAACGCAGAACCCGGAAGCGCAGCGTCTCGTCCTTCAATCAGGCAATGTCGACAATTTCTCGAGGGCCGGACTTGGGCGCGCACTGGAGTTGATCAACCAGGCTATCGCCCTCGATTCGAACTATGCCGACGCTTATGCGCGCAAGGCGCGGATACTCACCCTATCTGCCCAGCGTTTGTCTCGCGGAGCTTCGGAGGAGGCTGCCGGCCTCGCGCAAGCCGAGGCGGCTGCAAACCGTGCGCTCGAACTCGCTCCCAACCTGCCGGCGGCCCATGATTCGAGAGCCGCGGTATATGAGAATCGGTTTCAGCTGCACGCCGCTCAGAAGGAGTTTGAAAAAGCCCTTTCGCTTGCTCCCGATGACCCGACTGCACTGACGGCATACGCAAACTTCCTCGCCAGCCGCGGCGAGGTGCCGCAAGCGCTTCGGATCGCAGACAAGCTGTCGAGCATTGAGCCTGTGAGCGGCGCTCCTCGCAGCCTCAGAGCATTCTTGCTTTATGTCGGCCGCCGATACCCGGACGCGCTCGCCGAGGAGCAGCGGATCACGCGTGAGTGGCCGGAGCACGCCGTGCCTCTGCTCTATGCCCAGATTCTCATGCAACTCGGCCGCGACAAGGAAGCGCCCAAGTGGCTCGCTCGGGGCGACCCCGCAAGCACCATCGTGTTGACGACCGAAGCCATACTCTCAGCAAGAGCAGGCGACACCGCCGGCGCCCTTTCGAAGAAGGCACGGCTTGTACAATTGTACGGCGAACGAGCGGATTATTCCTGCGCGCAAATCGACGCGCAACTTGGCCGCAAAGACGAGGCCTTCAGCGAGCTCGGTCGGGCATGGGCCGCGAGGGACAGCCGGCTTCTTCAGCTGACTTGGGTTCCCTGGTTAGACCCGCTCCGCTCCGATCCACGATACGCTGCGCTGGTCCGCAAGATCGGTTTGCCGAGCTGAACGCGGCTGATTCGCTCAGCGCACCGAAAGCGCGTTGTTGCCGCGGTCCCTGTCCGGAACCTTGTGGTCCGGATCGAGCACCGCGCGCACCACGGGCGACCCGCTGACCACCGGTACGTCGGTCGATGCCTGGCGGATCCAGGTCTCGGCGGGAAGTCGGATGTCGCGGCTGGAGCCGTTGGCGAAGGTCACGCGCAGGGTCGCGGGCATGATCAGTTTGTCGCGTGATTCCACCGTGACCACCGATCCTTTGAACGCCGCCTCCTTCGGGAAGGATGCGATCTTCGTCACGGCGAGGTCCATCTGCCAATTGTTGTAGAACCAGCCGCGCCACCAATAGCTCAGGTCCTCGCCCGCCTCGCTATCCATCGCGCGGAACAGGTCCGCCGGCGTGGGATGCTTGTACGCCCAGGCCGCGATGAACCGGCGGAATGCCGGATCGAACCGCTCCGGCCCGAGGATCTGCTCGCGCAGGAGCACCATTCCCAGCGCGGCTTTGAAGTAGGTCACCGGGTGCCGGTATTTTTCGGGAATAGTATCGGCGCGCGACATGATCGGCGGCGCGTCGGGATCGGCGAGCACCTTCAGAATCTCGTCGACCGGATTACCGCCACCCGGCGCATATTCGCTGTCGCGCTTGGGGCCGAACTCGCCATGGTTGAACTCGTCGGATTCATAGACGTCGATGAAGGTGTTGATGCCCTCGTCCATCCACGCATTGCGGCGCTCGTTGAACCCGACGAGCATCGGGAACCAGCTGTGCCCGATCTCGTGCGCCGTGACGTAGAACAGGCTCTTGGGCTTCGCCTCGATCGGATCGAAGGCGAGCGCCGGATATTCCATGCCGGCCGCCGGGCCCGCGACGTTGACCGCGACCGGCCACGGGAACGGATACCATTTGGCCGAGAAGCGCTCGACGGCATCCTTGAGATATTCGGTCGAGCGGTTCCAGCTCTTCGCGTCGGGCGGATAGACCGACGTGGCGAGCGCGCTTCGTCCGCCCGGCAGCCGAATGCGCGCGGCATCCCAGTTGAAGGCCGGCGAGGCGCCGAAGGCCACGTCGCGGCTGTCGTGCATCTGGAACCGCCACGTCCGAGTCGCCGATGGCGAGCCGAACGGCTCGGCCGCCGAGCGGATCATCACCGTCTTGTCGCTCTGGCGGGCCGCTGCGAGGCGCGCCCGCTGGGCCGCTGGAAGCACGTCCTTCTCGTTCACCAGCTCGCCTGATCCCGCGACGATATAATTGGCCGGAAGCGTGATCGAATAATCGAAGTCGCCGTACTCGAGATAGAACTCCTGTTGCAGGTACGGCAGCGTGTCCCAGCCGCGCAGGTCGTCATAGACCGCCATCCGCGGGTACCATTGGGCGATCGAATAGATCGGCCCGTTGGGCGTATCCATCCAGCCGGTGCGCCCGCCCCACGGCTCCTTCGGGACGGTGTAGTGATAGCGGATCTCGACGACCGCCTTGCCGCCGTGCGGCAGCGCCGCCGGGAGCCGCAGCTGCGCCCGCGTGTCGCTGACCAGCGGGGTGACGGGGGTCGTGCGGCCGCCTTGGGTGACCCGCGCATCATCGAGGACCATGCCTCCGGTGAACCCCTGCGGCACCACCGACAGCGATCCGGGCCTCCCGCCCAGCGACAGGTTCCCGCGCGATTCCGGCTTGTAGAGATTCTGCTCGAGCTGCAGCCACAGGACGTCGAGCGTGTCCGGACTGTTGTTGGTGTAGGCGATCTGCACCGTGCCGGAGATGGAATGGGTCGCCGGATCGAGTCTGGCGCTGATCCGGTAATCGGCGCGATTCTGCCAATAAGCCGGCCCCGGAGTCCCGTCGGACGAGCGATAACGGTTGGGCTGCGGCGAAAGATCGAGCGGCGCGAAGGTCTCGCGCGGGTTATAGTTGCCCGCCGGTGCGGCGCCGGCGCAAGCGGCCCCGATGAGGACGACGAGGCAAAGACGGGCAAGCTCGCGCAAACGCATTCGGGTTCCTCGAGAAGCAGTCTGTTCGGCGCTGCCGCCTGCTAACGGCAGAATTGCCGCTGTGATAGACGGCAGAAAGCGATCACCGAAGTGCGTCCGATGATTCCGCAATCGCGTTGCCGAGCTTTTCCACGACTTCGTCGATCTGCGCCTCGGAGATGATCAGCGGCGGCGACAGCGCGATCGTGTCGCCGGTCACCCGCACCAGCAGCCCCGCATCGAAGGCGCGCCGATAGACGTCGCTTCCGCGCGCACCCGGTCGACCCTCGAGCGGCGCAAGCTCGACGCCGCCGACGAGGCCGATGTTGCGCACGTCAGCGACGTTCGGCGCCTGCCGAAGCATGTGCACCGCATCTTCCCAGTGGGTCTCCAACGCCGCCGCACGGTCGAACAGCTTTTCGCGCTCGTAGATTTGCAGAGTGGCGATCAGCGCGGCCGACGCCGCGGGATGGCCTGAATATGTGTAACCGTGGAACAGTTCGATGGTCTGGGGCGGACCCTGCATCAGCGCGTCATAGACATGGCTCCGCACCGCGACTCCGCCCATCGGGATCGTGCCGTTGGTCATGCCTTTGGCCATGGCGAACATGTCGGGCTGGATGCCGAAGCGCTGGGCCGCGAACGGCGCGCCGAGGCGGCCGAACCCGGTGATCACTTCGTCGAAGATCAGCAGGATGCCGTGCTCCGCCGTGATTTCGCGCAACCGCTCGAGATAGCCCTTGGGCGGCGGAAGCACGCCGGTCGATCCGGCCATCGGCTCGACGATGACCGCCGCGATGTTCCGAGCCCCATGCTTGCCAATGATCCGCAACAGATCGTCGGCGAACTCGGCGCCATGCTCGGGCTGCCCGCGGGAAAAGGCGTTGCGCGCGGGATCGTGGGTATGGCGGAGGTGGTCGACTTCGCGGAGCAAAGGTCCGAACGCCGCCTTGTTGTGCGCAATCCCGCCGACCGAAATGCCGCCGTAATTGACTCCGTGATAGCCGCGCTCGCGCCCGATCAGCCACACGCGCTCCGGCTCGCCGCGAGCCACATGATAGGCGCGGGCGATCTTCAGCGCGGTCTCGGCCGCTTCGCTCCCCGAATTGACGAAGAAGCTGTGGGTGAAGTCGGCGGGAAGCACCGAGCGCAAGGCTTCAGCGGCGCGGAAGGCGAAGGGATGGCCGATCTTGAACGGAGGTGCATAGTCGAGCTCGGTGATCGCAGCGCTCACCGCCTCGACGATCTCGCGCCGACCGTGGCCTGCGTTAACGCACCACAGGCCCGCCGCGCCGTCGAGCACCGGCCGCCCCTCGGGCGTGAAATAATGCATGCCCTCGGCGCGCGCGAGCAGCATCGGCGCGGCCTTGAATTGGCGGTTGGCCGTAAACGGCATCCACCAGGCGGAAAGATCGGCTTCGGCACTCATGCGGGCGCTCTGACAGGTCGGTCAGGCGCCGTCCAGAAGCTCGACCGCGCTGGCTAGCGCTGGCAGCTCCATCCCGCCTCGTGACGGTCGCACGAGAGTGACGAAGGGAAGGAGAAGATGCTCGCCGCGGCGACGAGCACGAGGATCAGGCCGCGCAGCATACGCCGAACCGGTCGAGCAACTGATCGAACACGGCCGGATGCAGCGGACGGTCGAAACGCAGCCCGGCATGGGTGCCGCGTACCCACACGACATCGGCGCCGAGCGGCTCGAGCGCCGGAAGGCGGACAATGACTCTTTCGCCGGCATCGACGGCCTCAACCAGTTCAACCTTGCAGCCGTCCGTCGAAACGTCGAACGCCGCGAGCTGGAAATTGAAACAACCGGCCTTGCGCACTCCTATCTCGACGCTGACGGAGACTCGCGGGCTTCGGCGCTGGGCGTCCGTGTACGGCCCGGCCGAAATCCTGGGAGTCGCCGTGGGCGCGGCAGCCTTGGGGAACAGCCGTCGGACATGCGCCTCTACCTGCGCCTGGGTCAGCGGCGGGATGGTCCGCGCTCGCACGCGCCGGAGACGGCTCTCGGCGATTCGGCGCTTCAGATGCATTGCATCACCGCGCGATTGACCGCCTTCGCGCCATCTCCTTCCAGGCGGACCTGGCGGCGGGCGCCGCGGTCGGAAACCACGACGAAATAGGGAGCGGCCGCATTCTTGGCACCGAGATTGGAGAAGGTGCCGCCGTCCTCCTTGGGAACGAACCACCACGCCTTGCGCACGCGGTCCTGCGCGTTGCCGAAGCAGCTGGCGAATTGTTCGGTCGACTTGGCGGTCGTGAACGCGGTCGGGGGAGCGGGGCTCTCGATCGCCGGCTTGGCGGCGCCGTGCTCCGCCGCAATCGGAGCGGCCGCGGAGACCGTCACGCTCAGGAGAATGCCGATGCCAATCTCTTTCATCTCAAGCCTCGATCAGTTCCTGTCCGAACACCGATTGCGCTGAACGCAGCCGCCCATCCGCACTGTCGTTAACTTCTAGGAAACCGTAATTTTTGCAACCACTAATGAGTCGCTGCCCCAAATTGAGCCGTCGCCGCTCACTGTTTCAGCCCGCCGTCGAGCTCGCCGTTGAGCTCGTTCAGGGTCATCTTCTGCCAGTGTTGCTCCCAGCGGGAATCGCTGCGCGCGTCGCGAAGATGCGCCGGCGGTTCCCAGTGATGCGGCGGAGCTTCCGCTCGCGGCCCCAGGAGCAGAGTCCAGTCGAACGGCTCATTGAACCGCAACCCGGCCCTGCCTTCGGCCGCCCACACGACGGTGCCGAAGACCGAGCCCGCCTCACCGAGATCGATCAGCGGCTCGGCGCCTGGTGAAAGGGCGGCCGAGGTCTCGATCATCACTCCGGCGGTGGAGATGTCGCGAAGCCGCGCCGGAGTGCTCTGATAATCATAATGGACGGTGCCAAGCCGGATCAGGGCATTGCGATACTCGCCGCGCTGGTCGTCGTCGTCGGCGCCATCCGCGGCAGGCGCTTCAAAGTGCTCGCCGGGCCAATGGCGGTTCACCAGGTCCCGAATTTTGCCAGCATTCGGATCGTCGTCGAGGTCCAGCCGAATGAGGGGAGTGAACTCGAGACCGATGCGGCCGTCGCGGATCCACAACACCCGGCAGGCGATGCGGCAATCGTCGCCGAGGCGCAGGTCGATCCGGTCCCACGGCCGAGGCTCGAACACAGTCGCGATCATCGCGCCCCCACCGCCGATGTTGATCAGCTCGGCTTCGTGCCTGAGGCCGCGACGCGTGACCGCGACCTGCTCCCCCACGATCCGGTAGCGGTCGGCGAGGCGCATGTCGCCGCGGCGGCTTTCCTCGCGCGCCACGCGGACGCTGTTCAGCATGTTCGCCCTTGCGCCGCTCGGTTTCTTGACCGTGACGAGCGGGGACTGGCTGAGCGCGTCCCCGAAAATGCGTGCCCTGATGTTCATTGCCCCACTTCCACTTCTTCGAGCGAGCGTGGGGTCTATGCGCGAACCGCGCGGCGGCCGGAATGCGGCAGCAGGCGCCTGTCTCAAATCGTTACGGGCGTGTTAACCACGGCTTTCCAGCGCAGCGGCCGCTTCGTCGACCAGCTCCTGGATGATCGCTGCTACCGGTTCCTCGCGCGTGACCATTCCGACCGACTGGCCGGCCATGACGGAGCCAGATTCGACGTCCCCATCGATCACGGCGCGGCGGAGCGCTCCGGCCCAGTAATGCTCGATTTGCAGCTGCGCCTCGGCCATCTCGATCTCGCCTTTGTCGAGAAGGTCGGCGACCTCGCGTTGCTTGGCTGCGAAGTTGACCATCTCCTGGTTCTTGAGCGCGCGCACCGGGATCACCGGCAGTCGCGGGTCGATCTGCACCGATGGAATCGCGTCGCGCGCGGACGCACGGATGAACGCCTTCTTGAAGTTCGCATGGGCGATGCTCTCGTCCGCGCAGACGAAGCGCGTGCCGAGCTGGACCCCGACCGCGCCCATTTCGAGATAGGCGGCGATGGCCTCGCCCCGGCCGATCCCGCCGGCGACGAACACCGGAATGTCCTTCGCCACATTCGGCAGGATCTCCTGCGCGAGCACCGAGGTCGATACCGGGCCGATGTGGCCGCCCGCCTCCATGCCCTCGATCACTAGGGCGTCGACGCTGGAGCGCATCAGCTTCTTCGCGAGCGCGAGCGCGGGCGCGAAGGCCATCAGCTTCGCGCCGCTACCCTTGATCCGGTCGATCGCGCCTGCGGGAGGAAGTCCCCCGGCGAGGACGACATGGCCGACCCGGTGCTTCGCGCAGGTGTCGATCAGCTCGGAGAGCTGCGGGTGCATGGTGATGAGGTTGACCCCGAACGGGCGGTCGGTCCGCGCCCTCGTCTCCGCGATTTCTGTATCGAGCAGCTCGGGAGTCATGGCTCCGCAGGCGATCACTCCGAAGCCGCCCGCGTTGGATATGGCCGACACGAGGTTGCGCTCGGAAACCCAGCTCATCGCCCCGCCCATGATCGCGACGTCGCAGCCGAGGAACTCGGTGCCGCGGTGCATCAGCTCCTTCAGGCGCTGGTGGCCTAGCGACGCATGCACCTGCCGAGGTTCGGCGATCAGCCCCTCGCCGCTCATGCCGCCTGCTCCGCATCCAAACCGAAGGCGGTATGGAGCACGCGCACCGCCAGTTCGAGCTCCGCCTCGGCGATCAGCGCGCTGACCTTGATCTCGCTGGTCGAGACCGCGAGCAGGTTGATCCGCCGCTCGGCCAGCACGTCGAACATCTTCGCCGCGAGCTGCGGGTTGGAGCGGATTCCAACGCCCACGATGCTGACCTTCGCCACCGCGTCGTCGGTGATCAGGCCGTCGTAGCCGATCTCGCCCTTGCGCTGCTCGATCACGGCCAGCGCCTGCGCGAGGCTTGCGCGTGGAACGGTGAAGGTGAGGTCCGACGCGCCGCTGTTCGGAGTTGCCGCGTGAACAATCATGTCGAACGCGATCCCCGCCTCCGCCAGCGGGTTCACCACCTGCGCGACCGTGCCGGGCTTGTCGGGTACGCCCGTCAAGGTGATCCGCGCCTCGTTCCGGTCCGCCGCGATGCCGGCGATCTGGTTTCTTTCCATGTCCGCTCCTGAAAGCTCGGCGACCACACGCGTTCCGGGCTTGTCCTCGAACGCCGACAGCACGCGCAGCGGCAGATTCTCGCGCATCGCGAGGCCGACGGAGCGCGTCTGAAGCACCTTGGCGCCCACCCCGGCAAGCTCGAGCATCTCTTCGAAGGTGATCGCGTCGAGCTTGCGCGCCCGGGGCACGATGCGCGGATCGGTCGTGTAGACTCCGTCGACGTCGGTGTAGATGTCGCAGCGGTCCGCCTTCACGCCCGCGGCGATGGCGACCGCCGACGTATCCGACCCGCCGCGGCCGAGCGTCGCCAGGCGCCCGTCGGTCGAGACCCCCTGAAAGCCGGGGATCACCGCGACGGTGCCACCCGACAGCGCTTCATCGAGCAGCGCGCTCTCGATCGTCTCGACCCGGGCGTTGCCGTGCACTCCCGACGCTTTCACCAGCTGCCAGCCCATGAAGCTGCGTGCGTTGAGGCCCGCGGCCTGGAGGGTCATTGCGAGCAGCCCCGAAGTGACCTGCTCGCCGGAGGCGACGACCACGTCATATTCCTTGGGATCATGGAGCGGCGCGGCTTCGCGGCACAGCTGCACGAGACGGTCGGTTTCGCCGGCCATGGCGGAGACCACCACGAGCACTTCGTTGCCGGAGTCCGCTTCGCGCTTCACCCGCTCGGCGACATGGCGGATGCGCTCGATGCCCGCCATCGACGTGCCGCCGAATTTCATCACGATGCGGGCCATTCCAGCGCCGCTTAGCGGCTGCCGCTGCCAGCGCAACCGGCGAGCCAGTCGGGCACCTGGTCGGCGGCGATCAAGCGGTCGACGTCGATGCGCGGGCGGACGACGGCCCAGCGAGCGCCGTCGACCAGCACCTCCGGCGTCAGCGGGCGCGAATTGTAGGTGCTCGACATGGCCGCGGCATAGGCGCCGGCGGTGCGGAAGACGATCAGGTCTCCGGCCTGCACGCGGTCCATTGCGCGCGCCGTCGCGAA
>Ga0207674_10002182_pt1 | contig 24761 bp, 25 predicted proteins | sample KBSCornC72_FD_184303 | JGI IMG/M metagenome (GOLD analysis project Ga0207674, IMG submission 184303) | Corn rhizosphere microbial communities from Kellogg Biological Station, Michigan, USA - KBS Corn C7-2 (SPAdes) (version 2) | ecosystem: Host-associated > Plants > Roots > Rhizosphere > Soil ...
AACGACAAGGACTACGTCGCTGCGGTCAACTACAAGAAGGCCGAGGAGTGCGTCGCGTCAGGCAAAGCGAAGGCGATGCCTGCAAGCTATACCCACAACTACACCGACCCGAAGTCGCGCATCGCGACGGTTGAGAAGAAGACGAGCGTGAAGGTGATCGACCCGCGCGACTGCGAGGGCGTGGTCTACTATCTCCCGACTCCGAAGTCGCCCCACGGCGTCGATGTCGATCCGACGGGCGAGTACATCGTCGCCGGCGGCAAGCTCGCCACGGTGATTCCTGTGCACTCGTTCACGAAGCTCGCGAAGGCGATCGCGGAGAAGCAGTTCGAGGCGACCGTCGAAGGAATCCCCGTCCTCAAGTACGACGCCATTCTCGCCGGCGAAGTACAGAAGCCCGGCTTGGGACCCTTGCACACGGAGTTCGACGGCAAGGGCAACGCCTACACCTCGATGTTCATCAGCTCCGAGGTCGTGAAGTGGAAGCTCGGCACGTGGGAAGTGCTGGACCGCATACCGGTCTACTACTCGGTCGGCCACATCATGATTCCCGGCGGCGACAGCAAGAAGCCGTGGGGCAAGTACCTCGTGGCGATGAACAAGATCACGAAGGATCGCTACCTGCCGACGGGGCCCGAGATGGCGCAGTCGGCGCAGCTGATCGATATCAGCGGTGACAAGATGAAGATGCTGCTCGACTTCCCGACCATTGGCGAGCCGCACTACGCGCAGGCGATTCCGGCGAGCCTCATCAAGGAGAAGTCGGTCAAGTTCCACGTGCTTTCCGAGAACGCGAACCCGCATGCCGTACGTGCGGAGTCCGAGGCGAACATCAAGCGCGTCGGCAAAACGGTGCACGTCGAGATGATCGCGATTCGCAGCCACTTCGCGCCGGACAACATCGAAGGCGTGCAGGTCGGCGACACGGTGAAGTTCCACGTCACGAACATCGAGCAGGACTGGGACATTCTCCACGGCTTCGCCGTGCTCGGGCAGAACACGGCCGAGTTGATCCTGCAGCCGGGTGAGACCCGCACGATGACGTGGCTGCCAAAGGCAGAGGGCATCTACCCGTTCTACTGCACGGACTTCTGCTCGGCGCTGCACCAGGAGATGTCGGGCTACATTCGCGTCTCGCCGGCAGGGTCCGCGACACCGCTCGTCGCGAACATCAGCCCCAAGGCGAGAGCGCAGATGACTGGTGACGGCGACGACAAGGCGAAAGCCAAGGGCGGCCGCTGACACTCGCCTGACCGGCGCCATGCCACGTTAGGTGTGGCGCCGGTCAGGCCTCCCATTCGGGTCCGAGGATACCGTGACGAAGCTTTCGAGAACGCTGCTCGCTGTCGCATCGGTGATGCTGTTGGGGGTGTTCGCGTTTCCCCTGTGGCGAATCAATCTGATCGCGCCGCAGTATCCGGAGGGGTTGGGGATGCTGATCCGCATCAACACCGTGACCGGCATCAAGCCGAACGACCTCGCGAACATCAACGGGCTCAATCACTACATCGGGATGAAGCCCATCGAGGCTGATGCGATCCCCGAGCTCCGCGTGATGCCGTGGATCGTTGCCGGTCTGGCTGCGTTGGGCCTGATCGGGGCCGCGGCTGGCAGTCGCCGGGTGCTGTACGGGTGGCTCGGTGGCTTCGTGACGCTCGGCGCGGTAGGGCTGGTCGACTTCTGGCGTTGGACGTACGACTACGGCCACAACCTCGACTACGAGCACGCGATCATCAAAGTCCCGGGGATGACGTACCAGCCCCCGATCATCGGGACGAAGCAGCTGCTCAACTTCACGGCCGCCTCATGGCCGGACCTCGGGACCGTCTGTCTCGGCGTCGCATTCGCGCTCGGCATTGCGGCACTCGTCATCGCGCGTCGCCCGCGCACGGCGGGTCGCACGGCGTCGATCGCGCTTGCCGCCGTGGCGTCTGCGTGCAGCACAGCGGGCCCGCGTGCGATCCACTACACCCATGACACGTGCGACTACTGCCGAATGACCATCAGCGATGAGCGGTTCGGTGGGCAGTTCATCACGAGCAAAGGGAAGGTCCACGTATTCGACTCGATCGAGTGCCTCGCCGCGTTCTATCTCGTGAACGGCACGTCGGCGGATGGTGAGCAGGTATGGGTCACCGACTACGCGAAGCCAGGCCGGTGGCTGCAAGCCGAGAGCGCGGTGTTCGCGCACGGAAACATCCGCCAGAGCCCAATGGGGCTCAACGTCGCCAGCTTCGGCGCTGATGCCGATACGGCGACGATCCGTCGCGACCTGAACGCGACGATCATGCGATGGTCCGCCGTGCTCGAGTTGGTGCGCCGCGAGCGTCTCGCGAGCGCCCAGCACTCCGAACAGTACGTTGCCGCTCGCTGACATGCTTCGCACACCATTCCTCAGCGCACGACGCATCGTCGGTGTGTTACTGCTCGCCAGCAGCGCGCCCGCTGGTACGCTCGGCGCACAGACCAGTGTGGTCGTCTCACCAACCGGCGCGGTGCGCACGATTGGCGAGGCGATTCGTAACGCACCTCCCGGTGCGCGCATCGTGGTGCAGGCGGGGGTCTACCGTGAGCCGACGATCGTCGTGACTCATCCGGTGACGATCGTTGGGGAACCTGGTGCCGTGCTCGATGGCGAAGAGGAGCGCCAGATCATGACGGTGCAGGCCGACGACGTCACCATTCGCGGCCTCGAGTTCCGTCGTGTCGGCACGAGTCACATCGAGGATCGCGCCGCGATCAAGGTGCAGGACGCAACCAATTGCGTCATCGAGGACAACCGCATCGAGGATGCGTTTTTCGGGATCTACCTCGCGCGCGTCGACCGGTGCCGCATTTCACGCAACCGTCTGCACGCGCGGAAGGGAAGAGAATCCGCGTCAGGCAACGGCATTCACCTCTGGACGTCCACTCACGTCACGATCGATGCGAACGAGATCACGGGCCACCGCGACGGGATCTACCTCGAGTTCGTGCACGAGAGCGACGTCCGCGACAACGTCAGCGAGAACAACCTCCGCTACGGCATGCACTTCATGTACTCCGACGACTGCCGCTACGTCCGGAACACGTTCCGCAGGAACGGTGCTGGTGTGGCGGTCATGTACACGAAGCGTGTGGTGATGACGGACAACCGGTTCGAGGACAATTGGGGAAGTGCGTCGTACGGGCTGCTGCTCAAGGAGATCCTCGAGCCCGAGCTGACCGGTAACCGCTTCGCTCGAAACTCGGTGGGGCTGCTCGTCGATGGAGTGACCCGGCTCCGTGCAGCGCACAATCAGTTCATCGAGAACGGCTGGGCGGTCAAGCTGCTCGCCAGCGCGCAGGACGGCCGGTTCACCGGCAACGAGTTCCTTCGCAATTCGTTCGACGTCGCGACGAATAGCCGCGAAACGACGACGTCGTTCGCCGGCAACTACTGGGACGACTACGAGGGCTACGACCTCGATCGCGACGGAACGGGCGACGTCCCGCATCACCCCGTGAAACTGTTCTCGCTGCTCATCGCCCAGAACGAGCCGATGCTCATCACCCTGCGGAGCCCGTTCGTGACGCTGCTCGACCTCGCAGAACGTGCATTGCCGTCCATCACGCCGGAGACGCTCGTGGATGCCTCTCCTTCCATGCGGAGACTCAGATGATCCGGATCCACGGGCTCACGAAACGGTTCGGGGCCGTGCAGGTCCTGCGCGGGATCGACCTGAACATCGTCCCCGGGCGCGTGACGGCGATCGTCGGCCCAAACGGAGCCGGCAAGACCACGCTGATGAAAACCGTCCTCGGCCTGACGCGCAGCGATGAAGGCAGGATCCTCGTCGATGGCGAGGTCGTCGGTGACGATCCGACGTACCGCGCCGGCATCGGCTACATGCCGCAGATCGCCCGCTTTCCCGAGAACCTCAGTGCGTCGGACCTCATCGCGATGCTGCGCGACCTTCGCGGCAACGTCGGGACCGTAGACGACGAGCTCATCGCACGGTTCAATCTCGAATCCCAGCTCGCCAAGCCGTTTCGCGCACTATCCGGCGGCACTCGGCAGAAAGTGAACGCCGTGCTGGCGTTCCTGTTCCGGCCGAAGCTGCTCGTGCTCGACGAGCCGACGTCCGGCCTCGATCCCGTCTCGAGCGCAATCATCAAGGACAAGATCCTCGAGGTGCGGAATGCCGGGCGCACTGTGATCGTCACGTCGCACGTGCTGAGCGATCTCGACGCGCTCGCCGACGACATCGCGTTCCTCATCGAGGGCCGAGTGGGATTTGCCGGTGCCGTCCGCGACCTGAAGCGAGCAACGAGGCAACTCAGCCTCGAGCGCGCGATCGCGCAAGTCATGATAGAAGGAGCTGTCGCATGAACACCACTGCGAAGATCATCCGCTACGAGCTGCGAGACGTGCTGCGCAGTCGCGCGTTGATCGCGTACGCGCTGTTCTTCTTGGCTATAACCGAGACGCTCCTGCGCTTTGGTGCGGGGCCGAGGGCGGCCCTGAGTCTCATGAACGTCGTGCTGCTGTTGATCCCGCTCGTCTCGATCGTATTTGGCACGATGTATCTGTATCACGCGCGCGAGTTCACGGAGCTGTTGCTCGCGCAGCCCGTCCGGCGGCGGCAGCTGTTCGTCGGACAGTTTCTCGGTCTCGCCATCCCGCTGTCGACGGCGTTTCTCGTCGGCTTGGGTACGCCTTACGCATTCCACGCCGTGGATGCCGGCGAGCTCGCGACCCTCATGGTGGTCGCGACGTGCGGCGTCGCGTTGACGTTCATCTTCGCGGCGTTCGCGGCACTGATCGCGGCGAGGATCGACGATCGCGTGAAAGGGATCGGCGCGGCGATCGGCCTGTGGCTCGGCCTCACGGTGCTGTACGACGGCCTCGTGATGATCGGATTGACGGTGTTCGCCGACTATCCGCTCGAGCGTCCCGCGCTCGCGGCGATGCTGGCCAACCCCATCGATCTCGCTCGGCTGCTGATTCTGCTCCGTCTCGACGTCTCGGCGCTCATGGGATACACGGGCGCCGTGTTCGAGCGGTTTTTCGGAAGTGCGGGGGGAGCACTCCTCGCTTCGCTGGCGCTGGTCATGTGGACCGGCGTCCCGCTCCTGTTGGGAGCCCGACGCTTCCAGAGGAAGGATTTCTAAACTCCATGACCAGGACCCTACCAATGCAACGCATATTCGCAAGCTCGCTCATCCTCGGCGTCGCGCTCGTTGTTGGCGCGTGCGGTGGACAGGAGCAGTCACCTCCTGACACCGCGACGCAGGCGACCGCGGCCCCGGCGACGCCGGCAAACGCGATGGGCGAGAATCTGTCGCCGGATCCGGGCGGGAAGATCATCGTCGTGCAGATGATGACCGACGAGCAGGGCAACAACCGCTTCGACCCGAGCGAGGTCGAAGCCCATCGGGGCGACGTCGTGCGCTTCACGCTCAAGCAGGGCGTCCATAACGTCAATTTCCTACCTGACTCGAACGAGGTGAAGACCGGCCTTCCCGCGGCGACCGCCATGCTCCAGCTCCCGGGCCAGACCGTGGACCTCAAGGTCACGCTGCCTGAGGGCAAGTACTACTTCCAGTGCGACCCGCACGCGGCGTTAGGCATGAAGGGCCGCCTCGAGGTGGAGTCCAAGGACGAGTGATTCTCGGTGAATTGCGTGCGCGACGGCGGCGGCTGTGAGCGCCGCCGTCGTCGCTTAGCGTCCTCGCTCAGCGTGGGTCGCGGTCGTCGCGGTCATCGCGGCCGTCTGGCTTGGCCATGGCGCCCGACGTCGCGGGTCCGATTGCGCGATCCCGACTGGGGAGCGGGTCCGCGTACGCGCTGGCCGCGCCGTGTCGATAGACCAGCACGCCACCGCTGTGCCCGACCTGTACGCCCGCCGCGACGACGCCGAGTGCGCCCGCAGCCGTAACGAGCCGGGCCGCACGGCCAACGGTGCCGCGCGCCAGTCCGGCGGCGGCAACGAGCACGAGCACGCCAGACAGTACCAGGAAGCGCTCCGCGGCTTCCTCATGCCCGTGCAGCGCGCCTCGCGCGACTACGCGCTCGACGCGATCCTCCTGCGATTCGCCCGTTTCAGTGGCTACCCAGGCGCTCACCGCGAGCGCCGCCGCGATCGCTACCGGTAGGGACCATACCCGACGCGCCGTAGCACCTTTCCTGATCAACAGGAGAGCGACAAGGACAGAGATTGGAAGGAGAACGGCCAGTACGACCGGGAAGTGTACCACCAGGGGGTGAAGCGGGATTCCTGACATGTGCGTTGCCTCCGTGAATCAGGGGTCGACCCCAACGTCGGCATTTGCGCATGGTGCGGGTATCCGCTCTTTGCCGGATTCACCCCGTCAATCGGCACTCTCCGGCAAATGACGGAGGGGCCCCGAACGTTCGGAGCGACATGAACGACGACCTCGACGCACGGTTGCGGTGGATTCTCGCAGTCGCACTCGTCTCGATCATCGTCGGCGGCACCGCCGATCTGGCGATGGACAAGCCGGCCACGTGGCTCTCCTTCCACGTCATCTTCGAGACGCTCATGATCGCGGGCGCGCTGGTGCTGGCGACGACGCTCTGGCTCGGCTGGTGGCGGTCGGCGCATTCGGCGGCTGCACTTCGCGAGTCGCTCGACGAACAGCGACACGAACGGGATGCCTGGAAGGCGAGCGCGCAGGCCGCACTCGAGGGACTCGGCCGGGCGATCGATGCGCAGTTCCGAAGCTGGCGCCTGACCGCAACCGAAAGCGAGATCGCGCTCATGCTCCTGAAGGGCTACGGTCACAAGGAGATCGCGGCGCTCACGGGTCGGAGCGAGCGCACGGTACGGCAGCACGCCGGGGTGGTGTACGAGAAGGCCGGGATCGCCGGCCGAGCCGAGCTCGCCGCCTACTTTCTCAACGATTTGATGCTACCGGAGGAGAAACGCGACGTGTTGGGCGTTGCCTAACGAACACGCCGCGCGGTGGGGGTCAGGGTTTCGAGGCCAGTTGCATCCATGCCCGTTGGCGCTCGAGATCCGCACGAGTCCCATCGACCAACTGCTTGCGCACGCGACCACGGATGTTGAGCAGGCCGCCGGGCAGGTTGTCGAATCGGAACCGTCGCACCGTCAACACGTACGCACCGGGCTCGCCCGCCGCGGCACTCGCGTCGACGATGGCGAGCAACTCGAACGCGCCCTCGAAGTAGTGGTTGGCATAGATCTGCTTGCGCGCGATGAAGGCAGCGCCGCCAGGCCGCATCGGCGGAGTGTACACCACGACGTGGTTGACCGTGAGCGTGGGGCGCAGGCGAGCGAGCCGGTCCTCGGACCAGTACAGGAAGTGGCGCGCGCCATCGGGGAGCTCGGTGGGATAGTTGGCGAAGTACTGTTGCAGCCCCGGCGCGTACTCGTACAGGTCCGTGGACTGCGCGAGCAGCACGGCAAACACATCGCCGGACCTTGCGCCGCGCACGTCGTCGTACGTGACCATCGCGGCATTGCCGCGACTCGAATAGTCCGTGGCAAGTCGGAGCATTCCACCCCGCAATCGCTCATCGGCCTGTGCCTTGGCGTCACGAGAGGACCAGTCGACCTCTTCGACGAACTCCTTCATGGCGGACGCTGACAGCTTGAACTTGCAGCTACCAGGCCGGCAGCGGCGAAGGTCCCGGTACTCCGACTCGTCGAACGCGGCATCACGCACGTCGGCAGGCGAGGGCGGATTCCCGAATGCGTGAACCTGACTGCCACTCGCGCCAAGAAAGCGCTCGATGTCGAGCGTGTGGGCCACGACGGTGTCTCCGGGGACGTTCACGCCGATCATCCCGAAGACGGTGACGTCACGATTGTCCTTCGTGGGGATGAGCTTGGCGACGGCGCGTCCGCGCGCGGCGGTCGCGCGCTGGTGCGCGTCGATTCCGATGGACGTCAGGTACTGGTCGAGTGTCGGATTCGCGCCCTGTGCCGGCGCACTGATGGACACGCCCAGGCCCAGCATGGCACAGAGCGCGACTGAGCGCACGACGTCACGTCTGCCGAGCACGGCGGGGATTCGGCGCACGTCAGCGCAATCCAAACACGAGAACATTCACGGTGGACACACCCTGGATGATACATCATCGGCCAGGCGCGAGCACCTTGGCGGCACTTACAGCCGCGAACGCGTCCACGAGGCCCCGCCCGGCCCGCGCGGCACCTAACGCGAACGCGGCGCACAGCCACCGCGCGGCTCGCCAGGTCATGACCGAATCGGGACGATCCTGGCAGGGCCTTCGTGATGCGCCAGTTGGCCTGCTCCCATGGAATCGCCTCCTCGGCGATCATCCTCGTGTACGTTGTGTCGTTGCCCATCGTCGCCTGATGCGCCCGCGGTGTCGTCTTGCGGGACGGGCAGCACGGCAACCGGGACGACTCGTCCTTGCGCGATCAGGTTGTGGATTTCGCCAGTGCGCATGGGGGTGTAGGTTGCCGCGGCGAGCGCCGAACGTCACGCGGTGCCACGCACCTGGAAAAGGCGTCGTGCAGTCGCGCAGTACCGAGTGCCAGTCATAAGCACCGTCCACCCATGAAACCCAATGCCACGACCCGGTGAGAGCAGCCACCGCTGGACAGTCGAGCGCCCTCACACGCTCGTGGTCGCGTGCTCCGATGGACGATTACAGGAGGCGACGGACGAGTTCCTCGGCCGCGAGCTCGGGCTCACGCAGTTCGATCGGTTCTACGTCCCCGGCGGCGGCGGCGCGCTCGCCGCGAGCGGACGAGACTTCATCCGCGCCCAGCAGCTCCGACGCGAATGTGCCTACCTCATCGAGCTGCACAGCGTCACTCGCGTCGTGCTCCTGTTCCACGGTCCCGCGACGAACGGGCCGGCCGCCGCGGTGTGCGCCGACTACCGCCGCAAGATGGCGTGGGCGTCGCCGGACATCATCGACGCTCGACAGCGGCAGGACAGCATCGAGCTCGTCGAGCGACGGAGCGAATGGGCGGGCGAGGCGTCGGTCGTGTCATTCCGCTGCGAAGTGCACGCTGGCGGCGAGATCACCTTTCGCTCTGTGTAATTGTCATTCCGAGCGCAGCGCGTCAGCGCGGAGGCGAGGAATCGCCATCGTCCCGATCGAGAGGCCCCTCTGCCGGGAGGATGGCGATTCCTCGACTCGCTGCGCTCGCTCGGAATGACACGCGGTCACTTCCTGAGATGATGAACATGCGTCCCGACCTGAAGCCGTTGACGTTGCTCCATCGCGATGTCACGAGCAGGTCGACGACCCGGGCAAGCCGTTATCGGTCGTGCGGTTGAGAGAATGCTCGGCTGACAGAAGGCAGGTCTGGCGAGACGCCAGAGTGTGTGAGCTCTCGGCGCAGAGCGGGGAGCTCACACACATTGGTGGGCACGAGACCCGGCCTGTCGTTATGGAACTCTCGGTCCCTCGACCGTTCCCCCGCCCTGCAGCAGGGTCACCTTGGTTGCCTTGCCCGCGTCCATCGTGAACGTGAACCGCAGCGCCGGATCGAACGCGACTCCAAACACGTAATTGCCGAGGTACTGAATCTCATTCGGCCCCTGGCCCTGGGCCTGCGCCATGAGACGCGTGCCATCCACGAAGAACTTGATCGGCAGCGCCTGCCCGCCGGGCAACTGCAACGTGTAATTGCCAACGATCGCGTCGCGATCGGCTGGCGAGAGCGACGGAGCAGCCGTCTGCGTGGGGCCGGCTCCAGCCGCTTGCGTGGCCGCGGCTCCCCGGCCAACGGGGGCTACGCCGTACGCCACGCGAAGAAGATTCTGCACCAGCGTCTGAGGCGATTCGGCATCATAGTTCGTGAACACCACGATGCTCAGGCTGTCGTCGGGCACGTAGGTCGCTGCCGACGCGAACCCCGGAATGCCGCCGGTATGCGAGACCGTCTTGTGACCGTTGAACACCCCCGGCACGAGGCCGAAGCCGTAGTTGATCTTGCGCCCGCTGTTGAGCGAGTCGGCGGTCGACATGAGCGCGTACGACGCGGGCGAAACCACCTTTCCGCCGTCGAGCGCGCGCTGCCACTTCGCGAAGTCGCCCACCGTCGCGCACAACGCGCCCGCTGAGAACGGATGCGAGAGGTCCAGGAACTGTGCGCGCGTCGTGCCGTTCGGTCCTTTGCTGTAGCCGAGCGCGAACGCGGGATTCGTCGTCTTCGACGGGCAGTACGACGTCGACCGGAGGCCGAGCGGCTTGAAGAACTGCGCGTCGAGATACTTCGCGTATTTCTGTCCCGACGCCTTCTCGATCACCATGCCGAGCAGCACGTACCCCGTGTTGTTGTACCGGTATGCGGTGCCAGGCGCGAAGTCGAACGTGTCAGCCGCGACGAACTTCACGATCGCGTCGGGCGACAGCTCGTCGTTCCACGTCTTCGCCCACCCCGGCGACGACGTGTAGCTGTGGATGCCCGACGTGTGATTCAGCAGCTGACGGATCGACACCTTCTTTCCCTGAAGCGGGAACTGCGGCACGTACTTCGAGAGATCGTCATCCAGCTTCACGCGTCCCTGTTCAACGAGCTTCATGATCGCGGCGGAGGTGAACTGCTTGGTGTTCGATCCGATCTCGTAGATCGTCGTGGCGGTCGGCGCGCGCCAGGCATCCACGTTGGCGAGACCGTGCGCACCATACGCCAGCGTATCGTTCCCGCGAATCACCGCGAACGACGCGCTCGGCGCGCGGGATTCGGCGAGATAGGTGAAGACGAGCGAGTCGGCGCGCGAACGGAACGCGTCACGCGTGATGGTCGAACGTTGGGCGGTGGCCGACGAGAGGCCGGCGAGCATCGCGAGACCGGCGAGGCCGGAAGAACGCATCATGTGATTAGCTCCAGGGGGAATGCCCGAAACGTAGGTCTGGTACCGCTCGATCGCGAACGACACGACGTAGTCGCACTTCCCCGAGTTTCGTTTGCCGGTGACGGTGATGAGGACGTACTAACGATCGCCCACCTGGAAGGTCACCGGCGTGGCGCGCACGCCAGCGGGCACGGGCCTTCCTGCGGTCAGCTCCGGCGATCGTTAGGCGGCGCCCACATCGCCCATCGCCACCGCGGCCGGCACGGTCGCGGCGTGGTCACTGTGAAGGTATGGATCCCATTGCTCTGCTCTCACCCCTTTCACGACTAGCCATAACGCGAGCGACAGCTCGGCGATCAGCGATGGGATGAGAATCGTGGGGAAGAGCTGGCTTGACAGTGCCGGCGAGAGCAACAGTGCGACGCTATTGACGACATAGCAGACGCCGGCGATCTGCATCAGAATGCCGATCGAGCGAGGCATATAGGCTGACCGGTGGATCAGGTAGCCAAGTATGACGCACTCCACGCCGAAGAAGATGAGCGCGACGCCGAATCCCAACACGCCACCTGCTCTGGCGACGAGCCGGGCGCGCTTCGCATCGAGCCAAACGATCATTCGCATCCCCTTCTATGGGTTGCCAATAGAAACGATCCCTGGTGTTCTGGAGTTTCACGCCACCAGTCGGGTCCGTTATCGCGGAAGCAGTCGCCCGTAGTGCTCGACCTGGCGTGGCCGGTGGCGTTTTGATGTCCGCCTAACGCCCGAGCTCACCTGCAACGGAATCCAACAAGAGCGCCGGGCGCAGCCAGGCGCCATGCAGAGTTCCGTTGTCAGGTGCAGCGTTCGTTACCCAGCCGGCGCTTGAGCCAGAGGCCGCGCACTTGGCGATCGCGCGATGATGTCGCCGGGAGGCTCAGTGCGGCGTGCGGTGCCGCGCCGGCTCAGAGGTCGCCGCGGGGAGCGCGGACGCCGAGGCGCGCTCCGACAACAGCTTCGTCGTGAAACGCTGGCCCTCCGCAATCCGCTCGATCTCGAGCGCCGTCGTCTCGGCCAGCGCTTCCAGTCGATCAAATCGAGCCTCAATCCTCCGTGCGTCCGCACTGTCGATCGACGGTGGCGGTGGCGCGGCGACACGTCGTCGCCGTTGCCACAACGCGCCCAACGCCAATCCAGCGGCCGACAACGCGGTGACCGCCATCACCGCGAGGGGTCCGTCCAGATAGATGCCCATGTGCGTTACCGTTTCCGTTCGCGGGTGAAAGGAATGAGCGAATCACCGAAGATCCAGTATTTCCTACGATGCGCCCTCAGCCAAGTGTCACGGCCGCGCCGTCCGGCTAACGTTAGGTTGTGCCGTGGTCGTTCAATAGAATGCGGGTGGGCGGCCATCCGTCACCAAGCGTCGTTAGCTCGCCGCGCCCGTTTCACGTTCGACGGTTGCGACGCTTCAGCCGATGCCCCACGTCGACGATCGCCGCGATCAACGGCTGCAACTCGCGACCGAGCTCGGTGAGGGCGTACTCGATTGTCGGCGGGGAGGTGGGCATGACATGCCGTGAGATCACGCCCATCCGCTCCAACTCCACCAGTCGCGCCGAGAGTACCTTCGCGGAGATCCCCTTGGCGTCGCGTTTGAGTTCGCTGAACCGGCGCGGCGTGTCGCGCAGGTACCAGATGATGTGCGGCTTCCACGCTCCGCCGATGACGCGCATGCACTCCGTCAGCGGGCACTCGGCGGGAGGTGGCGCCACCCTGTTCTTACGCATCGGGACCGACATCGCTCGCACTCCGAGGTTACCGGCCGGTAACTCAATTCTTGGGAGAGGTCTTGGTGCTGGTTACCAAAGGTAACCACATTGCACCTAACGGCGGCAGTACCGATGCGTGCCGCCCAATCAGCCAACACGAGGATTCGTTCATGGCGAAGGTCGCGATCGTCTATCACAGCGGGTTCGGCCACACGAGGGTCCAGGCGGAAGCGGTGCACCGCGGGGCGTCCCGCGTGAAGAATGTGGATGCCATCCTGATCCCGATCGAGGAGTACGAAGCGCACTGGGATGCGCTCGATCGCGCTGACGCGATCGTGATGGGCGCGCCGACGTACATGGCCGGCGCATCAGCGCAGTTCAAGGCGTTTCTCGATGCTACCTCGTCGCGGTGGGCCGAGCAGCGATGGAAGGACAAGCTCGCCGCCGGCTTTACCAACTCCGCCGGGTACAACGGGGACAAGCTCAACACGCTGCAGCAGTTCAATCTCTTCGCGATGCAGCACGGGATGATCTGGGTGGGGCTCGGGCTGTTGCCGGGGAATCACACGAGCCAGGGGTCGCCGCGGGACCTGAACCGGCTCGCGGGCTTCCTCGGCGCGATGGCGCAGTCGAATGCCGACCAGCCTGCGGAGGTGGTCCCACCCCTGGCCGATCGCGAGACCGCCGAGCATCTGGGCGAGCGCGTCGCGGAGGCTGCGCTCAAGTGGCGTGCCGGCACGCAGGCGCAGCGGGCTCGGCACGCCAGCGAGGGTCGCGCAGGGGTCGGGGCATAGGATGGACGCCTCGTATGCGGCCATCGTGGAGGTGCTGGCTGAATACTTCGACGGCTTGCACCACAGCGACTCGGCGCGGCTGTCGCGCGTTTTCCATCCGCATGCGCACTACGTGTGCCCGACCGAGGACGCACTGGTCCATCGGACGATGGCCGAGTACTTCCCGATCGTCGACGCCCGGCCGTCGCCGGCGAGCCGTGGCGAACCGCGGAACGACCGGATCGTATCGATCGAGTTCGGCGGTCCTGCGCTCGCGTTCGTGCGCGCCGAATGTTCGATCGGCCCGAAGCTCTTCACGGACTTCCTGACGCTCATCCGCACCGACGATCGCTGGCAGATCATCTCCAAGGTATTCCACTTCGACCTGCGTTCCTGACGGATATCCGGTCGATGCCAATCATCGAGCACACGACAGAGGAAGACTCAGATGCCGTACATCAACATCAAGATCACGCGCGAAGGCGCGACCCCGGAACAGAAGGCGGAGCTGATCGGTGGAGTGACCGACCTCATGGTGCGCGTCCTCGACAAGAGCCCGGCGACTACGTTCGTGGTCATCGACGAGGTCGAGATGGAAGACTGGGGGATCGGCGGCCTGCCGGTCGACGAGTTTCGCGCGCAAAAGGCCCGAACGACGTAAGGCGTTGGACGCGACGGCCGGCGGCCGCGTCAGTCGACGGACCGAGCCGCGAGCGGGGCGCGCCATGACGCGTTAGGCGTGGACACGCCCGCGTCGCGCTACGCGGGCTCGCGGCGGCCGTGTCCCGAGCGGCTGCCGCGGTTTAGAGATACCGCAGCCGCACGAGGTCTTTCCGGCGGGCTTTGACGCCGGCGTACCAGCGGCACGGGAAGTAGAGAATCACCACGCCCGGAACGGAATCGGCGTGAAGCACGGGGCGGCAATCAGCCCGCCGCGCATGGACCTGCGCATCTTTGCAAGTGCAAGTTCAGTCCCGCCAGATGAGCACATACGCGCCCCCACCCGGCTCGATGGCGCGCCGATGCTGCGTCTTCCGCGGGATCGCGATGTAGCACCGCATGAGCACGTTAGGCAACGGCCGCTGGGTCAGGCAAAGGCACGCACGCTCCTTGCGCGCGGCGTATGTTGTAGGCCTACCGCCTCCGCGGGTCGTCCGATGGAACTGCTCGAGCGCGATCCATTCCTCCGCCAGCTTACCGAGGTACTGAGCGAGGCTGCCACTCTGGGCGGACGTCTCGTCGCCGTATGCGGCGAGGCCGGCGCGGGCAAGACCTCCATCGTGGATCGCTTTGTGGCAACCACACCGGCGCGCCACCTCCGGGGCACCTGCGACTCGCTCTTCGCGCCACGTCCCCTCGGCCCCGTCATCGACGTCGCGCATCAGAGTAGCGGGCCGCTCCGTGCCGCGTACGACGCGGGGCCGCCCCGCGACCGGCTCTTCCGTGCGTTTCTCGAAGAGCTGGCGGGCACCTCGCCGCAGACCGCCATCGTCTTCGAGGACGTCCACTGGGCAGACGAGGCGACGCTCGACCTCCTCAAGTTCGTAGGCCGCCGTATCTCGCAGACACGCGGCCTCCTCGTCATCACCTACCGCGACGATGAGATAGATGCGGATCATCGGCTGCACCAGCTGCTGGGTGAGCTGCCGCGCCACGCGTTCCACCGCATTCAGCTTCCGCTCCTCAGCGCAGCGGCCGTGGAGGAGCTCGCGCGACGGTCTGGCAGCACCGTCGATGGCCTTCACGAGTTGACCGGCGGCAACCCGTTCTTCGTCACCGAAGTCCTCGCTGCGCGCGGCGACGCGGTGCCTGTCTCGATTCGCGAGGCCGTGCTCGCGCGCGCGAGTCGGCTTTCCGTTGCCTCACGCCGCCTGCTCGACGTCATCTCCGTCGTCCCCGGTCGTACGGAGCGGTGGCTCGTCGACCAGCTTCTCCGCGATCAGGTCGCTGAGATCTCCGAATGCGCAAGCGCCGGGATGGTCGTGCTCACGCCGTATGCGATCGCGTTCCGTCACGAGCTGGCGCGCCGCGCCTGGGAGGGCACGCTCGAACCGGCTGCGGCCGCTGCGCTCCACCGGCGCATCCTCGATGCGATGCTCGAAGCTGGTGCGCATGCCGTCGGTGCAGCCCGTCTCGCGCATCATGCGGAGCAGGCCGGCGCACGCGACCAGGTGCTGACGCTGGCTGCCGCGGCGGCGAGGGAGGCAGCTCGCCTCGGCGCGCATCGCGAAGCCGTGTCACATTTCGCGGCCGCGCTCCGATACCGGTCTCAGCTCCATGCCTCCGAGCGAGCAGACCTTCTCGACGCGTATTCCTACGAGCTGCACCTGATCGGTGACATCGCATCGGCGGCCGGCACCGCGGAGGAAGCGCTCGCGCTTCGCTCCGGGCTTGGCGATCGGCGGGGAGAGGGCGCTGCATTGCGCTGGCTCTCGCGCCTCGCATGGTGGCGCGGGCGTCGCCAGTCGGCAATCGACTACGGCGAATCGGCCATCCGCGTGCTGGAGCCGCTCGGCGCCACATCCGAGCTGGCGATGGCGTACAGCAACCTCTCCCAGTTGTACATGCTCGCCTCGGATCCCGAGCCCGCGATCCGTTGGGGCCGACAGGCGATGGATCTCGCTGAGCAGACCGGAGATCGCGCGACGTTCGCGCACGCGCTGATCAATGTCGGCGCGTCGGAGTTGATCACTGATTGGGCGAGAGGCTGGTCCGACGTGCAACGCGCGCTGCAGGTCGCACTCGAGGTGGGCTCACAGGAGCACGCCGTGCGCGCTCACGCCGTCTTCGCCTGTAACTCGATCACGGTCCGCGATTATGCCATCGCCCCCCGCGCGGCGGACGACGCGGTGCGCTACGCCCGCGAGCACGACATCGACGCCTTCGTACAGTATCTGCTCGGGTGGCGAGCGCACATGCACGTGGAGCGCGGCGACTGGTCTCGGGCCGATGAGGATGTCCACGCCGTGATGAGCGAGCCGCGGGTCAGCACGGTCATGCGATTTCCCGCGCTGATCGTGGCGGGGCTGCTGAAGGCGCGTCGCGGTGAGCCCGGCGCCCAGTCGATGCTGGACCAGGCATGTGAGTTCGCGAACGCCAGTGGTGAGATCCAGCGCATCGCACCGGCGGCGACCGCGCGGGCAGAGGCCGCCTGGCTCGCGGGCGATGTCGAGAAAGCGCGAGCCGTTGCGGCCGCGGCGTACGAGGTGGTGCGAACGCGAGCCAGCCTGTGGTTGTGGTACGCCGGGGGGCTCGCATTCTGGCTGTGGCGAGCCGGTGGCCTGGACGAGGCACCGGAGCACATCGCGGAGCCCTTCCGATTGCAGATCGCCGGCAACTGGCGCGAGGCGGCGGACGCCTGGTCCACCATCGGTTGCCCATACGAGCGCGCACTCGCACTGGCGGATGGCGACACCGACGCGCGGCGGGAATCGTTCGACATCCTCGATCGCCTCGGCGCCCATGCCACGATCGGGCGGCTTCGGCGCACGCTGCGCAGTCGCGGCGTACGCGCGCTGCCGCGCGGCCCGGGCCAGGCCACGCGACAGAACCCAGCCCGCCTAACGGCGAGCCAGATGAGAGTCCTCGGGCTTCTCGTGCGTGGGCTTTCGAACGCGGAGATCGCGCGGCAACTCTACCTGTCACCGCGCACCGTCGACCATCACGTGTCCGCGATCCTCGCCAAGCTCGAGGTGCGTGGCCGCGGCGAGGTCAGCGAGGCGGCGCGGCGGAAGGGCTTGCTGGCCTAGAGCTACAGGACGACGGCAGTCGGCGCCCGGCCTCCGTTCGGAGGAAAACGGGCAAACCTAGGCATCGCACCGCGCAAAATTGGGTGGGCGTCACCGATTCGCCCATCTCGCTCCGAAGGCACTCTCGAGCACCGAGCAGCGGCGCTGCTCGGTCACTCGAGTTTTCACGACGCCTGAGGAGACCGAAGGATGAAGAGGACGATTTCGCATTACCTGGGACAGCTGATCATGCTCGGCGCGTCGGCGGCCCTGATCGCCGCGTGTGCCGACAAAACCCCGTTCGCGCCGGGACGCTACGGCCCGGCCAAAGTGCAGCTCTCGACACTGGGGCGAACGGACACCAACCTCGCGATCGCGACACTCCGGCGCGTCACGGGCCGCTACCACAACGTGAACAACGCCATCGCCGACGGGTTCGGGCTCCTGCATCCGTGTGAGGATCGGCCGGAGGAAGGTCCGGTGGGTACGGTCTACGTCCACATGGGTCGCTTGCTGGACGGGAGGATCGATCCCGAGCTGCCGGACGCGCTCATCTACGAGCCGCATCGCGATGGGCTGAAGTTGGTCGGCGTCGAGTTCGCGATCCCCAAGGCCCTCTCGACAGATCCGATCCCGCCGCAGTTTCTCGGCGCGACTTTCCAGAGCGAAGACGAGTTCGGCGTGTACGGGCTCCATGTCTGGGTGTGGCGGGACAATCCCGACGGCCTCTTCGCGGAGACGAATCCACGCGTCTCCTGCGGGGGGGTCTAGGGATGCACGCGGCGACATCGTCGCATGGGTTCCTCGCCGGTCTCGTCGGGGTTGTCACGTTAGGTGCGTGTGCGGATCAGGACGCAGCGCGCGCCGCGGGCCCGGCGGCGCTCCCCGTCGAAGTGGTCCGTGATGCGCTCAGCGATGACGTCGACGGCGTCCTGCGCCGATACCTGGCGAGTCAGGGTTTCACTGGCCGCGTCGCGAGCACGCTCGAGACGCGGCTGGGTCGCCGGATCGATCATCAGCTGGCCGACATCGGTCGACAGTTGTGGTTCGACCCGATTCAGGGGTTGAACGATGACAACACGTGCGGCGGGTGTCATTCGCCCACGAACGGGTTCGGTGACACGCAGCCGATCGCGATCGGGATCGACAACAACAGAGTCGTGGGACCAGGGCGCACCGGCCCGCGCAACCAGCGTCGGACGCCGATGATGATCAACACGGCGTTCTACCCGACGCTCATGTGGAACTCGCGTTTCCGGGCGCGGTCGGGAAATCCGTTCGACAACGGCGCCGGGTTCGTATTCCCGGAACCGGAGGGTCTGACGCTCTCGTATCAGCCGCATCTGCTCACAGCGCAGGCGTTCATTCCCCCGACGGAGCGTGTCGAGGCCGCCGGCTTCGCATTCCAGGGCGACAACGACGACATCCGGGCCGAGGTGGTCAGGCGTCTGAACGCGAACGAGAGCTATCGCCGGATGTTCGCGCGCGTGTTCTCCGAGGTGAAGGCTGGCGCGCCGATCACGGTCGATCACTTTGCTCGGGCGATTGCGGAGTTCGAGTTCACGCAGGTCTATGCCGACGCACCAATCGATCGCTACGCGCGCGGCGTCGCGAACGCGCTGACCGAGCGACAGAAGCAGGGAGCCGTGCTCTTCTTCGGGCGAGCGAGGTGCGTGCAATGTCATGCGGTGTCGGGTCAGTCGAACGAGATGTTCAGCGACTTCCAGCAGCACATCGCCGCCGTTCCGCAGATCGCGCCGTCGGTTGCAAACGTCACGTTCGACGGTCCCGCGGCGAACGAGGACTTCGGTCTCGCGCAGGTGACGGGCAACCTGGTGGACCGCTACGCGTTCCGCACGTCGCCGCTCCGGAACGTGGCCCTGCAGCCGGCATTCATGCACAACGGCGCGTTCGTCAGGCTGGAGGATGCGATCCGCTACCATCTCGACGCCGCCGGCCAGGCAGCGGCGTACGTGCCGGAAGGGTTGCCGGCGGATCTGCGTGGCCCGCGCGGCCCGCTGGCTCCAATGCTCGAGCGGCTTGACCCGCGTCTGCGAACGCCGGTGGGGCTGGCGCGGGAGGAATTCGATGCGTTGGTCGACTTCGTGCGCAACGGGCTGCTGGACCCCGAGGCGCGTCCGGAGCGGCTGCGGCGGCTCATTCCGGAGCGGCTGCCTGGTGGGCGTCCGGGTCTGGTCTTCGAGCAGGCGCCGCGGTGACAAGCAGCGGCGATCGCGTAGCGATTCCTAGAGCAGCTCGATCCGCACACCACCACCAGGCTTGTCGAGGATCAGAACGGTCTTCTTCTCTCCGCCCGCCAGCGGGATGACGACCTTCACGGCGGCGTTCGCCCACCCCGACGCGTCGGCCGGCGTTTGCCAGACGCGGATTTCCCAACTGCCGACGGTACTCTGATAGAACGGCGCGCTGAGGCTCGTGGGCTCGGCCTGATAGGTGAACGGAAACTGCCACGAGATGGGCTGCTGAAAGTCCGGCTGCGTGCGGTACACCTGGAGCGTTCCGGCGCTCGGGGCGAGGTGCAGCACGCGCACCTTCGTCGCTCCCTGCGGCACCACGCTGTTGGTGTCATCGAGCACCGCAGCCGCCACCGCACCATTGGAGCCGCGCACGACAGCGACCGTTCTCATCGCGCCGGTCGTGGTCACGATCGACTGAGGCAGAGACACTCCCGAGCTGATGGGACGCAGGACGAGCGTGTGGTTACCAGGCGCCGGTGCCGCGGTGGCGATAGCGCCCGCCCCGATCGACGCAATCGCCACACTGCCGTCGATCAGCACATCGACTGACGTCGTGAACGCGTTGACGATGCGCAGCGACGGTTGGCCCGTGGTGCAGCAGTCCGGCTCGGTGGGATCGCTGCTGCACCCCATGATGAACCACGCACACAACAACGCAGTTGCGGACAATCGCATGAACCAGTTCGCGGTTGAAGAAACGCCTGATGACGCTGCCATCCGCATTGTAACCGGGTGATGGCGTCGTACTCAAATGGCACCGTCGTCGCGCTCCGCTCGTTTTGCGACGGCGACTGATCCGGCGGCAAGCGCCGCGCCGATCGGGCAGACGATGAACACCGTGCTGTTGTCCACCTGAGACAATGAAATCACCGTCATCGCGATCGACGAAGCTGGCAACAGGTCGATCGCGGGCAGGACCACGATCGTCCTCCCGTGATGATAGAAGGATCACGCCCCCGGTCCGCGCTCGAGCGTCGACAACGCATCGATCAGATGGGGGCTTGCCTGTCCATCAGACGTACGTGTTGAAGCACCAGGAAAGACTCAGGCGCGACTCGCGCGCCGCGGCGGGGAGTGGGGATCGAGTCGATGGATTGCCACGTTTCTCCCCGAAGGATCCACGACTCCGCGCGGGGCTGCGGTCCGCCGCTCCAACCGGAATAGAGCAGGGTGCCCTCGGGTGTCCACACCACGCCGAAGATGCCCCCACCGCCGACGCACGGCCCTGGCGGGCCGGCCGGCGCCCATTGCAATCCCCGGAGTAGGTACGTGTGCGGCCGTCCTCGGGCGAGACGCGGTTGGGCGAGGCAGCCTCCCGCGCTGTCCTGCACGGAGACCGAGAGCAGGACACCCGAGGTGGTGGGTACCAATCCGTTGTGATGGTCGCCGATCGGCCCGATAGCGATATCGGTCGCTCGCCATGCCGTGCCGTCCCATCGCCAGGTATCTCTGTGCATCGGATGGCCGCGCTGAATGCCGCCATGCGCGATGACCGCACCGCGCTCCGCATCGTAGGCGAGCATCGTGTGCACTCGTGGCCCAAGGCCGACGCTGTCGACCATCGTCCAGCGTGCCCCATCCCACTCCCAGGTCTCCGTGAGCACCTTCCAGCCCTGCCGGTTCTCGCTCGTGCGGCCACCGTAGAGGACCAGCCGGTTTCGGCGAGCGTCGTACGCCATCTCGGGACTGTCTCGCCCCGCCGGGCCGTCGGCGTCGATGCAGCTCCAACGAGTACCGTCCACGCCCACAGGGATCTGGGCCACTGGTCGGCAGAATCGCTCGACGTGCCGCCGAAGAGCAGTACCCGACGGCCGACGGAGTCATACGTCATGGCGTGCCCCTCACGGCCGCCCGGCGATGGGGCTGTGCACGGCGCGCGCTGCTGCTCGCCAACAGGTCGGGGAGTCTCGGCGGCTGACAGACCAACTGCCGCAGCAAAGAGAATCACGAACGGCATGCGCGTCATATCCACGATGGCGATACCGTCATTCGACACCGGAAATCGCAAACCCGTCCATGCTGTGCGGGCTCATACCGCGTTAGGCGACGGCGCGAGATGATGTGTCCACGCCTGCCGCGGCAGCCATGGACGCCTTGGAGTCCCGGGCGAAGCGCCGCTGGAGCCGCCGGGCGAGAGGGTAGCCCACCCGCGCCAGCAAGGTGCCCGGGCGCGAGAACGCATACAAATCGTACCAGACGCTGTCGTCCGCGGCGTGCCACTCGACTGCGAAGCGCTCCTCGCCGACCTCCCCGTGGTCGGGGAGCGTCCCATAGGCAAAGCCGGCCCGGCGCACGCCGCTCACGGCAGGAGCGTTGTCGTCCAGGACGTAGACGATCCGGCACGCGTTCATCGACCAGAACCCATAGTGGCGCATGACGACGGCCACGTTCGTCCCCGGCACGACCGGCGCCCCTGCCGGCCAGACCGAGGCCCACCCCAGCGTGGTCATCCGCCACGCCCGCAGTGCCGCGGCGGCACGCTGATACACCGCCGCCCCACACCCCAGCTGAAGGCGGTTCCAATCGACCGTGTACCCGGCCGGGGCGACGCCATCACGCGTGGCGCCCACCGCCGCGTACGACAACGTGGCGCTCCGCTGTGCAGCGAGGAAGGCGTCAACCCGGCGTGGGCCAGGTTGCGTGAGGTTGAACATGAGATGGCGTCGACGGCATGGGTCGCCTACGTTGCATCTCGCATTCGATCTCGGCAACCGGATCGGGAAGCGGGACGCGTCTCACGTTGCACTGAGCGCATGCGTTAGGCCGCACCATCGAGGTGCAGCCCGATCCGGCCCTTTCGGATCTCCGACTCGGGTACGCTGAACGACGGCACGAGGCGCGTCGGTCCTCGCACCAGTCGCGGCTCTTCGGTCGCGGGAACCCGACTCAGCTGCCGCGGCGCGTCGAACCTCGGCGCGTACGACACGAAGACGACCTCCGTATCGTCCGCCTCGCCCCGATAGACGACCCGCGTGCCCTTCGCGAGCGAGATCACCTCGCCCGCTCCCGCGATCTGTACGCTGCCCTCGGAGCGCACGAGCAGCGCACCCTTCGTCACGATCAACGTCTCGTCCACGGTCACCATCCATTCGTGAACGGCGCCCTTCCCGTAACGGGCGAACCGAACACGCGTCGTCGCGCTCGTGGCCAGGTCGAGCACGTCGCCGATGAATACCTGACGATCACTGGCCTGAAACCACGTTCGGGTATCGTCAATCGTGAGATGCTGAACGCTCATATCGCTCCCTGTGCGTGATGGGGAAGTCACCATGTCATCCCGAGCGAAGCGAGGGATCTTGCGTGCGTCACGCGTGGGCCGGCTACGAGCACCGCAGACGAGATCCCTCGTCGCTGTCGCTCCTCGGGATGACAGTCGGGCAGTACTCAGGACTCGGGACTGCCACCTGAGTACTGCCCCCTCGGTACTGCGACTGGCGACTGTTGCCTGATGACTGACTGACTACTGTCGCTGGCATACGCCCGCGAAGCACAATCACCTGATGGGCCACGTCCCTCCTACCGCCTTATAAACCGCCACCAGCGCCGTCGCCGCAAACGTGTGCGCCTGCGCCAGCTGGTTCTCGGCATCGAGCAGCGTGCGTTGCGCGTCGAGCACTTGCAGGAAATCCGTCAGGCCCGCGTCGAACCGCTGCTGCGCCAGCTCGGACGCGCGTGTGCTCGCGCGAACCGCTTCGTTCAGCAGCGCGAGCCGCGCGTGCGCCCGATCGTACGTGACCAGCGCGGTCTCCGTCTCCTCCATGGCGCGCAGCACCGTCGCGCTGTACGCCGCCTTCGCTTCGTCCTCCTGGGCATGCGCGACGTCCACCCGCGCCTTCACGCGACCAAGGTCCAAGAGCGGCCAGGTGAGCACCGGGCCGGCGACGATCCGCGATGTGCCGCGGCGGCTCAACGAGTCGAAGGTCGTCGCCGAGTAGCCAGCACTCGCCGCGAGCGACAGACGCGGCAGGTAGTCCGCCTGCGCCGCGCCCACGAACAGCGACTGCGCCGCGAGCTGCCGCTCCGCGCCTAACACATCCGGACGGCGACGCACCAGCTGCTCCGGCGAACCGATGCGAACCGTGTCCGGCAGCGTCGGCAACGTTCCGCCGGCAAGCCAGTCCGCCGGAAGCGTGCCCGGCGCGCGACCCAACAACGTCGCGATGCGATTCTGATCGGCCGCGATCCGCGACTCGACCACGGGAATGGCCGCGAGCGTCAGCTGCAGCACCGACTTCGCCCGCTCCGTGTCGAACGCGTTGCCGCGTCCGGCGGACAACCGGTCCTCGGTGAGCGACAGAGTGCGTCGTTGATTGTCGGCGTTGCGACGAGCGACGGCCAGCTGCTGCTCCGCACCCCGGAGCTCGAAGTACGTCCGAGCCACCTCGGCGGCCAGGCTCACCTGCACGTCGCGGAGACCGTGCTCGGCGGACGCGGCCAGCGTGCCGTACGCGTTGACCGTGCGGTTCACGCGTCCGAACACGTCCAGCTCCCACGACGCATCGAACCCGACGTCGTACAGGTCTCGCTGCGGAAGCTGGTTCGTCAGGCCCGGTCCCTGCGCGATCGACGCGCGCTGCCGCGTCGCGCTGCCGATGGCAGTCACGCTGGGCCCGAGGTCGTACGCGGACACCCGACGCGACGCGCGCGCGCCCGTGAGCCGAGCCTCGGCCGCGTCCACGTTGGTGCTCGTGCGCAGCGCCTCCTCGATGAGACGCGCGAGCGTCGGATCCCCGATCTGGCGCCAGAACGGCTCGGAAGAAAGAGCAGTGCTGTACTGCGCTGACTGCCCCACCGCCATCAGAGACGCCTGGTCGCTCGTCCGGACGACGACCGCGCCGGACGCGGGCCGCGCCGAGTCTGCGGGCGGTGTCGCGGACGACCGCGACAGCACGCCGTACGCGGGCGCCACGCGCACGCTCGGCGCCTGATACGCCGGCGCGCCGCATGCGACCGCCGACGCGACCAGCATCAATGCAATGAGGTTACGCATGAGAAACTCCCTCTCCACCAATCGCGCGGATGCGCTCCGGAATGCGCAGCGGGCGCACGTCGTCGTCCGACGGCGCCTCACGATGCACGGTTCCCCTGGAGACGAGGCCGCGAATGAGAACGTAGAAGACCGGCGTGAACAGCAGACCGAAGAACGTGACACCGAGCATACCCGAGAACACCGCCACGCCCATCACGCGACGCATCTCGGCACCGGCGCCGGTGGCGATCACGAGCGGAACGACGCCCATGATGAACGCGAACGACGTCATGAGAATCGGGCGCAGTCGAATGCGGGAGGCCTCGAGCGCCGCCGTCAGCCGGTCCTTGCCTTGTCGCTCGAGATCGCGGGCGAACTCCACAATCAGAATGGCGTTCTTGCACGCGAGTCCCACGAGCACCAGCAGTCCGATCTGCGTGAACACGTTGTTGTCGCCCTTGGTGATCCACACGCCCGCGATCGCGGACAGAAGC
>Ga0207674_10002183_pt1 | contig 24754 bp, 17 predicted proteins | sample KBSCornC72_FD_184303 | JGI IMG/M metagenome (GOLD analysis project Ga0207674, IMG submission 184303) | Corn rhizosphere microbial communities from Kellogg Biological Station, Michigan, USA - KBS Corn C7-2 (SPAdes) (version 2) | ecosystem: Host-associated > Plants > Roots > Rhizosphere > Soil ...
CATGTTCATCTTCGCGATCGGGTACGGTGTTGGCCCGCAGTTTGTAAGCGGGTTTGGCAAGGAAGGTCCGCGCCAGGTCGCCTTCTCCCTGGTCATTCTTGCACTTTGCCTGATTGCGCCGTTCGTCTGTGCCAAGATGGCCGGGCTGGATGTCGGATATGCAGCTGGGCTCTATTCGGGATCGCAAACAATCTCCGCCGCAATTGGCGTGGCATCCGATCAGATCACGCGCCTGAATCTGCCGGAAGACCAAACCAAGACCTTCCTCAATCAGATTCCGATCGGCTACGCCGTTACCTATATCTTCGGAACAATAGGCTCTGCAATCATCCTCGCCCAGCTCGGCCCCAAACTGATCGGTGTGGATTTGGCCCAGGCCTGCAAGGACTATGAGAAGCTGTTGGGCGGCGGCAAAACGGACGCCGAGCCTGGCGTCTTCTCCGCCTATCGCAAGTTCGAATTGCGCGCGTACAAGGTTCCCCCGAACAGTGAAATGATCGGCAAGCCGGTCGGCACCCTGCTGCCGGGCTTACGGGTCTTCGTGGAACGTGTTCGCCGCGGCGGCAAGATCACGGATGCGGATGCCGGCACGGTGCTCCAGGCCGGTGACGTGGTTGCGATTTCGGGCCGCCGTGAGTTCCTCGTGGAGAATGTCGGTTCGCCTCTTCCAGAGGTCCAGGACCACGAGCTTCTGGAGCTCCAAGCGGAAGTGCTCGACGTCTTGGTGACCAACAAGAACGTCGCAGGCAAGACGCTTCAAGAGTTGTCCGAGATGCCGTTCGCCCGCGGCGTCTACCTGGGCAAGATCACGCGCTCGATGGTGGAGCTGCCAATCCTGCCCGGAACGGAGGTGCAACGCGGCGATATCCTCACGATCGGTGGCAGCAAGGCTCATGTTGAGGCGGCAATCAAGGAAATTGGCTACCCCGACCGCCCGGTCGAGGCGACCGACATCGCGTTCTTGGGCCTGGGCATCCTGTTTGGCGGCTTAATCGGCGCTCTCAGCTACCAGTGGGGCAGCATCCCCATCAGTCTGTCCACGACGGGAGGTGCGCTGCTTTCAGGACTGGTGCTGGGTTGGCTACGGACGGTTCGACCGGTCTTCGGCCGCATTCCCGGTCCGGCGCTCTGGCTCCTGAATACGCTCGGCTTGAATGTGTTCATCGCGGTGGTTGGCATCACTGCCGGACCAGGATTCGTTGCCGGCTTGAAGGAAGTCGGGATCAGCCTGTTCGTATGGGGAGCCATCGCGACCGCAATTCCGATGCTGCTCTCCGTCTACATCGGCTACTACATCTTCAAATTCCATCCCGCGATCCTCTTCGGTGCCTGCGCCGGTGTGCGTACCACCACGGCCGCGCTCGGCATGATCCAGGAGGTCGCAAAGAGCAAGATTCCTGCACTGGGCTATGGAATGCCTTACGCGATCGGCAACACCGTGCTGATCATCTTCGGCATGGTAATTGTCCTTCTTTACACCTGAGAACGGGTAAAATCAGGAGCGTGACATGACGGATATCCTCACCCTGCGGAAATTCGAGGCCCTGAGCCCGTTCGAGATCAAGGACGAGCTGATCAAGCTGGCAAAGAAAGCCTCCAGGACATCACAATCCGCGTTCCTGAATGCCGGCCGCGGCAATCCCAACTGGGTGGCGACAACACCGCGGGAAGGCTTCTTCCTGCTCGGTCAGTTCGCCATTACGGAGAGCAAGCGGGTCATGGTTCATCCTGCCGGGATGGGTGGCATGCCGCAAACAACCGGCATTGCTGCGCGTTTCGAGGCCTGGCTGGAGACGCACGCCGATATGCCCGGTGCGGCCTTCCTTTCATCCATGCAGCAGTTCGCGACCAAGACGTTCAAGTTCGATGCCGATGCGTTTGTCCACGAGCTCGTCGATTCGATCATCGGTGACAACTATCCGGTGCCAGACCGAATGCTCGTTCACAATGAGCAAATCGTGCACGAATATCTGATGTGGGCGATGTGCGGCAAGCCTCGACCGAAAGGCAAGTTCGACCTCTACGCGGTCGAGGGTGGCACGGCTGCGATGTGCTACATCTTCAAATCGCTGAAGGCCAATCGGCTGCTGCACCCCGGCGACACCATTGCCCTCGGAACGCCGATCTTCACGCCCTACCTCGAGATGACGCACCTGGAGGACTACGACCTCAAGGTCGTGGAAATCAAGGCGCCTCAGGAGAACCGCTTCCAGTTTACGGACGAGGAGATCAAGAAGCTCGAGGACCCCAATATCAAGGCGTTCTTCATCGTCAATCCGGGCAACCCCACAGGTATGGCACTGAACAAAGAGACGATCAGCAAGATCGCGCACCTTGTGAAGACCAAGCGGCCCGACCTCATGCTGCTGACCGATGACGTCTACGGCACCTTTGTCGACGATTTCCGGTCCCTGCTCGGCGAGCTCCCTCACAACACGATCGGGGTCTACTCTTACTCCAAGTACTTCGGCGCCACTGGCTGGAGGCTCGGCGTCATCGCAATCCACGAGGACAACATCTTCGACAAGAAGATCGCAAAGCTGCCGGATGCCGACGTGAAGGCGTTAGACAAGCGCTATAGCCCTCTCACGCTCGAGCCGCGCAAAATGAAGTTTATCGATCGCATCGTTGCCGATAGCCGTGACGTGGGCCTGAACCACACGGCCGGCCTGTCGCTGCCGCAGCAGGTCATGATGAGCCTGTTCTCGCTCTGTGAGATGATGGACTCCGAGAAGCGCTACCAGGCGGCGTGCAAGGAGATCGTGCATCGGCGCGTATGGTCAATGATTGAGAGTCTGGGCCTCCATCTCACCCCCAATCCGAGCTTCGATGCCTATTACGGTCTGATCGATTTCGAGTTCTGGGCGCGCAAGAACATCGGCGAGGAGGCGGTCGAGTACCTGAAGAAAAACATCCACCCGCTGGACCTCGCCTTCCGCTTGGCCGAGGACCACGGAATTGTGCTCTTGAACGGTGGAGGATTCGAAGCTCCCGACTGGTCGCTGAGGGTGTCGCTCGCCAACCTCCCCGATGAGGCCTACGACGACATTGGGCGCGGCGTTCGGACGGTGGCGCGCGGCTACCGGGACGCCTTCGAAGCATCGAGGGCTGCGGCGGGCAAGTGACCAGAGCGATACCAGCGCGTGAGGTCCATCCATTGGAGCTTTCATGACATGGACGAACCACGTTGTAGCGAACGCACCTGAGATCTTTCTCTTCCTCGCGCTGGCAATCGGCACGGTCCTTGGGCGTGTCCGCATCCGTGGATTTGCAATCGGAGCGACCGCCTGCACGTTGATCGTGGCCGTTGTTCTCGGGCAGCTCGGGGAATTCGTCATCCCGCCTATTCTCAAGTCGATTCTTTTCGGCCTCTTCGTTTTCACTATCGGCTATCGGTCAGGCCCGGAGTTCTTCGCATCACTGAGTTTGCGAACCCTTGCACAAGTTGCGCTGGCGCTCGTTATGGGTGCGTGCGGGCTTCTAGCAATACTCGCTTCTGCTTACACGCTGCATCTCGATGCAGGCACTGCAGCCGGGATCGGCGCCGGCAGTCTGACGCAGACCTCGATGATGGGCACCGCATCCGGCGCACTGGAGCGGCTCGGGCTGCCGGCCGAGACGCTGCAGAGGGAGCAGGCCAACATCGCAGCTGGCTACGCGGTCACCTATATCTGCGGCTACATCCTGGTATTGCTCTATGTGCCGTTTGTTGCGCCACGTCTGATGGGCGTCAACCTTCGAGAAGAGGCTGTAAAACTAGAGGCGCTGCTCTCGCGTGATGCGCCGACAAAGCCGGGCAATCTCGTCTATCGCAAATTCCAAGTTCGCGCGTACGAGGTCGCAACGGCTGCGGGCCGGACAGTTGCCGAAGTCGAGGCTCAGATAGGTCGGCGCGCCGCAATCAAGCGCATCTTGCGCAGGAGCCGGGATGTGGATGTGGAGCCGCGCGCTGTCGCGAGGCTGGAGGCGGGCGACGAGGTCCTCCTCGCGGGTCCGTCTGGGGCGATTGTCGCAGCGGCGCAGACAATCGGTCCTGAGATCGAGGGGGAGCACGTCATGCGTTCGGTTCCCGGCGAGGTGCTCGAGGTCTTTGTAGCCGCGCCTGATCTCCACGGCCGTACGTTGGCTGAAATTGTGGACGACCTGGGAAAGACGGCCCATGGCGTGTTTCTGCGTGCACTGACGCGCCGGGGGCAGGAAGTTCCCGTGACCCCAGGTACGCGAATTTATGTTGGAGATGTGATGACACTTGTCGGCCTCAATAAAGACATCGAGCGCGTTCTACCGAAAGTTGGTCAGCCCCTGCGCTCCGGTGACCGGACCGACGTTGCTTTTCTCGCCGGCGGACTCGCGGTCGGCCTGCTCGTCGGACTTCTCAGTCTCACGATCGGCTCCATTCCGCTGACACTTGGCGGAGGAGGAGGCGCGCTGGTCGCCGGGCTTGTCTGCGGTTGGCTACGCTCCCGCCGACCGACGATAGGAGCCTTTCCGCCGGCAGCTCAGCAGTCGCTGATCGATATCGGATTAGGCGGATTCGTTGCCGCCATCGGGTTGGCGAATGGACAGGCAGCGCTGGCCGCGATCCAGGCGCACGGACTGACGCTCCTGGGCGTAGGTATCATTGTGACGCTGGCGCCCTTGATTGTTGGCACGCTCGTCGCCCATCGCGTCCTGCACATGAACCCCGTCGTCGTCTGCGGCGCTCTTGCTGGCGCAATGACCGTTGACGCCGCGGTCACCGCCGCATGCGAAATCGCGGAGAGTCAAACGCCGGTGCTTGGCGTGGCTGTTCCATATGCCATTGCGAATGTGGTTTTGACGGTTCTTGGGCCCATTATCGTCGGTTTAACTTTCCAGGGGTAGAGGGCACCAGTATTGCCCTTCATGCTGACCAGGTTGAGCTTGCACTTCGCACCCAAGAAGAAGTTCGGAGCGGATTCGCTTCGATGCGCGCCAGATGGCCTGGCGGTAGTGCGCCGTTGCAAGGCTGGCGATCTATTCCGGAGTCTGCATCCGGCCGGCAAACCTGGCCAGCCATTGTGCCCTGAGGGCCAGCACTGATCGCGTGCACGATCTTGTAGATACGCTTCCGAATACATCTCCAGGATCTGCACTCTTTGACCGGTAACCTGGGATTGCCCCCACTCCAGCTCGCGGCAAAATTGCGACGTCTTGCAGCCGCGGCAGAGGATACTCGCGCCCCTCGTTCCCCATGACTGATCCTGTGATCGTCGGACGTTTCGTCTACCACCTGATATCAGCCTTCCAACCGTGTCGGCATAGGCACGCCCCGCCGGCAGATCGCGTGCGGACGTGCAAAGGCGATGGAGCGGGGGCGGCGAATCACGGCCAAGGCTTCCTAATGATCACGGCGTGTGCCGGAAGGTCAAAACTACCAATGCGCGAGCGCTGGATACGTGGCGTTCGCGTTACGGAGAGGGTTCCATGGCCGGAAGCTGCGTTCACCCCGCAACTTGGAGCAGCACGACGCTCGCCTTTGCCAGCCTCGCGGCTTCTGTGCTGGGCGGCGCTGTCCTGCAGCCCGCCCGCGCCGATGGCCTCCCCGGCGGCAACTGCTGCGCCGACCTGGAGGAGCGCGTGGCCGAGCTTGAGGCCACCACAGTGCGCAAGGGCAACCGGCGTGTGTCCCTCAGTGTGAGCGGTTGGGTCTCGCGGCAGATCATGTACTGGAACGACAGCCACACGTCCGACGTCTACTCCGTCGACAATGGCCTCAACACCTCGCGTTTCCGGTTCACGGGAAGCGCCAAGATCAGCGGGGACGTGCAGGCCGGCTTCATGATGGAGATGGACATCCGCATCGGTGCCCGCTCCAACCAGGTCACTCAGATCGACGACGATGGATTTTCCGGCTCCGGCGGCATCCTCGGCGGCGCCGCGCTCGGCGACGGGATAGGCGGCGCGGGCGATTCCGTCATCGGCATTCGTACCGCCAACTGGTACCTGGAGAGCAATCACCTCGGCAAGCTGACGGTGGGCCGGCTCAACACGGCGACCTCCGGCATCTCCACCATCGATCTCAGCAACGCCGGCGTGGTCATCGACAGCGAGCCCGGCGAGTTCCAGGGCGCCTTCCTGATGCGCAACGGCCCCGGCCGGCTCGGTTCAAGCTGGTCGCTCCAGTGCGGTGGGCCGTCCGCGGCCGGCCCCTACAGCAGCGACTGCTTCGAGCACGGCCCGAGCCGGCGCGATGCGGTGCGCTACGATACGCCGACGATCTGGGGCTTCACCGCCAGTGGAGCCTTCGGCGAGGACGACTTCTGGGACGTTGGCCTGCGCTACGCGGGCGAGCACCACGGCTTCCGCGTGGCCGCCGGCGTCGGCTACCGGTGGTTCCTCGACAGGGAGCCCGACGTGCTCGTGATAGGGCCGCCCGACCACAAGCTCCAGGATACCGACCGGCGCCAGTGGCTCGCCTCTGCCAGCATCATGCACATCCCGACCGGCCTGTTCGTGAGCGGCGCCTACACGAACTACGATTTCCGCGGCGAAAACGCCAACGAGCGGTTCGGCGGCGTGACCGGTGTCGGCCCCGACCGCCCGGACATCCCGCTGTGGTGGGTGGACGGCGGCATCCAGCAGAACTGGACCGGATGGGGCGCCACTACCTTCTACGGCGAGTGGGGCCGGTTCGACGACGGCACGGTCGGGCTCCTGGCCAGCGTGGCCTATCCGGGGCTCGGGCCAGCGGCCGGCGGCGGGTTCCTGGGCATCAACCCGCTGGTGCTCGACAGCCAGGTGACATGGTGGGGCGCCGGCGCGGTGCAGAAGATCGACGCCGCCGCCATGGACCTCTATATCGCCTACCGCCAGTACCAGGCCGACGCGACCATCAGCGGCGGTCCCGCCAACCAGATCCCCGGCGGCCTCAACGACATCTGGTTCATCCAGGCCGGTGCCCGCATCCAGTTCTGAGGGCGGCTCGGACTGAGACCCGGGTCGTGTCCATCGTCGCGCGCTGGGACAGCGCCGCACCGACCGGACGGAACCGATGGGCGAAGCCTTGCCTCGGCGATTGCGGCCGGCTCACGACCGCCCACGAGACGATCGCGGCAGGGGCAGGAGTCGGGACAGCCGCGCGTGTAGTGTGCGCGGCGCTCCGGGGTGCAATGGCACGGCTTGCCGTTGATGCCGATGTGGGGCTCGTTGTCGTTCGCTGGCGGATCGCGCAAGGCCAGGTAGGCGTCGACTGCGTCCTCCCGTGGGTCATTCATGCCGGCGCCTCCGTCGCCAAGGTCGGCGATGACGCCTTCCTTTGAGGCTGTCTTGGCGGCGTGCGCAGCGTCGGCGAGCTGCAACCGGGGGCGCGGCACCAAAGCGGGCATGTTCACCCGCTCCAGCTTCGTGCCGCCCGTGTGCTCGCCCAATGGTCGCGAGACGATCTGGCGCGTGCGTCCGGCACGGCCCGCGAGACCATCCAGAACTTCGAGATGCGGGGGTCCGATCCCAAGCGATCGACGCTGCTCGCGTGGCGCAACGCGCTGCAGAGGCCGGTGTGGTGTTCGTCGACGAGGACGAGCACGGCGGGCCGGGCGTCAGGCTGCGGAAGACGAAGCGATGACGCGCCGAGGATACCGGCGGGCGGCCAATCAGGCTGCCGGGTGGATGCCGTCATCGGGACAGGCCCCGAGTGCGCTGCAGGCCGAGCTGCCATGAGACACCCATGCCGCGGACGATGCCGGTCACCTCGCGGCCGCGGAACCGCTCCAGGAGTTGGCGCCAGGGGACCAGCGTGAACTGGCGCTCGTCGGCGACGACGGCGAACCTGCCGCCGGTCAACGCGACGGAACCGCGGTAGATGCCCCTGACGGTGGCGCCGTCGCGGGCCGGAACATAGGTCAGACGCTCGACGCTTCGGGCGGCGAGGCGCTCGCCGGCGCGGTCGATCTCGCGGCGCTGCAGGGTTGCCAGGAGGTCGGGCTGGTACCGGACACTGCCGTCCTGGAGCCGATAGGCCAGGCTGCGTGCGATCAGGGTCTCCTGGCGCCGCTCCAGGGCTTTCTCGACCTTGTGGCCGAAGCCCATGGGCGTGGTCTCGACCCGATGCCTGGCGATCTCGGCATGCTGGCTCGGGTCATAGAACCCGTGGTTGCGGGCGGCCAGCGCTGCGATGGTCTTGTCGACCGACCGCGCCGAGGGCTCCTTGCCGACGGTGAGAATGGCCCCGATCCGGGCGTCGTCCGATACCAGCACCGCATCCAGCTCGACGTAGTGCACGCGGCCGTCGACGCCGTCGATGACGAGGTGGACCTTGTCCGCCAGGCCGTCGCCGGCAAGGCCTTTGCCCCTCAGATGGCCGGTTACAGGAGATCGCGGCAGGTCCCTGTGGATCGTGAAGTGCGACACCGATCGCTCGGCAGCCTCCTCGCCCAGCGCCCTCTGCATGATGCCGATGGTGTCGATGCGCTGGCCCAGGTGCTTGAGCGCCCACTCGAGCCTGGGCGACAGCTCCCACACGCCAGGTTCGACCGGGTCGGCCAACTCCATGGCCTCCAGCTTCCGCAGGCGGGCGATGAGCAGGTGGCGGTTGGCGCGGACGAGATAGCTCTGACCCGGGCTGATGCGCAGGTCCACCCGGCCGTCCTCGGGTTCGGCCAGGAGCGTGCGGTCGAGACGCGTGAAGCGGTCGTGGTCGACCTCCCGCCCCAGCTTCTGCTGCACCTCCAGCTCGGTCTGCCGCCCGAGCTGGCGGGTGACGAGATCGCTCGCCCGAGCCCGGATGCCGTGGGCGATGTAGTCGCCGGCAATGTAAAGGATCTTGCCCTGGTCGGTGACGCCGCGGGCAACGATATGGGTGTGCGGCTGCCCGGTGTTGAAATGGTCCACCACCAGCCAATCGAGCGCCGTGTCGAGGTCCTGCTCGATCTGCCGCATCAGCTGGCGCGTAAACGGCTTGAGCTCCCCGAGCGCGACGCCATCCTCGGCGGCAACGATGAACCGGAACTGGTGCCGGTCCTCCAGACCGCGCTCAATGAAGGCCCTGGTGTCGGCGCGGTCGTCCTCGTGCTGGCCGTCGGTGGTGACGCCCTCGCGCTGCAGGTAACGCAGGTGGGCGGCGATGGCCTAACTCTCGACGCCCTTCAGCCTCACAACGCGCGCCTTGACGATGACGCGCCGGGCCCGGTAGCGCATGCCGCCGCCGGTCCAAGGCTCGCCGGACGCGGACTCCCAGCCGCCGTGGCCTTCGAGGGCAGCTGCCGCCTCACGTCCCCGGCCGCGTGCATTGAAGCGGCCGGACGCTTGCGCTCGCCCGCCGACCGGAAGACGCGGCGGGGGTCGCCGCCCTGCTCGGCGACAGCGCGCAGGACCTCGGCGACGAATGTCCGCGGCCGGTTTCGGGGTTGACCGCGCGGCTTTCCGAGCAGAGCTTCGAATTCGTTTGGCTCATCTTTCGACATGGCCATCGAAATGGAGTATTGCCGATGAAATGCAAGGGTGCGCAGAGTTTCTCAATTATAGTACCTTGAGGGACAACCTAATTTTTAGCGCATGGAGTCGGTTTAGCGTCAATCGTGGCGTCTCTCACATCTCTCATATCTGAAAAAAGCCACGTGCAGACAATAGCTTACCTATCATTCGCGCGAAACGCGAGTTTCGCTTTATCTTGCTGTCAAACTCCCTGTCCAAAAACCTTCCCGCAACTTCCAGGAAGTTCACAGATCTTCACGCCATAAAAAATCTCATAACCAGTGTCTCAATTCATCTCGTAACGTCTCCACATTCATTGCATGGCCATTTTTCGATCACATATTTGAGCGTTAATAATCGGGCAATCATAGTGTCGCAAGAGATGCGCCATGCCCGTTCCACGAAGTCTGTACTTGGCGGTCGGGGCGGCAGCGGCCCCTGCCAGCCTGTGCGCGGGCGCAATGGTGCCCGTCGCGGGTGTGCTGGCCGGAACCATCGCGGTCGGTCTCGTGCTGCTGGTGACCGCGGCCGGCGCCCTCCTTGCTGCCGATTGGCGGACGGAGGCCGAGAGCCGGCAGGCCTGGGCTGAAGTCGCACCCCGATGGGCTGAATGGAAGGCCGGCGTCCGGCGGCAGTCGGCGGATATCGACACACGATACCTGGCGGCCTCCGAGAAAGAGGCCCTGCGCCGGGTGTTTTGCGTCCACCGTGTTCTGCCGTCGCAGGCCGTGGCCGTCATGGAGCTGCCGGCCGCAGGCTCGGCTTCGCAGCCGGCGCTCACTCAGTTGCTTTGCACAAGGATGGCTCGGGAATGCTCGCAGCGGAGCGCGTCCGACAGAGGAAGCGATGCCGGCGCATCGGTCAGGGACGACCTGGCCGGCCGCACCACGTTCGAGCGATCGAGGGCAGCCAAGAGCCAGAGGGTCGCAGCTGGCGGAGGGGCAGCCCGCAGCACCTGCGTCGCAGGCGGTACTGCGGTACGGCTTGCGGTGAACGCCGGTCCGTGCTGGCAGGGTTCTGGCCGGGCTGAGGCAACGCCGAGCCATGGGGCGGAAGTTGTCGTCCTTGCCAGTCGCCGCGACGCGCAGCACGCGCGGCCTGCGGACGCAGTCACGGTTGTTGCCGCGGACACCCGGCCGCCCAGCTGTCGTGGGCCGCCGTCACCCGGACGGCAGCGGTCGGCGCGCAGCGCAACAACGATGGCTGGATGCGCAGCACCTCCGCCGAGAAGGTTGCCGGATGGCGATCTCGTGGTGCGCGACAACCTCGGGCAACCTGTGCCGATCTGCGCAGCGGAAGTGGCCGTCATCGAGACGTATCTCGGCGACGCCCTGGAGGAGCTGTTCGCCTCGTCGAAGGCGAACTCGGAGCCTGAGCGAGCCTGAAGGTCCAAGTCCCCTCGTCGGCCTGGTCATGACAGATCGGCTTGCGCCTTGGCGCGGGCGAGAGCGTTGGCCAGGCTCTCCTCGATGGTCCAGCGAGGTCCACCACGCCTGAGCTGGTCGAGCGCATTGGTAACAGCGGCGAGGAGGTCGGGGGTATTGGCCGAGCAGATCTCCTCGGAATGCCAGTCGCCGCTGAACGGCTCGCCGATGGCCTCGAAGGGCGCGGCGCCGGCCCTCTTGCGGATCTCCTCGGCGAAGAATTCCGCGAGCTCTGCGCTGGGCGCGCTGATGTTGATCGCGTAGCGCTGGCTCTGGACGAAGCGGACGCGATAGATGTTGAAGGCGGTCATGCGGTCCTCCTTCCGCGTTTGGCGTTGCGGCGGTGGCTCGGGCCTGCCCAGGGGCATTCAGCCTGATGTCGCTCTGTGCCTGGCGGGTCCCACGCCAGGCACAGAGCAGGCGGCGACCTCAGCACGGCTCGGCTGGGGACTGCGGATTGGCGGCCCAACGGCGGACGTGAGCCTCGGCGCCGGTGTGCTGCTCGCGCAGCCGATAGGAGATGCCCCGCTCGCCGAGGCGCTTGAGGAAGCTCGGCATGTCGCAATCCTCCTCCAGCGCGATCGTGTCGCCGCTCCCGTAGCTGCAGGAGGAGAAATCCGCGGGCGACAGACCGGCATCGGCCAGGTCGCCGCAGCTCACGATGAGCCAGCGGTGGCCGGGGTCCTGCAGGTAGGTGAACGTGCGCGGCACCAGCGCCTCGGCCGGTACGAGGCGCACATTGTCGCGGGGGTGGGCTGTCAGCCAGGATCGCGCGTCCGCCTCCGTGTCGGCAAGGTGGATGAGACTGGGCATGCCGAGATCGTCATTAAGCAGGGCGACCTGGCCGGGCCGCGGCTTATCGACAATGGCGAAGGAGAGCGGGGAGGTGACGGCGAAGACACGATACGCCTTGACGACGGTCACGTCGTCGGTGCCGAAGTTGCCGACATGCAGGGTGAAGGAGGCGGGCAGGGCCTGCTTCGGCGGCGCCTTCCGCACGAGGCGCCCCGTGCCGTTGCTGGACCTCCATGCGGCGTGCTTGCGGCGGTGGCGCTGCGACGGCTCCACGGCGCCGTCGGAGAAGCGGACGAGCGCGCCGAGCGGGCACTCGTCATAGAGTTGCTGAGCGGAAAGTGGCGTATGGAACATGGGAGATCTCCTTGGGACGCGACGGCGAGCGCGGGAGCCTCTCTCCTCCGGCCCGACCGTCACCGGCCCCTGCCCCATCTCTCGCTCTCCGGGCTTCACGGGCGAGAGCGTCCGGCGCCTCGCGACTAGCGGCGTCCGATGGTTGGGATTCACGGCGTTGGCTCAAGCTGGTGGCCACGGGTGGCCGCTCGCAAGGCTACTGACCGTCTCGGCGATCAGATGACCCAAGCTCGGCACGCTTGTGAGAAAGCGCGTGTACTCCGAGGCTTTCCGGATGGGAGACCAGATGACGACGCCGCTAGTCGGGAAGCGCCAGACAAAAGGCGCGACGGTCCCTTGAGCCGGGAGGGCTCCTGGCCTTCGAGGGGCGCGCCGGGGCATCTTCTGCCCTTCCCGTGCTGCTACACTCCCCCGGCCCTTCTCTGGCTCTGCCCGGTTGGTCAGCCACCGCACGGACACGCTCCTACACACAGGCGGGTTTCTTCTTCCGGCCTGCTCTGCCCGCCGCCGGGCAGCCTGCGCCGCATTGCCGGCCACGGCGAACGGGGAAAAGCGGCGCTTAAGCGCCGCCCGCCTTGCGGCAGTCGAACAGCGGGATGCCCATCGCCTTGGCCTTGTCGGCGAGGTTGTCGGTGACGCCGGAACCCGGGAATACGACGACGCCGATCGGCAGCGCTTCCAGGAGCTGGTCGTTGCGCTTGAACGGTGCCGCTTTCTGGTGGCGTGTCCAGTCCGGCTTGAACACGACTGGGAGACCTTGCGCGCGTCGGCCCAGCAGGCGGCGATCTTCTCGGCGCCACGCGGCGTACCTCCGTGGAGGAGCACCATCTCCGCGTGCTTGGCCATCACCTTGTCGAGGACGGCCCAGATGCGTTGGTGATCATTGCAGTCCACACCACCTGCGAAGGCGATCCTGGTTCCCTTCGGCAGAAGGACCTGGGCGTCCGCACGGCGGCGCGCATTGAGAAAATCGCGGCTGTCGATCATCGCGGCCGTCATCGTTGCCCGGTTCACCATCGAGCCTGTGTACGGCCGCCATGCCTGGCCGGTATGAAGCGCATACAGCTCTGCAGCGGCATCCCGCAGGAACTCGAAGCTGTTGCGGCGCTCGATCAGGGTCAGCCCTTGCGCGACCAGACGCTCCAGCTCCACCGATCTCACCTCTGAGCCATCCTGCTCGCGCTGGCCGGATCGCTGGGCGCTCTCGTTGGCATCGAGGTCACGCTCGATCCGGTCGATGCGGCGGTGGAACACGTTCACGAGCGACCACAGCACCGCGTGCAGGTCTGGTTCCAGACGCGTATCGGACAGCGTCGCAACCAGCGCATCGAACATATCGGCGAGGGCGCCTTGCAGCCTGGCCGGCTCGGGCAGCGGACGCGGATCGGCCTCATCGTCGTAGGGCCGATGGGCATAGAGCGCGAGCTCGTCGAGAAGATGGGCGGTCGGGGACACATTCCGGGCGACCTCGGCATCGTCGGTGTAGCGGTCGAGTGTCATAGGATCTGCTCCTCGTATAGCGAGGCCGCGCCCATGCGCGGCCTTCTGGCGATCGAAAAGCCGGGAGCGGCTGAGCCCCGCACCCAAGGGCGAAGCCCGCAGGGCCGGAGCGCAGCGGAGGACGGCGAGCACGGCTTTCTTGGCTCGCGCGAGGAATGGCGGCACCGCAAGCGGCGCAGCCGCGCCGGGGTGGCGCCAGGGGAAGAAAGCCGCGCGCAGCCGTTGCGGGGCTCAGCCGCTTCCGGCACCATCGCCATCCTGAAGGCCGGGCGCGGCCGACGGCGAGGACGGACCCGACACGGACGCGCGCTGACGCGGCTGAGGGCCCGGACGCCGGTTCACGACCAGGAATCGCACCACGTCCTCGGGTGCGAGCTGCGCACGCAGGGACGCCGCGAGTGCCTCGCAGCCGAGCGTGGTGAGGTCGGTATTGAAGTCGTCCCACTGCGGCGTGAGCACCAGGGCCTCGATGCCGTCGGCGTGGGCACGCGCGCCCAGCATCTCGGCCGCGCGGCGTCCCACCCGGTCACTGTCGCGGGCGATGTAGAGCCTCCGCAGCCCGGAGGGCGGGATGAACCCTGCCAAGTGTGTTGCCGACAGTGCGGCAACGACGGGCAGTGCCGGCAGGACGACGCGGAGTGACAGCATCGTTTCCAGCCCCTCGCCGGCCGCCAATACGTCGCTTCCGTTGCCGAGACGAACCCCGTGGTCGAGGAGACGGCCCATCGACCGCCGCGGGGTCGCGAGCGGGGCCTTGCCCGAGCCGTCGTGGGCGAGCCAGGTGCGGAGCACGCCGGTGACGACGCCTTCGCGATCTGTGACGGCGGCCAGCAGCGCCGGCCAGGTCTCGCGCGGCGCGCCCTCGTGGGCGCGGTAGAAGCAGGTGGGATGGAAACGCAGCGCGGGCAGATCGCCCGACACCGCGATGCCGCGGTGGCGCAGGTAGACGGCCGCGAGCGTGCCCGGGATCGGCCTGGCCGAGGCGAACAGCCGCCGCGCCGCCTCGGGCGACCCGGTCGGGACCGGCGATCGTGCTGGCGCGGAACCTTGGTACTCCCGCTCCGGCAGGCTCAGGAAGCGGCGCGCCTCGTCCAGCACGTCGCGGAAGGTGTGGAGCCGGCGGGCGCGGGCGATCAGGTCGAGGAGGTCGCCACCTTCAGCGGTCGCGAAATCGACCCAGCGCCCGCAAGCGCCCTTGCCGCTGTCCGGCCCGGTGAGCCGGACCATCAGGCTGCGGCCGGGCGTGTTGTCGATGTCGCCGACGCGCCAGGTACCGCCTTCGCGGCGGCCGTTGGAGAGGTACTCGCGGCACACGGCCTCGGCATTCTGCGCGAGGCGACGTGCGATGTCTGCTGCGGGCCCCATGTCACGCGCCCTCCCGCTCCGCGATGCGCTGCAGCGAGTAGCGCTCCAGGACCTTGGCCAGCACCTTGATGCCGCGCTCGTCCGTGGGCACGAACATCCTGAGCTTCCAGGCGATGATCTCGTGGAACAGGCCGTACACCGTCAGCCGGTCGCGGATGGCATCGGTGAAACCGACGAGCTCGATGCGATGCGCATGCATCACGCCGGCGCGGCGGAGCTGCATCCCGTCGGCGAGATGGAGGACCATGCGCCCGCCCAGCAAGCCCGCCAACGCGTCCTCGGACGATAGCTCCGGCACCGTCGCGCAAGCCGCCGCGACCCAGGCCGGGGACACCTGGCGACCGATGACGCGCTCGCCCCCGGATGCTGGCCCTTGGCCCGCTCCGGGGCAGGCTCTGTTGGTCTGCAGGCGATACACCCGGCCGCCGTCGTGGGGCAGTTGGCGCCAGATCGGCAGCAGCAGGCCGGTGACGACATGCAGCGTGCTCTCCCGGAACTCGGGGAGCTGGGCCAGCTCCGACTCCCAGGCGACTGTGAACGCTTCAGGCTCGGTCGGCCGCCACGCGGTCGCCGCCAGCGCATCGACGGCGATCGACGGACGCTCCAGAGGCCGAACGAGTCGGACCCGGCGCTCCACGCTGCCGTCGTCGAGCATGAGGCTGGGCGCCGGGATCTGCACGGCCGCACGGTGCGACTTGCTGTTGAGGAGCAGCCGGCAGCTCCGCTTGGCGCCTTGCTCCAGGGCGTCCGCGAGCGGCAGCGGCTCGTTGCGGTCGCGCCGGGCGATGGTGAACACCTGCGTCGCAGCACCGGTGCCGGGATGGGTGTAGTTGTGCGCCGTTCGACGATCCTGAGCGACGCCGCCGTGATGGTCTCGACGCCGACATCGTAGGTGCCGGACGCGATGGCTCCCTCGATCTTCGCCTCCAGCAGCGCTTCGAACGCCGCGAACAGGGCGTTCTGGAGATCGATGGTGAGCGCCAGCAGCCGGTTGAGGAACTGGCTGATCGGCGGCAGCTCCTCCTTGAGCGTGCCGTCGCGGTCGGTGAGCGCGAGGCCGGTCGCGTCCTGGAACCGCTGGAGCGAACAGCCGTCGACCTTGCCCGAGTAGAGCAGCACGTAGAGCTGGCGCAGCGCGGCGCGCGCGTAGACGCTCTCCAGGTTGTCCTCGGGCCGGAACAGCCCCTGTCCTCCCGTCTGCCGCTGCCCCTTGGTGATGGCGCCCAGGCTGTCGAGGCGCCGGGCGATGGTGGACAGGAACCGCTTCTCCGCCTTGACGTCGGTGGCGATCGGCCGGAACAGCGGCGGCTGCGCCTGGTTGGTGCGGTTGGTCCGCCCCAGGCCCTGGATGGCGGTGTCGGCCTTCCAGCCGGGCTCCAGCAGATAGTGCACGCGCAGGCGCCGGTTCCGCGCGCCGAGGTCAGCGTGGTAGCTGCGGCCCGTGCCGCCGGCGTCGCTGAACACCAGGATGCGCTTCTCGTCGTCCTGGAACGCCTGCGTCTCGGCAAGATTGGCCGACCCTGCCCGGCTCTCGACAGCAAGGCGCCTGTCGCCGGCGCTGTCCACCTTGGCGACGATGCGCCGCGACCGTCCCGTGACCTCGGCGACCTGTTCGCTGCCGAAGTGCTGCACGATCTGGTCGAGCGCGCCCGGCACTGGGTCCAGAGTCGCCAGGTGTTCGATGAGCCGGTCGCGGCGCTCCACGGCCTCGCGGCATTGCACGGGCTGGCCGTCGCGCAGGACCGGCCGCGAGGCCAGGTTGCCGTCGCTATCGGTGTACTCCTCGAAGAGCTGCGTCGGGAAGGAATGGGCAAGGTAGTCCATGACGTACTCTCGAGGAGTAGCGTCTACGGAGAGATCGCTCCATTCCTCGGCCGGGATGTCGGCGAGTCGCCGCTCCATCAGCGCCTCGCCGGTGGAAACGAGCTGGACCACGGCAGCGTGACCCGCCTCCATATCACGCTCGATGCACTTGATGAGCGTGGACGTCTTCATCGCTGAGATCAGGTGGCTGAAGAAGCGCTGCTTCGCGCTCTCGAACGCCGAGCGCGCGACCGCCTTGGCCTGGGCGTTGAGGGTGCGCGAGCCGCCCTCGCGGGCAGCGCCGGTGACGTTGGTGACCTCGAGTGCCGCGGTCAGGTTGTTGTGGATGACCTCTAATCGCGAGGTCGCGATAATGCGAAGGAGTCTTCGTTCACAAGTTTTTTTGCGCATCGGCGCGGTCCTTGCTGCAGATTATTATCTCGATTGCGAGCCTCGACGGCCTTCCAACCGTCTGAGGAGACATCATGTTGAAGTCGCACGACGAGCTGATCGCCGAGCTCTCGAAATCGCTCACGGAGCAGAACTACAATCCGGTGGTCGTGGCCAACCATCGGCTCTACGCCCGCGCCTTTCTGGACTATCTGGCTGCGCGCGACATGCCCGTGGCGACGGTAACGCCGTCGCAGATCGAGCAGTATATTTGCCATGCGGTTCAGCGCTTTCGTCTGCGCTATGGCCGATCTCCCAGCCCGCGCTGGCATAGGCTCCCACACACGGCGATCTGCAAGTTACTTCGGCTGGCCCAAGGTACATGGCCGCCCGCCGCCGAAATCGATCCGGATGCGGCATTCCGGCATGCGATCTACCACGAATACGAGGCTTGGCTGCGCGACGAACGCGGTCTGGCGGATGCAACCATCGATGCGCTTCTGCGGGAGGCGAGGCGCTTTCTGGAATCGCAATCCGGTCGCGGCGGGGCCGACGGTCTCCGGGCATTGAGCGTCCGGGACATCGATCTCTACATGGACATGCGCGCCCGTGGACTGCGCCGAATATCGCTCGCGAAGGTTGCCGCCTGGCTCCGTTCGCTGCTGCGCCATCTCCATCGGACAGGGCGAATTCCGACCGATCTGACCCCACACGTCATTGGCCCGATGCTCTATGTCTATGAAGACATTCCCTCGACCTTGGACGGCAGCCAGATCGCCATGGTGTTGGCGGTCACCAGGAAGGACAGATCGCCGAGGGGGCTGCGCGATTACGCGATTTTGCAGCTGCTCGCCACCTATGGGCTGCGCCAAGGCGAAATCTGCAAACTCCGGCTCGACGACGTCGACTGGCGCGCGGAATCCCTGCGCATCCGTCATACCAAGACCAGCGCCTGCTCTTGCATGCCGCTGCTGACGCCGATCGGGGAGGCGCTGCTCGACTATCTGCGCCTCGGGCGCCCGCGGGTCGACAGACGGGAAGTCTTCATCCGGTCCTTCGCCCCTTATACATGCATGAAGAACCTGTATGGCATGGTGCAGCGGCGGCTGTCGGCCGCGGGCGTCACCCCGCCGGGGAAACGCGGACCGCATGTCTTCCGCCACGCGCGCGCGGTCGAGCTGCTGCGCGCGTCGGTTCCGCAAAAGATCATAGGCGACGTGCTCGGGCATCGATCAACCGCGTCCACGAACGCCTATCTCAAGCTGGCCATCGAGGATCTTCGGACAGTGGCGCTCGACGTGCCCGGATCGGCGGTGCTGTCATGAGCACCTGGCATGCCCCCGAGCGCGCAATTGTCGCTGACTTTCTGCAAGCCTTCCGGTTTGGGCAGAGCAGCTGCCGCACTTATCGCTGGATCCTTCGCAGCTTCGAGGATGTTGCCCGCCGACACCCGGCGCTCGACCGCCGGATGCTCGAGGCGTGGCTGAAGGAAATGGTAACGCGTTGGCGCTTGCCGACGCTGTTGAACCAGGTCTGCATCGTTGATCGCTTCCTCGACTATCTGCTTGAGATGGGGCTGATCGCCAACAACCCCGTCGCGGAGCTCCGCAGGCGGCACAACGTCAAACAAAACAAGCCAATCTGGCGGGCTCTCGCTTCCCCCACGCCCGACGAGGCCGTGGCAAGGCTACACCGGCCTGCGCCCTTCGACAGCGTCTTGGGCGGCTTCATGCGCGACCATGTCGCGCTGATGCGCAGCCGCGGATACCAATACGAAGCGCAGGCTCACCGGTTGCTGCGGTTCGACTGGTTCTTACAAGCTCATCCGGAACTGGCTGGTGAGCCACTTGAGACGATGCTGACGCACTGGGCGGCTGCCAAGCCCACCCGCAATCATGCCGCAGAATGCCAGAAGCTGGGGCGCATCCTGACCAAGGCGCGGTACCGCCTCGATCCAAGCATCCCGCCGAAACGCTTCAATCCGCGGCCGCAGCGGGAGGTGGCGCGGCAGCATCGACGGCCGCACATCTTCAGCCCGGCCGACATCCGGCGGATGCTTGATGTTGCCCGCTCCTATCCGTCGCCGCATGCTCCGCTGCGGCCGTTCAGTCTCTACACCATGGTGCTTCTGGCCTATTGCAGCGGGCTGCGACGTGGCGAGCTCGCCCGGCTCGATCTGGGTGATGTCGACCTTCAATCGGCCACGATCACGGTCCGGGAAACGAAGTTCTACAAGACCAGGATCCTGCCGCTATCCGACAGCGTCATGGCCGAGCTGCGCGCCTATCTCGATGCGAGGCGGCGCGCCGGCGCCCCGCAAGACCCGCAGTCGGGGCTGTTCTGGCAGGACCACTTCAACGATCGTTACGCCCCGGTGGTGGTCTCAACGATGATCACCAACGTCATGCGCCGCGCCGGGTTCAAACCGCCTTCCGGGCGGACGGGGCCGCGTGTGCATGACCTGCGGCACTCGATGGTCGTGAACCGGGTCCTCCAATGGTATCGATCCGGCATCAATCCGCAGGACAGGCTGCGCTTCCTCTCAACCTATATGGGCCACCGGGACATCAACTCGACGCTGGTCTACATCACCGTCACGCAGGATCTGCTGCAGGAAGCGAGCGAGCGGTTCCGCGCCGTCGGCGCTCCGTGCCTCACCACGGAGGCGCTGTCATGAAAGCGAGCAACCCATTCCCCGCACTGTTGCGGGCGTTCTTCCAGGAGTGGCTGGCCGAGCAGCGCAGTGCCTCGATCCATACGATCAGGTCCTACCGGGACACCTGGCGGCTTTTGCTCCGGTTCGTCGCGGAGCGAAAAGGCGGCGGTGTTGCACTGATCACCCTGGCCGATATCGCTGCCAGCGAGGTTCGCGCGTTCCTCAGCCATGCCGAACATGGGCGCAAGGGCACGATCGGCACGCGCAACTGCCGGCTTGCCGCCATCCGCAGCTTCTTCCGCTTCGTGGCGGACAAGGATCCTGAACATGTCGCGCAGTGCGCGGAGGTCCTTGCTGTCCCGCTCAAGCGCAAGCCCACCGCCGCACCCTGCTACCTTGAGCCAGGGGAGGTCGAGGCAATCCTCGTACAGCCCGACCGATCGACGAGCGAAGGGATGCGCGACCACGCGCTGCTGTCCTTCCTCTATAACAGCGGCGCGCGCATCCAGGAGGCACTCGATCTGTGTCCCGGGGCGATCCGGTTCGAACCGCCGCACTGTGTGCGTCTCTACGGCAAGGGGCGCAAGGAACGCCTCTGCCCGCTCTGGCCGGAAACCGTGACGTTGCTCAAGAAGTTGCTGGAGCGGCAGCCTCGCGCACCAGGCGAGCGCATCTTCTTAAACCGATACGGTGAGCCACTGGGCGCCTCGGGCGTGCGGTTCAAGATGGCGGCTTACGTCGAGGCGGCCGCGAGAACGACACCCACGCTTCGTTCGAAGCGTGTGACACCGCACAGCTTCCGGCACGCGACCGCCGTCCATCTCGTCTCGGCGGGCGTCGACATCACCGTCATCCGCAGCTGGCTCGGGCACATCAGCCTCGACACGACCAACCACTATGCCCAGGCCAATCTCGAAACCAAGCGAAAGGCGCTGGAGCGGGTCGGGGCCCCAGCAGCGGGCAAGCATCCGCCGTCCTGGAAACGGGATGCGAGCCTGCTCGCCTGGCTCGATACCCTCTGACCCCATACCAAGGGAGCAATAATGTGAAGGACGTGGCCCATAAATCCGCGAATGATCGAGATCGTGTCGCGTTCCTTCGCATTACCGCGACCTCGCGATTAGAGGTCTTATGGACAGCTGCCCATAAGACCTCGAACGCGCCGGCGTAGGCATCGTAGATGCGCTTCTGCTCGGGCGTGAGCGCATGCTCGACCAGCTCGTACTCGATGCCCTCGTAGGAAAGCGACCGTGCCGTGTAGAGGCCGAGGCTCTTGAGATCGCGTGCCAGCACCTCCATCGCAGCCACGCCGCCGGCCTCGATCGCCTCCACGAACTCCGCGCGCGTCGCGAAGGGAAAATCTGCGCCACCCCACAGCCCGAGGCGCTGGGCATAGGCGAGGTTGTGAACGGTGGTGGCTCCGGTTGCCGAGACGTAGACGACGCGGGCTTCGGGAAGCGCGTGCTGCAGGCGCAGGCCGGCGCGGCCCTGCTGCGACGGCACCTCCCCGCCGCGCTCGGTCTTGCCGCCGGCCGTGTTCTGCATGGCGTGGCTCTCGTCGAACACGATCACGCCGTCGAAGCCGGGCGTGGTATCCGAGCCGGGCTCGCGGCCGAGCCAGGCCAGGATCTGATCGAGGCGGGAAGCCTTGCCCTGGCGCTCGGCCGAGCGCAGCGTGGCGTAGGTGACAAACAGGATGCCCTCATCGAGCCGGATCGGCGTGCCCTGGCGGAAGCGCGCCAGCGGCTGGATGAGAAGGCGTTCCTGGCTCAGCGCGGACCAGTCGCGCCGCGCGTCCTCGATCAGCACTTCGGACTTGGAGATCCAGAGCGCCTTGCGCCGGCCCTTGAGCCAGTTGTCGAGGATGATGCCGGCCACCTGCCGGCCCTTGCCGCAGCCGGTGCCGTCGCCGAGGAACCAGCCGCACCGGAAGCGCACGGCGCCCTTGGCGTCGTCGGGCGTGGCGGCGACCACGTCGAAGGTGGGGTCAACGGTCCACGCGCCGGCCAGATGCGATGAATGCGCCTCGCCCGCATAGATGACGCTCTCCAGCTGGGCCTCGGACAGGAGGCCCTCCGAGAGCACGCGCGCCGGCAGGTGCGGGCGGTAGGTCGGCTTGGGCGGCGCCACCGAGGCCATGGCGGCGGACTGTACGAGTCGCGTCGGATGGGCGTGCGCGCCGTCGGAGTCGGAGGCGCCCACGGCGTGCTCCATCGCGGCGCGGAGAGCCGCCGCATCGATCGGCTGTCCGCGTTCGAGGGCGGGCAGCAGCAGCCGGGCGGCGTGGAAGAGGGCGGTCGCGCGGACCGGTGCGTCGGGCACGGAGGTGCGGGACGCGGCAAGGGCTGCCGCGGCGGCGGAGGTCGTCGTCATGATGGGAGCCTCGGGTGAGAGGAACGGACCGAGCCGCGGGCCTCTCTCTCGATCCCGGCCGGCTCACCTGGTCCGGCCTTTCCCTCGGACTCTGAAGGGGGGAGTCACGAACCCCGGTAGGTTTCGGAGCGAACTTGCCGCAACATCAACTTCCTACGGCAAGTCGTGCCAGGGGGCATTCGGTCATGAACTGTTTCGACCCCTTGCGGACGCCGGTGACTCAACGGAGAAGAGCGCGATGAGCGCAAAATATGACATCATCGGACGCAATTATGCGGAGCTTCGCAGGCCCGATGGGCGGATAGCTCGGATCATCGAGAGCGCACTCGGGTCAGCGCAAACGGTCTTGAATGTCGGCGCGGGGACCGGCTCCTACGAGCCGACGGGTCGATTCGTGATTGCTGTTGAACCCTCGCGGGAGATGATCCGGAAGCGCAGCCCGGCCGCGGCCGAGGCGATCGAGGCCAGCGCCGACGATCTGCCGTTCGACGACAACAGCTTCGACGCCTCCATGGCCATCCTGACCGTTCATCACTGGCCCGACAAGGGGGCAGGCTTGCGCGAGATCCGCCGCGTGACACGCGGTCGGGTCGTGCTTCTGACGTTCGATCCCTTGAGCCGGCCATGGCTGACGGACTATCTTCCCGAGCTGGCCGCTCTGGATGAGGCGCAGATGCCAGCCATGTCCGACTACGAGCGATGGCTGGGCCCGGTGCAGATCACGCCGGTTCCGGTGCCACACGATTGCAGCGATGGGTTCCTGTATGCCTACTGGCGCCGGCCTGCGGCCTATCTCGATCCGCACATCCGATCCGGCAGCTCGTCCCTCTGGGCCATCAGCAACGCCGAAGCAGGGTTGCAGCACCTGCGGCAGGATCTTGAAACCGGCGAGTGGCAGCGCCGCTATGCCGGGCTGCTCACGCTCGATGAATACGACGCAGGATACCGGCTCGTCGTGGCAGACTGATCCGAAGGCGCGATGCCGGCTCCTTGCTGCTACGCCGCGATCTTGCGCAGGCGGTGGATGACGCGGCGCCGTTCCGGCACCGGGTCCGTCGAGAAGCCCGGCCAATAGCGCCCTGACAGCTCGCCGACATAGATGTTGCCCTGGCTGTCGACGGCGATGCCGTGCGGCGTTGTGAACTGGCCTGGCCGGAAGCCGCCGGGTGTCATGCCGAGCCGCGCCAGGACCTCTCCCTTCAACGTATGGATGCTGACGCGCGGCCCGACATTTGGCCAGTCGCGGTTGCTCCCGCCCTGCGGCCCGTTCTCGCCGATGTAGCAGAGCGGGCTTGGCCCGGGCCCCAGGCACATGCCATTGGGCCGATGCAGGTGGCTCCACTGCGTCTCCCATCTGCCGTCGGCGTCGAACACCTGCACGCGATGGTTCTCGCGGTCGGCAACGTAGACCCATCCGTCCGCATCGCAGCAGATGTTGTGCGGTACGTTGAACTGGCCGGGATCGGTGCCCGGCTCGCCCCACGAGCTCAGCAGCTTGCCGCCGGCCGTGAACTTGTGGATGCGCGCGTTGCCGTAGCCGTCGGAGACGTAGACGTGGTCGCAGCCAGGCGACAATGCCGTATGCGTGCAGTGGTGGAACGGCTCGCCGCTCATGAAGGGCGACGGCTTCCCCGGAACGCCGATCGTCAGCAGCACACGGCCGTCCAGCGTGCAATGGCGCACCGTATGGTCGCCGTCGTCGGTGAGCCAGATCGTGTCGTCGGGCGCCATGTGCAGGCCGTGCGGCTCGCAGTGCGGCCGCGTGAAGATGCCTTCGCCCCAGGTGCGCAGCAGGTTGCCGTCATTGTCGAATACCGCTACCGGATGGTCGCCGCGATTGAAGGCGTAGACGTTGCCCTTGCTGTCGACTCCAACAGCGGCGCAATCGCCGAGGACGATCCCGTCTGGGACCTTCGCCCAGCTCTCCTCGACCTCGAACGCCCACTCGCCGCTGCCGAGCGTCACTGTCATCGCGTTTCTCCTGATCTGGATCGCGGGATACGGCGCGTCGCCATGGAATGGGCCACTCTGATTTGGCCCAAGGTCCGCGACTGTAGCGGACGGCCAGTTCTTACTCGAGGTAACAATGGCCGCAACGGGCCAACGTTCGCGCGAGGTTTCCGGAAGCTCGCGGAGTAAACTTGGTGAAAGTTCAAGAACGCCTGGTGGCTAGCGCGATGACCTGGCGAGTTCTCGCGCGTAGGCGCTCGCCGTCGCTCAAGCGCGTGCACAACAAAAGCCCCTTACGAAGTAAGGGGGCTGAGGTTGTATCGCTCTGGTGGCAGCGCATCGGCCTTTGATGGCCGCGGGCAGGGCCTGCAGACGGTCCCCGCGCCGGGACTCCCTCTTGCAAGGAGTGTTCCCTCCGGCGCGCTATGGCGGGGGGCGATGGAACCCTTGCGGGTTATTCCTTGAGGACGTTGCACGCGGCGCCGGTGGCGCCGCGTGATTGGCCAGCTACTCCGCCGCGACGGCGTGGGGCTCGCCGTCGGCGTCGTCGGCGAGAAAGGCGGGCAACGTCTCGCTGTCACCGCCAGCGGACTTCGACACATCGGCGATGCGCAGCCGCAGCGGCTCGGGCAGCCAGCCGGTGCCGTCGAGCAGGCGCTCGGCCTCGCGCGCCATGTCGGCCTTCTTCAGGTCCTCGATCAGCTGCGCGGCCTGC
>Ga0207674_10002184_pt1 | contig 24751 bp, 21 predicted proteins | sample KBSCornC72_FD_184303 | JGI IMG/M metagenome (GOLD analysis project Ga0207674, IMG submission 184303) | Corn rhizosphere microbial communities from Kellogg Biological Station, Michigan, USA - KBS Corn C7-2 (SPAdes) (version 2) | ecosystem: Host-associated > Plants > Roots > Rhizosphere > Soil ...
TGGTGCGAGTCCAACTCTGGCAGCCATTTTTAACGCGCAATGCAGAGCCCCTGCACAATTCATCATTCAACATTCAGGGAAGGCAGGCAGATATAAGATGGCTGCACCTGTCTCGAAAACAGGATCCGATTCAAATCGGAGGTCGGAGCATTACCGACGCCTTCCTCCAACAATCAATACATGGAGGTCTATGGACGCAATCGCTCATGCCGTTTTTCACATCGTTTTGTTCCTTTTAATCCATGGCAATAGCGCACAATTCAGAATCCCTGCGCCAAAACCGAGGAAGTCGAAGGATAAAAATTCTGCAGTGGACGTGCAGACAAATAAATCATTTAAACGAAAGGATGTCCCATGAAGCCAGTCACTCGATATCAAAGCAAATTGCTCTTTCGCAGGAGCTACAAACCAAATCGCGTAATCCGAATCAAGCCATCGATGAAGTTGAAATTCGTTTTTCGACCGATGGGTTTCGGATTGAAACCAAAAATCAAACTGTATGAATGCGAAACACATTGAATCAAAATTCGCCACGATGGGCTAAACACCGAGACAGAAACGGAAACGATGCGCAACGTGGCGTTTATCGATTAACCATTGACCAAACATACCGAGAGGCGTTCTCACGAGCGCCTCTCGAATCAATTTCACGTCCTGTAGCTCAAAAGCAGAGCATCCGGCTGATAACCGGAAGACGCAGGAGCATTACCTGCCGGGACGACCATTTCAAATGCAGAATGTAGAATGCAAAGTGCAGAATGAGAGAGAACCAAGCGAGGGTTGTCCGCTTCATTCTACATTCTTCCTTCTTCATTTAAGAGCCCCGAGTAGCTGAGACAGATTAGCGCCTCCCTGAAGAGGATGAGACGTTGGCGCGATACCAACCTTGGGGACCACTTTCTAAAACTGGCGCGAATACTGCCAAGTTTTTGCAATTTGAATCATGCCAGCGGCCCTTCGGCTATTTGCCGGAGTGGTTCCGCGCATTGGCTGGTTCGAAACATGGACATGATTCCGCCGGACGGCGGCATATCCACCAAAGGTAACCATGGGTTCAAATCCCATACAGGGTTCGGAGCAGTGAGACCTGCGCGCAAAGCGCAGCCCCGAGGCAGCCTTGCGAGAATTCTCCCAATGGATTTCTCCCGCTACTGAAGGGTGGTCTTCTGCTCCGGACTTTTTGTGAAATCATCGATCAAATCCCTCAGAAAGGACAACTAACATGAACTACGAAATCATCGCCGCCATTCTCATCGTCGCCGTATTCATCGTCATCATCGGCGGGATGGTCGCAAAGAATATCCGCCACGCGTATCTTGTCTCGGAGGGCTACGTCGGCTTGCTTTATCACAAGGGCAAGTTCCTTGAAGTGCTCAACGCGGGCCGCCACATTCGTTGGGGCCGCCACTTCACACTCGGCGTAAGCGATTTGCGCAAGGCGTCGCTGCTCGTCGCCGGCCAGGATGTGCTCACGGCTGACAACGTCAGTCTCAAGCTCAGCCTGCTTGTCACCTACCAGGTCACCGACCCGGTAAAGGCCGCCCACGAAACGCAGCATTGGCAGGGCGATCTCTACAATGCGGCGCAGGTTGCGTTGCGAGCAGTCGTGGGTGGAGTCGCTGTGGAAGCGTTGCTCAACCAGCGTCTCGAAATCGGTGCGCAACTGCTCGCTCGTGTGCAGCCGGAAGCAGTGAAGATCGGCATCAACGTCCACTCGGTTGAGATGAAGGACGTGATGTTCCCAGCTGAGCTCAAGCGCGCGTTTGCCGAGGTGCTCAAGGCGAAGCAGGAAGGCCAGGCTGCGCTTGAACGCGCTCGCGGCGAAAGCGCTGCGCTCCGCAACCTCGCCAACGCCGCGAAGTTGCTCGAAGGCAACCCTGCCTTGATGAACTTGCGCCTGATGCAGTCGCTCTCGGCTGCCCAGACGGCAGGCAATACGCTGGTGCTCGGAATGCCGGGAGGCTTCGTTCCATTGAAGCGCGGCAAAACCGGTCCGGCTGCTGAAACGCCAGCCGAAAGCTAGTCAACGCGGGCGGATGGGAAGCCATCTGCCCGCAATGCCAATTCTTGAGATGAAAATGTAAATGAACCGTTATGCATCCTCGCTCAAAGTAACCTTTAAACCTTCTCCGTGAGCAAGTTCACCTTGATTACCATCGCAGGTCAAAAAGGATTCGGATTCCAGTTCGAGCGCGAGGGCAACGTGCAGGAGGTCGAACCCGCGACAGCCCAGGCGCTCTATGTATTTCTCGGATAAGTGAAGCGCGCGTTCAATCGCCACTTCCATTTCCTGGATCGTTTCAATAAAAGCTCCGCGCGAGATATACTTTTGTAGCAGCGCTAAAGCTGTGTCGCGCTCCCTCTTGATGGATGACCTTTCGGACGAATGCAAAGTATGGCGCTGGTGAAAGGCTCTCTGCCGAATGGCGTTTGTAACTTCGAGCTCGTGTAATGGGAGGAAAAATACGGCTGGACGCCCGAGACGACGGTACTCAGCCACTGCTGTTGCAGTCCCCGGTTCTTGCGTGAGCAGCTTCACCAGAAAACTGGTGTCGGCGTAAACCCTCATCGGCGGGATTCGAGAACGATTTTCGAAAGACTGATTTTCGACGGCTTTTCGCGAAGTACTTCATCCAGAATTTCGTCAATTTTACGACGACGTTCCGCTTCATCAGCGTCCGTGCCGTTTGCCGGCTTCAGAATCCAAAGCGGCTTGCCATTATCGGTCACCTGGACGGATTTCCCTGCTCGCGTGATGCGCTTCACTTTGCGAGGTTCGCGAACCAGCGTGCGGAGCGTAACGGTTGTCATGCTGTCTGACGCGAGTGGCTGACGCTATCTTTGTCAACTCCGTTCAGATCATTCACCTGGGGAGCGTGTCGCCAAGCCCCAAAGGGACGGCCGCAAGGACCAAAACCCAGACCTCACTTTCCAGCCAACTTCTCCACTGCCTCGGGATCGATCTTTGCTAATGCGTTGTACAATCCACCCGCCGTTAATTCGTCGTTCCGGTTCTCTTCAAGCAGCTTGAGGATTATTGGCACGGCAGGCTTGGCTTTGTCGCCGAAACTGCTCAGCGCAATGGCCGTGATACTTCGCACTGTCAAATCAGGATCATTCAAGTTATCCATCAGCGCGGGCACGACCACATCCGGTTCCTGACCAATTTCCCGCAGTGCGACCGCTGCATTCTGTTTCAAGGTATTGTCCTTGTCCTTCAGGCACTTGACGAGCGCTTCCACCGCAGGCTTGCCCTTTGATTTCGTAATCATCAATGCCCACGCTGTCGTCCTGCGAACCTCCACGTCATCCGATTCCAGGTTTTTGATGAAAGCTGTCATCGCAGCTTCAGAATCAATTTTCATCAGCATTGCCGCAGCGGTCGTGCCTTCCTGAGAATTCGTGCTTGTCACCATTTTCATCAACGCCGGAAACGCTGGCTTGGCCTTTTCTCCAAACGAACTCAGCGCGCGCGCTGCATTCATTCGAAAAGTGTCATCCGGATCATTGAGACAGCCGGTTAAAGCCGGAACAATCACCTCCGCCTGTTCGGGGAATCGGCTGAGGGCGTGCGCCGCCCTGCTTTTCGTAACAAAGTCTGGGTCTTTCAGCGCAGCTATCAGACCTGGCACCGACGCTTCATCTCCGGATACACCCAGGAAACCCGCCGCCTGGCTTCGCGCCCAGGAATTCGTGCTCTTCAACGCCTGATTCAAAACCGGGACTGCCTCCGCTCCGATTTGATGCAAAGTATAAGCAGTCATTTGCGCGTGCAGCCTGTCATCCAACAATTTGGCTATCTCCGGAATTGCTGTCTTCGCATCCGGACCCAGGACACCAAGGCCCCTCAGCGCATCATCCCGGCGCAGATAATCGTCGCGGAAATGAAAATTCACCCAACGTTGCCGCGATAACAGATCCACACACTTCGATTTGAGCTTCGAATCCTTTGCGTGCAACATCGTTACCAGATACGGCACCGCATTCGTCCCCATGTGCCGAATCGCGATCATCGCATTTGTTCTGGCGAGTGGCGAAGGCGACGAGGGGTGGCGCAACTCCTCCAGCCATTCTGTCAATTTCCGCCCGTTATATTTTGGCTCCGGCGTGCCTGAAACCAACCCTAAAATAAACGCCACGATCAGCGCAACCGCGAGAACAGACCCGGCTATACGCCAAGGCTTTTTCATCGTTCGCCGTATACCAACTACAGCGTATCTCAGCGAGCAAAAATGCTCCCGGAGATCAATGCCTACTCTTGCTTCTGTGGTTTGGCGTGCTCCTGGCTTTCGGCCATCCAAACCTGCATCTGGCAAGTGCCACGATTTGCGTTCGCGTAGTAGGGAACCGCCATTACTTTGAATGGAGTCGAAACAACTTGATCGGTAGCAGTTTTGAAAACACCTGTCGCCGTTGCATTGAGAACAGTTACACCGCCGAGAAGATTGCTGCGAAATTCCGGCGTGAATTTGGCTTCCGGTGGAATCACCAGGTTTTGGACGGCCTGGCCGTTATCAGTACCCTCGAAGCTATAAACAATCGGACCGCGCATCAATGCGACCCGGCCTTTCGTCGCTTCGACGTGGTCATTGGCCGTGATGCGCAACACCGGCATACCCAGGCTGATTTGCACAATGTCCCCGCGTTTCCATCGCCGATGGATCGTCGCGTAGCCGCGACCTATTTCGATTTTCTCAATAACCTTCCCATTCACTTTCAGGCGCACGCCATCCGCCGTAGGACGGTTATGTAGTTGATACAGATCGTCCGGCGAAAACGTTCCCTGGCACCATTCGGGAATGCGAATATGCAAATCAAACTCACTCGCTTTGGCAGGTTCGACAGTGATCTTAACGTCGCCCTGCCATGGATAATCCGTTGTCTGGCTCAAGATCACTTTGCAGTCACCAAGTTGAATCTGAGCTTTGCTGCCGACGAACAGGTTTACATAGATCCCCGACTGATCTTGCGCATAAATATAGCCCGGCATCGCACCCATCAACTTCAGGAACATCGGCGGACAGCACGGACAACCATTCCACGCCCAGCGCGAGTTACCATTCGGTGCAACTAACGGATTGACATAAGTATAACAATTGCCCGGAAGCGAAACGCCGGCCAACGCGCCGTTGTAAAGTTCGCGCTCGAGCGCATCCACGTAGCGCGCCTCGCCAGTCAGCAAGTTCAGGTTCCGAGCAAAGAAAGCTGCTCCAACAGCGCCGCACGTTTCCAGGTAACCGTCATTCGGCAAAAAATAATCTTTGCCGAAAGCTTCACCTTGCGCGGTCGCGCCGATGCCGCCGGTGACATACATCTTTTTCCCGCTCATGTTGTCCCAGAGGCGAATGGCAGTGCTGCGATAATCGTCGCGACCATTGATTCCGCCGAGCGCGGCCACTCCGGCAAAAAGCAACGCGGCACGAACCGCATGACCTTCGATAGTCGTTTGTTCAAAGACGGATTTGTGGTCCTGATTGTATTCGCCATACGAAGCCTGATCTTTGCGCGGATGTCCCCGCGCCTCGACCCAATATTGGGCCAAATCCAGATAACGTTGCTCGTCCACCTTGACCGGCATGTCGCGCTTCAGCCCCGGATGCTCGCGAAAAAGCAAATACAGATCTCCGAACGCTTCCTCGACAATGGCGTGATTCGGAACGAGTTCGTGCTTTGGCGAAGGTCCAACCTGCTCACACGTGTAATTGGCCAGCTTGACGGCGCACTTCAGCAAACTGCTCTTGCCCGTGGCCTGATAATAATGCACCGCTGCCTCGCACATCCCGCCGACGTTATACATTTCATGCTGATAACCGTCGTTGCCGCCGTTCAGTCCCCAACGCCGGTCGGGATGCTCGAGTTGCGTCCAGGTATTTAGGTAACCATTCGGGTCACGAGCCTGGGCCGCAGCGATTCGCACGATGTAACCATCAATTTGGGCTTCCAGAGCAGGATCGCGTTTGGCAGCCAGAAAATCTGCTGAGCCGCGAATCATTTCATAAATCAAGCCGTCATGCCACGGCGGACCCGCATGACCGTCCGACTTTCCGTCGCGGACGCGATCAAAGTTATTCAATGCACCGCCGCGATCATTTTCAAATTTCGTGAAACAATCCGGTATCGTCACCACCTGCCAAACCTTGCGTTTCGGTGACCAGAATGAATCCTGAATCGTCACGGCTTGAATAGGGACTGGCGTTAGTTGATTCGAAGGCTGCGCCGACATATCGGTGATGCCAGCTAACCAAGCGAGAATGGCCAGCGACACGCCGAAGGAAAATTTCATCATGTTAGGCAAAGAATTACTCAGTCCAACGTGAAACATGTTACACTTGAGCAATGAAAACAATTACCATTCGTGATTTGCGCCAGCGTTGGCCGGAGGCAGAAGCTGCTTTGCAGGTCGAGGAAGAAATCCTGATCACTCGCGATTCCAAACCCGTCGCCAAACTCGTGCGAGTTGCCGCACCCGGTGCCAATCGCCCGCGTTGGAATCCTCGGGAGCATGCGCTCTGGCAGACAAAAGTCAGCCGTGGAAAAATATCAAACAGTAACGCTGCTCTCGCTCAAAGCCGCGCCGAGCGCAATTTCGGCAGCAAAGGCAAGTGATCTACCTGGATACCAGTTGCCTGCTCAAGTTGTTGCGCGACGAGCCCGAGAGCCCGCATGTTCGAAAGGCTGTGGACGCCGAAGACCTCATAATCGTTTCCTCCCTGCTCGAGCTCGAGACCGAAGTACAGATAGGAAACCCCCTGCTGGAAACCAATGCATCCAGATCGCTTACAAAACAGTAATGCGCTTGTAATGATGTTCTGCCAAGCCACAGCGTCGAATTGGATAGTTAGGTAAATATTATGAAAAAGACTATAGCAATTCTGGTTCTGGCGGCTGCGGGAATTACAACCGTAAACGCCGGAGTTCATTTCGGTATCAACATTGGCATCCCGGTCCCAGCCCCGGTTGTCGTGGCGCCTGCGCCGGTGGTAGTGGCATCAGCCCCGGTTTGCGAGCCGTCGCCAATGCCGACTCCCATCGTCGAGACGGTCCCGGTCTGTCCCACGCCGGGCTATGTATGGGTCGGCGGAAATTGGGGATGGCATGGCAGCCATTGGACATGGACACGCGGACATTGGGGTCCGCCGGCACACTGGGAACATGCTCGCTATTTCGACCGTGGCTATCGAGTCGAGCACCACGATGGTTTTCGCGCGGTGTATCACCGGGACGGCCGTCGTTAGGCGAAACGGTTTCCGGTAGGGTTGGCAACGCGCCGCTCGCAGTGCGAGCGGCGCTTGTTCGTAATGGAATGAGACCACGAGAGAGCCTATGTTTTGATGTGTCCTTTCCGGAAATCAAATATCGGGCGGGTGACTTGCACGTCCCCGAACTTGTTCTGTGGCTCGATCCTCACGAGCCACAGCTCGGTCCGGAAAAAGTCTTTGTCAGCCACGCCCATTCAGATCATATCGCCGCCCATCGTGAAGTCATCCTGAGCGCGCCTACTGCGAAGCTGATGCAAGCTCGTGTTCCCGGAAAACGTCACGAACACATTTTGGAATTCGGAGATACTCGTCAGTTTGAAGGGCGAGGGAAATCTTTCCAAATGACCCTACTTCCTGCCGGGCATGTCTTCGGAAGCGCAATGGCATTCATCGAATCCAAAGGAGAATCGCTGCTTTACACTGGCGATTTCAAACTGCGCCGTGGTTTGTCCGCCGAGCCCTGCGAGCCGCGTAAAGCCGACATCCTCATCATGGAAACGACGTATGGCAGGCCACAATACGTTTTTCCGCCGACAGCCGATGTGCTCAACGGAATAATCCGTTTTTGCCGCGAGGCTCTCGATAATGATGAAACGCCCGTTCTGCTTGGTTATTCGCTTGGCAAGAGCCAGGAGATTCTATGTGGCCTCGCCGATGCCGGATTACCGCTCATGCTGCAGGGCTCGGTGCATAAGCTCACACAAATCTACGAGCAATTCGGTCAATGCTTTCCGAATTACGAGCGATACGAAGCCGGTTCTGCGCGCGGCAAAGTGTTGCTCTGCCCTCCAAACGTCATCAACTCCGCGATGTTCCGAAATCTTGGCAAAACGCGGACCGCGATTCTTACCGGATGGGCAGTCGATCCTAATTGTCGCTATCGCTATCAATGTGATGCAGCCTTTCCTTTAAGCGATCACGCCGATTTCCCTGACCTGCTGGAAATGGTTAAACAGGTCCGACCCAGGAAAGTCCATACGCTACATGGTTTCGCGGCAGATTTCGCCCAGACATTGCGCAACCTCGGCTACGACGCTCAAGCGCTGAGCGAAGACGAGCAATTGGCATTAGCTATTGGACTGCAACCTTCTAAGGCCCCGAAGAGGATGCAAAACGATCCAATGGCCGCTCACCAATTACCAATTACCAATCACCAATCACCGCTTCACCCCTTCCTCCAATTCGCCGTCGCTTGTTCAAAGGTTGCCGCCAATTCAAGCAAGCTCGAGAAAGTCCGGCTCGTTGCCGAATACCTTCGAAATTTGCAAGGCGACGCCGTGAGCTATGCGGCAACGTGGTTTTCTGGCCGCCCATTTCCAGCCAGCCAGAACAAAGTTTTGCAACTCGGATGGGCTGTGATGCGCGATGCGTTGTGCGCGGTGGGCGGCGTTGATGAATCAGCTTTTCACCAGGCTTACTTGAAGCACAGTGATCCGGGAGAAACGGCCGCCGAAATTTTGCAGCACCACCAGGTCGCGCCCACCTTGTCCGTTGAAGATGTAAATGCCGCATTTACAAAACTTCACGCCGCTCGCGGCCCCCTTGCTAAAACACCGATTCTTAAAAACTGTCTCGAACGGTGCACGCCTATCGAAGCGAAATACATTGTTAAAATCATCACGGGCGATTTGCGGATCGGCTTGAAAGAAGGGCTGGTCGAAGATGCTGTCGCCGCGGCATACGGCAGACCTCCGGAAGAGGTTCGCCAGGCGAATCTGTTGCTCGGCGACATTGGCGAGACAGCAAAGCTGGCTGCCGCGGATAAATTGCGCGAGGCCACGCTGGTTCCGTTTCGACCGATCAAGTTCATGCTGGCTTCACCGGAAGAAACTGCTTCCGCGATTTGGGATCGTGTTGGCGGTGGGGCGAGCGTCCCCGCGAGCCGAACGAGCGCCACGGAAGGCTTTTCGACTCGCGAAGACGCTCGCCCCACCCCTCATCCAGTTTGGTTGGAAGACAAGTACGATGGAATACGATGCCAGTTGCACAAAGTCGGGAAGCGGGTGGAACTGTATTCGCGGGATTTGAAGCAGATTACCGCGACGTTTCCAGACCTGATTGATGCCGTACACGGAATCGAAGCCGACCTGATCCTGGACGGAGAGATTCTGGCGATGCGGGGTGATGAAGTCCTGCCGTTCGCCGATTTGCAAAAACGGCTCGGACGAAAGCAAAGGGATTTATTCATGCGCGATGAAGTACCGATTAAGTTTGTTGCGTTTGATCTGCTGTGGCTGAGTGGCGAAAGCTATTTGGACCGGCCGCTTCGAGAGCGACGTCAGGCTTTGGAAGCGCTTAAGCCGATGCCTGAGTATGTTCGGTTGGCGCGAATTACCGGGGCGAATTCAATTGAAGAGATTGAGAGCGCCTTCGACGCGGCGCTGTCGAGGAACAATGAAGGATTGATGATTAAGGATCCGGCGAGTCTTTACACACCCGGACGGCGCGGTCTGGCATGGTTGAAGTTGAAGAAGGCGTTTGCCACATTGGACTGCGTTGTTGTTGGAGCGGAATATGGACATGGGAAACGCAACAAAGTTTTGAGTGATTATACATTCGCGGTTCGCGACGAGCAGACGGGCGAACTGAGAACAATTGGCAAAGCTTACAGCGGATTGACTGATGCTGAAATTGCGGAATTAACGAAGCATTTTCTCAGCACTGCAACCGGCCAATATGGTCGATATTTCGAAGTGAAACCGGATACGGTGCTGGAGATTGCGTTTGATAAGATTCAGGCCAGCGATCGCCATTCCAGCGGATTGGCTCTACGATTTCCGCGCATCCTGAGGATTCGAACCGACAAATCGATGCATGAAATTGATACGCTGGAAAATGCAAGGAAGCTTGCTGCTGGAAATAACCGCAAAGACGCAGAGGAACGCGGAGAGAGGAAGAGATGAAGCCGCGAAAGATCGCAAAGATCACAAAAAAAAGATTATTTAACGCGAACCGTAAGAGTGCGCGGTTTCGATTCGTTAGTGAACCGAATCCATACGAGGTTCTCCGAGGAATTGCGGTTCACACCAGTGATAGTCCCATCCGTGAGATCAAATGAAGGATTCGTGCCCGAAGGAAAGCGAAGCAAGACGACTGCAGGTGTGTCGCCTACTCCTTCGACGAAGTACGAAGCCGACGGCGCGGTGGGGACACCGCGCCCTACCCCGCCATTCGGTTTGCCTTCGACAATTTTGCAGGCAGCGGCAAGAACGGCTGTGTCGCGGCCTCGAACTTTATCCAGGTCCAGCAACAGATAGCGCGAGCCGGGACGCAAGACGATCTGAGTCTGCACTCGCAATTCGGGATCGAACAGATTTACGAATTTGCCATAGAGTTGCTTCGAGACGGTAGCTGGGGAGTCGTTCGAACCGCCGCTCGCAGCGCGAGCAGCGCTACCCGCTTCGTTTGAGCCGCTGGCCGGCGACTCCTCCAAACCGGCAGCGACTACGTAGGGTCCGCGCCGGAGCAATAGATAATTCGTTTCACGCCATTTGAGATGCACTTTTTCGGCGGCATGTTTTACAACATTGGCGAACCGCAGTTCCGCGTCAGCGTTCGCGGCTATATTTGCAGGATTTTCGCGCAGCCAAATGATTGTGCCCTTGCCGACTCGATTTGTTTCAGACGTTGAGCCTTTCAATCCAAGTTGTTCGAACAAGTGCTCGCGTGGTGTGGAATATTTCGTCGCCCCGGAATTCCACCAATCCCGCACGGCGTTGTAAGGATCGCCGTCGTCATCGCAGACCACGAGTGCGCCACCGGCTTTCACCCAATGCGCAAGGGCCGTGTGGACCTCCGCATCGAGCGGCTTCATTCCGCGGTAGCTCAGCAACAGGATTCGAAAGCTATCGAGATAATTCTTGATAACCACATTTTCGAGTTGCACGGGAGTGACGGGCATTCCGCGCATCAGGAATGGCATCGCCAATCCAAAAACATGGCCCAAATGCAAATCACTTGGGGTCGGATCGCCGCGTTCGAACATGAGCGAGTCACTAACGAGCACGCCAATGCCCGCCGTGCCGCAATCCCATTCGACCTGCTTTTGATCCATGTCATTCAAGGCACGCATCACTGTTTGCAACTCGGTCGCGTATGCCGGTGGTATCGACGTACGGTTTTCGCGCGGGCCGCGGCGTGGATAGCGTCCGCCAAAGACTCGCTCTGGCCACGGCGCGACCTCATATTTCGAAACTTCCGGTTGGAACAGCGAAGCTGTCAGAGTCGATTCCCAGTTGGATTGGTAATCTTTCCAATCGTGACCGGGATTGTCCTCGACGGGATCGTTCAGATACCAGACCGAGCGGCCTGTAGAGCGAACGAGATTCTGCATCGCGCCGTATTCGAGGAACGCGGTCTCAAAGGTGCGTTCACGAAAAACGCCGCGATAGAAGTTTGGCGTCCGCGAGGTGCCGGTCCACACCTGGGCGATGTAGCCGTCGCACCCTTTTAATCGCGCAAGGCTGGATTCCGGACTGACAATTTTCCACTGTGCGTAATTGATGAGGCTGTGAGTCGGCACATAACAACGCACGTGACGCCCGGATTGTTTATTGTAGTCCTGAACGTAGTCAAAAACCTGCTGCAAAGCGCGGCGATAAAGGAAATATTTGAGCTTCGAAGCGCGCCATTGTGCGTCAACCGAACTGTGCGGAGGCTGCCAGTCTTCGTTGTAATAGTTTTTCCATTCACGTTTGAAACCTTCTTCGTAACCGTCCTGAACCCAGAATTCCGGTTCCTCCAAATGAATCGCTTCTGCGCCGGCTTCGAGAGCTTTCTGAATCCCAGCGCCGAGGAATTTTCCGTAGTTCGTTCCGGGGCACATGTAATAAACATTGCCACCATGACCGTGAGGAGTTCCATTTCGATCCGTTTGAATTTCGTCGGTGTGTTTCACCCCGTCGAAACGGCCTTCGATATAGTCCTGATAATTTCCCCAAGCGACACCCGTCATAACATGGACGCGATAGCCATGTTCGCGCCAGGTTTGCATTCGCTCGGGAAGGGTCGGGCCGATGCCATAAGCAATCGCGACATCGGAGCCGAGATCGCCTCGCTCGCTCCATGGCTGGCTGGTTTGGAAACAGGTGCGTTCGAGGGTTTGCCTGGGATCGGATGCGGTATCCGATTCGGCGCAAATTCCTGGAGCAACCAGACCACCAATGAAATACGTTATTGCGAGCAATCCAAGATTTCGATGAGAGTTGTTTCGCAGAAAGAATCGCAACATGGGTTATTGGATGCAGCCAATCCGGCAAACATTCATGTAATCTTCGCGCAAAGACAATGATCTGCCGTCGGTCATTCGCGCAAGGAACAGGGCACGGCGGAAACTTTCAACCTGCGACCCTTAACTTCACCCTTGCGCTTCGGTCCAGGAATGATTCAAGTCGCAGCCGATGTTAATGGGCACATTGCTGAATGTGGCTGGGATTCTGATTGGCGGCGTCGTTGGATTGATGCGCCACAAACCATTATCTATCGCTCAGGAATCATGGTTCAAAGTGGCAATCGGAGCATTCACGGTTTTTTATGGGCTGCGTCTAGCGTGGAGCAGTCTGAGTGGATCGTTTGGACATTTCATGAGGCAATTGATCATCACGATCGTTGCATTGATGGTGGGGAAGATGATTGGCAGGATGCTTCGCCTGCAAAAGGGATCTAATCGGCTGGGTCAAAAGGCGAAGGAAATGATCACGATTGCAAGCAGTGGTCGGCGCAATGCCGCAGATGGGTTTAAGACGTGCGCCCTGCTCTATTGCGCAGCTCCTTTGAGCATCCTCGGCGCGATTTCTGACGGTTTGTCGGGTTACTTTTATCCACTGGCTGTGAAAGGAGTGATTGATGGGCTGGCGACGCTGGGATTCATTTCGATGTTCGGCTGGAGTGTAATTCTAGCGGCGTTACCGGTCCTCGCGCTTCAAGGCACGATTACGCTTGGTTGCGCCCAACTCGCGCAAAACTTTTCGCAATATCAGAACATTTTGTTGTCGATAAATGCGGTCGCTGGACTGTTGGTGTTCGCGGTAGCCCTGGTGATACTGCAGCTAAAAAAAATAGAATTGGCTGATTATCTCCCGAGCCTGGCGGTTGCGCCTGTGTTGGCGCATTTTTTTGGTGCACCCTGATTGGCGAGTTAAGCCGCGCGAGTTCGTAAGTAAAGGCGTTTTGCAAGTCCTACAAGGCGCAAATTTCCGCTGGGGAGATCACCCTATTGCGAATCCCGGCCACGGATTTCATTATCCGTTCTATGCAACACACCGCATATCACTCTCCCATTAGGCCTTCGGATTTGGAAGTTGAACCGGTTTTTAATGTGGTGATTGCCTACGAGGACTTCGAGACCGGCAAGCATGCCAAGGAAACGTACGATTTTCTGGTAAGCAATCTCGGTCACGAGTGCCGATTCGCCAATCAGATGTGGAAATTCGATGTGCTGGGTATCCCGAAACTGCGCGAAATGGCAGCCAAAGATGCTGTTGTTGCGGACATCGTCATTATTTCCTGTCATGGCACACATGAGTTGTCGGCGGATGTGAAGGCCTGGATTACTTCGTGGATTTACGAATCGAGCAATGCAATCGCGCTCGTAGCGTTGTTCGGCGATGGAGCAACCTACAACGACAATTATAATGTGCGCGGTTATCTGGCGGAGGTAGCCAGGCTCGCTCACATGGAATTTTTCGCGCAACCTAATGCGCTACCTGTCAAAGATGTAGACGGGCTTTTTGAAACGGGTCGCGGAACTAAGCGCGACGCGAGGACTTTGTCGGCGCTGGCCGGCGTGATCAAGCGGGACACCACGTTCCCGCGCTGGGGTATTAACGAATAACGGTGAGATTATGGCCCGAAAAATGAACTCGGAAGAGGAACAACTTTTTGCTGAAGCGTTGCAAAGTGAGAAGTCTCCGGCCGAAGATGCGGCAAGCGAACAGTTTCTGCAGCGATTCGGCGAAAGGCGCGACAGCCCTTTGCGTTTGACGCCGGAATTGGCCGCGTGGTTGAGCGAAGGCCCGCTGGGCCCGATTATTTCGTGATTTCCATAGATTCGTACTCGTCGCCATCCCGGGCCTTGGGAGGATGATTCAAAGGCGTTCTAATTCCCCTTCAAAGATTCCCGAGTTGTGCGAGATTAGAGCGCAGCTTGGTGCTGCTGTTACTCAAATGAAAGCAAGGTCAGCTACGCTCCCTGCGGCGATACGGCGCTCTCGCTCTAAGATCTCGCCTGCCAAATCCAAATCGGCGCTGAATGTAAAAGGTAAGACTGTTCCGGTATCGAACCTGGACAAAATTTTCTACCCTGAGACCGGATTCACCAAGGCTCAGGTCATCGATTATTACATTCGTATTTCACCGGTGCTGTTGCCGCACCTCAAAGACCGGCCGCTCACGCTCAAACGTTATCCGGATGGAGTCCAAGGCGGCTTTTTCTACGAGAAACGCTGTCCCTCTTACCGGCCGGAATGGATTCAGACGGCGACGGTTTGGTCGGAGCGCCACGATTCAGAGATCCACTATTGCATGGCCAACGATTTGCCCTCGATTGTTTGGGCTGCGAATCTTGGCGATCTTGAACTGCACACCTTTCTCGCGAAGAAGCAAAATGTTGAGCGCCCGACCATGGTAGTGTTCGATCTCGATCCCGGTCCTCCGGCCAATATCGTCCAATGCGCGCAAGTAGCTCAGTGGCTCAAAAGCGAATTGGAAGATGTTGGCCTGGAGAGTTTTCCAAAAACGTCGGGTTCAAAAGGGTTGCAAATCTATATTCCGCTAAACACGCCGGTAAGTTACGAAGAGACAAAACCATTTGCGCGCGAGATGGCCGAGCGGTTGACGCGCGAGCATCCCGAACTTGTCGTGGCAAGAATGGAAAAGCGACTGCGCGGAGGCAAAGTGTTTGTCGATTGGAGCCAGAATGACAGCCATAAAACAACCGTGTGCGCGTATTCGCTTCGCGCCAAAGCACGCCCTACGATCTCCGCGCCCGTGACCTGGGAAGAAGTTGCGAGCGCTTTGAAGAAGCGCGATGCCAATATTTTGAGTTTTCTTTCTGATGAAGTCCTGGAGCGAGTTGCGAAGAAAGGGGACTTGTTCGAGCCGGTTTTGAAGCTAAAGCAGAAGCTGCCCGCGCTAGATTGAAGTTACGGTAATTACCCCAATCGCGCGCTCGGTTGGACCGGATTAGCTTGTTGCATGCGAGCCATCTGGAAGGGGTCGATTAGTTTCAGCCTCGTCAATATTCCGATTTCACTTTACCCGGCAACCCGGCGCGAGGAGCTGAATTTTAGAATGCTTCGCGCCAGTGATCTCAGTCCCATCAATTACAAACGGGTGGCCGAAGCCGACGGCAAAGAAGTTCCCTGGGACCAAATCGTCAAAGGTTACGAATACGAAAAAGGAAAGTTTGTCGTTCTCAAAGAGGACGATTTTCGACGGGCAGACATCGAAGCTACGCAAAGCGTGGATATCATTGAATTCGTGCAACTTGAGGAAATTGATCCGATGTTTTTCGACAGGCCATATTACCTGGAGCCGCAGAAGAAAGGCGCGAAGGCGTATGCACTGCTCCGTGAAGCTTTGAGGCGGTCCGGAAAAGTCGGCATTGCCAAAGTTGTGATCAAAACGCGGCAGCACCTGGCAGCAGTCAAGCCGGTTCAGAATGTCCTCGTCCTTGAACTGATGCATTTTGCCGAAGAACTTGTCAAACCTGACTCTCTGCAGATTCCGGGCCATCTTGACATCGGCGCGAAGGAGCTCGAGATGGCTCAGGAGCTGGTGGACCGTATGACCGGCGAATGGGATGCGACAAAATATACTGATGATTATCGGCACGCACTGATGGATCTGATACAGAGGAAAATTGAACTCGGCGGCAAAGCTCCGCCCGCTGGACGGCCATCGAAGAAAGCAGCTACCAATGTTGTTGATTTGGCGTCGGTGCTCCAGGAAAGTCTTCAACACGCGACAAAAGGAAAGATTGGTCCAAAGCGAAAGGCACCAAAACGGCACCTGAAAAAAGCAGCTTAAATGCTGCTTGTGTCCCTCCGATTGATGTTTTGACGATTGAACGTTTTGACGGTTTCTCGCCATGAGCCTCAAGGAATACAAAGCCAAGCGTAATTTCCAGCGCACGGCCGAACCGGCAGGTGGAACTGCTCACAGGCGAAAGAATGGGAGCACGATGTTCGTGGTTCAAAAGCACGACGCGACTCGCCTGCATTATGACTTCAGGTTGGAAATGGAAGGTGTCCTTAAATCATGGGCGGTGCCGAAAGGCTTCCCAATGACGCGAGGTGATCGGCGGCTAGCCGTCCAGGTGGAAGATCATCCGATCGAGTACGGCGGATTCGAAGGAACGATTCCCGAAGGCAGTTATGGCGCAGGCACGGTGATGTTATGGGATTCCGGAGCGTACGAAGTTTCAGGCGACGATCCTCCTCGTGCTGTTCAGGAGGGCAAACTGCATCTTACATTGCGGGGTAAGAAGCTGAAGGGCGAATGGACGCTGGTCAGGATGCGTCCGCGTGAAGGACGGGACGAAGACAAACCGCAATGGTTGCTGCTGAAGAGCGGAAGCGATCGTCCGCCGATTTCAAAACGGGCTGAGGAGCATTCGGTTCTAACCGGGCGTTCGCTTGAACAGATCGCTTCCGCGGGTGATCGGGAATGGAAAAGCGATCGCAGCGCCAGGAAGGAAACCCCTCACCCAAACCCTCTCCCCGCAGGACGGGGAGAGGAAGAAGACGAAAAAACGAGTCGTCGACGAAAGGCTCCGGGAGAAGAGAAATCCACTCCGCCGACCGCGAAAATCAATCTCCACCGATTGGCTAAAAAGAAACCAGGATTCGTTGAGCCGATGAAGGCTCTTCTTCTCGACGAATTGCCGAAGGGTCAGGATTGGATTTACGAGTTGAAATTTGACGGCGTTCGCGCAATTGCGATCAAAGACAATCGGTATGTCGAATTGATTTCGCGATCGGCAAAAGATCTCGGCTCAAAGTATCATGAGCTGCTTGAGCTACTGAAGAAGCTGCCGGCCAAACAAGCCGTGCTTGATGGGGAAGTTGTTGCGCTCGACGAAGAGGGTCGCTCTTCCTTTCAGCTCCTGCAATCTTTCCAGATGGCAGGCGTCAAGAAGCCGCCGTTGTTTTACTACGTTTTCGACCTAATCAATCTCGATGGCAAAGATTTGACTGGAGTACCTCTTACTCAACGAAAGGCGATGGCGGAAACCTTGGTAATGAATATTTCTTCCGCGATTCGCTTCTCGCCGAGCATTAAAGCGGATTCAGCTAAACTCATGCGCGAAATGCAAGCGCGCGGCCTCGAGGGTCTCATCGCAAAGAGGCGTGATTCAAAATATGAACCGGGCCGCCGTTCGGGCGCATGGGTTAAATTCAAATGGACCAACGAACAGGAGTTTGTGATCGGCGGCTACACTCGGCCGAAGGGGACACGCACGCATTTCGGTGCCTTGCTGGTTGGTTATTACGAAAAGGGCAAACTTCTATTTGCGGCGAAGGTTGGAACTGGCTTTGACCAGAAGCTTCTCGCTTCGCTGCATAACAAATTCAAGAGATTGGTGCGCGAGGATTGCCCCTTTGCCAATCTACCGGAAAAGATTTCGGGTCGCTGGGGCCCGGGACTTTCAATGGCAGAAATGCGCCGTTGCATCTGGTTGGAGCCGGAATTGGTTTGCCAGGTTCGATTTGCTGAATGGACTCGCGATAATCATTTGCGACAGCCTGCCTTTTTGGGATTGCGCGAGGATAAAGAGGTGAAAGAAGTGGTTCGCGAAAAGCCAAAGGAGATCTCAACGTAATGGCCCGTCGGCATCCGATTTGGCGCTTGGGGTTTGAATTCGGGGACCTTATCCTGATGACATGGCGCTGGTGCGGATTCTTGTTGACGGTTACAGTCTTTTGCATCACTGGCCGGAATTGGCTCGAGGCAAGCCGCGCCATTCCGCTGCGGCGCGCGGCGAACTGATTCACATTCTCACGCAATATCGAGATGCCATCGGCACGCCGATAACCATATTTTTTGATGGCGCCGGCGCGCCGCGCGGCACGCCTGCTGCTCTATCCACACCGGAACTCGAGGTTTTATACTCGAAATCCGGCCAAACCGCTGATCAAATGATTGAACGTGCCGCCCATCGCTTCGGCGAATACGGGGAAGTTCTCGCCGTGACGGATGATTTTGCCGAGCGAGACACTGTCATAAGCCTTGGCGGGAGCACGTCCAGTTGCCTCAGTTTCATCCAAACGGTCGCAAATACGCTTGGAGAACTGGCAGATGATATCAAGCGCCATAACCGCAAAGAACGTCACCGATTTCAGAAAGGACGATGAGCAATCGAGTGTTAAACAAACTAAATAGGTCAAGTCAGTTAAAGCGAACGACAGTTATTGCGTTGATAATTGGCTGCTTTGCCTTCCTCGCGTCTCTCGCTTCTGCACAAACGAACAGTTCCCGTCCAGCTCCGGGCCGGTATCTATTCATCGTAGAAACTTCGCATTCGATGGGCCGCCGTTCGGATGGGGTAACGAAAACCGTGGCGAACTTGCTTTTTACGGGCCTGAACGGACAGATTCGGGCAGGCGACAGCATAGGAATCTGGACTTATAACCAGGAGCTTTATACTGGGCGTCTCCCACTGCAACGCTGGTCGTCGATGGAGCAACGCCAGGTTGGTGCTGCGATTCTCACTTTCCTCAAGGATCAGAAGTATGAAAAACAGCCGTCGTTTTCCTCTGTCCGGCCCGCTTTCGACAAGTTGATTAAGGATTCTGAATTGATTACGGTCATTCTGGTTTCGTCTGGTGACGAGGCGATGACGGGGACATCTTTCGATGAGAAAATCAATCAGCTCTACAAAACATGGCATGACGAGCAGCAAAAGGCCCGGATGCCCTTCGTGACTGTGCTGCGTGCCAAACGCGGGAAGGTAATCGGTTATTCGGTAACTCCATCGCCCTGGCAAGTTGAAATGCCAGCCTGGCCTGCGGAGCCGGTTGTGAAAACTGCTCCGCAACCGGCTCCTCCGCCGAAAGTTCAGCCATCCACGGTTCCGCCGTTGATTGTGACTGGAAAAAAGCTTAAATCCGTCGAATCTGCAAATTCGAATGAAATCGTCGTAACAGCACGAGACAATGCGCCTGTTAACACGGTTGCGCCTGCGCCTGAAACAGTGATCAACACTCCTGTCGGGTCGGCTGCGTCAGAGCCAGCGCAAATCGACTCTCAAAAGCCGCCACCAAATTCGGCAAAGGAAGCCACAATATTCGAGCGAAAAGTCGAAAGCCCGACAGAAACTGTCCAAAATTCGATTGAAAGCCCGGCGACTCCTCCAAAAGCACCAATGGTTACAAAGTCGCCCGCCCAATCCGACGCGACGTCGCCTGCAATTGCAAACGATTCAAATTCATCCAATCCTGCTACTGTCGAATCGCAGCAAAAATCCAAGCTGCAGCGGCCTGTTTCTGCAGGCGTCGCTACTGCAGGAAACGGGGTGTCCTCCAACAAGTTTGTTTGGATTACCGGAGTCGCGGTGCTCGGATTAGCCTGTGCCATTCTATTTATGCTGTCTCGCCGGCCTCATTCAGAACACATCAGCCTGATTTCCCATTCGTTGGAACGCGAAAAGAGATGATGAATCGCCGCGAATTTTTGAAAGTGGCGGGAATTCTGACCACGGCTGCAACCTCACCTCTTTCGCTCGCAGCAGCCGAACTAAAATCGCCAACGGCTTACAAACTTCCTCGCTGGCGCGGATTCAACCTGACGGAGAAATGCATCAAACGGCGCGACGGCAATAATCCGCCTTTCCGAGAGAGCGACTACGCAATGCTGGCCGATTGGGGATTTGATTTCACGCGTCTGCCGCTTTCATATCTCTGTTGGACTGAGCCGGACGATTGGCTAAAAATTCGCGAAGCCGAGCTGAAGGATATCGACGACGTGATTGAAATGGGGCGCAAACACAGGGTCCACATCAATCTCAATCTGCATCGAGCGCCCGGGTACTGCGTGAATCCGCCAAAGGAGCCGCTTGATTTGTGGACGGATGAAAAGGCGCTGGATGCTTGCGCATTTCATTGGGGCACGCTCGCCAAACGTTACAAGGGTATCCCGAGCGAGCGCCTCAGCTTCGATCTTCTAAATGAACCGGCCAATGTTCCTGAAGAAACTTATGTTCGTGTCGTGAAGCGACTCGTCGAGGCCATTCGCGCCGAGGATTCGCAACGGCTAATCATCGCGGACGGCATTCGGTGGGGACGCGATCCCGTTTTTGGCCTGGTCGATCTGGGAGTCGCGCAGAGCACGCGAGGATATGATCCGATGCAAGTGAGTCACTACAAAGCCAATTGGGTCCAGGGCGCTGAGAATTATCCCGAACCCACCTGGCCGCTCGATCGGAAAGAGAAAGGGGTCATCGACAAAGCGTTCCTGCGCAAAGATCGAATTGAGCCGTGGAAGAAACTCGAGCAAAAAGGGGTCGGGATCCACGTTGGTGAGTGGGGTTCGTTCAACCACACGCCCCACAAGGTCGCGCTCGCTTGGATGCGCGATCAACTCGACTTGTGGAAGGAGGCCGGGTGGGGCTGGTCGCTCTGGAATCTGTACGGCGGCTTTGGCATACTCGACAGCGGACGCAGCGACGTGCAATACGAAGATTTTCACGGACGCAAACTCGACCGGGAAATGTTAAAGGTGTTGCAAGCAGGGTGATCCGTTTCGAGCAAAGCTATTCAACTCGGAGCCAGACCGTCTTCAAATAAGCAGGCTCCGCGCGAGAAATCGGAAAATCTGGTGGCTGAGGAAAATAATGGCGCTGCAAGATCTTCCGCTTTGTGCTTCGGACGCTATCTTCGACCGCCTTGAGAAAATCTTCTGGTTGCCAATCTGCAGCATTCGTGGAAGCAAACAAAATCCCTCCCCGTTCTAGCAGTGGCATGGCCAGGGCAATCAGCTTTGCGTAGTCTTTTTCTGCCCGAAACATTCCTGATTCTTTCGATTGTGAAAACGTCGGCGGATCGAGCAGGATAACGTCGAAGAGCCGTTGTTTCTTCGCCAATCGGTGAAACCAATCGAAGACGTCTCCGTAGATGAAGTCGTGCTCTCGCGGATCAAGGTCATTCAATTCGAAATTCCGTTTGCCCCATTCGAGATACTTTTTGGAAAGATCAATGCTCGTGGTTCTTGCGCCGGCCCTTGCGGCGCAGACCGAAAAAGCGCAAGTGTAAGCGAAAGCGTTCAGCACGTCGGCTGTTGGTGACGCTTGCCCTATCGATGGCAATTTAAAGTCCGCCGCCACGTGTCCGGTCATTAAGCGACGTCGGTTGTCTCGCTGATCGAGAAACAAACCAACCGAACAGCCTTCAGAAAAGCCGAGCTCGAATCGCAATCCATTTTCATGAATGAAAAATGGTTCCGGGGCAGCCGCGCCAGTTACCAATCGTGGCGAGGCATCTGAAATAGTTGTTCTCCGCGTCTGGCGAGTCAGAATTTTACGATAAATGCTGCGTGCGCTGGTGAATTCCTGCAGGCGTCGCAATTCAGTTTGCTGGTCATCTGTCAGGCTGAGTTCGCTTTGAGATAGTAAAAAATCACCGAGTTTATCCACGTACAATCCGAACCAACCGTTACTTGCGCCATGAATCAAGCGATACGAATCAGTCAAGCCGGGCTCGATGATGGCCGCTCTCAATGATAAGTTCACATCTGCATCGAAATCCGCGGGTGCCTGAAAATCCAGTTTTTCTGCAGTGACCGGATGTTTCAGCATCAGTTCCCTTGCATGCAGGCACATTCGTGTTGCTGGTGTTCCGCCGTACAATTGATCGCCAAGAATTGGAAAACCGGCTTCCGCTGCATGAACTCGAATTTGATGCGTTCGCCCGGTTAACGGCTGCGCTTCAACTTCGTGGAATCCGCCGGGTCGCTGCTTCCCGCGGTCAAACCGCGTTTCCGCAACATCGCCGCCCGCGTGCAACGATCGGCTAACATATTTGTCTCCGGCACGGACCAGGCAACTCTTAATCGTCAGATGCTTTTGCTGCGGCGGTCGATCTGTCAGAAACATGTATTTTTTCCGCACTTCCCGCTTAGTGAATTGTTCCGTCAGTGAACGATTGGCCACTGGGGTTTTGGAGAACAGCAGCACGCCCGAGGTTTCTTTGTCTAATCGGTGAATGATCGCCAGCTTCGACCATCTCGGCTCGCGATGACGCAGCCAATCATAAATTCCCTCGCCGGCGAATGGACTCGGTGCGTGCGTGTTCCATCCGGCTGGTTTGTTCACCACCAGCAAATGTTCGTCTTCAAATATCACGCAGGGCAGCACGGGCGGATGAAACCACAAATTCGGCCGTTTTCGAAGCCGCTTGTTTTCTGAGAGTGGTGATTGCGGCAAGTTCGATCATGGCTATACTAATCCTCGACAAAACGAAGGATACACAAAATGAAAGTTTCCGGGCTTCGACATTCAGCGGAACAAGTTGGCGGAATCGTTTTCTTTGGGCGGATGCTGGACAAGATTCGACTGCACGCGCAGGGAAAACTGCCGGCGGATTACAAGCATGGCACTGGGACAGACACGCGGGTTTGCAGATTTCTCGCTGTTGATTACAACACCCTAGTAAAGAAGACTCTCGATGGCGGAACGGACGAGGAAGTTTTGGAATGGTGTTTCGCCCATGGCCGGCGGCCGAACGAAGAAGACATTCTCATGTTCAATGCGTATCTGACGAAGCGCGGCTGGCGCGACAGCTTTACGGAAGCGCTTGAACAGATGAAACGCGAACGTGGGTTTCAGAATCGCGCAGACATCCAAACGTTTTTTGATTTTCACAAGGCTGACGAAGAGGCAGACTGATCTTATGAAACTCCACGCATTGCATTTGACCATTTTGTTAGCGCCAACCGCACTTGGGGTGTTGCTGGTGGCAGGCCGCGCACAAAGTCAGGAGACTGCGAAAGACGGTAATCCCAAAACCGAAGATAAGTCGGCAGCCGATCCGTACCTTTGGCTCGAAGATGTCACCGGAGAAAAACAGCTAAGCTGGGTTCGTCAACAAAATGCGAGCAGCACCGACGAACTCGAAGCAATGCCCGGCTTTGAACCACTTCGAAAGCGCCTGCTCTCGATTCTCGATTCGAAAGAAAAAATTCCATATGTCGCCAAACATGGGAAGTATTATTACAATTTCTGGCGCGACCAAAAAAGCGTCCGCGGTTTGTGGCGAAGGACCACTCTGGAGGAGTACAAAAAGGCGCAACCGACGTGGGAAACAGTTATCGATGTTGATGAGCTTTCAACCAACGAAAAGGAGAATTGGGTTTGGAAGGGTTATACTGTGCTTCAGCCGAGTTATGATCGTTGTCTCGTTCAACTATCGCGCGGTGGCGCAGACGCAACGGTCATTCGTGAGTTTGATTTGAAATCGAAGAAGTTCATCGCGGATGGGTTCTATTTACCCGAAGCCAAGAGCGATGTTTCGTGGCGAAACAAAGATACGATATATGTCGGAACAGATTTCGGTCCCGGCTCACTTACAGATTCGGGCTATCCGCGGCAGATCAAGGAATGGAGGCGCGGCACAAAATTGTCCGAAGCGAAGTTGGTATTTGAGGGACAAAAAACGGATGTGAGCGCGGGCGTGGCAGTTTCGCATGATCATGGCCGCGTCTATGAGTTTGTCAGTCGAGCACCGACGTTTTTCACGAGCGAGGACCATGTGCGACAAGGCGATAAGTGGGTGAAAATTGAAAAGCCAGATGACGCCATTGTTCAGACTTTCAAAGACCAGATTTTGCTCCGGCTGCGTTCGGATTGGACTGCTAATGGTAAAACCTATCCTGCGGGAGCTTTATTGGCAGCCGGTTTTGATGATTATTTGAAGGGGAAGAGGAATTTCGAGGTACTGTTTACTCCAACCGAACGCAAGAGCTTGTCGGCCACGAGCGCGACGAAGACTTATCTGATTGTAAACGAACTCGACAACGTCCGTAATCGGCTGTTCAAGCTTAAATTGGAAAAGGGTTCCTGGACGCGGACGCCAATCGACGCACCGGATTTCGGATCGGTCGGAATCAATGGGATCGATGAGGATGAATCGGATGATTATTTCATGACGGTGACCGACTTCTTAACGCCGTCGAGTTTGTATTATGGAACGTTGGAAAAAACTGACCGCGAGAAGCTGAAAAGTTTGCCCGCCTATTTCAATGCCGAAGGATTGGAGATTACGCAGCATGAAGCGAAGTCGAAGGACGGAACCAGGGTGCCTTATTTTCAGGTTTCGCGAAAAGGAATGGAATTGAACGGCAACAATCCTACGCTGCTTTACGGCTACGGCGGATTTGAAATACCAATGTTGCCCGGTTATAGCGCGTCGGTCGGTTCGGCCTGGCTTGAGCGAGGTGGAGTCTATGTGCTGGCGAATATTCGTGGCGGCGGCGAGTTCGGGCCGAAATGGCATGAGGCG
>Ga0207674_10002186_pt1 | contig 24743 bp, 25 predicted proteins | sample KBSCornC72_FD_184303 | JGI IMG/M metagenome (GOLD analysis project Ga0207674, IMG submission 184303) | Corn rhizosphere microbial communities from Kellogg Biological Station, Michigan, USA - KBS Corn C7-2 (SPAdes) (version 2) | ecosystem: Host-associated > Plants > Roots > Rhizosphere > Soil ...
TACATCTCATTCACGGAGATTTCCGTTATCTGCTTACCGTTAGGGGTCCAGGGTTCAGCCTGTAGCTCGTGGATGATCATGTCCTTGCCTGATAGCAGCTCTTCACTTCCGGCCAGCGAGGCATAAAACCAGGCCGGCAGAGGGTACTCGAAGTAACGATGCGTGAAAGTAGCGTCCCAAACCCGCTTGTAAACTGATATGGCGAATTCGTCAGGTGTGGGCTGGCCGACCGGGATACCGACCCAGTTATCACTGCGGCTGACGATGACCTGGTGTTTAGTATCCATGGCTTTGACGAAGTTATACTCATTAATCAGCCGCTGGCGGTCAAAGTCGGTGCACAAGCCGAAGACTTTCAGGAAAAATTCGTTCTCCAACTCGTAGTCGCCAAGCGCCGGATTATTCTTATAATGGTTCTCAACTGCGCCGATAAACTTGAACAACTGGGGCTCCCATTGGCTTTTGGGCTCGGCTTTGGCCCAATCTGGCTCATGGCATTCCGGCCAGCGTGGCTGCCGCAGGCCGATGGACAAGCTTACCTTAGCGCCATATTTATTTGCCATGGCGAACTGCCAATCTAGCTGTGAAAAATCATATTTACCAGGAGTCGGTTCGATATCTTCCCAATAGCTGACCAGTCTGACCTGTTTGAGCTTAAGATCCGACAGCATGGCCTTGAGCGTATCCTTAGGATCAAGACCGAAGCTTTGGGCATAATCCGGGACAAAGGTAGCGCCCAGCACTAGCGGCTGGCTCTTATGTCTTTGAATGTACCATTGGGCCACCCCGTACATCGAGCCGGTGAAGACTATCAGAACCGCTAAAATGATAAAACCGATACGCCTGCGCCAGCCGCGGTCCCAAACATACTTCCAGGCCTGGGAAAGCCAGCCTTTTAAGCCGTTTTTTCTGTGTTTGCTATTCAATTATTTTCACCTTTTTATCAGCTTAGGCGTGCTATCCTAAATAGTGCTTATACCTAACACATATGATAGACGAATCGCTAACGCTTACTATAGTTATACCAGTCTTTAACGAGCAAAACCATCTCAAAGCCTGCCTGGAGGCTATCGCCGCCCAGACCGTAATCCCTGACGAGGTAATCGTGGTCGATAATAACTCGACCGATGATAGCCGCCGGGTCGCTAAACAGTTCTCTTTCGTGAGGCTGATCAGCGAGAAAAAACAAGGCGTGCTGTTCGCTAAGAATAAGGGATTTTCGGCCGCCAGGGGTGATATTATCGGCCGGATCGATGCCGATAGCATACTGCCACCGCGCTGGGTCGAAACAGTCAAGCTGAGCCTGGCTGATAACTCCTACGCCGCCCTGACCGGGCCGGTGAATTACTACGATATGCCGCTGCCCGAGGTTAACTACCACTTGGACCACTGGATGCGCTCGTCGATATATAACTGGTCGCCAAAAAGCCCTTTCTTATTTGGGTCCAACATGGCTATCCGCAAAGCAGTCTGGGGCGAGGTCCGCGGTTCACTCTGCAGCGACACTTATATGCACGAGGACTTGGACCTGGCTATCCACCTTTATGAAAGAGGCTACGATATTCTTTACTCCAACCGGTTGCTGGCCGGGGCGTCCGGCCGCCGCTACAACGATTCGCCCAGCCGGTTTTACAGGTACATATCGATGTACCGCCAGACCTATCTGCGGCACGGTTTGCACAGTCTGGCGATATACTCCGCTACCGGCGTTTACGCCTTGGGCTATATCATTCTTCACCCCTGGCTTAAAGCCTGGTACAGGCTCTACTCGTTCTTCCGGCCGCTGGCGCCGCTGACGCGCACCGCCCGCAAGAATCCAATGAACAACATATGAAATCACCTACAGTCTCGGTTGTGATCCCGGCTTTCAATGAAGCTACATATATCGACCGTCTGCTAGGAGCCCTGTCAGATCAGACGCTTGAGAATTTTGAGGTCATCATATCCGATGCCGAGTCAAATGATGGCACCAAAGAGGCTGTGGACAGTTTTAAAAACAAACTGGACGTTAAGTTTTTTGAGGCGCCGCCTAAAGGTCCGGCCTTCGGCCGCAATCAGGGCGCCAAACACGCCCGTGGCGAGTGGCTGCTATTCCTGGATGCTGATGTGTATATTGATAACCAAAATTTTATCGAGGAACTTTTAAGCAAAACCATCGCTAAGGGCTGGAATACATCGAGCGCCCAGCTCAAGGTCATGCCGGGCTCGCTGCTGGGTAAAATCGGCCATTCGCAAGCCTATCTGAACATCATGTCGCATACCAAACACCCGATCATGCAGGGTTACTGCATGCTCACCAGGCGGGAAATTTTTGAGAAACTCAATGGCTTTAATGAAAAGATAAAATACGGCGAGGACAATGATTACGCGACCCGGGCCGCCAGCTATGGGCTGGGATTCGTAAAAGGCACGCATTATTGGGTTGACCCGCGGCGCTACCAGCAAGAAGGGTTCAGGCTGCTTTATAAAAATACCCAACATGAGCTTTATCGCTTGACCCATGGCTTCAGTTTTGAGGAAAATACCGCGGAGTATGAATTCGGGAAGCATAAAAAACGTGCCAAGGATTAAGCAGACAGAAACTGGCTGGCGGCGGCACAAACTGTTAATACAGTTCGCCGAATATATGGTCGGCGGCGGCGTTTATTTTTGGGGCGGGATGGCTGTTTTTGCCGTTTCCTTCGAATTGCTGCACTGGCCCTGGTGGGTATCTAAGGGGTTAGCCGATATTTTCGGCTGGAGCGCCAACTTCGGAATCCAGCGTTACTGGGCGTTTTATGATCCGAAGCTCAAAGGCCAGGACCGCCGGGTAATTTTCCGCTACGTATTGATTAACGCCATCGACCTGGTCTTTGATTACGCGATTGTAGCGGCCTTCATCTACAGCCACATCACGCCGTACGCCGGCTTCGTCGCTTCGGCCGGCTTCACTACTGTATGGGACTACCTGTGGTACCGCTTCTGGGTTTTCAAACCGGCGAACTAACCGGCGGCGTTCGAGGAGTAGCCGCCATATTGGTTTACCGTCGGTTTGCAAGCGGACCAAAGACCTAGCTTGGCATCCTGGGCGGATTTCTGGTCGGCAGCGAACTGCTGCTTCTTTGAGAATGGAAAGCTAAGATAGGCGAAGCCGTAACCCTGCTTGATTATCTGTTCGTCCATCAATGTGCCGTCCGGAAGGTAAACATAGCGCAGCAGCCGACCATAGCGGTCGCGGTTGGTATCCAGCGGATCGGCCTGCAGGCGGACCTTGCCGAACTTACTGATCGCGGCTTTAGTGTGGGCGGCAGCCTCTGGGCCGTAACACTGCACAGGGGTATTGGGCTTATGCGTTTCCGGTGTATCGACGCCGATAAATCGGATAGTCTCGACACTGCCGTTCATATTCACGGCGATAGTGTCGCCATCGACATAATGGTTGATTGTATAGAGGCCTGGATCGTTTTGCTGGGCATTCTTGGCCGTATCTTTCAGCCAGCCCGACTGGGTGGCTGCGATTATCAGTATCGCCAGTACGAGGCTGATCCATGTCGATTTACGCCTGCGGTAACTCATGGCCGCTAATTATAGATGAAAATGTATTATTTACCATAAAGAGTATAACTTCGGTAAAGGCGGACAATAACATCTTAAAGCAAATGAAAAAACTAAGTTGCGCCGGAAGCAAACACGTTTATAAAATGTGCTTAAGGTAAAACCAAAAACGCGGGAGGAAAAGCGTGCCAGGGTTAGAGATCCACACTCTAGACCATATAGACATAGAAGCCCGATCCGAGCTGTTCGAGGGCGTATATTGCGGCGACCTGGATTTAGAGCTGGACGAGCTGCTGCTTGATCGGGCCCGCAACACCGCGGCGGGCTTAATCCCTGCCCCGCAAACCGAAAAGGCCCCGGAATACCCCGGGGCTTTTTCTTTAGGCGATATGGCGATTTATTCAGTCCTAGGCAACCGCCTTGATGATGTGCTGTCGATGATAGAAAAAAAAGACCGCTTGGCGATGTATCCGGTCGCGCTGGGGGCTTTGGCTTCGACCTCGACTATCAGCATGAAAACCGGCTGCTGGTCGATCGTGGGCGCCTGGCGCGACGAGAAAGGCTACGCGTTCACTTGGAAGCCAGAGATATATGGCTATCAAGTGGATAGGAGCGGCAACTTCAAAGGCATATCAGCCCATCGGATGGCCTATAACATGAAACGCCGTGCGACCGGACTGCCCGACTTGACGCGCGCCCAGCAGCTGGATCATAAGTGCCGCTGGCCGGGCTGCTGCAACATCGACCACCTGGAAATAGTCGACAATGCTAAAAATAATAAACTCCGCGACAAGGCAAGGGTATTTGAAGCGGCTGTGACGAGCGGTCAGATAATCCTGGGGCCGACCGGGATGGAGTGGCTGGATGGACCGCTGGAAGCCAGCGACACGGAAGAGACCAACTTGCTGATATCCACTCCAGCCGGACCATTCCGGGTTATCAAGGTGGATGACGCGCCGCTAATGTTCAGGGGCGAAGCCGAACCAGGCGGGCTGCACGATATGGTCAACCCGCCGGCGCCAAAAAAGTACGAGAGACCCTCGAGGGCCAAACCAATAAGAGTAGATGCCGAACAGAAGCTATTGTTCGATGCTTCGAATTACAGCGGCCGCCGGGCAAGAAAAGCCGATCTTTATAAAAAGTGGCAGAAACAAGACATTTTTTAAAAATCTATACCCTTATTAGCCAGGTATTTATCATCGAAGTGGTGACGAAGCTTGGTCATGTTCGTGGCGATGTCGGCCAAGGGCAGCAGGTCTTTAGGAAAATCGCGGCCGGTCAGGCATAGACTGGTATTCGGCGCCTTTTTCTTGATGAGATTTTTTAGGTCCGCTTTGGTAATTAACTTATGGTTGACGGCGTTGTTGATTTCGTCGCAGATGACCAGGTCGTATTCGCCGCTAGCGGCGGCGCTCAGGGCCTGTTGCAGGGTTCTTCCAGCTGACTGCTTATGTTCGTCTTCGGAAACGCCAGCGGCGCTTAGGTCGCCAGCCGCGTAAAAGCCCCGGCCTCCTTTGATAAACAGTAACTGCTTGCCGAAAACCGGTTCTATCTTATGGATAAAGGCATGCTCGCCGACGTTCCAATGTTTGATGAACTGGATGTAGGCGACCTTCCACCCGCTGCCGAGCGCCCGGGCCATCAGGCCGACACTGGCGCTAGTCTTACCCTTACCTTCGCCGGTATAAACGACGACTACCGATTCTTTGGTCTTATAATCTTCAAAGGCCATTATTTCATCAGATTATGGGCTCGCAGAGCCTGGTCTAGCTTGACGCGTTCAAACCCCAACATATACTCATCGCCGATTTTTATGATCGGTATGGCGTTCCAGCCGGTCTTCATCGCGACGGCCTGGCCGGCCTCGCGGTCTTCATCGACGTTAACGTAATGGTAATCGATTTTCTGACTCTTGAGATAATCCTTAGCCATATGGCAAGGCGGGCACCATTCGGCACCATAGATGGTTATCTGGGCGGTTGCGTCACTCATACTTACTCCCTTACTTTACTTAGTATATCAAAGCTTCCGGGCTGCGTGGCGTGTAGCTGCGGCTTGCTTTATGACCGCTTAAATCTTATAGTTAAGCTCAGGTAAATAAATCTGTAGGGAGGATTACAAAAAATGTTTAGAGTGAATCGGGTCGCGGTGGCTCCGGTGCTGGCTGAGTTCGTAGGAACGGGAATGCTGGTCATGATCGCCCTGATCCTGGGACAGACGACGGCGGTATCTTATTTCATCGCCACTTCTCTTGCGGTAGCGGCAGCTGCTGTGTTCATGCTATTCAGCAATATTTCCGGCGCTCACACTAATCCAGGCATAACTTTCGGGATGTGGACAGCCCGGCGCATCGGCACGCTAAGAGGCATCTCTTACGTGGCGGCTCAGCTGCTCGGCGGAGTGGCCAGCTGGCAGCTGTTCCAGTACCTTACGAATCATACGCTGACTGCCCGCTCAGCAGCGTTCAGCACACCTGTATGGCTGGCTGAAGTCGTAGGGACAGCGGTGTTGGGTATGGCTTTCGCGGCGGCTCTATCGCGCCGGTATGAGAGCCTATATTCTGGCATCATGATCGGGGCGGCTTACTTCGTCGGTATCGTGATCGCGGCTACGGCATCGTCCGGATTCATCAACCCGGCAATCGCCCTCGGCTCGCGGGCCTGGAGCGCGGCTTATGTGCTCGGACCGCTAGTAGGCGGCTTAATAGGTGTTAATCTATACACCTATCTGATGGGCACAGCCGATGTGGCCGCTCCGCGCGGCCGAGCCGTAGCTGCCCGCAGCGTCGCTGCCGAGGAATCAGCTCCGGCGGCTTCCAGCTCGCGCGGCGTAACCGTAAAGCGGACTACAGTCCGCCGCCGCAAGGCAACGACCCGCAGATAATCAAAAACCAAATCATTAGGGAAAACGGCGCCAAAATCGGCGCCGTTTTAGTTTTTGCGAAGATAATCTTCAAACTTTCTGATGCCGGCTAACGACGGCTGATAGGCACGGGTGTCAGGCAGTTCGAGCTTCTGTACATGCTTCCAAACGCCTATGATAAGCTCGCGCATCTCCTCAAGCTCAGGCTCTTCGTAGATCAACTCCAGCTGTCTTATCCTACCCTGCTCGTCCGGCTCGACGAATTCGATGAGCCCGTTCGTCACACGGTAGTTACGAAAACGAGCCGAACCTTCGATAAGCAGCTTGTAAAATAACAGCTGCTTGCGGAAATTGTGCAGTTTGATGACGCCTGGCTGCCAGCGGGCATATGATTGCCCCACCTTATAGTCAATTACGCTTATCGTCCGGCTTTTTTCATCGATGACCAACCTGTCGACGACCCCGCCTAGCCGGGCATCAGCGACTAAACTGCCCTCAGTGCGGAAATTATATTCATAGCGGTCGGTAGGCTTGAGGCTGCCGGCTTGCTGGGACAGCCATTGGTGAAGCGCGATCCGGCCGCGTTCCAGCAGGCTGGAGCGCTCATTGGCCGGGATGTCGGTGCGCGATATCTGAGCCTCGAAAATTTCCATGATCCGGGATTCGGCCGGTACGGCACCTTCGTCGGCGGCAATCCGTCCAGTGAACCGCAGCGCGTTATGGATGGCAGTGCCATAGGTACCGCCAATCGACGGAGCGCTTGGAAAACGCAGGAAGCAGCCCATGAAGAAACTTTCAGGTCCATCGTTGACTATATCGGTGAACTTATTAAGATCAGTCGGATTAAGTTTGTAGGTCTCTAAACGCGGGGCTAGTGCCTCGCGCAGCTCCAGGCTCAGCGGCGGCAGGTGTTTTTCCTGCCAGTAATCCTTGATCTCGTCCACGCTCAGAGCAGCCTTATCCTCTTTTTGGACGCTATTGAACGGTTCGGGTATGACTCGGCTTATAGTCCGGTTTTCGGACACATCCTCGAAATCCATATATTTAAGCGGCGTATAGTTCTTGCCGGCCAGATCCTGCGAATAACTCGTAAAGTATAGCCTCGTACGAGCTCGAGTTGCGGCTACGAATAGCAGCCTCAGCCGTTCATCCTCGCTAGCTCCCTGGTAACGGATATAGCTGATATTTGCCGGCAGCGCCAGCCGATATCCCTGGTTACGACTGGCGCTGCCCCATACCTCGTCGAGGGCGGCCACGATAAAGACAGCTCTGAACTCACGGCCCTTGGCGCCGTAAGCTGTTAATAAATTAAGAGCGTCGGCTGTTTCGTGATACGGGCTGGTATTAAGGATATTAATGCTGGCAGCCCTATGGCCCTCGGTGAACTCAACGAATGCCCGCAGGCCGAGGGGCCTACTGTCATTACGCCGCCAGTCCCTCAGCCGCGAGCGCAGCAGGTTCAGATCACTGATAAGTTTCGTGAAGGCCGCGGCCGAGTCCTGACGGGCGGCGCTTGAGAAGTAATAATCATACATCGGGCTCTTGGCCGGCAGTTTGACTTCCTCACCGCTGCCCGGCACCCCGATAAGCATATCCATCTGCTGTTCTAATGTGGTCATCGATAGCAGCGAGGCGAGCTTAAGGAACAAGCCGGCGATCTGACTGTGGATCTCGTCATTCAGCAGCTGGGCGGTCCACGGTTCGTGCGATTCCCGGACCTGCCAGTTGATCCGCCAGATCTTTTCTGCCGGTACATTCCAGAAATCATAGCTTAAGACTTCCGGCCAGATGGAATTGGCCAGCGTTTCGTCTCCGTCAGCCAAGGCTAGCACCAGCTGGCTCATCCTTTCCAGCTGCCGCACCAGCGGTTCATCTAAGACGTTCTCCCGGCGTTCGTAGCGGACCGGCAGACCGTGCCTGGAAAGATAGGGCAGCAACGGCGTCAGATATTTATGCTTTGGAGCCAGGATGGCAATTTCGCGGGCCTCTACTCCGCTCTCTATCAGCCGTTTTATCTCGTCCGCCAGCCAGCCATATTGTGCTGTGTCGGCGGCGAACTGGGTAAAACTGATCCGCGGCGGCTCCGGCAGGTCTTCATTGGCCGCGACCAGTTTTTTGTCAACGCCCTCGAACTGATCGTGCAGCCGGCTGCTCAGCTGGGAAGCGATGTTTTCCCCTACCTCCAGCAGCGGCTGGTGAGCTCGGTAGTTCCGCGTAAGGCTGATGACCCGTACATCACGGTAATGCTTGGCGAAGCCGGCCATATTGGCATGCTGGGCTCCCTGGAAAGCATAGATCGCCTGGTCATCATCACCTACGGCTAAGATATTCGGCCGGCCTTCGTTGACCGGGTGGTCGCTCAGTAGCTGTACCAGCTTGAATTGGGCCGGGTTGGTATCCTGGAACTCATCCAGCATTATGAAGTTGTATCGTTCGGCCAGACTGTACTTGAGCTCAGGGTTATTTTGCAAAGTTTCTATAGCCCGCAGGATCATATCGTCATAGTCATAGAGCTTGCTTTGGCTTAAGCCTTGCTGGTACTTTTTATAGATACCGCCGGCTGCCTTGAGCCGCTCATTGACTCGCAGGCCGTCGATAATAAACTCCCCCTGTTCATCCTTGGCCAGCCAATGGCGCTTCCACTGGCTGAGCAAGGTGGTTTTGCCTGCCGAATCGTCAAAATAATCCAGAGCTGCACTTAGCTCGCTCCGGGCATAGTCGATAAGTGGCAGTACTGCGTCAGGCAATTTCTGGGGCGGCATCGATTCCATCAGACCGAGCAGCTCCGTGAACAATGGCACGGCTTTTTTGCTGACGATAGTTATCTTGCCCAGCAGCTCCGCGGCTGAAACGTTGAGCGCTTTGATGGCTTTAAGGTTGCTTTCGGCTATCTTCTCGATATCTTCAGGGGTTAGAAGAGCGCGTTTGCTATCGCTTATAAAACTCTTAATGTCGTTGATATAGTTATCTGCGAACTTCAGCGGGTTGGAGTATGGCAGCTTGGCGATGATGCCCCGCAGCATCACGTCCGAGCTAAGCTCTTCGACCAGAGACAACTGGGCCCCTTCGAAATAATCAGGATAGTTGCGGAAGATTTCACCGCCGAAGGCATGATAGGTACTAAGATGGATATCATAAGCCGGTTTGCCTATCATCCTGCTCAGCCGTTCACGCATCGCCTGCACGCCGGCTTCGGTAAATGTCAGAAGCAATATGGCATCCGGCGGAGTGTCGGTGTTTTCAAGGATATAGCCGACCCGCGTGCTGATGAGCTGGGTCTTGCCGGTTCCAGGTCCGGCGATGACCAGGACCGGGCCGTCCAGCTGTTTTACAGCTGCCGCTTGCTCATCATTAAGAGCGGCTAGCGCCTCCTTATATGCATCCATCAACTAATTATCACACATCTGGCAGGCTTATTTCAGCCGGGTGCGCGGCAGGAGCAGCAGCAGATAACTCCAAGCCAACACCGCCAGCCAGGCGGCCAGAGCAATGTACGTATAAGTCGATATGCGGTCCTCGTACTGCTTAAGAGACTGGCCAGTGATGATAAAGCCGTCGTTCGGACTTTTGCCATAACTGATGACCCGAGTGGCTATTCGGACACCGGTTTGCGGCTGCCAGGTGAAGTGATCGGTGCCGTGGGTACTGGTAAAACTAAAAACACCGTTCGGCGGCAAGGGAGTCTGGCCGTCAAGCGTAGCTGAGCTGGCCAGTACGTGCTTGGAGTTATCGGTGATGATGGTAAAGACAGATGAGTCTGTCTTTAAATTGGTTTTTAAGGCTGGGACTATGTCTTTGGCATTGGAGCCGCTTTGCAGTTCCTGTTTGGCGACCTGGGCGGTTGTAAGAGGCAGGTCATCAGCCGACAGACGGGTCGATTGCTGCACCATAGCGTAGCTCGAGCCGATCACCAATGTTGCGACCCCAGCCAGCGCCAGCCATAGCCGCAATTGGATGTTTCCCAACAGTTTATCCATAAGCTAATTATAACAAAAACCGGTCAATAAAATCACGCCCTGACCCACTCTTGGAATTCGAAGTCATACGGCCGATCGGGTACCTCATGCTTCCTGTAAAGTTTGGACGAGACCAGCCGCCACTGTTCAGGATCGAACTTAAATGTCTTGTCGCCGTTTTCGATAGTAGTGTGCACGCGGGTATAGTAAAGCTTGTCAGCCAGCGGCATAGCCATATCAAATATTTCGCCACCGCCGATAATAAATACTTCATCAGCCGCCCTAACTTGCGGAATGGCCAAAGCCTCGTCTAATGAATGCGCCACCACGCCGCCCTCCGGTACTTTATAATCCGGCTGACGGGTTATTATGACGTTAAGCCGGCCCGGTAACAGCTGGGGCCGTGATTTGTAGGTTTTGGCTGTCTCGTATGTCTTGCGTCCCATTATTATCGGATGCCCCATCGTGACTTGCTTGAAAATAGCTTGCTCGCCCCTGACGAACCAAGGTACTTTGCCGTCTTTAGCGATAACATCGTTATCACTGGCCGCTACGATCAGTGATATGGCCATATCAGACCGCTATCGGGGCTTTAATTGCCGGATGGGGATCATAGCCGGTCAGTTCGAAATCCTCGAACTTGAAATCATCGATCGACTTGATTTTCGGGTTGATTTTCATTGTCGGCAGCATCCTCGGCTGCCGCTTAAGCTGCTCATCGACCTGCTCTAGATGGTTGACATACAGATGAGTGTCGCCGAAAGTATGTACGAAATCGCCTGGCTGGAGCCCGGTTACCTGGGCCATCATCATTGTAAGCAGCGAATAGCTGGCAATGTTGAACGGTACGCCTAGAAAAGTATCGGCGCTGCGCTGGTACATCTGGCACGACAGCTTTCCGTCGGCTACGTAAAACTGGAAGAGCAAGTGACATGGCGGAATGCCGGCTTTGGACATCTCATCGATGTCAGCTGTGTTCCACGCCGAGACGATGATTCGCCGTGACGACGGATTATTCTTAATCAGATCTATGGCCCGAGCGATCTGGTCGATATGCTGGCCGCCGGGCGCCGGCCATTTCCGCCACTGGTAGCCATAAACCGGCCCGAGTTCTCCCCATTTCTCAGCGAACTCATCGTCTTTCTTGATTTTTTGAGTAAATTCTTGGATGCCCGCTCGCCATTCGGCGCTGGCGCTATCTGGCACAGCCTTACCCTGCTCCATCAGATAATGTCTGTACGGCCATTCGTCCCATATGTGCACGTCGTTATCAACCAGATACTTGATGTTGGTGCTGCCCTTTAAGAACCAGATCAGCTCATGGATTATGCCGCGCATAAACAGTTTTTTGGTGGTCATGGCCGGGAAACCTTGACTCAGGTCGAAACGCAGCTGGCGTCCGAAAACGCCTATCTGGTCAGTACCAGTGCGATTAGGCTTAAGCACACCGTTTTTTTTGATATCTTCAAGAAGATCCAGATACTGCCTCATAAGTAAATTAATTATATCCCGCACACTGAGCGCTTGCGTGTTGTATTTTACTCCTGTTAAGCTTAAGGGCAATGGATCCATTTTATCGGAGCCTCAAGCAAAGAGGTTTTGAAGGTGACATCGATACGTCCGATGAAGCCCGCCAATTTTATAGCCACGACGCTTCGCTATTCGAGTTGGTACCAGAAGTAGTGGTTTCGCCGAAGAACGCAAAGGATCTCGAGCGGCTGGTACAGGCTGTCAATGAATGCCGGGGTGAAATACCCAGTCTTAATCTGACGGCCCGCAGCGCTGGAACCGATATGTCCGGCGGCGCCATCGGCCAATCGGTAGTCGTTAATTTCCGTAAGTATTTTACTGATATCGATACGGTTACAGAGCGTACAGCGCACGTCCAGCCAGGAGTCTTATATAAGGATTTCGAGATTGAAACCCTGAAGCACCACGCCCTGATGCCGACCTATCCGGCCAGCCGCGACCTAGCCAGCGTCGGAGGCCTGGTCAATAATAATTCCGGCGGCGAGAAATCACTGGAGTATGGCAAGACGCAGAACTTCGTCAGCGAGCTCAAAGTAGTTTTTTCCGATGGTGTGGAGCGGACGGTCAAACCGCTGACCAAAGACGAGCTGGATAAGAAGATGAAGCAGAAGGATTTCGAAGGCCAGCTTTATTCCAAGCTGTTCCGTCTACTTGATGATAATTACGATATGATAAAAGCCGCTAAACCCCATGTTTCCAAGAATTCGGCTGGTTACTATCTTTGGGATGTCTGGAACCGCGAGACAGGCTTGTTTGACCTAACTCAGCTGATCTGCGGCGCCCAGGGTACCCTCGGTCTGGTGAGCGATATCCGCTTCAGGCTGGTTAAAGCCCGGCCGCATTCCGGCCTGCTGGTTTTGTTCCTGCGTGGCATAGATGATTTAGGCGAACTGATACCGAAAGTGCTCGAGTCGAAGCCGGCGACTTTCGAGTCATTTGACGACGCCACGCTGTGGCTGTCCATCCGTTTTATGCCCAGTTTCTATAAACTGTTAGGTCTGAGACGCTTCGTCCACTTGCTCATAACGCTAATCCCGGACGGGCTGCAGCTGCTGAGAGGCATACCTAAATTGATTTTAATGATCGAATTCAACGGCGAGACCGAAGACGAAGTCCGCCAGAAAGTCCACGCTCTGCACGGCGAACTGGCCCACCATAAAGCCCGCTACGAGATAAACGGCTTCGAAGAAGATCCGACTGAAGGTAAAAGTGAAAAGTTCTGGCTGATGCGCCGCTACAGTTTCCAGCTGCTCCGCTCCAAAGTCAAAGATAAACACACCGCGCCTTTCATCGATGATTTCATCGTCAACCCGGAACATCTGACCGCCTTTCTGCCCAGGCTGCGCCGCATCATCTCTAAATATAAATTGTTCGCTACGATCGCCGGCCACATGGGTGATGGCAATTTCCACGTAATCCCGCTGATGAAGATCGAGGAACCGAGTGAACGTGCGAAATTGGAGCCGGCGATGAAAGAAGTCAACAAACTGGTGCTGGAATATCATGGCTCGCTGACCGCCGAGCATAATGACGGCATGATCCGCGGCCCCTGGCTGAGCTTGATGTACGGTCCTCGGGTCGTCGATCTATTCCGTCAGACTAAACATATTTTCGACCCGGCTAATATTTTTAATCCTCATAAAAAATCCGATGCTACCTGGAAGTTCTCGATGTCCCACATCCGTGAGCGGTTTTAAGCTATTGATTGAAACTGTTTAGTGCGTCCTGGATATCCGTATAATCATTCAGGCCGGCGGCGGGTACCAAAGCGCTTTGACCGTAAAACGTGGTGTAGTCGCTCAGGTAATTCTTGCCGCCCAGGTCCCGCAGGCTGAGAGATTGCAGACTAGACGATGGTATTGAATTGAACAGTCCGAACAGCGACCGGGCTTCGCCGGCCGCCACATCGGTTTTGACGTTGTCGGCCGCGGCATTAAGTATCCGGCTGTTTTTGCGGGGATTTAGAATAAGTTTCCAGTTCAGCTTCTGCTTGATGGCTGTCAGGACCTGCCTCTGATGTTGGGTACGATCGAAGTCGGCCTGGGCGAAGCCGTATGAGCCGTAGGCATCACCGCGGGCCCGCGTCAGATTAAGGGCGGTTTGCCCGTCGAGCACTTGCGGCCCATTAGCTAATTTCAGCGGCCCGCCGTCGGCCGGGCTGATGTTGGGGTCGTATAATCCGCGCGGATCCTGGCTTTGGATGTTAACCGTGATGCCGCCGAGCGCATTGACCGTATCTCTCACGGAGGCGTAATTGATAATCGCGTAATAGTCTATCGGTATCTGGAAATCAGTGATTATGATCTGTTCCAGCCGGTTGATGCCGCCGTCCTGGTAGGCTTCATTGATTTTCCCGTAGCCGTCTCCCGGGATGTTAACGTAAAGGTCGCGCGGGATGCTAAGCATATAACCCGTCTTATTGGAAGTGCTCATGCTCAGCAGGATTATCGAGTCGGTAAGATTGGCTCCCGGATGGCCTGGATCATCAGCCGAATATCCCACCAGCAGAACATTCACCCTGTTATCAGACGCTCCTTTTAAACCGGATGAATTCAAAATCGAGAATATATTGCCGGTGCCGAACAGCTTGCTGCTGGCGGCGGATATGTTGCGGGCGTCCCAGGCTCCGAGCAGAATGATCCCGGCAAGGATGATCAGCAGGATCGAGATTGACAGCCGCTTAAAAATGGAGCGTTTCTTTGAGCGTTTCTTCTGAGACGGATCGTTGGCGGCCGAAGCCGCTGGAGTATTATACGAGGAGTGCCGCCTGATATCGGCCGGCAAGCTTCTGCCGGTTTGAACCGGTCCGTCAGATTTATTCTTCTTACGTCGCATAGGTCTTTACTCAGCCGGCAGGCTGACCGTAAAGGCTGAACCCTTGCCTGGACTGCTTTCTACAGTTATATAGCCCCTGTGAAGCTGAGCGATCTGTTTGGCTATGGCCAGACCCAGCCCGTAGCCACCGCTGCCAGCCCGAGCTCGCGAACTGTCTGTCCTGTAAAAACGTTCGAAAATATGCGGCAGTTCGGCGGCGGCGATACCCTGGCCCTGGTCAGCGACCTTTATCTCAGTACGCTTATTACGGGAGCGTGACGTAATACTGACCTTGGTCGATGGGTCGCTATATTTTATGGAATTGTCGAGCAGGATTGAGAATAACTCCGCCAGCGCCTCTTTATCACCTATAACCATACCGGCCGGAACCCGCCTGGTGATGGTTATATTCTTATTGTCGGCGGCCTTGGCGTATCTGTCGACGGCTTGTTTGACAGCTTGGGCTATGTCTGTCGGGCGCATATCGATCCTCTGTCCGGCGCCGTTGGCCAGGCGCAGCAGGCCTTCGGATAATGTCCGCAGCTTGGCGACTTCTTCCAGATTGCTTTTTACCAGCGACACAGCGGCGTCCTTGGTCAGACGCGGGTTGCGCAGCGCGACCTCATTTTCTGTCTGAATCGCGGTCAGGGGCGTCCTTAGTTCGTGTGAAGCGTCAGCCGCAAATCGGCTTTGAGCCACCAGCGCGGTCTCTATAGGTGTTAATGTCCGTCGGGCCAGCCAATAGCTGGCGCCGCCGCCGGCAGCCAGAACCAGCACATTGAAGAACACCAGGCTGGCCCGTAAGTTTCCGGTATCCTCATCGAGCTGGCGCTGGCGCATCTGTGTATAAGCATTGAAGTCATTCGGTCCCAGGAAGTTATTGAAATAGCCCAGCTGTCGATTGACGTTATGGGCCAGTTCTTGTGACGACACCCTATACAGCAGCCCGCTGAATATCAAGCTGATAGCCATGATTATGGCTAGATACCAAATTGTCAGCTTTAAGGCGGCGGACTGGAACATCAGGCGGCCTTGTCCCTTATGGTGTAGCCGAAGCCGCGATTGGTGTGCAGCAGCGGCCGGCTAAAGGGTTTATCGATTTTTGAGCGGAGATATCCCATGTACACCTCGACGGTATTGGGGAGTATATCGGAGTCGAAGTCCCAAACGTGGGAGATAATATTATCCTTTGACAGAACCCGCCCGGCATTGCGCATCATGTATTCCAAAAGCGCGAATTCCTTGGCGCTAAGGTCGATTTTCTTCCCGGCTCGCTCAACGTCATAGCTGATTGTGTCCAGCTTAAGATCGCCGACCCTTATGACATTGGTCTGGGCCGCGGCCGGCCGCCGCATCAAGGCTCGTACCCGGGCCAGCAGCTCTTCAAAGGAGAATGGTTTTATAAGATAGTCATCAGCCCCGGAATTGAGCCCCTCTACCCTATCCTTAATTTGGTCCTTGGCGGTCAGCAGCAGTACCGGCGTGTGATTTTTAGCCTGGCGGAGCTGGCGGCAGATCTCCAGACCCTCTACCGAACCGGGCAGCATCCGGTCGATTATCATCACGTCGTAAGCCTCGTTCAATGCCGCGCCTAAGCCGGCGTCGCCATCATACTCGACATCCACGGCGTAGCGCTCCTGTTCCAGGCCCTGCTTGATGGCATTGGCGATCTTGTGCTCGTCTTCAACGACAAGGATTCTCATAGGCTTAATCTTACTTCAGCTTATCTGAAAAGCCGCTGAAAAAACAGTGGTGATAGAATATCAATGAATGCCTAAAAACAAAGCCATAATCTTCAAGGTCATAGGGATTGTTGGTATAGCCGCCAGTTTGATCGCTTTTATCGACAGGCCCAGCTTCCCGACGCCTGATAAATTGTTCGTATTCCTGCTGTTCATTTTCATGGTAGCCGGCCAAGCCCGAGAAATGGTCAGGCGGCTTTTTCCTTTCGTGGCGGTGATGCTTGTCTACGAATCGTTCAGAAGCGTTGCCGATAAGCTCAATACTCACGTCGACTATTCGCTGGCGCCACATTTCGACCGGCTGTTGTTCGGCAATCTGCCGACAGTATACCTTCAGAATTGGCTGTGGCGCGGCCGGACCAGCTGGTACGACTTCGCGCTCTATATCCCCTATCTGCTGCATTTTATCTTGCCGCTGGGGCTGGCGGTGTCTGTCTGGCAGACCCGCGAGCGATGGTACTGGCGAGTGGTCTGGACGTATCTGGTCGTAGCGTTCGGTGCTTTTTTAACCTTTTTCTTATTTCCGGCAGCGCCGCCGTGGCTGGCCTCCCAGAACCACTATATTCCGCACATCGAACGCATCTCCAGCGATGTCTGGGCCGGACTCGGCATACGGGACTTCCCATCCTTTTATAACCATATCGCCCCGAACGCGGTGGCAGCCGTGCCGTCACTCCATGCGGCGTGGGCAGTTCTGTTCGTGATATTCATAGATAAGATATATAGCCGGCGATGGGCCGCACTAGCCTGTCTATACCCGCTGCTGATCTTTATCGGTACTATTTACGAAGGCGAGCACTATGCCTTTGACGTGCTGGCCGGCATCTTATACGCGGTTGCCGGCTACAAGATAACACCCTATATTATGCAAAAAACAGTTTCAATAAGGCGGCCGAAATTGGCGGCCTGGCGACACGGCGATAAGGTCAGATAAGCGTGCTCCAGTAATACCAGAACCGCTTCAGGATCAACCCGATGATTATAAGGAACCACAACAGCAGGATATCGCCGTGATGGCGCTGCGCGAAATTGACTGCCCGTTGGGCGCGGCGCGGCGGATTTAAGTTCCCGGTCCGGAAGTTGTACAGGGTCACATACCAGAAAGTTGGAATTGTCGCCACCCAGACGATCATGCAGAAGACGCAGAGAGCGCCTATGCGATAAATCGTTTCAAATTGCAGCCAGCTTAGGAATAAGATAGCCAGCAGCAGCCCGGCTTCGACCAGCTGCCAGAACCACTTTTTAAACCGGCCGCCGGCCAGCAGGCCGACACCGATAGCAGTCACCGCGGCATAGCCGGCGATGCCGATGAAATAATTGGGAAAACCAAAAGCGTGAGCCTGGGTACTATCAGCCACGCTGGTACAGCTTAATATCGGATTAAGGTTACAGATCGGCACGAAATGAGGGTTCTTGAGTCGGTCGAAGACCTCTATGGCCAGCATCGTCGAGGCGACTGTGGCAATCACTCCGGCGGCGACCATCAGCCACGGCAGATATTTCTCAAGCTTCGTGACTTTTGTCGAATCGGTTTTATTTTTAGTCTGCTGCCTCGCCATTCTTATATGAATTTTATCATACAAAAAAACTAGTGGCGGCTTTGTGAAAAGTCGTGAAAAACCGTAAAATATCCTTAGGTGAAAAAATTTAAAAATAAAAAATCCTGGCTGTCAGCGATATTCGCGCTGGCTCTCATATTGTTAGTGATATACGCCTGGCCGCGCAAGTCGCTCGCGCCACTGAATGGCCGCACAACATCCGGCGGTTCAGCCGCCACTAATAGTCAGCCGGCGGCTTTTGATAAGAGCCGCTATCCCACCGACACGGCGCCGAGCCTTTGGGCCGTCGTCAATAAAGGGCGGGCCCTGCCGTCAGACTACGCGCCGGACAATCTAGTGGCGCCAGACGTACCGCTACGTTTAGCGGCTTCGGCCAGCGAGATGCATTTGCGGCAAGACGCCGCCTCTGCCCTGGCCGCGATGTTTAGCGGTGCTCAGGATCAAGGCGTAGAACTTATGCTGGCCAGCGGTTATCGTTCCTACTCCGACCAAGCTTCAGTCTATTCTGCGTATGTATCTCAATCGGGAGTGGCTCAGGCCGATACCTTTAGCGCGCGGCCGGGTCATAGCGAACATCAGACAGGCCTGGCCGCCGATATCGAGCCGCTATCACGGACCTGTGAGGTCGAACAATGTTTTGAAAATACCAAAGAGGGCCAATGGCTGGCAGCCAACTCTTACAAATTCGGCTTCGTGATACGCTATCAGAAGAATACCCAGGATCTCACCGGCTATGAGTATGAGCCTTGGCACGTACGTTACGTCGGTAAATACTTGGCACTAAAGTTATACCGAAGCGGTCAGACGCTGGAGCAGTTCTTCAGCCTGCCCGCCTACACAACTTACCCTGCTCAGCAGCTTCAGCTTAAAGACGATTAAATATGGCCCAGTCGAAAAAAATTAAAAAATCTGAAACTTACAGGGCTGGAAGACTGCTCTTATCAGTCGGCGCCCTGACGGTATTGCTGGTTGGCATATATGTGCTGGCGGTGAATGCTCTGCCTCTGGCTGCTCAGACCGGCCAGCAAAACGGCCTGCTGGGGCAGTCGCAAACCCATACCGGAGAAGTCTTACAGCATAGTCTGGATATCAGTCTGGCGGCCAAAGGCCAGTACCCTTCTTCGCCATTCCGTGTAGTCCGCGAACTGGGTATCGATGGCGGCATTAAGCGTCAGATTATTAGCTTTCAAGTGCCTGTCGATGGACTGAGCGAATTCGCCATGCTGGAGGAGCCGGCTGCAGCACCTCCCGCCAAAGGCTTCCCGGCCATAATTCTGTGTCACGGCTATGTGAATCCAGACAAGTACCGGACGACGGTCGCTTACCTTGAGGATATGGATTTTTACGCCAAAAAAGGCTTTGTCGTGGTCAAGCCCGACTTTCGCGGCCAAGGTTTATCATCAGACAGCGGACAGGCCAACAGCGCTTATTACTCGATGGCCTACAATATCGATGTCATGAGCTTGATAAGTTCTCTGAAACTGACCAAAGGCATAGATAAGAATAACCTGAACTTGTGGGGCCATAGTATGGGAGCCTACATTGCACTGAGAGCGGCTGTTATGTCCAAGGATATTAAAAACACCATACTACTATCCGAACCAGGCGGCTCGATCAGGGATATTTATCTGTCATACGTCCCGCCGTCCGACGAGAACAACCTGCCGGCCTTAAAGACCAGAAGCGACGTGTTTTCCAAGTACGGCACGCCGGCTGAGAATCCCGGCTTCTGGCAAAAAGCCTCGCCATCAACATATCTGTCTAACATGGTGTCGCAAGTTCAGATAAACGTCGGTTCGGACGACACCATTGTGCCGCCGCAGCTGTCAGCCGACCTGGATTCAGCCTTAAGCGCGGCTCACAAGACTCACCAGTATTATGTTTATGATGGCGCAGACCACGGATTGGCGCAGCCTCGCGCCCTTATCTGGGCCCGATCGCTTAAGGATTTGGAGCCGAACGCTTCTTAGGCTTTTGAGAATCTCAGCTTAGGCGAAAGCTCCAAGCGTCCTAATGCCGGGCGGATTAGCCTGGTGTAGAGCATTGTTACCAGGATTAGGCATATCAGCCCTGCGCCGGTTATTGCGAAGTTCTGCAGGAAATTGGTCGTCGGCGGGATAAAGTACATCCTAAGGGTAAAAACGATTACAGAATGCGCGGAATAGACGAACAAGCTGTTTCGGCCCAGCATCTCCAGCAAACCCCTGCTATATCTCTGAAGGTAATTTTCGTATCGGCGGAACAGACTGAATAGCACCGGAAACCAGATAAAGAACAGGGCTATCCTGATCGGACCCATCGTCCATTTATCGGCGTACAGCCAGACATCATGATTCCAGTTGCCCCAGGTGTAGGCGACGTGCTGCCAAGCCGCCGGCAAGTGATTATCACCCCACAAATGGAATAAAAGCGAAAGTACGTATACGCTGGCATAACTGAAGGTGAATGTCGCTAAAGCCAAACCTAAGAAGCTTCGTTTTATGATAGTCCGGCGATGGGCGCTGAGGCTTGTGAAGCGGTTTTGAATCGGCTGCCAGTAATAGCCGATCAGGATGCCTAGATTAAATATCAATTGCCAGGCCAAAGTGAATCCTTGGCCGCGGAACGCCCATGCCACCCATATGCCGGCAAAAGCCAGCCACCAACGACCCTTGGCGATGACATAAAAGACAAACGGAGCAAAGAACATCAGTATGGCGAACCGGACCAAAAAATCAGCCCAGCCGTAAGTAAATCGCATCAGCAAGGCTTGGCCGATGAAATGATGCCACGGGAATGGGCTAGGCAATGAATCCTTAATAGGAGAGTGGTGGGTCAGTTCGACCCAGCCTAGATAAAAAAACGTAAATCCGACGCCGGCGGCGTAAAGCTGGGCGGCTCGGGTCCACATCTTTTTAAATATGAATTTCATCCCAAGATGCAGACGGCGCTTATACATCATGCCGATCAGTAAGCCAGACATGAAAAAGAAACCTTCGGCCGCCGAGACCCACAGGCGGCCCTTACCGGTGAAGAAGTCCCAGCCGTTGGGATAAAGTTCGACATGGTCTATCATGATGACCAGCAGGAAAAATCCGCGCAGCAGATCCAGGCTTAAAATACGCTTAGTCTTACCAGCTACTGCCACATCGTTCTCTTTGCTGTCAGCCATCCTAGCTAGTTTTTCCTAACATCTGTTTGAGTTCTCCGATCCGGACTTTCCCGCTGCGGGTACGCGGCAGCTCGTCCAGTCGAATGACTTTATCGGGTCGCCAAGCGAAAAGCAGGTTATCTTTGCAGAAGCGGTCAATCTGCGCATCATCAAGCATGGTGACTATAAAATATATTATTTCGTCATTTGGCTCCCCGACTTTTTGTCGTCCCATCACGTAGATATCTTTTATAGCAGGGTTTTTGAGCATCGCCCACTCTACATCACGCGGTGATATCGTGTATCCGAAGCGCCTGATTGTTTCCTGTGCCCTTCCTTTTAGATAAACATATCCGTCATGCAGTTCGGCAATGTCACCAGTTCGCCAGTACCCATCAGCTGTCAGTGAAGCTTTGGTGGCTTGCGGATTATGATAATAACCGGGAAATAAGCCGGGCGACTTAACCTCAAGTTCGCTATCTTTGTTCAGGCGGACCTGGACTCCTGGCAGGGGCTTGCCCGGCGAGCCTAACACTCTTTCGTCCAAGCGGTTGCCGGCGATCCGGCCGGTTTCGCTCGAACCGTAAGTCTCCAGGACCTCAACGCCGTAGCGGCTTTTGAATTCCTGCCAAACCGCTGGCGGCAGCGGCGCCGCCCCGGATATACACAATCGGACAGCTGACAAATCGTAGTTTTTATTTTCGGTCTGTACCAGCTTGACGTAAGCAGAGGCCGCATGGGTAAAAAAACTGATTTTTCCAGATGACAGCGCCTTTAAAGTGGCTTCTTCATCGAACCATTTTTGCAGATAGATACTATTGCCATGATAAATTGCTCCAGACAAGCATATAACTATGCCGTGCATGTGGCTTAGCGGCAGCGACACCAGCAGCGTATCATTCGTCGTCCATTCCCAGACTTGCGAACAGGCCTCGATGTTCCATATATGGTTGGCATGCGTATTGGGCACCGCCTTAGGTGTGCCGGTAGTGCCGGATGTAAAAGTCAAACTGGCGACTTGTTCCTTGGCCGGTAGGCGCAGCGGCTTTTGCTTAGGCGAAGACTTATCGTTTAATTGGTCGATATGAATAATTTTGGTCTGGCTGGCGTCCAGCTGATCGCCGTATCGCGCATCCGTGATCAGCAGTTTTGGGCCAATCTGTCTGATAATGGCGTCAAGCTCCAAGGGCTTAAAAGCTGGGTCCAGCGGCAGAGTGATATGCCCGCTATGCAAAATAGCCAGGTAGGTAACTATGAAATCGATTGAGTTTGGCAGCAGCACCGAGACGATCTGCTGCTGGCGGCTGCCCAGCTCCTGGCTGAAGTATGCCGCGGTTATCTGGACCGCCTGCCACAGTTCATCCCAGCTCATCGCTTTATCTTCGAATATTATCGCCGGCTTTTGGGCGTATTCGGACGCGTTGCGCCGCAGATAATCAGTAATATGAGTCTGTTTAATAACCTCTCCTGAAGTAACCTTATATTCAGCTTAATATTATACAGTCTTAGCTGAGGCTAGTCTTAAGGCTGTTTTGTCGGATTTATCTGATGGCCGCCGAACTTATTGCGCATCGCGGCCAACAGTTTTGTAGCGAAGCTTATATCGCCGCTCTGGCTGGCCAAACGTACGTCGAAAGCCGCCTGGACGGCCGGCATAGCGATTCCCAGTTCTTTGGCTGTCTCCAGCGTCCAGCGAGCCTCTCCGGATTCGGCTACGATGCCGTCGATACCATCCAAGCCAGGATTTTCAATCAGGGCTTGGCGGCTGAGTTCATTCAATTTGGACTCGATAATGCTGCCATGCTGCCAGACACCGGCCGCCGCCGCCAGGTCGATTTCCCGAAAAGGTCCTTCTTTAAGCATCCGGTAGCCTTCAGCATATGATTCCATCATTCCGTATTCGATGGCGTTGTGGACCATCTTGACATAATGGCCGCTGCCCGATTCCGGGAAGTGCTGCCAGCCGCCGGGAACGCTCAAGGCGTCCAGTACCGGCCGTATCAGTTCGACGGCTGTTTTATCGCCGCCGACCATCATGCTGTAACCGGCCTGCCGGCCCAATATCCCCCCGCTGGTGCCGACATCGATAAAGTTTACTCCGTGTTCCTTGGCGGTCGCTGCCCGCTTAACGCTAAAGCGGTAGTCAGAGTTGCCGCCGTCGATAACGATCGACCCTTCAGGCAGTAACGGGAGCAATTCCTGGTATTTTTCGTCTATGATCTGGGCTGGCAGCATCAGCCAGATAATCACCGGATCAAGTTTGGAAATTAATTCCTTGTAGTCTTTGGCGGCTTCGGCACCGAGCTTCACGGCCACTTCTACCGGCTCCGGGCTGCGGTTCATCACCACGACCTGCTGCCCGTTCTCCAGCAACCGCCCGACCATGTTGGCCCCCATTCGCCCTAATCCATAAAATCCTATCTTCATACGCTGTCTCCCTTAATATCATTATATACGTCCGCGTTACCGATTAGCTTGAGCAATTGGGCCGGCTGAGCATCCGGCGGAATCTCTTTGCCAATGTTATCTATGGCTTGTTTCTTGGTGTGGCCGGCAGCGTAGACCACCGCCTTATCCAAGCTTTTGATTCCGAGGCCGGTCAAAGTTATCCGCTGATAGTCCGGTCCAGTGTAACAATCCACTAGTCTGGGTGAATCTATGGCTTGGCTGCCGGGCAGCAGTCCGGCGGTATGGCCGTCGGTCCCGATTCCCATCAAGCCGATCTTGAAGATATCCTTATGATACATCGATGAGATGTAATCATTGTATGCCCGAGCGGTTTCCTCTATGCCGGAACCATCGAGCACCGGCTTCATAAGCGCGCCCGGCAGTCTGAACCCCGCGTCCAGTAGTTGGGACCAGTTCGAGTCAGGGTGCCCCGGCGGCCCATACCGCTCGTCTATAAGACCTATGCTAAGGCCTGAGCAATCAGTTTTGGCGAGCAATCTGGCTGCGGCCACCCCCACCTCTATGGCTGATCCACCCGACAGCAGCCACAAGACCCTTTGTTCCCCTCGAAGCTTATCACCGATAATTTCGGCGAGCTTTTTGGAAACATATCCGATATCGGTGGTTTTAATAAATTTCATCTTCCCCTATCACTACCCGTTACATGATTATACAAGTAAATAAGTTAACTTTTTAAATGCGAAAAATCTCACTTTAGGGCATGGAATTATTTAACAGCCCTCCAGCTACCAAGCATATACAGTATGAATCACGGTAACAAAGGGGGAGTGCGTGAAAAAACATAATGATTTCTTAGGAACTAACAAAGCTAAATACATACTTACCAGGCCGGCCCGCCTGTCCGATGTGTCCATCGATGATATCGACGATGCCGATGCCGAGAACGGTTGGCGAGAAAAGTCCCGACAACTGCAAGCAAGACGCTGGCGCAAGCTAAGACACCAGTTAAGCTGATTCCGAACGTCCGTATTTAACAATCCATAAGTTTTCAACCATTATGCGTGAGTTGTGTCGAGCCCCGCGCATAATCGGGTTGATATAAAAGTAGCGGTCCGATTCCCGGCGCTGGGCACATATATCTGTCCAGTTAGAGCAGAGTCCGAGGAAAAGGGTCGCTCTTTTATTTAACAGAGTGTTAATAAACTAT
>Ga0207674_10002187_pt1 | contig 24739 bp, 20 predicted proteins | sample KBSCornC72_FD_184303 | JGI IMG/M metagenome (GOLD analysis project Ga0207674, IMG submission 184303) | Corn rhizosphere microbial communities from Kellogg Biological Station, Michigan, USA - KBS Corn C7-2 (SPAdes) (version 2) | ecosystem: Host-associated > Plants > Roots > Rhizosphere > Soil ...
GTGGACGACGCGCTGATCAATGTGGAAGGCGCCGAAAAGGCGGGACTTAAAGGACTTTTTTTAAGGCCCGGCACAACTATCACGGATTTTCAGTGGTAGGCTTTGCAACGGTATGTCTTCGCCCATTATGCTTCTGTTTCCCGGAGTGTCTCCATCGTCTCCGCCCTCGCCTTCTCTGGTCTGTTTCACCCTGCCCACAGGAATGTCTCCACCATTCTCGCCAATTTGGTTCACTCCTGTTGTGCCGATGGCTATTTGATCTCCTCAAAGTCGATGTATTCTCCGCCTTTGTTGTTGGAAGCCGGTTTTTGCGACTGGGCAGATGAGGAGGGACCGGATGCGGATGGTCCATACGATTGTCTGCCATAGGGGTCCTGGTTTCCGTATTTGTTCTGGAAAGGATCCTGCTGGTTATGCATTTCCTGCATATTCCGGAACTGCTGTCTTACCTGGCGTGTAGTTCGTGCAATAGGCACGACGAAATTGAAGACAAATCGGTATAGTACATAGAGTACGATCGCTAAAAAGAATATTTCTGATAGAGGCATCATGACAAGTAAAATTAATTGATCTAAACTTAAATGTCCGAAAAACTGACCCCGGAAAAATTAGTCCGTTTTTCGGAAAAATCTAACGTCCGAGGCCTTCGTCGGAGCTCCGAGCCCTCGCTCCTCCTCGGTCGTAACCTTCGGCATCTTGGTTACAGACAACGAACCTCCGGCTCGTTCTGAGTTTCATAAAACAGGCGGGATGCATCGTTTCTCTGGTCTTCGTACCCATCTCCTGTTTCACCTTTCATGCTGGCTGCTTCCTCAAGCTCCTGCCAAAATTCCCAGCAATTCCTATTCCCGGCATCACTTCTTGAACACTCTGTTAATCAACCAGTTAAGCCCGTCTCCCAGTTTTTCGGCCAACATATCGGCCAGTTTGGCAAGCACTTTTTGCAGCCGCTCGTTCTGAAGAAAGGGGTCGATGATGGGATTGCCCGTGACGGTTTCTCCCTCCGCCCTTCTTGGTAACAGCGATCTTACAAATAATGTTCCCGAATGTTGTTGAAAATAAGTGAAATTATCATCCAGCTGACGTTCCAGTCCCCTGGCTTTTTTCCGCAGCCGGCGAATATCCTGCTCCAGGCTGTCCAACGTATGGGATGCTTTAGATGCCATATGATAATGATTTAATCTTCAGATTTTTCTTCTTCCTCTTCTCTCGATCTTTGAATAATACTATGAACCACAGGGTCTACAAACAGCCTTTTCCTGAACAGCGCCAGCAGCACGAACAATATCACCAACAGCAATGTTATCAGGCCGAACCCTTTCACATAGCTCCCTAACATACTGGAAAACCAGTAGCCAAGCATCAGTCCGCCAAAGATCACGATCAGAAAGGCCAGAAAGAGCGAAACGATGATCCATGCAAAATAACCTGCTGATTTGGAGAATATCCGAAGGCTTTGCAGCCGGTAGATCTCCATCCTGGTTTCGACATATTCTTTTAAGATCGTCTTGTTCTCGGATATAAAGGAACCCAGATTGTCAGGCTGGCTCATATTGGTTCTTTTTCTAAATGTACTATTTTAATCTATCCCGGCTGGCTGCCTATCGGAGGCGTTAAAATATTTTCATGAAGCTTTTCCCTTGTTTTGGTGGAATTGTATTTAATTGTACATTTGCATGGATCAAGAAGCATCAGAAGGGAACGGAAGCGTTCCCTTCTTCAATTTAAAAGCGGGCCAGGGGCCCGCTGGCCGAAGGTACATCAAAAATTATTCGGGCTTCAGGCCCTTGGGGATCAAGAGCGGACCTGGTCCGTAGAAGTTCTAAGAATTATGGTGAATGAAACTGTCAAGGCGGTGGAAAGTATGGTGCAGGCCCTTCTGGCCGACCAGTCGGATTTTTTCCTGGTAGACGTCAGGATCAAGCCTACCAATAATGTAAAGGTCTATCTGGACGGAGATAAAGGGATCTCGATCGAGACCTGCGTACGTTACAACCGCGCCTTATATAAGAGGCTGGAAGAGTCCGGTCTTTTTCCCGATGGCGATTTCTCCCTGGAAGTTTCCTCTCCTGGGTTGGATGAGCCGCTAAAACTGCTGCGTCAATACAAAAAGAACATTGGACGCCAGGTGGAGCTGGTCCTGCAGGACGGAACTAAAAAAGAAGGCCGTTTGCTGGAAGTGACGGAAGATGGCGTCATCATCGAGGAGATAAAAGGTAAGAACAAGAAGAAAGAGGTGCTAAACCACACTTTCTTATTCGATAACATAAAAACAACAAAAATTCAAGTAGTCTTTTAACAGGACCCCTCCGCTCGGCGTTACCACGCCTCGCGAAGGATCCAAAAATTTCAGCGTTATGGCCAGTATAAACTTGATCGAGGCGTTTCAGGACTTCAAAGAGGCCGAGAATATAGATCGGCCTACGATGATGAAAGTCGTCGAGGATGTGTTCAAAACTCTGCTGCGCAAAAAATATGGCAGCGACGATAATTTTGACGTGATTGTGAACGCGGAAAAAGGTGACCTGGAGATCATGCGCCGGCGCACCATTGTGGAAGATGGTGAGGTCAACGATCCGCTGGCGGAGATCGCATACTCAGATGCAAGGAAAATAGAACCCGACTATGAAGTAGGAGAAGAGCTGTATGAAGAGGTGGAGATCCTGGACTTCGGTCGCCGTGCTATTCTGGCCGCCAAACAAACCCTGGCAAGCCGTATCGGCGATTTGAAAAAGAATGTGCTGGTAAAGAAATACAACGAAAGGGTGGGAGAGATTGTCAGTGCGGAAGTATACCAGGTTTGGAAAAAGGAAATATTGCTCCTCGACGAAGAAGGCAGTGAGCTGATCCTTCCCAAATCCGAGCAGATACCACAGGATTATTTCAAAAAAGGGGAAAATATCCGTGCCGTAGTGAAAAAGGTCGAGTTGAAGAACAATACCCCTGTCATCATCCTGTCCAGGACCAGCCCTGACTTCCTGGCCAAATTATTGGAAATTGAGGTTCCTGAGATATTCGATGGGCTCATTGTCATCAAAAAGATCGTTCGTGAGCCGGGTGAAAGAGCCAAGGTGGCTGTGGAGTCCTATGACGACCGGATCGATCCTGTAGGCGCCTGCGTAGGTATGAAAGGAAGTCGCATCCACGGCATTGTCCGTGAGCTGAAGAACGAAAATATAGACGTGATCAACTGGACCAACAATGTCCAGCTCCTGATCCAGCGCTCTTTGACCCCGTCCAAAATTACCAATATGGAACTGGACAGCGAAAAGCAGCATGCAAATGTCTATCTTAAACCAGACCAGGTATCCCTGGCCATCGGCCGCAAGGGGGTTAATATCAAGCTGGCCCAGGAACTGACAGGGTATACCATCGACGTATTCCGTGATAATGAAGGAGAACCGGAGGAATTTGATATCGACCTTGAGGAATTCAGCGATGAGATAGAAACCTGGGTTATCGATGAGCTCAAACGCATCGGTTGTGATACAGCCCGCAGCGTGCTCGATCTGACAGCCGACGAGCTGGAAAGAAGGACCGATCTCGAGAAACAGACCATTGATGACGTAAGAAGGGTGCTGAAGGAAGAATTTGAAAAGGGTTAATCCATTGGAATAACCTTTTCGTCCCGGGTGAACTGTGTGTCGCCCGATTTCTCCCTGACCCAGCATCTAAAAGCAGTGAAAAACAAGCGATTTTGTCTGGTATATTGTCTATTTTGCAGGACATTTGAGGGTTCGATACGGATGACAAGTCGTATTATTTGAAATTTATATAAAATTGGGACAATCTGAAACTCATAAACTTAGAGGGTTTCAGGGAGATAAATATGGCAGAAACAACCACATTACGTTTAATGGCCGCGGCCAAGGAGTTCAACATCGGGAAAGATACCCTGGTAGAATTCCTAGTAGGCAAAGGTTTTAGCAGGGACGACCTGAATGGGAATGCTAAGCTGTCGGACGACATGTACCGCAGCCTGCAGCAGGAATTTCAGGGAGATAAGGTTGCCAAGATCAAGAGCGACCAGATTGATCTGCCCAAAGGAAGCCTGGAAGCTAAAAAGAAAAAAGAAGAGGAAAACGTTCTTTTTAAAGAGAAAAAGGACATCGTCAAAAAGCCTGTTAAGGAAGAAGCGCCTGCGGCACCGGAGCCTGTTATAGCTCCGCCACCTGTCGTGGAAGAGAAGCTGGAAGAGCCTGCGCGTCAGAAGCCTGCGGCTGAGGCAGAGATCACCAAGATCGAAGCGCCTGAGATCGAAGGGCCTAAAATAGTGGATAAGATCGACCTTTCGAGCATAGATTCCTCTACACGGCCTAAAAAGTCGGGGAAAAAGTCAGAGCCCGAGCCCGCCCAGCAGGAGGTAAAAGAAACCCCGGTGCATCCTCCCGTGGTAGAAAAAGAAGCTCCAAAGGAAAAAGAGCCAAAAAAAGAAGAAAAGAAAGAGGAAGCTCCCCAGCCTCCTGTCACGGTAGAGAAGAGCGCTTTAGACAACGTGCAGGCGTCCGAACCGGCGTCCGCGTCGGCAACGTCCAACGAAGAGCCGGAAGCTCCTCCCGTCATTGAAAATATCAAAGCTGAAAAGCTGGAAGGTCCAAAGATATTGGGTAAGATCGAGCTTCCTGTCAACAGTGACACCCGACCCAAACCTCCATCCGAAGAAAAGAGGAAAAGAAAAAGGATTCCTATCGAAAAGAAGGAAGGTGGCGGTGGAAGACCTCCTCAGCAAGGAGGAAATCAGGGTGGTGGACAGGGCCAGGCAGGCGGACATGGTCATGGTGGACACGGCGGTGGCCATCAGCGTGCTCCCGGACAGGCGCGTATACCCATCCAGCGCAACCCCGGTGGCGGTCGTGGCGCTGCCGGTGGCGGTGGCGGCAATCGTCGGCCCGATCCGCGTCATGCGCCTCGTGAGGTAAAAGAAATAGACAAGAAAGAAATACAGGAAAAGATACGCCAGACCCAGGCCAAGCTGGCAGGAGCCGGTGGCCGCGGAAAAAGCCTTAAAGCTAAATACCGTCGTGCGAAGCGTGAGGAAATGGCCGAACAGGCCGGTGGCGATGAAATGATGGATAACAAGCTCCAGGTGACGGAGTTCATCAGCGTCAGCGAGCTTGCCAACCTCATGGACGTCAGCTATGCCGATGTCATCAGCAAGTGTATGAGCCTGGGTATGATGGTGTCCATCAACCAGCGCCTCGAGGCTGATGTGATCGAGCTGGTGGCTGGCGAGTTTGGCTATCAGGTAGAATTCATAGGAATAGATGACGCAGCAGAAATGGAGGAGGAGGAGGAAGAGGACGATCCCGAAGATCTGATCCCCCGCTCGCCCGTGGTCACTATCATGGGTCACGTTGACCATGGTAAAACCTCTTTGCTCGACTATATACGCAGTGCCAATGTGGTGGCCGGCGAGGCCGGTGGTATCACCCAGCACATCGGCGCCTACCAGGTAACGACGGCAACGGGTAAGAAGATCACGTTTTTGGATACACCTGGTCACGAAGCCTTCACCGCCATGCGTGCCCGTGGCGCCAAAGCAGCCGATGTGGCTGTTATCGTAGTGGCGGCCGACGATGCCGTCATGCCTCAGACAAAGGAAGCTATCTCCCATGCCCAGGCTGCCGGTCTGCCCATGGTATTTGCTATCAATAAGATCGATAAGGACGGGGCCAATCCCGAAAAGATCAAGGAGCAGCTGGCTGGTATGAACCTGCTGGTGGAAGACTGGGGTGGTAAATACCAGTCCCAGGAGATCTCTGCCAAGAAAGGACTCAACGTAGATCTGCTGCTGGAAAAGATACTTTTAGAGGCTGAGCTGCTGGACCTGAAAGCCAATCCCAGCAGGGAGTCCTCCGGCAGTGTCATCGAAGCTTCACTGGATAAGGGACGCGGATATGTCGCCACTGTGCTGGTACAGACAGGCACTCTTCATGTAGGAGATCTGGTTGTTTCCGGTCAATATTTCGGTCGCGTGAAAGCCATGTTCAATGAGCGTAACAAAAGGGTCGACGACGCGCCCCCTTCTTCACCTGTGCTGTTGCTGGGTCTTAACGGAGCGCCGCAGGCCGGTGAAAAGTTCAAGGTATACGAAGACGAGAGCGAGGCAAAGGAAGTAGCCAACAAGAGAGCCCAGATCCTTCGGGAACAGGGAATCCGTACGAAGAAACATATCACCCTGGATGAGATCGGACGCCGTCTGGCTCTGGGTAACTTTAAAGAGCTCAACCTTATTATAAAGGGTGACGTGGATGGTTCCGTCGAAGCCCTTAGCGACTCGCTGCAGAAATTGTCTACGGACGAGATCGCAGTGCGCGTGGTACACAAGGCTGTAGGCGCTATCACAGAGAGCGATGTACTCCTGGCGACAGCTTCCGACGCCGTTATTGTAGGCTTCAACGTCCGTCCTTCCTCCCAGGCATCCAGGCTGGCGGAGAACGAAGGAGTGGAGATCAAGACCTACTCTATCATCTACAATGCCATTGAAGAGGTCAAGAGCGCGATGGAAGGTATGCTGGAGCCGAAAATACAGGAGAAGATCGTCGCCAATGTGGAAGTTCGCAACGTCTTCAAATTCGACAAGGCGACAGTGGCGGGCTGCTATGTTCTGGATGGGAAGATCTACCGGAATTCAAAGATCCGCTTGGTTCGCGATGGCATCGTGATCTATCCCGTCGGAGAAGGCGCAACAGCCGAACTGGCATCCCTCAAGCGTTTCAAAGACGACGTAAAGGAAGTGGCCTCCAGCATGGAATGTGGTTTGACTATCCGCAATTACAACGATATACGCGTAGGAGACATCGTAGAAGCCTACGAAGAAGAAGAAGTTAAAAGAACACTGTAATTTTTTGTTAAATGCCCTTATACCAGGGCATTTAACATTAATTTTGGAGGTGCCCTAATGCACTATGTATGAATAAAAGTTCTATCCTCTTACCCATCCTGCTCATTCTATCTTCTGAAGGCTTTGCCCAGCAGAAAGTGACAGCCGACAAGATCGTTGGCATTGTCGGGGATAAGATCATTTTGAAGTCGGAGCTGGCTATTGCCATCCAGGATATGCAACGTAATTCAGGGACCACCGAGCTGAAAGGAGTGGACGAATGTTCCATATTGGATGGGATGCTCATACAAAAAGCGCTCGTATTGCAGGCCGAAAAAGACTCCCTGCCTGTCAGTGATGAAGAAGTAGAGGCTGAAGTGGAACAACGTATCCGTTACTTTATCAACCTCTATGGAGGAAAAGATGCATTCGAACAGATTGCCCAGCGCACCGTATACCAGGCCAAGCAGGACTTTATGGGCCCTATCCGTGAACAGCGCCTTGCACAGGCCATGCGCCAAAAGATCGTGGCCGACGTGACCATCACTCCACAGGAAGTAAAAGAATATTTTGAAAAGATCAAAAAGGGCAATCTCCGATTTTACGAATCCGAGATGCAGCTGGATCAGATCGTATTGTATCCGAAGCCCAGCCGGGACATCGAAAAGCTGACCATCGACGAATTGAATGAATATAAACGCCAGGTGGAGAGCGGTCAGAAAAAATTCGAATCGCTCGTACAATTATACTCGCAGGATCCCGGCAGTAAGGACCATGGTGGAGAGATCCAGCTGAGCCGTGCAGATAGCAAGATGTGGGACCCTGTATTCTTCTCTACCGCATTCCGGCTGAAGGAAGGACAGATATCGCCCGTCATCAAGAGCAAGTTCGGCTATCACATCATACAAATGGTCAGCCGTAATGGCGACGAAGCAATTGTAAGACATATACTGAGGATCCCTCCCGTCACCCAGCCCGAGATCGATGGCGTTACCACCATATTGGATTCTGTCCGCAACCTGCTCACGGCAGGGACCATGGGTTTTGGAGAGGCCCTTGCCCGTCTCAGTAATGAGACTCCCCAGTACACACCTGATGAAAATCTCAAGAGCACCGCTGGCCAGATCATGGGTAAGGATGGAACGACTTTTTTGACCATCGCTGATATGGATAAAGACCTCGTTCTTTTGCTCAAGAATTCCAATCTCAAGCCGGGCCAGTATTCCAAACCCACGGTTTTCACAGACGAAAGAGGCAAGACAGGTATCCGGATCGTATATATGCTGTCCAAATCGGAACCACATATCGAAAACCTTAAGGACGACTATAACAGGATCGCGCAAAGAGCGCTCGACGAAAAAAAATCCGGCGTACTGGAAAAATGGTTTGCCAATAAGATTCCCACTATGTATGTAATGATCGACGGCGAGTACAAGGGATGCAGCAACTTATCCAAATGGCAGGGAGTTGCTTCAACAACAGGTAATTAACTTAGGTATTAACCCTTAGTACTGGCGGAAATCCCGCCTTTATAAGCTTTCCATACATCCTTCTTTAGTAATTTGATTCGTGCCTACGAAAGGTCCATACGCCCCCAAAGACACGATGGAGCCGGGTCCAGGATCGTTGCCATCTGCCGGACAGATTGATATCCAAGTCGGTCTTGATAAATACGTTTCTGACATCATTGTAAGCACCGACTTGCAGGACAATATCATCTATTGGAACAAGGCGGCTGAAAAGTTTTATGGCATTCCTGCCGGACAGGCTGTTGGACAGCCCTTTCGGGCGTTGATTAAGTACGAATTTTCCGAGGCCACGGGAGAGGAAGTGGAAAGGTCCTTCCAGGAAAAAGGTTTTTGGGACGGGGAAACGATCAATGTTTCAACTACAGGAAAAAAATCGTATCTTATTAGCTCTATTCGGTATATAAGGGATGACCAGGAAAGGATCACCGGGGTAATGGTGATCAATAAGGATATCACAGAAAACAAGCTGGCGCAGCTGGAGCGTCAGATGGCAGAAGCACAGTTACGTGCGTACTCGGAACAGATAACGAATATCCTCGACAGTATTACGGATGGTTTTTTTGTATTGGATAGGAATTTTAGGGTTACTCTCTGGAATCATGAGGCAGAAAGGATCACCCGCCTCTCAGCAACGGAAATGGTCGGACAAGCCATCCGGGAAAAATTGCCCGAGCTGGTGGACGCAGATACATATCAGTCCTTTCAAAAGGCCTTATCAAAGAAAATGACAGTGACATTGGAACAATACAATGATCGCTCCGATCGCTGGCTGGAAATGAGCGTATATCCCTCTGAGAAGGGGTTGTTCGCTTATTTCAAGGATATTACTATTCGTAAGAAGCAGGAGGCTATGCTGGCGCTGGAAAAAAAGGTGCTTGAGCAGAATTCCAATAAGAAGACACCCTTAAAGACCATACTCAATAACTTTCTCAAAGGCATTGAAAAGATATTTCCCGGCATGTATTGTTCGGTGTTGACGCTCGATGAGGATGGCATCAGTGTACGTCATCTTTCGGCGCCTGGCCTGCCTGCTATTTACGCACACGCCGTCGATGGCCTGCCCATCGGCCCTGAAGCAGGCAGCTGTGGCACCGCTATGTACCGGAAAGAAAAAGTGATCGTTTCCGATATCGGGACAGATCCGCTCTGGTCGGGCGCCCGCGATCTCGCCTTGAAATTTGGTCTTCGCGCCTGCTGGTCCTTCCCTGTCGTCAATGCGGTAGGAGAGGTCATGGCTGCCTTTGCCGTATACTATAGGGCCGCCAAATCGCCCGCCCCTCTTGAACTGGACATAGTAGAAAGAGCCGCCAGCCTCGTAACCACCGTTATTGAAAGCAAGCGGGCGGAAGAAGAGCTCAGCATCAGCAATGAACGTTATATGCTGGCGACCAAGGCAACCAATGACGCTATCTGGGATAGGGACCTGCATACAGGACTTTATTTCTGGGGGGAGGGGTTTTATCATCTCTTTGGCTATAAACCAGCGCCCAAGATACGTACCCGTAAATTCTGGGAAATGCATGTCCATCCCGACGACAGGGCCAGGGTACTGAAGAACATTGATCGGTTCATACGCCGGAAAGATAAAGGTCTCTGGCTGGAGGAATATCGCTTTAAAAAGGCTGATGGCCGCTATGCGTTGATATCCGATAAAGGCTTCCTTGTCTTTGGGAAGGATGGCCGTCTCATCCGCATGGTAGGCTCCATGCAGGATATCACAGAAAAGAGGGAAATGGAGAAAAGACTCCTAAAACGGGAGCTTAACAAGCAAAAGATCATCGCCCAGGCCATGGTCGATGCCCAGGAAAAGGAAAGAGCTGAAATTGGAAAGGAACTGCACGACAATATCAACCAAATACTTTCCACTACTAAATTGTATCTTGAGCTGGCAAAGAACGATAATAAGGAAAGAATGAGCCTTATTACACGCAGCGCAGAAAATATTCACGAGGCCATACACGAAATACGTAATATCTCCCGGTCACTCGTACCCGCCAGCATTGGCGATCTGGGACTGCTGGATTCGATTTCGGATCTGGTCGAAAGTGTCCGCACCACCCGCACTATACATGTAGAATTCTATCCAGTAGGTAAATTTGATGAAAAGATCAGCGATAAAGAAAAACTGATGCTCTTTCGCATCATTCAGGAACAGGTTAATAATGTACTGAAACATTCCAGTGCGAAGAACCTGATCATCGAGCTGCTGCTGGAAGAGACAGAAAATAGAATTGAGCTTAACATAACCGACGATGGCAAAGGGTTTGATCCCCAAAAAGTGAAAGGAAAGAAGGGACTTGGCCTCTCCAATATCATGAGCAGGGCCGACCTTTTTGGCGGGAAGGTAACGATCAAATCTTCTCCTGGCCGGGGTTGTCAATTGAGAGTCCTCGTACCCATACAAGACGCACCTGCCGACACACCATCGTGGTTGAGTCCGGCTGCTGATGGTAAGGCACAACATAATCTTTAAAACAATCCTATATGAGTAAGATCAATATCTTAATTGCCGACGACCACAAACTGATAAGAGAGACCTGGAGTTATATCCTGAACAGTGATTCCCGGTTCCAGGTGATCGCAGAGTGTGGAGACGCACAGGAGGCAGTAGAACTGGCAAAAGCAAAACGTCCGCACATTGTGCTGATGGATATAAATATGACTCCTTTCTCCGGCCTGGAAGCAACCCAGCGCATCCGTAAGATATCCCCCGGCTCCAAGGTTATTGGGGTATCGATGCACTCCCAACCCGCTTATGCCAAGAAAATGCTGCAAATGGGCGCCAGAGGATATGTCACTAAAAACTCTTCCAAGGAGGAAATGATAAAAGCTATTTTAGAGGTCAATCACGGTAATAAATATATCTGCGATGAGATAAAGAACATTATTTCCGAACAGCTGCTGGATGAGAAGGAAGATTCTCCCAATATCAATGCTCTGACAGAAAGGGAAATGCAGATCATCAACTTTATCAAGGAAGGGCTCTCTTCCAAAGAGATAGCCACCAGCCTTAATATTTCCCTGAAAACAGTGGAAGTGCATAGGCATAACATTCTCAAAAAGCTGAAACTCAAGAACTCTGCATCTTTGGTCAATTTCATCAATACCAACGCTACCTATATTTAGCAGAGTGAGCGGCAGGACGGTTTCTTTTGTTTTTCATAAGAGAATAATCGGTAACTTTGCGGCTCATGAGCGATGCTATAAAACATGAATGTGGGCTGGCATTCATACGATTACGTAAGCCGTTCTCCTACTATCTACAGAAATACGGCACGGTCCTGTACGGCCTGAACAAGCTGTACCTCCTGATGGAAAAGCAGCACAATAGGGGGCAGGATGGGGCAGGAGTGGCCGCGGTCAAGCTGAATACCGAACCCGGATACCCCTTCCTCCATCGCATACGCAGCAGCAATACACAACCCATCGCCGACATCTTTTCCAAAATAATGGGAGAAGTAAATGAGCTGGAATTATACCAGCCCGATGTCAAGAAACACCCGGGCCTGATGAAAGGGCATATCTCTTTTTTAGGGGAATTACTTTTGGGACACCTCCGTTATGGCACCCAGGGCAAGAACAGCACCGAATTCTGCCATCCTTTTATAAAACGAAATACGATCCCTGCCAGGAATCTGGCCCTTGCGGGTAATTTTAACCTGGTCAATACCGACGAGCTTTTTGCCCTCATAGACATAGATCCGGGCGATTTTCAAAAGCAGAGTGACCTGGCTGCTATGATGGAAGTGATCCATCATTTCCTGGTCCGGGCAGATGAGGCATCCACAGAAAATCTGGATGTGGTCGGGCTTCTCCGCAAGGCAGTAGCCCTCTTCGACGGAGGGTTCACCGTAGGGGGACTCATTGGCAATGGGGATAGCTTTGTATTCAGGGATGCCAACGGCATTCGTCCGGCCTATTATTATATGGATGATGAGGTCATAGTGGCTGCTAGCGAAAGGGCCGCCATTCGTACGGTATTCAATGTAGGAGAGAACGAGGTAATGGAACTGTTGCCGGGAAAGGGGCTGGTTGTCAAGGCGTCAGGCGAGGCTTCCGTTGAGACAATCCTCGAACCCAAAGAACGCAGGGCCTGTAGTTTCGAGCGCATCTATTTTTCACGGGGCAGCGATGAAAAGATCTATCGTGAGAGGATCGCACTGGGATATAACCTCAGCGAACAGATTCTGAACGCCATTAACCACGATCTGAAAAATACTATTTTCTCTTTTATACCGAATACGGCTGAGGTCGCTTTCTATGGTCTCTGGAAAGGCATGGACGACTACCTCGAAAAGGTTAAAGTCCAGCGGATCCTCTCCTGGGGAAAAGACATCGTAGAAGACAAGCTCGTGGAAATGCTGAGCCGTAAGATAAGAGTGGAAAAAGTGGCGATAAAGGACGTAAAGATGCGCACCTTTATCACGGAGGACGCCAGCCGTAACGAGATGGTACAGCACGTATACGACGTCACCTATGGCACCGTCAGAAAAGGACAGGATACCCTTGTTGTGATCGATGATTCGATCGTCCGTGGCACCACGTTGAAAGAGAGTATCATACGCATGCTCACCCGTCTCGATCCCCAAAAGATCATCATTGTATCCTCTGCCCCCCAGATACGCTACCCGGATTGTTATGGCATCGATATGAGCAAGCTGGGCGACTTTATAGCGTTCCGTGCGGCCGTGGAGTTGATGAAGGACCGCGGAAAGGAAAACTGCCTGCAGGAGCTGTATGATAAATGTAAAGAATTGCACCGTACAGGTCTATTACATACGGAAAACATTGTAAAACAAGTATATAAGCCTTTTACGACGGAGGAACTATCGAATAAGATAGCTCAGCTAATCACCCCTCCGGAAGTAAGGACCCCCATACAGGTCATTTACCAGACCATTGAATCCCTCCACAAAGCCTGTCCGACCAATACAGGAGACTGGTATTTCACCGGGAACTATCCCACGGCAGGGGGCAACAAGGTTGTCAACAAGGCCTTTATGAATTATATAGAAGGAAAGAACGTAAGGGGTTATTAATCTTTGTTTTTTGGCTAATTCCTAGAAAATACTTATAATTACATAGTAGTTTAATAGTAAGCACTACACCCCCGCTTTAAAACAACCCCGTTAGGTTAATGCACTCGCATGATTAGTAATGTTTGGTATTTTCCTTTTAGAAAACCACAAGCGTTATGAAGAAAGTTTCTATTATGATCGTAGACGATCATACCTTGATCCGGGAAACCTGGAGCTTTTTATTGGGCAAGAACGAAAATTTTGAAGTAGTTGCGGAATGCGGGGATGGTGAACGCGCTATCGAACTTGCCAGGGATAAAAGACCAGACATCGTATTGTTGGATATCAACATGGCTCCTATGAGCGGTTTTGATGTCCTAAAAATGATCCGGAAATTCTCTCCAGGCTCAAAGATTATCGGTGTGTCCATGCACTCCCAGCCCGCCTATGCCAAGAAAATGCTCCGTCTCGGTGCAAAGGGGTATGTGACCAAGAATTCTCCGCGCCAGGAAATGTTGGAAGCCATTGCTGAAGTCAGCAACAATCAGATCTATATCTGTCAGGAAGTAAAGAATATCCTGTCGGAACAGATGCTCAATGGCGACCAGATGAATCCGGATATCAACAATCTTTCCGATAGGGAAATGCAGATCGTCAGGGCATTGAAGGAAGGGTTATCCTCTAAGGAGATCGCCAGCAGCCTCAATATTTCCCTTAAGACTGTCGAGGTTCACCGGCATAATATCCTCAAGAAGCTGAAATTAAAAAATACAGTTTCGCTCATTAATTTTATCAATTCTCAAGCATTTGATATATAGCTGATTGTAAATGCGTATCATCCCGGAAAGTATGAATTTCCGGGTAAAATGAGTAGATTTATACCGCCATACACCCGGTATGTGCTCCGTCATGAAAACTCTATTGATCATACGACACGCAAAGAGCAGTTGGGATAACGCCAGTCTGAACGACATAGATCGACCACTGAACGACCGTGGCAAACGCGACGGCCCTACAATGGCAGCAAGACTGATCAAGGCCGGTGCCAGGATTGATCTTTTTGTATCCAGCCCTGCCAAAAGAGCCCGACACACCGCCGAAATGTTTGCCCATGCATTTGGAAGAAAGGAAAAAGACATTGTGCTTATTCCCAAGCTTTATCATGCCCAGGTACAGGATTTTAAAGAAGTGGTAGCGGAACTGGACGATCAGTATGACTGCGTCGCATTTTTCTCACACAATCCGGGAATCACCGCATTTGCCAATATACTTTCATCCGTGCGGCTGGATAATATGCCTACCTGTAGCATATTTGCCGTTACCAGCACTGCCACCAGTTGGAAAGAGTTCCTTCACACGGGTACGACATTCTGGTTCTTCGATTATCCCAAGCGGTCGGGCGAGAAAGATTGAGTCATGACTTCCCGTAACAGATTTTTTTGTTCCTGCATGATGACATAAGAGAATTGATTCGCCTGTAAAAGCGCGTTCATGAGAGAAAAAGCCTTTTGACTGATACAAAGAGCTATTCTCTGTGCGGCAAGGTATTTCCCCAGATATTCCTGTTCCGTCTGGCCTGGCGTAGGTATAAGTATCGATCTTTTTTGTAGCCTCACAAGATCCATCACCGTGCTATAGCCCGAACGGGCTACTACCAGCTTTGCTTTTGACAGATACTCATTTAATGCATGGGCAGGAAGGTGATCATAAACATTCGTCCCATTCAGCGGACTTCCCCCCCCTGGCAAACCACGCACAAAGATGAAATTTCCCTGAAATGCCTTCAACTGCTCCCACAGGATCTTCTCGAGAATGCTACGTTGTGGTTCAGGTCCGGATAGCAATATCAAAAGGTCGATGGTCTCATCCGTTTGTAACGGCTTCATTCTGGATAATAGTCCAATATAGTGGGTTGGGATACCCGGCATTTGCGTGGGATGAGAAAGCCTCCCTGCCAAGCCCGGTCCCAGAGGCATATCTGGCACCCAGCATGCGTTAAATCTATTGATAAGACGATAGTGCCATCGCCGGACCCACCTGTCCATCCAATCTCCCATTCCGCTTCGAATATTCAATTGATGGGTGATCAATATGCAATAAAGATCCCGGTGCCATAATCCATAACGGTTGTCCGAAATCACTATATCCACCTCTTCTTTTTCCCGAAATCGCCTTAACCAATGGTTTTCCTTCTTGACCCGAATCAAGATTTTTGGAATGCTGAATATGAGCTTGAACAGCGTGAAGGCACGATTTTTGTCGTATTTGATATGATAGCCGGGCAGTTCGACAAACGACAGGAAAGGAAATTCTTCTTTAAGGAGCGCTTTTTGGTCGCCGATAGCGGCGATACACACTTCGTATTTATTGTTTAATAATTCTTTAATAATTGGAATACATCTGGTTGCGTGTCCCAATCCCCAATCCAATGGAGCTAAGAGTATTTTGGTGGTTTTCTTAGTGGGATTGTTAATTTTTAAAATTGATGCCAAAAAGCAATACTTTTTTTATTACAAAATAGTTAATTTACGAGACTAAAGCCAATGAAACCTTCGAAAGTGATATTGATTCTGTTATTATTATTTAGTAGCATTGTAATAATTAGCTGCAGTTCAGGCAGGGGGATCGGTGGTAGCAGTAAGAAGTGCGGCTGTGGTATAAATAAAGGTATGTCTGGTTATTAAAATCTAATAAAAAATGAAAACGTCTAACAGGGATTTGCTTGTTCTTGTGAAAGATGAACAGATGAGCGAACAGTCCATGGAGCAGGAACTGGAGCAACTGAACGAGCTTTTATTCCATTTCGAAACTATCGATAGCTTTTGTACCGCACACGAAGTATTTGATGTCAATAGGCATAAGACCCTTCACAAGCGCGACTCCATGCAAAAGATCATAAGGGAGAAGGAATTGAAACCTTTTATCTTCATCTGTAACAAGAACTAATGGTATAATTCGACACTCAGGGTCCCGTTGACAATTTCTTCATAGCTCCTCCCAGTTTGCCTATCATTTCTTCGATGTCCTCAACATGACAGGTTCCCACGCTCAGCCTGTACCAGGGAGAGTTTTTGGATGCGCCAAAAGCAGAGAAAGGTACCACCGCCAGTTTCGCCTCGTTCAATAGATAAGAAGTCACATCCTGCTGACTGGTCAATATTTTTCCATCCTTCGTTTGCTGACCCGCAAGGTCAATCTTAATGGTCAGATAGATGGCCGCCTCAGGCGCCAGCACATCCACCTCGAAGCCATCTTTTTTCAGCTGGGTAAAACCTGCATGAATACGCCGCAACCTGTCGGATACGGCCGCCTTGAATGGATGCAGGTATTCATCGATCTTATTTTTTTCCAGAAGGAAGGCTGCTGTGGCCTTTTGCTCCGCCATGGGCGCCCAGGCGCCGATATGCGTTAGGATAGCCTTCATCTTACTGATGATCTCCACAGGACCAAACGACCAACCCACCCGTACACCCGTGGCTGCAAATACCTTGCTGATGGCGTCTATATAGACGGTGTATTCGCGCATGGCGGGATAAAGTGAGACAGGATCGTAATGGCGTATATCCCCATAGGTTAGTTGCCAGTACATCTGATCGTATAGAACAAATAATTTCTTTTCCCCAGCGCCACGACGCTTATTTTCTTCCAGCACCAGCTCACATATGGCCGATAAGTCCTTTTTGGAAATAGTAGTTCCCGTTGGATTTTGAGGCGAGCAAAGACAGATGAGCGTAGCCTCTTTTACATGCGGCCGGATAGCATCTGCCGTAGGCATGAAGTTATTTTCAGCATGCGCCTCGATGACGACATGCTCACCCCAATTCAGATGCGTATAATGGTTGTTGTTCCACGAAGGCACGGCATAGATCACCTTGTCTCCTTTGTCAATCAATGTGCGGAATAATGAATAGATCAGCGGTCGTCCTCCACTGGCCACCAGTATCTCATCAGTGGTATATGTCAGTCCCTCCCTGTCCTTCAGGAAGGCAGCAATGGACTGGCGGAGATCGAGATTACCTTCCGCCGCCGGGTAATTGGTAAAATGCTTGCGATAGGCATCGATGATACCTTCTTCCAATGCTTTCGGGATAGGAAAAATAGACGGATCGAAATCTCCAACGGTAAAATTATAAATCCTTTCGCCCTGCCGGATCTTCTCGCGGATGTCCCCACCTAATTTGACGATCTCAGATCCGATAAGGGTTTCAGCCAAATGAGATAACTGCATGACATGTTATATAAGTGAAGAGAGCCGATCATCGGACTCGAACCGACGACCCTTTCATTACGAATGAAATGCTCTACCAAGCTGAGCTAGATCGGCTTACGGATACAAAACAAACAAATGCAACCGGAGAAACAACCGTTACAGGTCCTTCCCGGGGCAGCAAATTTACAAAAACCCCTGACACTTTTGTAACTTCCCCACCTAAAAGACCGCCTTTATGTTGAAAATTGTTTCTTTCCGGACGGGCCGGAGGCTCCTGTCCCTGCTCTTATCCCTTTCCATTTTCTCCTTCGCCCTGTCCGCACAGGATATTTCCATCCGCGATGGGTGGAAGTTCAAAACAGGCGATCAGCCCATCTACGCGTCCGTCGCCTTAAAAGACTCCGACTGGGCCCCCATCCGCATAGGGGCCCCCTGGGAATCACAAGGCTATAAAGGATACAATGGATTCGCCTGGTACCGCCTCCACATTACCATCCCTTCCTCCATAAAAGACAAGGCTTTTTTAAAAGAAAAGCTGCGTTTCGACCTGGGCAAGATCGATGACGGTGATGAATTCTATCTCAACGGGATGCTCGTCGGCAGGAATGCGGGCATTATCGGCCCTATACAGAATGGCAACTGGGAACAGCAACGCTCTTATACCCTCGCGCTGACGGATGGACGCATTCACTGGGACAAAGACAATGTCATCGCCATACGGGTATATGACCGCGACGGCGACGGGGGCATGTATGACGGCAAATATGGCATCAGCATCATGGATGTCACGGATTACATTACCCTCAATACCACGGCCGATGAATTTCATTTCTCCGGAACAGCAGGACGCGGATGCAGCAAAAAAATAGTGCTTCAATCCACCAGCGAGAAATATGATTTCACAGGCAAATTGAATATCCGGGTGGTAGACCCATTCACAGGCGCCATTGTTTACAAACAAACCATCGGCGCAGACTTTGCACACGACAGGCCCTTTGAGTTCACCTTTAAGGCAACCCTCCCAGAGCCAGGTCCCTACCGGGTGGATTACAGTTTCGAGGAAGGCAGAAGCCAGAAAACCGTGACTGCTTCCGAAGAGGTGCCTTATATCCTCACACCCGCCGCTGCCGCCACCCCTCATATCAATTCCCCGGAAGTGTATGGCGTGCGACCAGGCGCCGCCTTCCTCTACAAAATACCCGCCACGGGAGAAAAACCTATGACATATGCTGTTACGGGCCTCCCCACTGGACTATCCCTCGACAAGCAGACGGGCATTATCACGGGCGCTCTTTCCAAAAAAGGGAACTATCCCGTTCAATTCACGGTAAAAAACAAGCTGGGCTCGGCCACGCGCCACCTGACCATCATCTGCGGTGACAAGATCGCGCTCACTCCCGCGCTGGGGTGGAATAGCTGGAACTGCTGGGGGCTAAGCGTAAGTGACGAAAAGATCAAGGCTTCCGCCGCCGCCATGGCATCGCAGCTGGCGGACTATGGCTGGTCCTATATCAATATCGACGACGGCTGGGAGGCAGAAAAAAGAGATGACAAGGGTGAGATCGTCCCCAACAATAAATTCCCGGACATGAAGGCGCTTTGCGATCATATACATGGACTGGGCCTTAAAATAGGCATCTATTCCTCTCCTGGCCCTCGCACCTGTGGAGGCTACCTGGGCAGCTATCAGCACGAGGAGCAGGATGCGGCTACCTACGCCCACTGGGGTATCGACTACCTGAAATATGACTGGTGCTCCTATGGACAGATCGCACCTAAACCCACCCTTGACGACATGAAAAAACCCTACATTCTTATGCGCCAGGCGCTCGACAAGACGGGAAGGGATATTCTCTACAGCCTTTGCCAGTATGGAATGGGAGATGTCTGGAAATGGGGCGGCGAAATAGGAGCCAATTCCTGGCGTACCACCGGCGACATCACGGATACCTGGGGCAGCATGTCCGGCATCGGCTTCAACCAGGACAAAGCGGCGCCCTATACGGCCCCGGGCAATTTCAACGATCCCGACATGCTGGTAGTTGGTAAGGTGGGGTGGGGACCCAGCCTGCATAATTCCCGCTTGAGCCCGGATGAACAATACACCCATATCTCTCTCTGGTGTCTTCTGTCTGCGCCCCTTCTCATAGGCTGTGACATGAGCCATATGGATAAATTCACCCTCGGACTGCTGACCAACAGCGAGGTACTGGCAGTCGACCAGGATGCTCTGGCCAGACCGGCCAAAAAGGTTTGGGAAAAAGACGGTATCGAAGTATGGACAAAAGAACTAAAAGACGGCAGCAAGGCAGTGGGCGTCTTTAACAGGACCGAAAAGGCGGGTATACCGACCATTTCGTATTCGAGCATTGGCCTGACCGGACAATGGAGTGTGAGGGATCTCTGGCGTCAGCAGGATCTGGCTTCGGGCAGCGCACTCAGGCCACGACTGCCAGCTCATGGGTGCATGCTGCTAAAAATCAGGAAAAAGAGATAGGCCAGCCGTGGAAGATTGCTTCTGATGACCAAAAGGAGATGTGTGTGCCGGCCAGAATTCCTTAAAAAGGTTGCTGCTGCTCCACTTCTGAGCTGAGATAGGGCAATATAGCCATCATATCCTTGTCTCCCCATTCGGGTGAGGCTTCCCGGAAGCATTCTTCTATGACCAGCCCGGCAGGAGTCTGCAGGCCCTGCTCCCTGGCCAGCCGAAGATCCTTTGCCAGCAGCTTAAGGGCAAATGCGGGCTGGTATTGATCGTTCTCAATAAGAGGCGTTTTGATCCTGACGAGGCCATTGCCTACGGCGCTCTCATTGATGATACTGAGCATGTCTTTGGGTGCAATGCCATTTTGCCGGGCAAAGAGTATGGATTCAGCCAGTCCCTGCGTATTAAAGGCCAGGAGTAAATTGATCGCCAGCTTGGCGCTATTGCCGGCCCCTTGTTCGCCTAGCAAAAAAGAAACTTTTCCCAGCCGTTCAAAAATGGGCCGGGCGGATTCATAGACGGGCTTTTTGCCACCCACCATGATCACCAGCTGTCCCATTTCGGCAGGCTTTACGCTTCCTGAAACAGGCGCATCCAGGTATTCCACTCCTTTCGCCCCCAGTAAGGTTGCCAGCTCGCGGCTCGTGACAGGGGAGACAGTGCTCATATCGATGGCGATCTTGCCGGCAGGGGCGGTTTCCACCAGCCGGCCACTTCCTTTGTAAATATCATGAAGGGCTGCATCATCGGATACCATGGTGATCAGTACATCCGCTTTGTCCCATAGGTCACCGGGATGGGCTACGAGTCCGGCGCCTTCCGCCACCAGCGCTTCGACCCTGGAGGCCGTACGGTTGTATACCGTCACAGGGAAGCCTGCCTTCATAAGATTGCGTACCATGGGTGTCCCCATATTCCCGAGCCCTATCCAGCCAATGCGTTGCTTATTCATTTTTATCCGCGTTGTATTTTTTCTCCGCCTCTTTTGCTTTTTCAAAATCCAATACTACTCCATTGATACAGTAACGGAGACCTGTGGGCGGCGGACCGTCATTGAACACATGGCCCAGATGCGACTTGCACCGTCCACACATCACTTCCGTCCTGTCCATGCCATAAGAGTGGTCGGCCGCATAGATAATGCTCGACTTGCTGATGGGCTGATAAAAGCTGGGCCAGCCGCAGCCGCTCTCAAACTTGGTATCGCTCATGAAAAGAGGGTTGCCACAGACGGCGCAGTAATAGGTGCCTACATCTTTCAAGGTTTCCAAGGGGCTGGTCCAGGCCCGCTCAGTACCTTTTTGCCTTGCTACCTCATATACGTCCTTTGGCAATATTTTCTTCCACTGCTCATCCGTCAGATTGACGGGGGAGTTGTCCGTGTGGGAATAGGACGGGTTGTTTGCTTTTTTAGAACTATCCATAGTATTTGTATTCGAGTTTGGCAGACCGGAAGGCTGGGAATAAGTGCATTGCTGCAATAGCAGGGCCAGCACAAATATGGCGGTATTTTTTATGACGCTGTTCATTGGATCGTCGCAAGGACAGACATTTATTGTACAACAAATTTACGCGGTTAGGGTTTGCGCGGATGGACGGTAAATCTCCTTAGACGTCAGATCTCTTTGCGGAAGACGGTAAATTTGCAGAAAACCCCCTTTTACGGACCTATTTTATCCTATACTGCCTTATATTTGTCCACTCACAAGGGGAATAGTACATATGTTCAATTTAATTCTATTCGGACCGCCGGGCAGCGGGAAAGGAACCCAGTCGGAAAAGCTTATTTCCAAGTATGGATTAAAGCATCTTAGCACCGGGGACATTCTGCGCAGCGAAATTGCGGGTCAGACACCGTTGGGACTGGCCGCCAAGAGCTTTATGGACAAAGGCCAGCTGGTGCCCGATGAGGTTGTAATTGAAATGATTAGCTCCGCTCTTGACAACAACCCCCAGGCTTATGGCTTCCTGTTCGACGGATTCCCGCGCACAACGGCCCAGGCCGAGGCCCTGGATAAACTGCTTGCTCAAAAAGGCACTTCCATTGCCGTGGTGCTGGCCCTCCAGGTGGGTCAGGATGAGCTGGTCAAACGCCTGCTTAACCGCGGTCTCACTTCCGGAAGGTCCGACGATACCAAAGAGGATGTCATTCTCGCCCGCCTGGCCGAGTATGAAAAAAAGACGGCCGCCGTGGCTGACCACTATAAAAAGTATGATAAAGTGGTCTTTGTCAAGGGGGAAGGCAGTATCGACGAGATCTTCGACCATCTCTCCGACGCTATTGACAAGCGAAACAGGGCATAGTCTGTTCAAGGGGCCGGACCTATTTTTCGTGCGAACCGTGGACTGCACATTACATTTCCCCAGGGATCACGTTTACGACCGTCTTGTGACCACCTCGCAATACTTCCAGCCTGATGGCCCGTCCGATGTAATATTCGCTTAGCTGCTTGTGCAGCTCATCCACAGTTCCTATAGGGGTATGTTCGAATGCAACGATGATGTCACCAGCCCGGAGCTCATTGTTATATGTCCGAAAAACAGGCTTTTTTAAAAATGTAACCTGTTTTCCGGAAAGGTCTGATGTCTGTCCTTCGGACAACGAACCGTTGGTTCGTCCTGGAGCCGGCTGATCGGCAACCACCTCGGAAATATAGACACCTGTCCTTTTCTCCAGTCTGTTTGCGGCAATCATTCTTTCCGTGAGGTTGACCACCTGTCCTGCTATGCCCAGGTAGGCTCTTTTTACCCGCCCCTCCATGATCAGTTTCCCCGCTACAAAGGCGGCCCGATTGGAGGATACGGCAAAACAAAGTCCCTGTGCGGAGATAATAGTGGCTGTATTTACGCCAATGACCTGCCCGAAGGAATTGACGAGCGGGCCTCCTGAATTACCCGGGTTCAGGGAAGCATCGGTCTGTATGATATCGTCGATGAGCCGTCCATTGTTGGCCCTCAGTGTTCGCCCCAACGCGCTGACGACGCCGGCTGTCACGGTATGCTGTAAACCCAGCGGATTGCCGATGGCAATGGCTATTTGTCCCGGCTGCAGGAACTCCGAGTTGGCAAAGCTCAGCGCTTTCAATCCCGACTCGTATATCTTCAGTACAGCGATGTCTGTGGAAGGATCGGCGCCTTTCAGTTCCGCACCGACCGTCCGCCCATCCGCCAGCGATACTTTTATATCCCGGGCGTTCTCAATAACGTGATTATTGGTGACGATGAAACCATCGGAAGAAATGACGAAGCCCGAACCGGAACCTGGCGCCAGCTTTGGTCCATTCCTCCTGTCATTGACCGGTTTTTGGACCTGGATGTGTACGACGGCCTCCGCTACCTGACCCACGACGCCCGTTATCGTCCTGGAATAGGCATCCAGCAGCTCATGATCGGTACTGAGTAAACGAACCGGGGGGTCGTTGTCCGTATCCGAGGGACGATGACTATAGCTGAGGTATTCGAGGGAGGGTTCAGCAGTGTCGGAACCAACGAAGGATACGAGTGAAGCTTTCGAAGGCCTGGAGGTCCGACAAAGGCCCCCGACATTATGATCGATGAATGAATAGTTGTTTTCCATGAATGAGGGTGTTCAAATGACGAACCAATCCATTTGGGGTGACAGACTGGCATCCGAAGGCCTGGCGCTGGTCCATTGTACATGACCGATGGTCCATCCCTGACGGCAAACGATAAACTTTTTCTACATTTGTTATGACAGAGCGAACCACGGGTTCGCAGGCCGAAGGCCCAGCATTTAGAACGTGCGTCCGGGGATGGGTATTTTCGGAGTTGCCATACCCGGGCGCGCTAACAAACGACTGTTAGTATGCCATCAAAACTCGGAAACTACGTTACAGGCAGCTGGATCACCGGCGACGGGGAGGGGCAAGCTCTTTATAATGCCGTTACGGGCGACACCATCGCCTATGCCAGCACCAAGGGCCTGGATTTCGGATCCATTCTGACCTATGCCCGCGAGACAGGCAATCCGGCCCTCCGTAAGATGACCTTCCCTGAAAGAGGACGGATGCTCCGCGCCCTGGCCATTCATCTGCGGGAACACCTGGAGAAATTCTACAAGATCAGCTATCTCACAGGCGCCACCCGTGCCGACAGCTGGATAGATATCGAGGGAGGTATCGGCAATCTTTTTTCCTACGCATCCCTGCGGCGCAAATTCCCCAATGAACCTTTTTGCCTGGATGGCGAAGGGATGAGTCTCGGCAAGGGGGGGACCTTTATGGGACAGCATATACTCGTTCCCAAAGAGGGGGCAGCCATCCATATCAACGCCTTCAACTTTCCCGTATGGGGCATGCTGGAAAAGATCGCAGTCAATCTGCTGGCAGGGGTCCCCGCGGTAGTCAAGCCGGCTTCGGTCACCTCCTTCCTCACGGAGGCGGTGGTAAGAGAGATCATCGCATCGGGTATTCTTCCTCCCGGAGCGCTACAGCTCATCTGCGGCAGCGCCGGCGACCTTCTGGACCATGTAACAGCGCAGGATGTCGTGACCTTTACGGGATCGGCGACCACAGGCCAGCAATTGAAATCCCATCCGGCCGTCCTACGGGAAAATACTCCTTTCAATATGGAGGCCGACTCGCTGAACTGTCTGATCCTGGGTGAAGACGTAGATCCCTCCATGCCGGAATGGGATCTATTCATAAAAGAATT
>Ga0207674_10002189_pt1 | contig 24731 bp, 28 predicted proteins | sample KBSCornC72_FD_184303 | JGI IMG/M metagenome (GOLD analysis project Ga0207674, IMG submission 184303) | Corn rhizosphere microbial communities from Kellogg Biological Station, Michigan, USA - KBS Corn C7-2 (SPAdes) (version 2) | ecosystem: Host-associated > Plants > Roots > Rhizosphere > Soil ...
CGCACCTCCACCACCCCCGCCACCTCCACCTCCACCACCACCTCCACCACCGCCGCCTCCACCACCCCCTCCAGAACCGCCTAAGAAACCGGTGCCGCCACCGCCACCCCCAAAGCCCAAGCAGCCGCCGCTGAAGCCGGAGGGCGAAATAGATATTTCGCACAAAGGAGATAATAAGGCTGATAAATCTCAGGCTCAGGAAGGCACGACCGAGATCCATATTGATGAGCAGGGCAATCTAGTCACTAATCAGGAGGTACAGCTGCAGGCTCAGGAGTCTCCGGTCGCGCCCGCGCCACCGACGATGTCGATGCCGGCCGTACTGCCGCCGGAGCCGGCTGCCGAATCCCTAGAGCCGATCAACCCGCCGCTACCGCCTCCGCCCGCGCCGGCTACTCAAGCTGCCGCGCCCCCGCCACCACCGTGGTTTGATACTCCCAAGCCAAGCTCGCCACCGGCCCCAGCCGAGCCACAGAACCCGCACGCTTTCTTGGGCGGTACGGCCCAGCCGCGAGGCCTGGGTATTCCTTTCAGTTCCTCAAGTTCCACCCAGCCCGATTGGGCCGCGCCTTATGATTTAGTGCCTATGGACCCACTGGCTCAAGCTGGGGCCGGCTCATCAGAGTTCGGCAGCGCGCCGGTAGGCGTCAATCCGGAAGCCAGCGCTACCAACTTCAGCCAGGGCCACCAGGTTACACCGCCGGGTGCCCAGGCCAGCCAGCCGGCGCCACTGCCAGCCGGGCCGGTCGATAACGCCAGGAGCGCCGTGGATCAGGCCATCGCCGCCGCGCCTTTTGACCCGGCTTTCGGCGCCCCGGTCCAAGCCTTAAATGCCCAGCCGCTGCCAGCGCCCGTCCACCAAGACCCCCAGCCGCCAGCCCCTCAGCCTTTGCCTCAGTTAGAGCATAGCGATACGCCGATGCTGGTCCTGCCTAGTGATAATCCCAATTCCTTGGCGGCCACACAGCCTATCGCCACCCAGTCCAACGAATCGATTTCCGGCGTAGCGCCGCCAGCCCCGCCTTCAGTCCCGCCGCCTTTGATGGCCCAGTGATATATAATCCGTTAGATGGACGGGATTTTACTGGTCGATAAGCCGGAAGGCTGGACTTCACACGATGTTGTCGCAAAGGTACGAGGGATTATTAAGGCTGAAACCGGCCAGAGAATTAAGATTGGGCACACCGGTACCCTGGATCCAGCGGCCACCGGACTACTGGTGCTGGTCTTGGGCAGTTATACCAAACGCGCCGGTGAATTCAGCCAGCTGGATAAAGTGTACGAAGCCGAGATGACCCTTGGTTACACCAGTACGACAGGTGATAGGGAAGGCGAGCTGACCAAAGTTAGCGATAAGCCGCCCGCAAAACCGGCCGCTGAAGCCGCATTGGACCGGTTTAAGGGCGAAATACTACAAAAACCACATAAGTACTCTGCTGTCAAAATAGGCGGCCAGCGAGCCTACAAAGCGGCCAGGGCCGGCATAACAGTCGAAATCGAGCCCCGCAAGGTAAAAATCTATGAAATAACAGATGTGAAGTATGAGTATCCGAAACTATCGTTCACCTGTAAGGTCTCTTCCGGCACCTATATCCGCTCCCTAGCTGAAGATATCGGCGTTGCGCTCGGCACAGGAGCCTATCTATCCACCCTTCGCCGCACCCAAGTCGGCGGCTTCTCGGTCGTTGATGCACTTAAAACAGAAGTGCTAGATTGCACCAATATCTCAAATCACCTTGCCAACTGAGGTGGAATTTGCTATAGTAGAGCCCTGAATGATTACGAGTGAGAAGAAGGCCGAGGTCACAAAGGACTTGAAGGCCCACGACAAAGATACGGGATCACCTGCGGTGCAGGTGGGTATTATGACGGCCCGGATCGCTGAATTAACGGATCACATGAAGAAGAACAAACACGACTTCATGGCCCGGCGCCGGTTGCTGCAGCTGGTCGGCAAGCGCAAGCGTCACCTCAAGTACATCGCGTCTCAGAATGGCGATGAATATCTCGCCCTTATTAAGAAGCTCGGCATCCGCCGCTAAAGTGCCCAGACTCTGAATCGCCTTAACCGGCGGCTAAGCTTGTGCACATTAAATAATCGCTTATTTAGTTGCTGGAGATACAGATATATCGTCGCACAGGGATATATTTGCACCCTGGCCGCTAGATAGCGGAAAGGACTCCTTTATAAATGTCAGACATAATCAACCCCTTTGGTAAAAAGATAATCAAAGTCAGCACCGACTTTTGCGGCCGGGAGCTGAGCTTAGAGGTAGGCCGGCTGGGCTTCAGGACCAGCGCCAGCGTGCTAGCCCGTTACGGCGACACCGTGGTGCTGGGTACGGCTATGGTCAGCCCCGAGGCCGTGACTGGCATGGACTACTTCCCACTGAGCATCGATTATGAAGAGAAGTTTTACGCGGCCGGCAAGATCAGCGGCAGCCGCTTTATCAAGCGCGAAGGCCGCCCATCCGACGAGGCTGTGCTGATCGGCCGGCTGATCGACCGGCCAATCCGGCCGCTGTGGCCGAAAGGTTATCGCCACGAGGTCCAAGGAGTGGCCAGTGTTCTGAGTCTCGACCCGGACTTCAGGCCGGATGCTATCGCCATGATCGCCATGAGCGCCGCCTTTATGCTGACCGGTGTGCCGTTCGAGGGCCCGATCGCCAGCGTGCGGGTTGGCCTGAAAGATGGAAAGCCCCAGGCGTTCCTAAGCCTGAAAGAATTGGAAGATGGCGAGCTGGATCTAGTGGTAGCCGGCACCAAAGACGCCATCATGATGGTCGAAGCCGGTGCTCGCGAAGTATCAGAAGAAACTATCGCCGACGCCCTGGCTTATGCCCACCAGGCTATCCAGCCGGCCATCGACCTGCAGAACGAGCTGGCCAAGAAAGTCGGTGTGACACCCCAGGAATTCACCTTATTGCTGCCGGATGAGTCTATCCAGAAAAAGGTAGATGATTGGACTAAGGATAAGCTGGGCGCCGGCCTGCGCGCGCCGTATCCGGAGCGCAACGACCTGGTGGCCGACATCCGCGTCAAAATGCACGAGCACTTCAGCAAAGAACTTGGGGAAGAAGAATTCCAGGCCCTCAAGAGTGACTATGACGAGGCTTTCCAGATGGCCGTCCATAAAGATGTGCGAGACGGTATCTTGAAAGACAACGTCCGCCCAGATGGCCGCCAGACCACCGAGATTCGCCCGTTATCGAGCCAGGTCGGCCTGTTGCCGCGGGCCCATGGTTCCAGCATTTTCACCCGCGGAGTAACTCAAGCTCTGAATATCGTCACACTGGCGCCGCTGAGCTACGTGCAGCTGGTGGATACCATGGAGCGTGAAGGTGAGCGCCGCTACATGCACCACTACAACGCTCCGGGCTATACCGTCGGCGAAGTCCGCCGTTTAGGCTCGCCGGGCCGCCGCGAAATCGGCCACGGCTATTTGGCCGAGCGGGCGCTGAGCGCCGTTTTGCCGGCTGAAGCCGACTTCCCGTACACTATCCGTTCAGTAACTGAAATCATGAGCCAGAATGGATCGACCAGCATGGCGGCAACTTGCAGCTCCTGCATGGCTCTGATGGACGCCGGCGTACCGATAAAAGCTCCGGTTTCCGGTATCGCCATGGGCCTGATGACCGATGGTAAGAAGCACGTGATACTGAGCGATATCGCCGACGCCGAAGACTTTGCCGGCGACATGGACTTTAAGGTAACCGGTACGGAGAAAGGAATCACTGCGCTGCAGATGGACATGAAGGTCCATGGGCTGCCAGTCGACCTGCTGAAACAGGCGCTGCTGCAAGGCAAAGATGGACGGGCCGAGATTCTGCGTCATATGCTGTCTATCATCCCTGAGCCGCGCAAGGATCTAAGCCAGTATGCCCCGCGGGTCGAGGCCATCACCATCAATCCGGAACTTATCCGGACGGTCATCGGCAAGGGCGGCGAGATGATCAATAAGATCATCGCCGAGACCGGTGCCGAAATCGATATCAAAGATGACGGTACCGTAATGATTGCCAGCCCGGATAAGACCAGTATCGATGCCGCCATAAAATGGGTGCGCGACCTGACAGCCGAGGCGGAAGTTGGTAAGATATATGAAGATTGCCGGGTGGTCAGCGTGCTTGATTTCGGCGCCTTCGTGGAGATCCTGCCCGGGAAAGAAGGGCTGGTTCACGTCAGTGAGATGAAGGAGGAGCGGGTGGAAAAGCCCAGCGATGTGGTCAAAGAAGGCGATAGGGTGACAGTCAAACTCGTAGCCATCGACGACCGCGGCCGGCTGCAGCTTTCCATGAAAGCCGCCCACAGGGAACTTAACAAGAAAGGATAAGCCATGCGCAAAAGTTCATTAGCTTTAACAATCGGTTTAGTTTTTCTGCTCTTAACAATCATTATCGGCCTTCTGATCGTCAGCCAGGCCGGCCAGTACGGAAGTTACGCTTTGGCTGGCGGCAGCCTGATTCTCATGAGCGGAGTCCTGATGGGCTCGCTGATGGGCGACAGGGGAGAAGAGTAAGAAATGGCCCGGCGCGTCAGCCGACGATCACACCAGCAAGTTCTGATGCAGACGTGGTGGGTGCGCGCTTTGCTGGCCGTAGCTTTCATACTGCTGGCCTATGGTTTCGCCAGTTTGGCGATTGATTCCGGCAACCTGCTGGAGTACCTGGCGGCTGTCGTCCTGGTCTGGTGGGCCATCAGACATGGCTACCGGGCTGTACGGTTCGCTTTCTTCGCTTAACTTATGGCAAAAGCTGATAAGCAAAAACTTCTTGATCAAATCAAAGCAGATATCCTTAAACAGAATATCTGCCCCGATTTGGCCCAAGAAGCCACGCAGCTTGTGTTTGGCGACGGTAGCCCCGACGCCGACATCGTGTTTATAGGTGAGGCGCCAGGCAAGAACGAGGATGAGCAAGGACTGCCCTTCGTTGGGGCGGCCGGCAAGTTCCTCAACGAAATGCTGGCCGGAATCGGTCTGGCGCGCAGCGATGTTTACATAACTAACATCGTTAAGTACCGGCCGCCCAACAACCGCGACCCGCTGCCAGATGAAAAAGCCGCCTTTTTGCCGTTTTTACGCTCCCAGCTGGACGTCATTAAGCCTAAGCTGGTGATTACATTGGGTCGACACAGTATGGATAGTCTGCTGCCGGGCCTGCAGATAAGTAAGTGCCACGGCCAGCCCAAGAGGTATAATGGGCAGGTTTACCTGCCGCTGTTCCATCCGGCCGCCGCGCTGTATAACGGCGCTATGCGCCAGACGCTGATAGACGACTTCGCCAAAATCCCGCGCGTGCTGGCCGCCATTTAATCAATTTGAATCTATTAATTCTCTAAAAATCTTAAAGAAAGGAAAAATATAGATGAATCAACCAAATAACAATAAACCTAACAAACCGGCTGCTAAACGCAGCAGCCCGAGAAAGAACAATAACGGACAGACGGCCACCGGCCGGTCTGTCAGCCGCGGCGCCGCGCTGCGGGCCCAGAAACAGGCCGTCCAAGACGCTAACCGCGTTGCCAGCCAATACCTAGACGCAGCCGCCAAAGGCGGCGACCAGCCTCGTCAGAGACGGGCTAATGTTATCGACGACAGCCCGCGGCTGAAAATCATCGGCCTGGGCGGCTTCGATGGCGGCGGTTCCAAGAACATGCTGGTCATTGAATATCAAAATGACGCTATAGTCATCGATTGCGGCAACGATCTGGGCGTGGACCTGCCAGGCATCAATTACGGCATCGCCGACACCACTTATCTGGACCAGATAAAACCCAAGCTTAAAGGCTTCGTAATCAGCCACGGACACCTGGACCATATCGGCGGCCTGCCGCATATCATACCCAAGTATCCCGGTGTGCCGGTTTACGGCAGCCGATTCACTATCGGCCGGGTAGAGGAAATATTCGAGAACTTCGGCCTGCCGATGCCCGAAGGCTTCGAGCTGAAAACGGTCATAATGAACGAAACAACTCATGAGCGGCTGAAAATCGGTGAATTTTACGTTGAACTGCTGCGCGTAACCCACGCTATCCCCGGGAGCACGATGATCGCTATCGACACTCCGGTCGGTCGGCTGATCAACACCGGCGACTTCCGGCTGGACCCTAATCCGCTGGACCACGAGCGGACGGATACAGAACGGCTTAAAGAACTTTCCAAAGAAGGCGTTTTGCTGCTGATGAGCGAAAGTACCAGTACTGAACGCCCTGGCCGGACACCGTCTGAGAGCGAACTGGAAAAAAGCTTCGTCGACATAATGGATAAGGCGCCAGGCCGGATTTTCGTGGCTATCTTCTCGACCAACGTCAACCGTATCCAGATGATCGTTAATGCCGCCGTGCATCACAATAAGAAAATCGCCTTGGATGGCCGCAGCATGATTTCTACCTTGGAAATGGCCGTGCGTAACGGTTTCATGAAGATCCCTAAGGGTACTTTCGTGCCTATCGCCAGCGTACCTAGCCTCAAGGATGAGGACATAGTGGTGGTCTGTACCGGCGGCCAGGGCGAGCCTAACTCGGCGCTGGTGCGTATGAGTATGGGCGACCATAAGTACATCAGCCTGAAAGAGCAGGACACGGTCATCCTCTCGAGTACTCCGATTCCTGAGACTGGCAATGACGCCCTCATCGGCGTGATGGTGGACGACCTGATGCGTAAAGGGGTGCATGTTTACGAGCACCGCAACCACGAGATTGACAATATCGGACCGCTGCACGTCTCCGGACACAGCAGCCGGGAAGAGTACGGCGACATGATCGAAATGGTCAAGCCGAAGTACTTCATGCCGATCTGGGGGCCGTACCGCTCCAAGGAAAGGCATATCGACCTGGCCATCGAACGCGGCGTGCCGCGCAAGTACTGCCTCAATGCTGAGAACGGCCAAGTAGTCGCCATAACCAAAGATAAGATCGAAGTCACCGGCGAAGCGCCGCATGGGACGGTACTGGTCGACCAGACCGGAGCCATCGTTTCTAGCATAGTGGTCAAAGACCGCGTTCTGCTGGCCGAGGAAGGCCTGGTCGCCGTGGTGCTGACTATCGATAAGAAAAATGGCGCTCTGCTGACCAGTCCTGATATCATCAGCCGCGGTTTCATCTACATGAAAGACAACGAGGAGCTGATGAACGCTTTCCGCAACGAACTGCGGCGGGCGGTGCAGCAGCGTTTCAAGCGGGTCGATCTCGACCGATTTAAAGCCGAACTGAAAGATTACGTCACGCATTTCCTATACGAGCAGACCCAGCGCAGCCCGATAGTAATCCCAGTAGTGAATATCATCGGCGGCCGTTCCGAGAAAGCCAACAATGACATGCACAAACCAGCCGGCGCTAATGGCCAGCCCGCGGAGCAGCCCAAGACTCCGGAAGAGATCGCCATCGAACAACAGCGCCGGTTCGCCCAGATGCGCCAGCGACTGCTGAACCAAGACGCCCGAGTCGACTAGACGCAAGCACCGCCAAACCAAGCCACGGTCCAAGCCCGCCGGCAAGGTTTGGCTTAGGGCGAATCGCGGCGTTGCCGGCTCCAGTACTCCTTCGCAGTACTTAAATACAGCTCAGTCCGTTCCTCGCCGGCGCCTTGCGCTTCATCCCTATGCTTGTGTCTAGCCCATCTTGTTCCTAGTAGCTCACCCAGTTTTGACAACGTCTACTCGGGCCTCATCAGATGTTTAAAAGATCGAGCCAACCCTCGTACAAGAAATATAGTTAAGCACTTGTTTTTCTCTTGACATCTGTCCGCTATGGGAGTGTAATCGAAAATAAGTTCAGTCTCCACACAAAATAAACAGGCTGAAATAAAAGAGGGCTTAACAATGAGCAGCATGAAACTACTGGCGGGTACTTTCTGTAGTTAGCTGAGGTTCTGGCATCAAAATTTATTCTTGCCTCTGCCCCAGGGAACTACCCTGGACGATCGTAGGGATCGTAAAAATCACCGCCATTCGATGTCGCAAGACAAAGAGAGGAGGACTCCCATGTCTAACGTCATGGATGCCCCGCAGTCCGAACGCGAGAAGGTCGAAGACTGGCGGCTGCACGTAATGGTCGAGGCCGGCTATCCGACGAAGCTGGCAGAGAAGCTGGCGCACAGCGAAGCCGACCTGCATCGCGCAGTCGAACTGGTCCGCAGCGGCTGCACGTGTGAGACCGCTGTCGAGATCCTGCTCTAACAGAGGAGACGTGCTCCACATGTCCCTTCTGCGGCAGACCGCTCCACCCTTCAACCGGGCTCATGGTCAATCCGTGAATCCGGCCCTGAAGGCCAGCGATATCTGCCGCCCAAAAGGCGATTCCCTGCGTATCGGCGGGTGTGTCGCTCCCTGTGAGCGACACACCCGACCCTTATTAATTGTCTTGACAGCTTAAGCATAAACGTGTTATAATTACAACACCAGTCTAATCTGTTGGATTGGCTGTGTTAAAGGGTATAATGGTTAAGCATGGCTAAAAAAGCAAAAAGGGGCCGGCCGCCCGGCAAAAAAAAGGCCGACAAAAAAACTAAAAGTAATTCCGGATTCTGGCGGGCAGTTGCCGCCGTATTCCTGATTATCTTCGGTGTAGTCTTATTTTTCGGAGCTTTTATCAGCGCGCCGATCCCGCACGATCTATGGCATGGTTTCTGGTGGGCACTGGGCAGCGCGGCCGTAGTGGCGCCGCTGGTGCTGGTTTACCTCGGCGGTTTGAAATTTATTAACGAAGAGCAGCGCATCCCGTTCCCGAATATCGTCGGTACACTGGGCTTGCTGGTATTTTTTGCCAGCTTTTTGCATGTAGCCTTCATGCCCGGCGGCCACGGCGGCCGCGTTGGCGAATCGGTCGGTAATCTATTAGCCAATTCGCTTGGCAACTTCCTGGCCAGCCTGGTCTTTTTCCTGCTGACTCTGTTTTCAGTATTATTCACCTTCGCTATCGAGCCGCGCTCGCTGCTGAAGCTGCTTGAAATATTCAAACGCGAACCACGTGAAGAGGGAGCCGAAGAAGATCTCGGCGCTCTTAAGAGCCGGATGGCGCCGACGCCGGAATTCCAGCTGCGCGAGGGCGTGCCGGTGGAACATGGCGCGGCCTCCAGAATGCCGTTGGCTCGGGCCAGCGCCGAGAAGGTAGCGCCGACCAGCCAGGCGGCGCTGACTGCCGCCCGCGACCCCGAATGGCAGTTTCCATCGCTGGAACTGCTCAGCTCCAAAGAAGATAAAGCCAATGCCGGCGACGTGAAAGGCAACGCCCAGACCATCAAAGATACTTACTCGAATTTCGGCATCCACGTCGATGTGGAAGGGGCTAACGTCGGCCCGCGGGTCACCCAGTTTACCTTAAAACCACCGACTGGAGTGAAACTTACTAAGCTGACAGCCCTTGAGAATAACTTAGCGCTAGACCTGGCTGCCACCAGCATCCGCATGGAGGCGCCGATTCCCGGCCAGCGGGCCGTCGGTATAGAAGTACCAAACATCAAACCGGCCACCGTTACGCTGCGCGGACTGCTGAGCAGTTCGGAGTGGGCCGAGTCCAAAGGACGTCTATCTTTCGTAGTCGGCAAGGATATCGCCGGCCATCCGGTGGTAGGCGACCTGGAAGAGATGCCGCACCTGTTGATAGCCGGCCAGACCAAATCTGGTAAGTCAGTGATGATCAACACCTTGCTGGCCAGTTTCTTGTATCGCAACACGCCATCCGACCTAAAACTAATTTTGGTCGACCCTAAACACGTAGAGATGGCGCCGTACGAGGACATCCCTCATCTGCTGGCACCGGTGGTTTCAGACCCGGAAAAATGCATCAGCGCCCTTAAGTGGGCGGTGGCCGAGATGGAACGCCGACTCAAAGCTTTCGCCGAGGTTAAACAGCGCGATATCCAAGGTTATAATAATCTGAAAAAAGAAGAAGGCATGCCCTACATCGTCATCGTGATTGACGAGCTGGCCGACCTGATGATGGTGGCCAGCCGCGACGTCGAGGCCCTGATCGCCCGCATCGCCCAAAAGGCCCGGGCCGCTGGCATCCATCTGGTGCTGGCCACCCAGCGCCCGGATGCTAATATCGTTACCGGCATCATCAAATCTAACGTGCCGGCCCAGATCGCTTTCGCGGTCAAGGACAATGTCAACAGCCGGATTATCCTAGACCAGCCGGGAGCTGAAAAACTGCTGGGTAAGGGTGACATGCTGTTTAAGACCACCGACTTGCCGCGGCCGGTGCGCGTGCAGGGCTCGCTTATCACCGGTGATGAGACTAATAAATTGGCCGATTTCCTGCGCGCCCAACGGCCGCCTAACTATGATAATGAGGTTGTCAGCCAGCCGGTCCAGCTTAATGGCAGAGGCGGCATCGTTGCTACTACCGACGCCGGCGGAGATGATGATGAAACCCTGCGTGACGCGGTTGGCGTGGTAGTGGCCGCCGGCAAGGCCAGTACCAGCTTGCTGCAGCGTAAGCTGCGGGTCGGCTACGGCCGGGCTTCCCGGCTGATGGACATCATGGAAGAGCGGGGAATAATAGCTATGAGCGACGGCACTAACCGGCCGCGCGAAGTGCTGGTCGGCAGCGCCGAAGAAGCCTTTGGTCCGTCGGGTAGCGATGAAGCCGAGCCGGTCGGAGTCGCTCCAGCCGGTGAAGGCGATGTCTACGACGACATGCCAGATTAATGTTTGTTTATAACTCTGCGTGAGCCCGGCCGCGATTTCTCGCGCCGGACTCACGCTGCTTCGGTCTATCGGACCAACTGCCAGCCCTTGCCAAGAGCACCCCTGATCGTCAATTGAGTGGCGAAGGCCACCTTATCGTCGAGCCAGAAGCGCACCGGGTTGAGCAATAGCCCCATCGGGATCATCACGATCTTCACCCAGGCGACTCCCATATCCGTCTTACGGAACAACAGATAGGTGAAGGAGAAGTTGAAGAGGAAGAACGCCGCCCAGAGGACCATCGTAATGACGGCGCTCTTGGGGCAGGAAGCTTCGCGGTCTCCCCAGATCTTGAACTTCTTGACCAGGAAGAAAACCGCGTCCCAGGCAAGACTGGCGAGCGTGTTGAACTCCCAGCCGTGCCCAAGATAGGACACACCAACGTAGACCAACGCGAAGTTGATCGCGTAGGTGGTGGTGCTGAGCGCGGAGCATTGCTGCCATCTGCGGTTGTGGATGAACTTCCACGCCCATCCGAGCCGTCCTGGACGATCTGCGAGCCGTTCGTCCAGCCACTCGTGTACCAGCCACAAGTGGTAATACGCCGGCAGCCCCCATAGCAGGAGGGTGCCAGTGAGCAGGTAGCGCAGGTCATGCAGCCGTTTGCGCACCGTCTGCCTCCTTTTGGTTGTCGAAGACCTAGTCTAAGCGCCTTCTTTGTGGAGACTGCTGTAAAGACTTAAGTTAATAATGTAACTATTGCTGACATTAAGCAAGCATAAGCAAAAAGTTAGCTTGCATGTAGTGTCAACCGGGTGATGCCGGGCCTTCCTCGAGCCACTATACAATGTCTTTACAAACAGGGGTGGATACGCTAAAATAAGACGGTAAACAACTAATTCAGGTTGGGGCAATCCACATGGCGCCCAGCCTTTGACCAAAGGAAGGAGTTCATATTGAACACATACGAAATATCGGTGCTGTATCACCCTGATCTTGAGATAGATCTGGCCAAAGCCGAAGACCGAGTTAAAAAAATCATCGCCGATAACGGCGGTAAGATCACTAAAACCGACAATTGGGGCAAGCGCAAGCTGGCCTACATGATCGCCAAGCAGGAATTCGCCGTATATGTATTTTATTCGGTGGACATGCCGGCGGAAAATGTCGCCAAGGTTGAGCAAACTTTTAATATAACTGATGAGATTATCAGGTTCTTAATCACCAGGCCCGACTTTAAGGCGGCGGCTAAAGCCGAAGCCTTAAAGACCGAGAAGGCCCGCAAAGCCGCCGAGCGCGGCGACCGGGAAGATGACGAAGAGCCGGAAGAAGCTGAAGAACCGCGGCCCAGACGCCGCGCTAGAATAGAAGAATAAACGAGGATATACGACATGGCACGAAGTTTTAATCAAGTAACACTTATGGGTAACCTAACTCGCGACCCTGAGCTGCGCACTACGCCTAGCGGCGCTACGGTCTGCAGTTTCAGCCTGGCGCTGAACCGCAGCTATAAGAACGCCGAGGGCACCTGGGTGGAAGCCACCGATTACATCGATATAACCGCCTGGGCGGCGCTAGGTGAGCGCGTAGCCCAATATTTGACCAAGGGCCGGCCGGCGCTGGTCAGCGGGCGGCTGCAGAGCCGCAGCTGGGAGCAAGACGGCCAGAAGCGCAGCAAGGTAGAAGTAGTAGCTAACGATGTGACCTTCCTGGGTGGCGCCCCAGGCGGTGGAGGTGGCGCGCCAGTTAACAGCGACGAGCCGGTTTCGGCTTCAGCCCCTAAGAAATCAAGTAAGAAAGACGAAGATGTCGTGATCGAGGACATCGGTGATGAGCCGATCAACCTCGACGACATCCCATTCTAGTTAATGGTGAATTGTTTATCGTGAATGGTAAATAACTACAAACCATAAACCACAAACCAATTCGACTGAAAGGAGAATTTTAATGGCCAAGATATTTAAACACCGGACGGACGTAGCGTTTTTTGACTACAAGGATTTTAAGACCTTGCAGCGCTATATCAACCAATACGGCCAGATCGAACCGCGCAAGCGCACCGGCCTGACCGAGAGCAAACAGCGACAGCTGGCTAGGGCTATTAAGCGCGCGCGGCACATCGCGCTGCTGCCGTTCGTCCAAAATGGCTAAAGAAAACCCATACGCGGCGTACTGCTACGTCAGAACCTGCGCGCTTCACTCGCAGTATGTTAAATACAGCTCGCTCCAGTGCTCAATTCTTCCTTGCATTACATCCGCGTATGGATTTTCATAAACCTATGAGCAGCTATACGCCATCGGGATTAGTAAAACAGATCGATACCCAGGTAAGTATGATTTTACGCAAGACCGATTGGGAAGAAGTCGGCGAAAAACCACGGAAAGCCGTATTGGAGCTGCGGCAGAACCTGGCCGATGCCAGGATTTACGCCCAGGATTACGAACTATCAGAGATGAGGGACGAGCAGCTGGACAACGCCAAGCAAGCCAAAAAATGGCTGGAGCGCGCCCTGCAGCAGATACTGCGGGCCAGTGAATTCAACATTTTCGGGCCGATTGACGTCGCCCACCTGAGCGCCCAGCTAGAACAAGTAAAGGCGGATCTGAAATGAGTAAAATCCACGAAGTTAAAGTAGCAGCCTCGATAATTTACCATCCGGAATATTACATTATGCACCGGCGTACCGAAGGTGTTGACACTGGAGAGACGAATAAATTGGGAATTTATGGAGGTAAACCGGAAGACGAGGATGAAACAACTCTCGATACTGCTGTTAGGGAGCTGTATGAGGAATCCGGCATTTTGCTACCACGCAAAAACTTTGTCCGACCGGATAATCAAACCATTTTTGCCGTATCGGAAAGTAAGGGCGAAAAGATCATTACAGAAGCGGATATTTTTATAGCCAACATACCGTTCGATTTAACATCAGACCAATTCAAGTACGGGGAAGCAATGACTTTCGACGAACTGCGGCGAGCAAAAGCACTCGGAGAGCTAACAAGCGTTGCCCTCGAAGCATTAACGAAATTTGTGGGGATATAAATGGCGTTAAGTATTACTAACCTGCGCAAAGGGACGATTTTTCAGCTGGACGGCGTGCCGTACCGGGTGATTGAATACAGCCAGAAGGTCATGGGCCGCGGCGGCTCGACGGTGAATGTCAAAATCAAGAGCCTGGTAGACGGCAAGGTTCTAGCCAAGACCTTCCACGGCAGCGACACGGTGGAAAGCGCCGATGTATCTAACCGGACGATGCAGTATTTATACAATGATGGAGCTAAATTTTACTTCATGGACCCTGACACTTATGAGCAGTTCGAACTGGCCGCTGACGCCATGGAAGACAAAGCCGGATTTATCAAAGAAGGCGAGAGCCTAAGTGCCCAGTTCTTCGGTGGCCGGGTCATCAACGTGGAGCTGGCCAAAAACGTCCCGCTAAAAGTTACTTATACAGAGAACGCCGTGCGCGGTGATACCAGCACGGCTATCACCAAGGACGCCCAGCTGGAAACCGGCATCACTATCAAGGTTCCGGCTTTCATCAAAACCGGCGACATGATTTCGGTCGATACCACTACCGGTGCTTACCGGGAAAGGGTCAAGTAGTTTGGCCGCGCTGCGCAACGAGCATTTGGTAGTGATTATGCTCGAGCCACAGCCGGCCGCCGAAGAGTTCGAAATCTGGCCGATGCACATAACTATCGTGCCTTGGTTCCCCTGCGATGATAGCCAGCGCCTGAATAAGACTTTATCAGAGGTCGCTAAACGCCACAGCACCTTAGAAACTAAAATCGGCAAGGTTGAGGACTGGGGCAGGAAAGACAGCTTTGAAGTGATCAGGATCGAAGACGAAAGCGGCCAGCTTCACCGCCTGCATCGGGATGTTTTCCGAAGTTTAGAAACGGCCGGCTTCCCCATCCACCAAAAGGACTACCTGGGTGATAAATACACGCCGCACATCACGCTGCGCAACAGTCTGGCTGACAAGAATCGCTTTAAAAACGATGAAGTTATAAAAATTGACCGCTTCACGCTTGTCAGCCAGGTCCGGCTGAAAGGCTCCGGCCGGATGATAAAGACCTTGGTAAGAGATTATGAGCTCCGGTAAGAAACGCCTTGATGTAGCGCTGGCGCAAAGAGGCCTGGTCGCTACCCGCAGCCAAGCCGAGAGTTACATCAAACTCGGCAAGGTCAAGGTCAATGGCAAAATACTTAACAAGCCAAGTATTTTGGTATCTGACGATGACGTGCTGGAAGTGAGGGGGGAAGAGCAATATGTCAGCCGGGCGGCGCTGAAGCTGGAAAGCGTCGCCCGTAAACTGAAGCTGGATTTCACAAACAAAACCGTCCTGGACGTGGGCAGCAGTACCGGCGGTTTTACAGATTACGCGCTCAAGCATGGAGCTATAAAAGTCATCGCCGTCGATGTCGGCACCGGCCAGCTGCATCTCAGCCTGCGGTCCGATAGCCGGGTAGAGCTGCACGAGAAGACCGACATCCGAGATTTCAGCACAGCGCAACAGCTGGACATCATCATGATAGACGTCAGCTTCATCAGCTTGCGGCTTATCCTGCCGGCGGTAGTGAGGCTGTCCGGTAAGAATACTCAAGTCGCGGCCATGCTGAAGCCCCAGTTCGAAGCTTCGCCCAGGGAAGTGAATAAAGGCGTCATAAAAAATGACGCCATCCGCCGTAAGGTGCTCAGGGATTTCGAGCAGTGGACGAGACAGCACTTCATGATAATCGATAAGGCCGATAGCGAAGTGGCCGGCGCAAAAGGTAATCGGGAGCGATTTTATCTCTTAAGACAGCTGTGATTCTAGGCTGACTATTGACATTAACACCTTAAAGTGCTAGTTTGACAGAGAAGGCCTGTCAGGCCCGTGTGAACATATGTCTGTCATAAAGTAAGCTTCGGCTTGCACCACCATGATGGGCTCACACATTGAGCTTACTCATTCGCGAAAGTGAATGGCTCGACGGCTCACAATCTGGCGGCTTCAGGAAAAGCAGGCGCCGTGCCTGCTTGTACCTCGACACAAAAGGAGACGACCTTGCTGTCAATGCATGGCCGGATGTTGATCGTGGGGGCGATGTGCGCCCTCGCGGCGCTGTTCGCGATGACCACTCCGGAGTGGGCAGACGCCCAAGGTACCGCGGCCGCGACGGCGGCCTCCCACTGCGGTCATACACAGATCGCTTCAGCCAAGAGGAGCCTTAGCTCCGCGAATAGAACGTTGCTTCAGAAGAAGTGCGCCGTGGCGCACCGTTCGCTGACGACGGTCAGCTTTCTCAAGAGCCCCAAGCACCACTGGATGCTGGCGCCTCGCTACAAGAAGTGTTGGCAGGTACCGGACAAGAAGTGGCGCCGCACGGTCTGCCGTGCGAGGGCTCTGCTGCGCGTCCACCAGCACCGGCTGGCGTCCGCGGCAAAGCAGATCCAGCGGCTCACCTTTTCCACGTACCTGGAGAGCGCATTCATGTGCATCCACCATTACGAGGGAGCCTGGAACGCGAACACCGGTAACGGTTACTACGGTGGGATGCAGATGGATACCAGCTTCCAGAATTCCTATGGTCCGGAGTTCGTCCGGCAATGGGGCACGGCCGACAATTGGCCGGTCTGGGCGCAGCTGGAAGCGGCAAAGCGGGCGTATGAATCCGGCCGGGGCTTCGGCCCTTGGCCCAATACGGCTCGTGACTGTGGTCTGTCAACCGGATCGCTCATCAGTTCGAGCGACGTGTAGCCGAGTCGAGTTTGCTGAGGGTGGGCGCGCGGAAGAAGTTCCGAGTGCGCCCACCCTCAGGACCTGGCGGCCTTCACTTCACCTTTACAATTTATAAAAATGCCTGCAGGGCAGGTACATCTTTGAGCAGTATATAAGAGCGTTTGGCCGCTATAAGGTCCCGGCGCTCCAGTGCCGCGATCTCCCGGCTGGCGGTTTCACGGCTGGCATTTATCGAGCTGGCTATATCCTGATGCCGCAGCGGGACTTCTATCATCACGCCCTCTTCGGTCTCTTTGCCAAACCGCCCGGCCATCGTTAGCAAAAAAGACACCAGCCGTTCCCGCACAGACCGGTACTCCAGATTAAGAATCCGTTCCGAGTGGATGCGATACATCTCGGTCACCATATCTAAAATCGGCGGAAGGGCCGCCGGGTGGGAATGCAGAAACTCCAGATATTTTTCCTGGCCTATCCGCCAGACTACACAAGTATCCATAGCCTGATAGATAATCTCACGCTCTTGGCCGGTCAGAGCCCATATCAACGGGAAAATCTCGTGATCCTTACGGATGATGAGCAGGTTCTCCTCACCGTACTTCGTGATGTTATAAGCTTTGACCAGCCCTGTCTCTATATAAAAAACGGCGCTTGGCGCCTCTCCCGGTCGGATAATGAACTCACCCCTTTTGTAGGTGAGATACGTGCCGCTCTTAAACAGTCCCACTAACGCCGCAACCTGTTTATCGCTGGCTAGCATAGCTTGATTATCCTATATTTACTATAAATTTACCATTTGTGATAAATATCATTATTTCAGCGTGCTCCAAGTTACTGCAGTTAAAATTCTAATACTGCATCATGTAAGAGCTAGATAAGGAGGACTGCCTATGGTACACCCCAGCGTCATAGAGGCTAGATTAGGTGAACTTGGCTTTAGGACCAGCCGCTGGTTCAGGGCGGAGATACTTGAACTCCAGCACATCCTTATGAATGATGAAAAGATTATAGCGCTCGCTTGCGGGCGTTATTTTGGTAGTTTCGCCTTACTGGTGGCTACCGACCAGCGTCTGCTGCTGATTGATAAGAGAGTATTCTTCATGACCATAGAAGATTCCCGTTACGATATGATCTCAGAAATCGACTTCAATATGCAGATGTATGCCGCCAACCTCACTATTTATACGATGAACAAGACGCATAAGTTTACCTCGGTTAAGTACAAAAGACAGCTGCGCGAGTTAACCACTTACGTGCAGCGGCGCGTTTGGGAATTCCGGCAGGCCCAGCCGACGGCTGACCAGTTGCCCGCACCTTCTCGTAACAGACGTATCGCTACTCCAGGCTACCCGCAGCCCATCGGCCAGGCATACTACACGGTACATAACACCAGCCAGCCGCAGCCGGTCGCATCCCAGACATCGGATTACTATGTTGATGAGCCGCAATCCGGCCACCATATACTGCCGGAGCGAGTTGGTCACGTCGCTCACTTGGTGGGCTCAGCCGCCACGGCCGCCGCGCATCATGCGCCGTCTTTGCCGCATCCGCACAGACCGGTTAATCCATATGTCCGCGGCTCGCTGATGACCCGCCGCCCGCTCGGCACTGATTACTACCAGTACTAGACGTTAAAACGGAATTCGACTACATCGTTGGGTTTCATCACGTAAGTCTTACCTTCGGTGCGGATTTTTCCGGCTGCCCGGGCCGCGGCTTCTGAACCGGCAGCGATCAAATCGTCATAATCAACCACTTGGGCGGCGATAAAACCGCGCTCAAAATCGCTATGTATAACACCGGCGGCCTGCGGGGCGGAGGCGCCTTTTGGAATCGTCCAGGCCCGCACTTCTTTCTCCCCGGCCGTCAGATAGCTTTGCAGTCCGAGCCCGGTGTAGGCCGCATGTATTAGCTGGACCAGACCGGACTCTTTCTGGCCATAACTATCTAAAAGTTCAGCCCTGTCAGTCTCGTCCAGGCCGCGCAGCTCGCTTTCCAGCTTGGCGCTAACGAATACCGATGGGGCAGGGGTAACTATCCCGCCAAGCTCAGACTTCAGCTTGTCATCCGCCAGTTGATTCTCGCTCAGGTTGAACACGAAAAGAAACGGCTTGGCGCTCAGCAGCTGTAAATCACGGATCTCCTCTAACTCTTCTGGGTCCAAGAACGAACCAGCCAGCTTGCCGGCTTCCAGACCGGCTTTAACTTTTTGGGTAAGGTCCATCAGAGCCCGCAATTTAGGGTCGGCTTTAACTTCCTTTTCCAGCCGCGGCAGGCGGTTACTCACTGTCTGTAAATCGGCTAGAATCAGCTCGGTGTTTATAATCTCAATGTCATGTTTTGGATCGGATGAGCCGGAGCGCTGTACATTATCATCGTCAAATGCCCGCACTACCTGGCAGATGGCATTAGTGCTTCTGATATGAGATAAGAACTGGTTGCCCAGGCCTTCGCCCTGGCTGGCGCCGGCTACCAGCCCGGCGATATCAACGAAAGTTACAGTGGCCGGTACAACCTTATCCGATTTATAAAGCTCGGCCAGCTTGGCCAGCCGCTCATCAGGTATCGGCACGATGCCGGTGTTCGGTTCAATCGTGGCAAAGGGATAATTAGCCGCCAGCGCTCCGGCGTCAGTTAGCGCGTTAAATAGTGTGCTCTTACCGACGTTCGGCAATCCTACTATCCCGATACTCAAAGCCATAGCAGTAGTTTAACAGGTTAAAGAAAACACGATTTATTTAAGTTTTATATTTTTCCGCTTAGCGTACTTATGTATATAGTGGGCGCTCATTATATAGCCCATATGGGAAAAGGCTTGAGGGTAATTGCCAAGGTATCGTTTGGATTCAGGGTCGACCTCTTCAGATAGCAGTCCTTGGGGATTCATATACTCATCAAAGCGCTTGAACAATTTAATCGCCGATTCAACTTCTTCCAGAATCGCCAGGGCCGATATCAGCCAAAAACTGCAAAGAACAAACGCGCCTTCTTCGCCCGGAAGTCCATCCGCCTTTAGGTATCGATAAACAAATACTTGGCCGTGGCCGAGCTCATTGGCCGCATTATCGACTATTTTTTTAGTCAGCGGATGGTGCTTATCCAAAAACTGCAGCAAGACAAAAAGCAGATTAGTGGCGTCAATCGCCTTGGACCTAGAATGCTGTACAAGGTTTTGCGACGACTCGTCATAGCCATGCCGCCAGATCCAGTCCTTGATTGATTCTGATAATCGCCGGCAGACCATCAGGTCTTCATCTGTCAGATTCAGGGTTTTCTTCAAACGGTTAGCCCTATCAGCCCCCACCCAAGCCATGACTTTACTGTAGGTATAGTGCTTCGTGCCGACTCTGGCTTCCCAGATACCGTGATCCGGCTCTTGCCACAGCTCATCAATCTTACGCACCAGCTGCATCACGATTTTCCGCCACCTCTTTTTATGTGTATCGCTGAAGCCGTGTTTAGAGGCGAAATAAAACGCGTCTATCAGAGCGCCGTAAACATCCAGCTGAAACTGCCGGGAAGCTCCGTTACCGATCCGCACCGGCGCCGAATCTTTATAACCCGACAGATTCGTCAAACTTTGCTCCTCGGGTATCGGCTCGCCCCATATGGTGTACATCAGTGATACGTCAAACTTTTCTCCGGCACACTGCTCGGTCACTTTCTCGATAAATTTGAAGAAGTGTTCAGCCTCCTGGCTGTAGCCTAATGCGTAGAAGGAATACAAAGCGAAGGTCGCGTCCCTGATCCATGTGTAGCGATAATCCCAATTTCGGACGCCGCCGATCGTTTCCGGCAGGGAGGTGGTCGGCGCGGCGACTATGGCGCCAGTCGGATAAAACTGCATCAGCTTCAAGGTGATGGCCGAGCGCACAAGATTAGTCTGGCAAAAATCAAAGAAATTACCCTTGCTGACCCATTGCTTCCAGAATTTGGCGGTTTTTTCTTCTAAACCAGTTCTGGTCGTGCCAGGTTTCCGGCCTTTAGGGATATATTCGATAATCAGCCGCTGCTGCTCACCGGCTTTAACCGGAACCGCAATTTCATAATAATCGGCTTTCTTATTAACTTTCGAGTCATCTGGCAAATGCAAATTAATTAAGCCGCCGTCTACGGGCAGTTCCAGCTTTTGGGAGGTCTGGCGAACAGACGGTGAGGCCGAAGCGTACTTCGGCTTAGGGTCAAAGCGGAATCTGGCAATGGCTTCACCCCGCAGGCCGGTGATTGTCCGGACCAGGTACTGGTTTACCGAATTTTTGGTGGCTTGCGGCACCATGAAATCCTTAATCGATAATTCTGTACCTGGTTTGGATAGGCCGAATTCCACAATCGCGCTATCGGCTATGTAGCCGGCTTCGATTTTAAAGCCCGGCATATCAATCGACAGGCAGCCGGCTCCGGCGTCCAGCATTTTCCCGAACACGCTCGGCGAGTCAAAGTAAGGCAGGCACAGCCAGTCAATGGATCCGCGCCTGGAAACTAAAGCGGCCGTACGCAAGTCGCCAATTATGAAGTAGTCCTCAATCGGCAAAAAATCAGAAACCTTGGCCATTACTGGCTTGACCAGGCGGCTTTAAATTCGGGGAATAAGGTCAAACCGCCGTCCACAAAGATTGTTTGGCCGGTGATATAGCTGGCGTCGTCAGATGCTAAAAAAGCGAAAACCCCGGCCACTTCCTGACTCTCACCGGCTCGCCCCATCGGGATGTGGCCTTCAACTTCTCTCTTGGCTTTGGGGTTCTTCCGCCAGGGGTTAATAGGTGTCAGGATGGCCCCGGGCGCCACAGTGTTAACTCGGATATTCCTGTCGGCATATTCCAGCGCCAGCGTCCGGGTTAAATTATCTAAGGAGCCCTTAGCCAGCGAATAGCTGATGAATTCCGGCTTAGGGATCAGCTGGTGGACACTGGAATTATTAAGAATAGTGCCGCCGCCTTTACGCGACAAAAAATGTTTGATGGCCTCTCGGCAGCAGTAATAAGGGCCGATCAAATCAACTGAGATGACCTGCATAAAATCCTCCAGCGGCATTTCGTGGCTGGGAGCCTGTTTCTGGATACCGGCGTTGTTAATTACTATATCTATCCGCCCCCAGCTATCCAGAACTTTATTGAACATCTTTTTAACTTCAGACAGTCGGGAGACGTCGGCTTTGATAATCAGGCTTTTACAGCCGGATTTTTCGATAAGGCTGCAGCTCTTTTTAAACGATTGCTCGATTTTTTTGGCTCTGTCTTCGCCGCTGTGGTAGTTGATGGCCACGTTAGCGCCTTCTTGGCCAAAGCGGATGACGGTCGCTTCGCCAATACCAGATGACGCTCCTGTAATCAGGACATTCTTGCCCTTAAGCCCGCGCATTCTAGTATCCTGAGAAGCTGTCGGTTTTAATATTATCTTCAGCTATGCCGGCTTGTTTTAAACTGCTGGCGACGGCTTCGACAACTTTTGGCGGGCCGGAAACATAGTAAAGCTTGTTCTCGATATTGCCTAAATGGTCCTTCAGGAACTGTCCGTCAACATGGCGCGTCTCGCCTTGCCAGTTTTCGTCCTTAGTCACGCTCAAGACCAGCTTCAGATTGGAATGGTCCTTTTCCATCTGTTTAAGCTCGTCCAAGAAAGCCATCGACTGTATTTCGTTGTCAGAGTAAACAAGGCTGAAATCGTAATTTTTGTTCTCCTCAAAACTGTAGCGCAGCATACTTATATAAGGTGTTATTCCTATTCCAAGTGCAATCAGGACAACTGGCTGGGCGGTATCTTCCGGCAGCACGAAAGAGCCGGCGATTTTACCGATTTCCACTTCATCGCCGATCCGGGCGTCATTGATGGTTCGTTTAAACAGGCTTTCGTCCAGCCGCAGCCTGGTGGTGAGGACTAGAACACCTTCTTGGTTTGGCGAATTGACGATCGAGAAGTGGTGAGTCAGCTCGTCCTTATGGGTTTCATCGCCCGGATTAAGCGTCACGAAGAAGTATTGTCCAGGCGTAAAATCCGGCCTTTCGCCGTCAAGCTCGAATTCCGCGTAGCATGTCAGTTTAGCCACGATATCTTTTTTCTTGAGAATTGCCTTCATAACCTAGTCCTCCCTAGACATTATATAAGTATGAATTGTCGGCTAAAATATGCTGTTAAAAAAAGTACACGCCATACGCTCTTTAACAGCTCGTCTATAGGATATACTAGACGTTAATAGGCAGAGGATTAAGTACTGCATGAAGTACGCGGCGTTTTTACGAGGGGTGAATGTCGGCGGCCGTATCATCAGGATGGCCGATCTCAAAACTTGTCTGGAGAAAGCCGGCTTCTCCGATGTTAAAACATATCTCCAGAGCGGTAACGTGACTTTTGAGAGCGATAATAACGAGGCCGAACTCAAAAAACAGATCGAAACGCTGCTAACTAAGACTTTCAACTATCCGGCCAAAGCCCAAGTTATACCTATGGATAATCTAAGAAAAATTATTGATAGCAATCCCTTTAGCAGCGCGTCCGCAGACTACCATCAGTACGTCATATTCATAGAAAATGATCTAGAAACAAAACTAGTAGCCGAAGCCGGCAAACAGCTTGGCGAAGAGGTCAAGGCCGGCCATGGCGTGGTTTATTGGAAAGTCATGAAGGGACAGACTCTCAAATCCCCATTCGCCAAGCTGCTCACTAAGTCTAAATACAAAGATTTCAACACCAACCGCAACATCAACACTCTGCAAAAAGTCATAGCCAACTAACATCATTGACTTTTAAGCATAAGTGTGATAAGGTTAGTACAAGTTCGACAAAAACAAAAAAGGAAATAAACAGATGTTTGAAGGTCTCAAGGACGCAAAAAAATTAGGTGCTACTGTCGCTTCCGCCGGGGCCCTAGCCCTCGGTGTCGGCGCTACTACTGCGGAGGCTGCACCGGCCGCCAGCCAGGAAGCCGTCGCCGCCTCGACCAACCCCGAGCACCAGCAGTCCTTGGAGGAACTAACCCAACAGAGCACCCAGCGCTTGCTAGAGGGCAAGCCGATTAACTTTTATCGGGGTTCGGTCGAAATCGTAAACACCGATACCCACCAGCAAAAGGCCAACATAGAAAACCCGATTATCATCTACCGCAATGGCGCTTCCGCCGAAAACCTGGACTTCGCGGCCGACCACCCTCGCAGCAAATACTGGGCCATCGGCTATATCGAGCGTGATAACCAGCCGTCTTCTCCCGGTTCGGTAGGCACCGGCAACCTGGGCCATGGCAATCTTGTTTTGCTGCCTTTCAACAACAATGGCAATAACTTCATATTCCATAAGCAGGAATCCAAAGTACCGCTAAAGGGCCCGACCATTGATTTAGTACAGTTCAATCGGCTCAAGGGCGGCGGCTTGGACCTCAACCAGCCTATGGATTTAGAGTCGAATGCCTTATACGATTTCGAGCAGCACCCTCTGCCCGTCGGCGAACTGATGGGACCTGGCGGGAAGGGTTATGACCCTAGCGCGCTTGGCGGCAAGGGCGGCGATCCGTCCGCTAACCACTAAACTACAAACCTATGTCTCCGGAAATCAACGGCAAAAAAATCCCCGAGCTCGACTTTAAGCCGGAGCAGGTCGTTACCGAAGATGACCCGGAATTTTTTGAAGAGCTTTGTGCTTTTTTGGAATCGAAAGGCTATAAACCCGAAGAACTGGTTTACAGCGGTTTTGATGGTGAGCCGATAAAACGAGGCGAAGAAATCCCTCGCTACCCCTATATATTCGCTATGAATGTGCCGGGTTGGAAACACGCGCTGGAGACCGGGCAGGAAAACCCTGCCGTTTACGCTTTCGGTGTCAGCAAAATCCCAGTCTTAGGACTGTATGAAAAATCCCAGCTTGCCGATGCCAGACCTAAGGTTATCGACCCCGTGGATTTTGACGAGGAAGAGTTTAATTATAATCAGCGTATCCAACTGGATGATATCGAGAAAAGGGAAAACCTGGCGGATTTGCCAGATGATAAAGTCATTGATGAGACGGTGGTCCATAAGGATTTTCCGGATGGCTCACCTACGGATGCTTTAGTCGGGCTAGTGTTCCTTGATCGTATTTAAATGACTTTAGCGGCCGCTTAATTTATACTATTGCGGTAATGGCTAAAGGCTACACCCGGCTGGTAATCAAGACTTCTTTCTTGCGCGGCGCCATCATCATGTTCAATCTTATCGCCCTGGCTTCGTTCTTTTTTATCCAAGTCGGGTCGATTTTTTTTATCGTGCCTGCGGCCATCGTCGATGTCATGTACCTGCTTAGCCAGGAACCCATCGGGCCAAAAAAAGATGCCATCAGGCCATCCAACCAGGTTTTAAAACTAGCGATGATTATCGTGCTGGCCAGCCTGGTCATCTTCAGCGCGCTGTT
>Ga0207674_10002192_pt1 | contig 24723 bp, 25 predicted proteins | sample KBSCornC72_FD_184303 | JGI IMG/M metagenome (GOLD analysis project Ga0207674, IMG submission 184303) | Corn rhizosphere microbial communities from Kellogg Biological Station, Michigan, USA - KBS Corn C7-2 (SPAdes) (version 2) | ecosystem: Host-associated > Plants > Roots > Rhizosphere > Soil ...
AGGTTGTGGAGCATGTCGGTGGGGAAAATACCCGCCCCGGCAAATTGAACCTTGCCGGGGCGGGCGAGACCACGCGTCACGACGGGGGCACCGCGATCAGCGCAAGGAGGTTCTCATGACGGCCCTTTCCGTGGCCGCTGGCACCCGGAGCCGTCCACTCCGGATCTCGGCCTGGATCCTCCTCTGCACCGCCGCGGGCGGAGCGGGCAGGATGCTCCCGTATGTCAGCTCCAGGTCTGCAATCGACGACGCCAGCAGTGCCCGGTACAGGAACGGGTTGTGTACTCCGTGCGACCCGTCCGGATGGCTCGCCAGGGCCTCCCCGAGGAGCTGGGCGTTGAACAATGCTCCCTTGGCCGAGGTGAGCCGGCGGTTGTTGGCCGTGTCGTCCGCAGTCAGGCAGAGGTTCGAGGTGGCCAAGGGATCCTCGTTGCAGAACAGGAGACTCTCCGGGTAAGTGGCCTTGATCTTTGCCAAGTACCCGGTGTCGGCTGGATAGCCATCCACAGCGCGGTCGCCGTCGAGATCAACCCAAATCACGTCCATGGCTTGATCCCGCTCTAAGCGAATCCCCGTCAGCCGCGAGACCGCAACCGCCTCCGTCCCATGGCATTGCCCTCCAGTGCAGCCGGCCCACGAGCGACTCGGCTCGTCGTACGCACACGCGTTGGTGTACGTGGGATCCACGAGCGTGTCGGTAGCGGTCTTCGACGCCAGGCAGGGCAACGGATGGAAGGTGTGCCCGCTGAACTGGAATTTATTTCCGTCCGCGTCCTTGTTGGTGAGCGTGTTTACGTGGCACCCGGCACACATCCTGGGATTGGCGGTGGAGCCGTGCGATGTGAGGATTTCGGTAGTATCGTAGATAGTCCCCGGCGGGAAATACCCAGCGGTTCCGAACAGCACTGGTCCTTGGGCGCCATGCGGGCCGCGCGCGTTCGTTGGGTTTGCTTCCGACCGGTCAACCCGGCCATGACACTTGGTGCAGAGGTTCTCCGGGATGACTGACGTGCTGATCGAGTACCGCAGCTGCCCCGGCCATGGCAGGCCTGTGGCAGGATCCTTGGCGGTGCCGTGCGGATCGTGGCAGACCACGCAGTTCTGCGGCATATCGGGGGTGCCCGTCTCTGACTCCTCATAAACCGAGTTGACGCCCCATGCCCTCAGGGCTCCCTTTGCCTCATGGCAGGGCTGGCAATCCGGCTCGGCAGCCTGCGTCGCGCGGAGCTGGCCATGCCGGGATGACTTCCATTCGGTCAGGTAATCCTGGTGTCGGTCCGGGCCTGCCCCGGCCCTGTGGCAGCCGCTGCAACTGCTGCTCGTCAGCAGCGGATCGTCGGTCACGTTGATGCTCGCCAAGGGGCGGTTGGCCTTCACCGAGGGATTCGTCACGTGGAGGAATCCCGGCCCGTGGCAGCTCTCACACTGCACGTGGTAGTAGGCCGCGGTCTTCACTGAGTCGTAGCCTACGTTGGCAGAGTCCTGGTTGCCGCGCCAGTTGACTGTGTGGCACTTGGCGCCCTCACAGGTCGAGTTGTTGTCCGGGCTCGCCTGCAGATCATCCCATGCCTGCGCGTGTCCCGTCTGGATCCAGTCGGCCTGCTGACCGACATGGCAGTTGCCGCAGGTGGTCTGCTTAGTGTCCACCGTGAAGAAGCCGAGGAAACCACTGGCTTCCCCATCAGGTGGCGGATTGAAAGGCGGTCGGTCCTTGTAGACGGTGTCGGTACACCCGGCGGTCACAAGCACCATTAGCCCCAGCAGGACATAAATCCGCTGCGGCGACCCGATGGGAGAGAAGAAGCCCTTCATAGGGCCACCCCTTATGTAACGCGTTTTCCGTAGAAATACGGGTGAGACTCTAGGCTAAGATACGGATGATGGGATCAGGGGCAAGGGGGCGAGTGCAACCGTGAAGGAACTTTAAGCCGAAGTTTAAGCCGACCTCATGCAAAACACTGGTACCTGAGTACAGGAAATACGACCAACCGTTCAGACAGATCCGGTTGGCAGCGCGGTCACCTTCCGCTTCCGTCGTTTGAGCCGGGCTAATCGGGCGTGTTCTTCCCGTTCCCGCTCTTCCAGCACCGTGCGGATTCGGTTCACATCGGTTCGCAGGGCCGGAGCGAGGCGGCGTTCCAGGGTGTTCACCTGGCGCGAGGTCTGAGCCAGTGCCAGTCCCAGGCGTTGGAGCAGCAATTCGCGCGGAGCGGCGTCCAGCAGGAGGTCAGTCAGTCGCTCGAACCACTCAGCGGTTCTGATTGCCGATCCGGTACTGCTCCCGGGCCCGAAGCCGCGGGCGCTTTGCGAGCGCGGCACCTTGGGACGATCGAGGAGTTCCGATACCGCGATACCCCAGACCACGCCCGGCCGGATGCCGACTCGAAGCTCCCGGGTGGGCCAGCCGAGGGCTCGCACCCCGTCGTAACCCTCTTCGCCGAGGACGTCCAGAAGGGAAGGGTAGGCCCGGGCGGCAGCCTGGGCGATCAACGCCCGGGCGTCGGCGGCCGGTCGGGCCAGGCGGAACAGTTCGCTGACCAGCGCCTCGCGCTTGTGCCGCAGCAGGTCGCGTCCCCGGCCCAGCTGCTGGAGCCTTCGCTGGGTGTTCAGCAGGTTGAGGCGCGTCGCCGCGGTCGCACTCATGACTGGATCGCCTCACCACGTCGGGCTGCCCAGGTCCGCTCACGGATTCGAGTGAGATCCTCTCGCGGCAGGGTGTCGATGAGTTTCCATCCGACCGCAAGGGTCTCGGCGATGGTGCGTCGCTTCGTTCCCTGACCCACAAACTCCCGCTCAAAGGCGGCGGCAAACTCGAGCGCGCGACGGTCGGCTGGTCCCAGTCCCGCCTCGCCCACGATCGCCGCCAGCAGCCGGGCCTCGTTGCCGCGGGCGTAGACCGCGTACAACTGATCAGCCCATTCTCGATGTTCCGCCGAGGTCCTCCCGGTTCCGATTCCGGCGTTCATCAGCCGGGACAGGGAGGGAAGTACGTCTATCGGAGGCTGGATGCCGCGCCGGGCCAGGTCATGCCGCAGGACGATCTGTCCCTCGGTTATGTAACCGGTGAGGTCAGGAATGGGATGGGTGATGTCGTTGTCCGGCATCGTGACGATCGGAATCTGGGTGAGGGACCCAGGCCGGTCCTGGAGAATCCCGGCCCGCTCGAACAGGGCCGCCAGGTCCGTATACATATAGCCCGGGTACCCGCGCCGGCCGGAGATTTCCTCCCGAGCGGTACCAATCTCTCGCAGTGCTTCACAGTAGTGGGTGATGTCCGCCATCACGACCAGGACGTGCAGTCCTGCGACGAAGGCGAGGAACTCGGCCTGGGCCAGCGCGACTCGCGGAGCCAGCAGACGTTCAATGGTGGGATCCCGCGCCTGATTGAGATAGAGCACGCTCCGTTCGATCGCTCCGCTGCGCTCCAGGCGATCGAGGAAAGTGCGCGTCTCCCGACTGGTGATCCCGATGCCGACGAAGATCACCGCGAAGGCCTCGCCATGGGGCGCGCGGGCGCCTTCCACGATCTGCATGGCCAGTTCCAGGCCGGGCAAACCCGGGCCGGAGAAGACCGGAAGCTTCTGTCCGCGCACCAGCGTGTTCATGCCATCGATGGCGGAGACGCCGGTTTCGATGAAGTCAGCCGGCCGGCTCCTGCGCACTGGGTTGATCGGGCTGCCCCAGATCGGGACTCGGGCTTCGCCCACCGGAGCGGGCAATCCATCGATGGGGACCCCGACTCCGGTGAACGCCCGCCCGAGCAGCTCGCGTCCAACGGTCGCAGAGGCAATCTCTCCCGTGAGCGTGACTTCGCTCGCCCGGGCCGAAAGGCCGAGGGTGTCCTCCAGAACCTGAATGACGGTCAATTCGGTTCCTGCATCGATGACCTGACCGCGGCGGGGCGGTTGATCAGGAAGCCGGATCGTGACCCATTCGCCCAGCGCCACCGCGGGGGTGCGCTCGAGAAACAGCAACGGACCCGCCGCTCCAGCAGCACCGCGGTAGGTGCGAGAGATCGCGGTCATGCGGCCACCGCTCCTGCTCCCAGTGCGGCAAGAGCGGTTTCCACCGCGTCGATCTGCGGTTCGAGCGCGTTGGGCGCACTGTCCCGCAGCGCGAAGAGTGCCTGACGGGCGGGTTCAAAATCGAGGGCGACGACAGGGGCGCCGCCTTCCAGGAGGGTCCCGGCTTTCCGGTGAAGTGCCACCAGCAACCGTATCAATTGATAGGTCTTCGGAATCGGCGAGCTGGCATCGTTCGGGTCGTAGGCGCTTTGCCCCAGAACTGCCTCCCGGGCCAGGCGTGCGAGGTCGAGCAGCACCCGATCGGAATCCTGAAGTGCTTCCGGCCCGACCAGCGCGGCGATTTCCCGCAACTCCTGTCCGCGCTGCAACAGGGTGAGCAGGGCCTGCCGCAGCTCGGCCCAATCCGCACCACCGTGCTCCGCGAACCAGGGCGCCGTGGTCTCGACGTAGTGGCTGTAGCTCGTTTCCCAGTCGACGGCCGGGAACTGACGCTGATGCGCCAGAGCCGGATCCAGCGCCCAGAGTGCGCCGGTGATTCGCAGCGAGGCCTGGGTCACCGGCTCCGAGAGATCTCCTCCCGGTGGAGAAATCGCGCTGATCAGGGTCAAGGCACCCGAGCGGTCGGGGACGCCGAGCGCCCGGACATAACCGGCCCGTTCGTAGAATTGCCCCAGGCGATTGGCGAGGTACGTCGGATAGCCTTCCTCGCCCGGCATCTCCTCCAGTCGCGCACTGATTTCCCGTAACGCCTCCGCCCAGCGCGATAGGCTGTCTGCCATCAGAGCCACCCGAAAGCCCATGTCCCGGTAATACTCCGCGATAGTGATTCCGAGATAGATCGATGCTTCCCGCGCCGCGACCGGCATGTTCGAGGTATTCACTACCATGACGGTGCGATCCATGATGGAGCGCCCGGTCTGAGGATCGATGAGTTGGGGGAATTCATGCAGGACCTCGGACATCTCATTGCCCCGCTCGCCGCATCCGATGTATACGACGATGTCTGCCTGCGCGTAACGGGCCAGGCTCTGCTCGATCACGGTCTTCCCAGTGCCAAACCCACCCGGCACCGCGACCGTGCCGCCTTCGGCCACGGGATAGAGCAGGTCGAAGATCCGCTGGCCGGTGATCATGGGCCGCTGATCCGGCAACCGTTCCCTGACCGGTCGTGGAATGCGCACCGGCCAGCGGTGGGCGAGGTGCAGTAGGGTTCCATCTTCCAATTGGCCCAGCGGGTCGGCCATTATGACCGGGCCACTCTGCAGTTCCTTCAAGGCGCCCTGCACTCCGGGTGGCACCAGCACCCGATGGATGAGACCGGGTCGCTCCTCGATCTCTCCCAGTACATCGCCTGGGGCTACCTCGGCACCCGGGAGAAGTCGGGCAACGAAATTCCAGCTCCGCTTGGGATCGAGAGTGGGGCAGTCGATGCCCGGCGCGATGAAATCGCCGCTCAAGCCCGCCACAGTCCCGAGCGGCCGCCCCAGGCCATCGAGGACCGATCCGAGCAGTCCGGGTCCCAGGGTGATCGAGAGCGAGGTGCCGGTGAGGGTAACCGGCTCGCCGATCCGAAGCCCCGCCGTCTCTTCATAGACCTGTAGTGTCGCCGTGTCGTGTGAGAGGCGGATGACCTCCCCCAGTAGGCCGCGCTCACCGACCCGCGCGAGTTCATAGAGTCCGGCTGAACCTGCCGGGGAAACCTCGACCAGCGTGCCGGTGATCCGGCGAATCCGCGGGGTGTTCACCGGAGCCTCACCCGGTAGCCGATCGCACGGCGCAGCAACTCCACGATGTACTGGTCGGACTCGACGCCGGCCGTCATCCCGGAGGGACCGGGAAAGGGCACAACCATCGGCAGCGGCCGTCGCGCCAGGTCCCGCCGGGTGTCCTCGTTGAGCGACTGATGGATGCTGTCCTCCACGAGAACCAGTCCGACTTCCGGTCGCTCCGCCAATCGGGAAAGCAGAGCGGCACCTTCCACCGGGCTTTCCACCTCCACCGGCCGCAAGCCGGCGAGCATGAAGCCGGCTGCCACTTCGGGACGACAGAGCACCACCACGTTGTGTGTCATGCGACCTTCTCTCCAGTCCGGTCCAGGATCGGCGCTCCCATAGCACGACCCCAGATCAATCGCTGCAGCTGGACTAACTCGGCTCGCACCGAGAGGACGTACTGGAGAGTTGGCATCGGTCCCAGAGGGTCCAGGCGCGCGAGTCGGTGCGCCTCGCTCCGGCGCCACGAGAGAACGGCGCGGTCGAGCGCGGCAACATCAGGGCCCTCGCGTTGGAGGATCGCGGCGAGCGGAGTGGGAGCGAGCACTTTGATCAAGTACTCGATCCGATCCTGCGGATTTTGCCGCCCGGTACTGGAGATGAAGTGCGCTCGACTCAGCGCCTGCCCACCTGGGATCCAGCAGTCCGCGGGGCGAAGCTCGCTCGAGTCAGTGAGCAACAGCGCCGAGCGCACGTTCTCGAAGTCGATCATCAGCTGGAGATCGGGCAGCAGTCGCGGCTCCGTGCGGGAGACCTGAGCGGTAGATCGCTCGGCGAAGACGCGCGCCAGTCCGAGGTCGAGAGCAAGGAGATCGGGTCGTTCCTGCCCGACAACGTCGCGGAACGGTGCCGCCAGTCCGTGACCCCAGATCGCGAGCGTGGTGCCGATGGCCCCGGGCGTGGAGAGTCGGGCCAGCTCTTCGAGCATTCGCGACGGAAGCGCTGGCGTAGGCAGCAGTCCCCTAAGGCGGGCCTCGGGAGCAGCGCCCTCTACCGCACCTCGCGCCAAGGCTCGAAGACTGCGGCGATCTTCTGCCTCGTACACGACGGCCAGGGCAGCTACGCGGGGACCGCCACACCAGCGGGCGAGGAGGGCAAGGCGGTTCCCCTCTGCCCGACGTATTGCCGCTTCCAGTTTCGCGGGAGTTACGGGTCCGGATCCCGCCGGCACCCGAAAGCCCCTTGCCTCGAGTGCCGCTGCCAGGGCGGGAATGTCGATGGCAGCGGCAAGCGCGGCCAACTCCACCGACCCGAGCAAGTGAAGGCCGAGGCCCCGAACTCGGGCGTTCACATCGTCCCAATTCATGGACTCTCCGATCGCTTGAGCCAGGCGAGCAGCTTCATGCTTAGTTCGGGCCAGCTCTGCCTGAGTCGGGTGGCGAGAGTTGCATCGATGACCACCGAACCGTCCACCGTCGTGACCGTCAAACCGCTGGTGATCGCAGGATCGGCCTGGACGGTAATGCCGGAACGCCCGTCCAGCGCGTCGCGCGCCCAGCCCACCAGATCTGTTGGAGTGCGTACCACGGCGGGAATCCCATTGACGTAAGTCAGGGCGCGATCCAAGTCGCGGCCCAGCCCGGTGCGGTTGGCGGGATCCAGTGTTGCCGCCGGAAGTTTCGCTTCGACCGTGGCCAGCACTTGATCGAGCAACGCCTTACGGCGATGGAGCATCTCGGCCCGGAGTCGACGCCGCTCGACGAGCAGCACCCGCTCGATCTCCTCGCGGAGCCGTTTCTCCTGCGCCTGAAGTCTGTCGGCTCGTAAGGCGTCAGCCTTGGCGCGGGCGGCGCTGCGCAGTCGCGTCGCTTCTGCCTCGGCTGCCTCCACCCGCTGCTCGGCGGTGCGAGTGGCATCGCGTTCCAGCGCGGCGAGGAGGTGGTCAAGTGCCATGGGCTCAGAGGCCGCCGCGGAGGATGATCAACACCGCCACCACAAAGCCCAGGATCGTCATGGTCTCGGGAATGGCGAGGAGGATGATGGCGGTCGTGCTCAGCTCCGGCTTTTCCGCAAGGCTGGCCGCCGCTGCGGGCCCGATCCGCGATTGCGCCCACGCGGTTGCCAGAGCCGGGATTCCTACCGCGATGGCGGCACTCAAGGTGACCAGGACCGGATTCATGATTCAGCTCCTTTCAAGAGCTGGATGATCGGCCGGAGGACGCCAGTGGCCGAGGGGTTGGTAACGGACACCGCCGGGACTGTAGAAGCGCCCGAAAAACTCCACATAGTGCAACCGCAGGGCGTGAATGGTCGGGCTGAACAGTCCCAGCGCGAAGTTCACGAGATGGAAGAGCAGTGCGAAGACCACGCCGACGGCGACGCTCCCGAGAGCGCCGGACATCTGGTTCGCCACGATGGCAAGCATTACCGACGCCGTCCCCAGTGCCATGATGCGGGCGTAGGAGAGAATGTTCCCCAGAGTCGAGACGAGTTCGACGGGTGCCACCAGTCCCTCGACGACGACCAGGATCGGAAATGCGATGACTAGAGCGGTGACTGTCGGGGTGAGGAGCTGGCGCGGGAGCACTTCGGTCACCGCCAGAAGCGAAATCACGATGAGGGAGATCATCACCGCCGAAAGGCCCTTCCCGATGGCCTGGCGCTTGTGTCCCTTGAATGCCCCCGCCACGCCAAGACAGAGACCGAGCAGGATGTGCACCACGCCCAGTGCCAGGACCAGGGCGAGGAACGGCACGATCGCCTCCGCGCGGTCGAATAGCAGAGGCCGCAGCCCGAACCAGCGATGGCCCAGGTCTCCGAAGAACTCGCCGAACGCCAGGCCGAAGATGACGGTGAAGGCAGCACAGGCCCCGGCGATCTCCGACACGGCGCGGCGAGTGGTTCCTGGACTCGAACGGTGCCTGAGGATCAGGCTCAGCGCTGCCAGCATGAGTCCGTATCCCAGGTCGCCGAGCATGAGGCCGAAGAACATGGGAAAGAAGACCGCCAGATAGGGAGTGGGGTCTATGGTCCCATACCGGGGCAGTGGCAATAGCTGGATCAGTAACTCGAACGGTCGAAACAGGCGGGGATTCCGAAGTACGACTGGTGCCGCCTCACCGGCCCAGTCCGCGGCCTCGACCCGCTCTACGGCGATCAGGTCGCCGACCTCGCGGGCGAGCCGATCCTCAACTCGCGGCACCGCTGCAAGGGGGACCCAGCCCTCGAGCACGAAGGCTCGTTCGGTCACCGCGGACAGCGGGATCGCTTCCAGCCGCTGAGAGAGATCGTGGAAGACCGCTTGTGCCTCCTGTAATTCCGGGCTCGCCGCCCGAAGCAGCCGGCTGCGTTCCGCCGTGAGCGCAGCGACCTCGGCCGGGATCGCCTCCAGTCGCTCCAGCATCTGGGGGAGTGCTTCAGTCAGGGTGGCTCCCTGGTAGCGGCTGGGAACCGGGATATCCTGAACCCTGCTCTCGGCCAGGAGACGGTCGACTCGCTCGGCGCTTTCAGCTGGGACCAGAATCAGCATTGCGCTCTCGCCACTGGGTAGGCGATGGGTGCGCAGCTCGAACTCGGTTCCGATCACCTTGCTGAGATGTTCGCGCAGCCGTCCGATGACCTCATCCTGGCCTGCCTGGAGCAGCACGTGATAGGCGCGGCACAGTTCCCAACGCGCGGCGGGAATGGACAGATCCTGGAACGTGGCGAACAAGCCACGATACTTAATGATGAGCGATCGCTCTTCTTCCCCAGCCGCGATCCTCGCATCCAGCCGTTCGGCCTCCCGCCGGGTTCTCCGGGCCAGTCGGCACCAACGAGCGATCTGCCCGTTGCTGACACTCTGGGACGCGGCCATCGGGCGTTGCGGCTTTCCCAGCTTGCTCTGCAACACCTCGATGTCAGCCAGGCCGCGACGAAGGTAACGGCGTAACCGCAGTTGCTTCGGAGTCGAACCCACGGGAGTCAGGTGGGCGTCCGGTGTTACAGGGGCAACGTGGAGCAGGCCCGTGTCTTGAACCACGTTCAGGACATCGGGCAGGAGCTGCCTCGGGCCCATGATGCGAAGCCTCGCCATGGCAAGGATCATCGTGGCGCCTCGCGGTAAGCGAGCAGCTCGAGCACCAGGCGGTCGGCCAAGGCGTTGAGCTCCTCCGGCCCCATCGTCCAATCCCTCCTGTCGGCTTCGGCCACCAGGCGACGCAATGCGGCATCCCGTTCAGTGGCGAGACCGATCTGCAGACGATTGACCTCGGCTTCCGCCTCCTGGGCGGCTCTCGCCTCGATATCGGCGGCGTCGGCTTTGGCCTTCTCAATCACCGACGCCGCGCGCAGCGCGACGTCGCGCAGCATAGTGGTGAGCCGCGCCTCGGCTGAAATCAGCCGCTCCAGTTCCTTCGCCGGCGCCGGGGTTGGCCTCCCCGCTTTAAACCCGAACATCGTGGCCCTCCGTCAGACGAGCCCCCTCCTGGAGTCCCCGAGCTGCGGGCCGTTCCTCAGGGAACCGGATGAAAGGTCGCTCCCCCTTCCCCAACGAATCATTAACTCTGGGTTAAGACTCCCTTCATATGCCTATTGTGATACTTGCGATGGTCCGGCGAATTCCGTAGTCTGGGGCTCGCCAACGCCGTATAGTTGTCCGCCGACTGCAGTTCGCACCCACCTCGGGGTCGGAGGATTCTCCATGCACGGACCACTCGCCCATCCATGGACCGAGGGAGATACCCTCGCTCAGCACTTGGAGCGCACGGGCATAACCCGCCGGGAATTCCTGGCTTTCTGCCGCGATCTCTCCATCGTGCTCGGGCTGGGCACGGTGGCGGGCAAGCAAGTGGCAGCCGCGCTTCAGCAAGTGAAACGCCCCAGCGTGATCTGGCTGCAGCTCCAGGAATGCACCGGCTGCGTGGAGAGTGTGCTTCGGACTGCCGAGCCGACGATAGGAAACTTGCTCCTCGATCTGGTCTCGCTGGACTACAGTCACACCCTCATGGCCGCGGCGGGGCACGCTGTGGAAACCGCGAAGGAAGCGGCCATGAAGGCCAACTTTGGCCAATATCTTCTCGTCGTGACCGGATCGATCCCAACCAAAGACGGAGGCGTCTACACCGTGGTGGGCGGCCGAACCGCCCAGGATCTCCTCGAGGAAGCTGCAAAGGGTGCGGCCGCTATCCTAGCCGTGGGGGCCTGTGCCCACTGGGGCAGCGTCCAGGCGGCGCGGCCCAATCCCACTGGGGCAGTCGGCGTTCGGGACATTATCAAGAACAAACCCGTGATCAACATCGCCGGATGCCCGCCGATCGGTGACGTAGTGACCGCGACGGTAGTCCACTTCCTGACCTTCAATCGTCTGCCCGACATGGATGCGGAGGGCCGGCCGCTCTTCGCTTATGGGGCGCGGATTCACGATCAGTGCCCCCGCCGGGCCAACTTCGATGCCGGCCAGTTCGTCGAGGTGTTCGATGATGATGCCGCGCGCCGGGGGTGGTGCCTCTACAAGGTCGGGTGCAAGGGACCCGCGACCTTCTCCCCCTGTCCGATCTTTCAGTGGAACACCCGTACCAGCTGGCCAATCGGGGCCGGCCATCCGTGCATCGGGTGCACCGAGCCCCATTTCTGGGACACGATGAGCCCGTTCTACGAGCGGCTTCCCGATGTGGGAGGATTCGGGGTCGAACAGCGGGTGGATCTCTTGGGGGCGGCCCTCGCGCTAGGAGCTACTGCGGGTGTCGTGGCCCATGCCGCCGCCACCGGCATCCATCAGGCGCGGGAGCGGAAACGCCAACTGCCAGTTGTTGAGCCACCGCCCGGCGGATCCCCACCTTCGAACGCCTGACCGGAGGCTCTCCCATGGCCGTGACCAAAGTCGTCGTGGATCCCATCACTCGGATCGAAGGCCACCTGCGCATCGAGGTGGAGGCCGATAATGGCCGGATCGCCAAGTCCTGGGCCTCCTCGACGCAATTCCGGGGGATCGAACTGGTGATGGAAGGCCGCGATCCCCGTGATGCCTGGGCCTTCACCCAGCGCATTTGCGGCGTCTGTACCGTGGTACACGCGGTGGCCTCGTGCCGTGCGGTCGAAGATGCCCTGGGAATCAAGATTCCTGCCAATGCCAATCTGATCCGGAATCTGGTTCACGGGATGCAGTTCATCCATGATCACGTGATCCACTTCTACCACCTGCACGCGCTCGACTGGGTGGACGTGGTAAGCGCGCTCAAGGCGAACCCCGATGGCACCGCCGGGATCGCGAAGAAGATCTCTCCCTGGCCCAACAATTCCGCGACCTATTTCGCCGAGATCCAGGAACGCCTCAAGAAGTTCGTCGGGAGCGGGCAGCTGGGGATCTTCGCCAACGGCTATTGGGGGCACCCCGCCTACAAACTTCCACCCGAGGTGAACCTGCTCGCCGTAGCCCACTATCTGGAAGCGCTCGACTGGCAGCGCGACGTAATTCGGGTGCACACCATCTTCGGCGGCAAGAATCCCCATCCCAACTTCCTGGTGGGAGGGATGGCATCGGCCATCAACCTCAACGACACCGCGACCATCAATGCCGAGCGACTGACCGACATCCGGGACATGATCACTCGGGCTCGCCGCTTCGTGGAGCAGGTCTACTGGCCGGATCTGGTCGCCATTGCCGGCTTCTATAAGGATTGGGCTGCCATCGGCGGTGGGGTGCCCCATTTCCTCAGTTATGGAGAATTTCCCGAGGCCGACATCGGCGACCTCGACAAGCTCTATTTCCCGCGTGGCATCGTCCTCGACATGGACCTCACTCGGGTTCATCCCTTCGAGCCGGAGCGGGTTCAGGAGTTCATCAACAGCTCGTGGTACGAATACCCCGGCGGGGACGAGCAGGGCCTGCACCCGTACGATGGAGAAACCAAGGCCAAATACACTGGTCCCAAACCGCCATGGGAATACCTGCAGGGGCTGCCGAAGTATTCCTGGATGAAATCACCCCGGTATGATGGCCGGCCGATGCAGGTGGGACCTTTGGCCCGAGCGCTGGTGGGCTACGCCTCGGGCCATGAAGAGATACGCGAGATGGTCAAGCAGGTGCTGGATACCCTCCAGGTCGGTCCGGCCGCCCTGTTCTCGACCCTGGGGCGGACTGCCGCGCGGGGAATGGAGACCGTGCTCCTGGCCCGACAGATGGATCGCTGGTACGCGGCACTGGTGGACCGGATCAAGAGTGGCGACACCCAGACCTTCTCCCGTGAAAAATGGGAACCCTCTACCTGGCCGGCGGAATCGAAGGGATTCGGTTGGCTGGATGCGCCCCGAGGGGCGCTGGGGCACTGGGTCCGGATCAAGGACGGGAAGATTTCCAAGTATCAGTGTGTTGTTCCCAGCACCTGGAACTGCTCACCGCGCGATGGGAAGGGACAGTTGGGACCCTATGAGGCGTCGCTGGTAGACAACCATCCCCTGGTCCGGCCCGACCAGCCGCTCGAAATTTTGCGCACCATCCATTCATTCGATCCGTGCATGTCGTGCGGAGTCCACGTACTGGATCCGCGCGGTACCCTGCTCACCTCGGTGAAGGTGCAATGAGCGAACCGGCGGCCCATCCAGCCGCGCCCGCCGCCGGAGGATTCGGCCTGGCCCGAAAGGTCCCGCCGGCGAGCGGTCGCTATCGGTGGGTCTACCTGTGGGCCTGGCCGATCCGTGCCATGCACTGGATAGCCGCCGGCTGCATCCTGACCCTGGTCGTGACCGGGCTCTTTATCGGACGACCTTACTTCGTCACCCAGGAAGGGAATGCCGCCGCCCCCTTCCTGATGGGATGGATGCGTTTTCTGCACTTCGCGGCGGCGGCAACGCTGGTCGCAACCGGCATTGTCCGGGTCTATTGGCTGTTCGCAGGCAACAAATTCGAGCGCTTGCGGGCACTTTTCCCGCTGCGGGGCCGCGACTGGGTGAACATGTGGAAGCAAGTGAAGTTCTACCTCATGGTGCATCCGGAAAGGGCCCCACATTATCTCGGGCACAATCCCCTCCAGCAGATCAGCTACACCGCGATCTACCTGATGACGCTGATCATGGTAGTCACCGGCTTCACGATGTATGGTCAGTCCGATCCGAACGGCTTCTTTTACTGGGCGTTCAACTGGGTCGCCACCCTGTTGGGAGGAACGCCGGTAGTCCGGTTCGTGCACCATGTTCTGACCTGGCTTTACCTGACGTTCATCCCTATCCACATCTACCTCTCGATCCGGGCGGATAATCTCGAACACACCGGGGTGATCTCGTCCATCATCACCGGCGGCCGGTTTGTGAGCGCGGACGAGAAGTTCGTGGATACCGTTGATACCCAGGACAGTTGACCCGGACTCCACCCTCGTCCTCGGCCTGGGTAACCCCCTCATGGGCGACGACGGGGTAGGCCTCGCGGTGCTTTCGCGCCTGCAGCAAGGCTGGGAATGTGAAGGTGTTCACCTGGTGGACGGCGGAACCTGGGGAATGAACCTCCTCCCACTGATCGAGGATACCCGGCGTCTTCTCCTGCTGGATGCAATCCGGCTCGGCGTCGAGCCGGGGACGGTGCATCAGCTGACCCGCGACCAGTTGCCGCGATATCTGAGTCACAAGCTCTCGCCCCATCAGATCGATCTGAAGGAGATTCTGGCCTTGGCCGAACTGCGCGGCACCTTGCCGGAGGTGGCGGTGGCGCTCGGAGTCGAGCCAGCGGAAGTGGAATTCTCCACCAATCTGAGTCCATTGGTGGAGGCACGCCTCGCGGAGCTTACGGAGCTGACGCTGCGACAGCTGGGTCAGTGGGGTCATTCATGCCGCAGCAGAGCTCCTCGGGCCTATGCATGAGATGAGCCTCGCCCTCGATGTGGGACGAATGGTCGAGAAGGAACTGGAGCGTCATCCCGGCCGGCTCGTCACGGTCGGAGTAGCGGTCGGTGACGACGCTGGGGTTGAGCCGTCGAGCCTCGAATTCTGCCTCGCGGCGGTGCTGGCTCACCCGCCGTTCGCGGGGGCGCGAGCGGTGCTTACCAAGGTTCCCGGCGATGCCTTGCGCCTGGACTACCTGGAGGTGGACGATGGCCGTCCGGACCATTGAGGTTCGCGAGAAGGTGATGGCCATGAACAACGAGCTGGCCGCCGTGGTGCGCCAGCGCCTGAGCGATGCCGGTGTCGTCGCGTTCAACCTGGTGTCTTCCCCCGGTTCGGGAAAAACGACGCTACTCGAGCGTACGCTGGATGAACTGGGAGAGGAACTCGGCATTGCAGTCGTTACTGGCGACGTCCAGACCCAGAACGACGCCGACCGGTTGGCCCGTCGCACGACCCGATTGGTCCAGGCCGTCGTGACCGGTGGCGCCTGCCATTTGGACGCGAGACAAGTCCTCACGGCGCTCGACGCCATCGATCTCCAACGAACCCGACTGCTCTTCGTGGAGAACGTCGGCAACCTGGTTTGTCCTGCGAGTTGGGATCTGGGAGAAGAGGCGAAGATCGTCCTCTTTTCTGTCACCGAAGGCGAGGACAAGCCGCTCAAGTATCCCAAGATGTTTCGCGAGGCGCGCTACGCGGTGTTGAACAAGATGGACCTGCTGCCACACGTGCCGTTCGACCTTGATTCGGCGGTGGCCGCGGCTCGCAGCGTGAACCCGGACCTCACCTTCTTCTTCACCTCGGCGCTCCACGGCGAGGGGCTTTCGACATGGTTCGATTTCCTGCGGAGCCGGATCCGGCAAACCGCTCCGGTCTGACCGACCGCGCAGAGCCTCGCTCGGCGCTCATGGTCAGGGTATCGGGCGTGGTGCAGGGAGTGGGCTTTCGCCCCTTCGTGCACCGGCTGGCGGAGCGCCATGCGCTCGCCGGCTGGGTCCGCAATGGCGCCGGCGACGTGCACATCGAAGTCGAGGGCCTGCCCGCGGAGCTGGATGCGTTCGTCCTCGAGCTGAGCGGGATGGCGCCCCCGCTCTCCCGCATCGACCGGGTGTCAGCCGTCCCAGCACCGCCGCGCGGACGAGAGGGGTTTTCGATTCTCTGCAGCGAGGAGGCACCAGAGGGGGGACGCCGCCAGCCGGTTCCGCCCGATGTGGCGTTGTGTGCCGCCTGTGAGACAGAGCTTCGCACTCCTTCCAACCGGCGCCACGACTACCCATTCATCACCTGTACCGACTGTGGGCCGCGTTTCACGGTCATTGAGGCGATGCCGTATGACCGGGAACGGACCACCATGCGGGCATTCCTCCAATGCCCGGCGTGCCTCGCGGAATACCGAACTCCGGGCGACCGAAGACACCACTCCGAGAGCAACAGTTGCCCCGTATGCGGACCTGTTGTGTGGACGGAGCTCCCTGGTCAGGCGGCCCCGATCGTCGATGGGTCAGGGCCCGCGCTCGAGTGGGCCGCCGGGATGCTGGTCGAGGGTCGGATTCTCGGCCTGCGCGGGATGGGGGGATTTCATCTCGCGGCGGACGCGACCAGCGAGGCGGCAGTGGCGGAGCTGCGCCGCCGTAAGGCGCGGCCCGTGAAACCCTTCGCGGTGATGGTATCGTCGGTCGATGAAGCGCGCCTTCTAGCCGAGATCGATGCCGTCGAGGCACGACTCCTCCTCTCCCGCGAACGGCCCGTGGTCCTGCTCCGCGCCCGATCCCCAAGCCAGCTTGCTCCGAGTGTGGCCCCCCACCTGGACACCATCGGGGTCATGCTGCCCTCGACTCCGCTCCATGTCCTGCTGCTCGAGCAGGTGCATCGTCCGCTGGTGATGACCAGTGGGAACCGCAGCGAAGAGCCGATAGCGGCCGCCAACGCCGAAGCCCGCGACCGGTTGGGAAGCATCGTCGACGGATTCCTGCTCCACGACCGGGAAATCGCCTTCCGGTGTGACGACTCGGTGCTTCGGGTGAGCGAGGACCTGCCGGTTTTTCTCCGTCGGGCTCGAGGGTTCGCGCCGCTTCCGATCGCGCTTCCGGTTCCCACTCCCGTGCCGCTCCTCGCGGTGGGACCGCATCTGAAGAACACCTTCACCTTGGCGCATGGTGGGCAGGCCTTCGTGAGTCCCCACGTCGGCGATCTTGAGGGGCTTGAGACGCTGGAGCAGTTCCACCGTTCCGTGGATCACCTTTCCCGGCTCTTTCAGATCGTGCCGCGCGCGGTGGCCCGTGATCTCCATCCGGGATATCTCTCCACCCGGATTGCCGAGGAGATGGGCCTCCCCCGCATCATTCCGGTCCAGCACCATCATGCCCACATCGCGGCGGTACTCGCCGAAAACGGAGAAGTGGGCCCGGTGCTTGGTGTGGCCTTCGACGGGACGGGCTACGGGGACGATGGCGCAGTATGGGGCGGTGAGCTGCTTCTGGCAGACTTGCTTGGCTATCGTCGCATGGGCCATCTCCGCTACGTCCCCTTGCCCGGCGGCGACCGGGCGGCTCGGACGCCGTGGCGTGTTGCAGCCGGCTATGCCGCGCTGGAGCCTCGCCTGGCGCCGGCATTCCAGTGCGCCTTCGAGGGATTGGACCCCCGTGAGCGAGCAGCAACCGAGTGGCAAATCGCTGCGGGGGTCAACACGTCTCGCGCGTCGTCGATGGGCCGCCTGTTCGATGCAGCGGCGGCCATACTTGGAGTGCGGCGGGTGGCGGACTACGAAGGACAAGCGGCGATGGAGCTCGAAGCGCTTGCCGGGAAACGGATCGCCTCGGAGTACCGCTGTGGGCTCGAGGAAGGGCCCGACGGATTACTCATCCTCGACCCGGTTCCACTCCTGGTGCGTCTCGGGTTGAGCAAGCTGCGCGGTGAGAACGCTGCCGACTTGGCGGCCGATTTCCATGCCAGCATTGCCTGGATGACAACACACTGGGTCCGCCGGGTCGCCGAACGAGCGGGAGTGGACACCGTCGCTCTCGGCGGGGGCACCTTCCAGAACGCGCGTCTCTTCGCCTCGCTCCGGCATCGGCTTCAGGCGGCCGGACTTCGGGTGCTCACACCCCGGGTCCTCAGTCCCAATGACGGTGCGGTGAGTTACGGCCAGGCCGCGGTCGCGGCGGCCCGACTCGCACGTGAAACCGCATGAGTGGAGGATAGACCAATGTGCCTCGGGATTCCCGGCCGCATCGTCGAGATTCACCAGGACGAAGGACTGGCCATGGGTCTGGTCGACTTCGGCGGGGTCCGCCGGGAGGTCTGCCTTGCCTATGTCGAGGACCAGGTCGAGCCCGGCGACTATGCCCTGGTGCACGTGGGTTTCGCGATTGCCAAGGTGGATGAGCATGAGGCGCGCCGAACCTTCGAGGCGCTGCGCCAGATGAGCCAGCTCGAGGAGCTCGACTGGATGCGTGAAGTGGCCGACCGGAGCCTGGATGCGATGTCTGGAGGTCCAGCATGAAGTACCTCAGCGAATACCGCGACCCCACCCTCGCCCGTGCGTTGATCGGCCAGATCCGGCAGTCGGCCAGTCGTCGCTGGACATTGATGGAGGTATGCGGCGGCCAGACTCACACCATCGTCAAGCAGGGCCTCGATGAACTGCTCGGTGAGTCGGTAGAGATGATTCATGGTCCCGGCTGTCCAGTGTGTGTCACGCCACTCGAGCAGATAGACCGAGCTCTCGCGCTGGCCGCCATGCCGAATGTCATCTTCACAAGTTTCGGAGACATGCTTCGGGTGCCGGGCAGCGAGTGCGATCTGCTCCAGGTCCGGGCCCGTGGTGGTGAGGTGAGGGTGGTGTACTCGCCGCTTGACGCGGTGGCCCTCGCCCGAAAGAACCCTGAGCGTGAAGTGGTCTTCTTCGCGGTCGGTTTCGAGACGACGGCCCCAGCTAACGCCATGGCTGTCTGGCGTGCCGCACAGCTCGGAATCCGAAATTTCACCATGCTGGTCTCCCACGTGACTGTGCCCCCCGCAATGACGGCCATCCTTGATGCGCCGGACAATCGGGTCCAGGGCTTCCTCGCGGCGGGCCATGTCTGCACGGTGATGGGGTGGACCGAATACGAGCCGATCGCGGCGCGTTACCGGGTGCCGATCATCGTAACCGGATTCGAGCCGCTCGACATCCTGGAGGGGATTTACCTTGGGATACGGCAGTTGGAAGCGGGACGGTGCGAGGTCGAGAACCAATACGTGCGCTCGGTGCGACGAGAGGGAACCGTTCCGGCACGAACCCTCGTCGAGCGGGTATTCCACCTGGTGGATCGGCAGTGGCGCGGCATCGGCACCATTCCCATGAGTGGATTGGCCCTGCGCGAAGAGTTTGCGGCCTTCGATGCCGAGCTTCGCTTCGGGCTCAGTGAAATCAGGGCATCGGAGCCCACCGAGTGCCGGGCAGGCGAGGTGCTTCGCGGACTCCTCAAGCCGCCCGATTGTCCGATGTTCGGCAACCGGTGCACACCGGAGCACCCACTCGGCGCACCCATGGTTTCTTCCGAGGGCGCCTGCGCCGCGTATTTCAACTACGGGCGCATCCGCCAACGCCAGCACGCTGAGGTCTGAGAGGTGGCTACTACTCCACTGATCGACGGCTTGACCTGTCCGGTCCCGTTGACCTCGACCGAACGGGTCCAGCTGGGCCATGGCTCCGGCGGGAAGATGAGCGCCAGCCTGTTTCGGGAGCGGATTCTGCCTCACTTCGACAATCCTGCGCTCGCCGTGTTGGGTGACGCGGCAGTATTCCGGGTTCCGGCAACTGAATTGGCCATCTCGACCGACAGCTTTGTGGTAAGCCCGCTCGAGTTCCCCGGCGGGAACATTGGATCGCTGGCGGTCCACGGTACCCTGAATGACCTGGCCATGATGGGTGCCCGGCCGTTTTGTCTCACGGCGGGATTCGTCCTCGAAGAGGGATTGCCGTTCGACCTGTTGGATCGGATCGTTGCGGCAATGGCTGCAGCGGCTCGCCGGGCGGACGTTCCGATCGTGGCCGGAGACACCAAGGTCGTCGAGCGGGGCAAAGCCGATGGGCTCTACATCAATACGACTGGCGTCGGGGTTCTCCACGTTGGGGCGAGGCCGGGACCCCGCGGGGCCCGGGTGGGGGACGCCATACTGGTGAGCGGTCCGATCGGCCGCCATGGCATGGCAATCATGGCGACGCGGGAGGGCATCGGGTTCGAGACAGGAATCGAGAGCGATAGCGCCTCGCTGTGGCCGGTGGTGGCGCCGCTCCTGCACCGGTTCGGCCCAGCGATTCACGTCCTGCGTGACCCCACCCGCGGCGGTCTGGCCAGTGCGTTGAACGAGATTGCCCAGGCCTCCGGTGTGGGCATCGAGCTGAAAGAATCGAGTCTGCCAATCCCGGGCGCGGTGCAGGCCGGTTGTGAGATGCTCGGTCTCGATCCGCTCTACGTAGCCAATGAAGGGATTCTGGTGGCGATGGTTCCCGAGGCCAGTGCGACCGCGGCGCTCGAGTGCATGAGGGCCGATCCGCTTGGTGTCGAAGCAGCGATCATCGGTCGGGTGGTGGCCGCCCACCCGGGCTTCGTCGTACTCCACACGGCCTTGGGCGGCACCCGGATCGTCGACTTGCTCCCGGGCGACCAATTGCCCCGAATCTGCTAGATTCCCTTCAATTAGTCCCCTCCATCCCTCTTGAGCTCACACCATCCAATGCCTGGTGTTGCAACTAACGTCTGTCCCGCCTGCGGTGCTTCTGCCTCGGGAAAGTTCTGCGGTAGTTGCGGAGCGAGTCTGGTAGCCCGCCCCTGCGCCGGCTGCGGTGCCCCTCTGGGCGCCGGGGCGCAATTCTGTTCGAGCTGTGGCCGCCCCACGGGAGCGGTGAACAACCGAACCGGAGACCGGGTTCGCTGGGTGCTCACCGGCGCCTTGGGCGCAGGGGTCATTGCACTCCTGCTGATTTTCCTTACTCGGGGGCCTCCGGCCCCTGCGGCTGAGGCCGCGGCGAGCGCGCCATTTGCCGGCGGTGCCGCCGCTGGGGGCGGGCCGCCACCCGACATCAGCAACATGTCTCCCCGCGAGAGGTTCGATCGTCTGTACAACCGGATCATGACAGCGGCCGAGAACGGGGATGAGGGGACGGTGACCAATTTCTCGCCCATGGCGCTCCAGGCGTATACCATGCTTGATACAGTCGATGCCGACGCGCGTTATCATGCCGCGCTGATCAAGCTCCACACCGGGGACATCGACGGTGCCACCGCGCTGGGCGATACCATCCTCGCCAACAGCCCGGGCCATCTCTTCGGCTATATCGTGCTCGGCACCGTGGCCCGGTTTCGCAAGGACGACGCAGGACTGAAGAAGGCGTACTCCGGGTTCCTCAGTCACTATGATGCTGAGATGAAAGCCGGCCGTACGGAATACACCGATCACGCCCGCTCGATCACCGATTTCAAGAAGGCCGCGGAAGCAGAGAGGTCCCCCGCATGACACTACTCGGACAGTTCTGCCTCTGGATCGCGCTCCTCGTTGGGACATGGGGTGCGGTGGTCGGCTTCTCGGGCCGCTGGCAAGGACGGCCGGCTCTCGCCGAGGCGGTGATCCGCTCGGTGTACGCCGTGTTCGGGCTCATGGTGGTGGCGACGATCTGTCTCTGGCAGGGTCTGATCAGCCACGACTTCAACATCGAATACGTGGCATCCTACACCTCCCGCAATCTGCCGACCTACTTTATCGTCTCGGCGCTGTGGGCGGGGCAAAAAGGCTCGATGCTCTTCTGGGCGGTGGTTCTCTCCCTCTTTTCCAGCCTGGCACAATGGCTCACATCGGCGCGCTACCGCGCCCTGATGCCTTACGTGGCGGCGACCACCCTGAGTGTGGTGACCTTCTTCGTCACTGTAATGGTTTTCGCCGCCAATCCGTTCCAGCGCCTCGCCTTCACCCCCCCGGACGGACAGGGACTCAATCCCCAGTTGCAGAACATTGGGATGGTCATTCACCCGCCGATGCTCTACCTCGGCTATATCAGCATCGCCATCCCGTTCGCCTTTGCGATTGCGGCTCTGCTTTCCAACCGGCTGGATACCGGCTGGATCCACGCTATCCGCAAATGGACGCTGATGAGCTGGCTGTTCCTCTCGATCGGGATCACGCTCGGCATGTGGTGGGCCTATGTCGAGCTGGGCTGGGGCGGTTATTGGGCGTGGGATCCGGTGGAGAACGCGAGCCTGCTCCCCTGGCTCACGATGTCAGCCTTCCTGCACTCGGTGATGATCCAGGAAAAGCGGGGGATGCTGAAACGCTGGAACATGATGCTGATCGTGGGCTCGTTCCTGCTCAGCATATTCGGCACCTTCATCACCAGGTCCGGCGTAATCGCCAGCGTACACAGCTTCACCCAGTCGAATGTCGGCTACTTCTTCCTGGCGTTCCTGGTCGCAGCGGCGGTCCTTTCGTTCACCCTGCTTTATACCCGGTGGGACCGGCTGGAAGCGGAAGTGAACCTGGAATCGATGGTGAGCCGGGAAGCCGCCTTCCTGTTCAATAATCTCCTGTTCGTCGGAGTCGCCTTCTCGGTGCTGTGGGGCACGCTGTTCCCCATTCTCTCGGAAGCGGTGCGGGGCACCAAGATCACCGTGGGGCCGCCGTTCTTTAATAAGGTCAACGTCCCGATGGGCTTGTTGCTGCTCGCCCTGACTGGAATCGGGCCGCTCATCGCCTGGCGCAAGGCCTCGACCGCGAATCTCAAGCGCCAGTTCACCTGGCCCGTCGTCACCGGCGTCGTGGTGCTGGGAATCGCACTCGCCGCCGGCATGCGGCACTTCTATTCCATCATGGCGCTCGCCCTTGGCGGCTTCGTGGCGGGAACGCTGGTCCAGGAGTTTGCCCGTGGCACCCGGGCTCGCCATCGCATGTACAATGAGAGCTACCCGCGTGCGCTCGCGCACCTGGTGGCGCGCAACCGGCGGCGTTACGGCGGCTACCTGGTGCACGCCGGCATCCTGATCTATTTCGTCGCTTTCACCGGGATGGCCTTCAGGCGCGACATGGAGGCTACTCTCAAGCCGGGCGACTCGATCACCATGATGAGCCCGTTCGGTCACCAGTATCAGTTCACTCACGTGGGCGTCTCGCAATACGAATCGCTCAATCGGGTGGTCACCGCGGCGTCGGTCGAGGTCAAGAAGGATGGGAAGGCGGTGGGCATCATGAGCTCGGAGAAGCGCCAGCACGTGGACAGCTTCGGCCGGCCTACCTTCGAGCCGTCCACCGAGGTTGCCATCCGAAGCAATCTCCAGGAAGATTTGTACATCGTTTACGCCGGTTCGGTGCAGGGAACCGAAGAGGCGGTGTACCGATTCACGATCAATCCGCTGGTGCTCTGGGTGTGGTTGGGCGGCATGGTGCTCGTGGCCGGCGGGTTGATCACGATGTGGCCGGGCGGACCCACCGCCCATGGTGCGCCGCGTCGCGCGCAGGCGGGGTACGGGGTGAAGCTTACTACCGCGGGTAGCCAATGAACGTTGTTACTCGGCGGTCCTTTCTCGCGGGGCTCTCGGTGGCGCTTGGTGGCTTGGCGAATCCAAGCCACTCGGCCCGTTCTCAGCAGCAGCCGCAGGCGCAGGGAGATGTCGGCACCCTTCGGGACCCTTCCGCGGCCGGCCCCCCGAAGGCGCCCGCGACCGAACGGGACAACGAGCCGTTCCTCCAGGCGGTCGAGCATCGGATCCGCTGCACCTGCGGCTGCAACCTCGATGTCTACACCTGCCGCACGACCGACTTCACCTGCAGCACCTCTCCCCGGATGCACCGCGAGGTCCTGGCGCTCCAGGATCAAGGGAAGAACGGGGACGAGATCGTTGCCGCGTTCGTGGCGCAGTATGGGGAGCAGATCCTCATGGCGCCCAAGCCGGAAGGGTTCAATCTCGCGGGTTATCTGGTGCCGGGTACCTTGCTGCTGATGGGCGGTGCCGTGCTGACTGTTCTCTTGCGGCGCCGGATACGGGCCGCTGCCGCCGAACGGGTGACCGTGCCTGCAGGCTCGATGCCCGATGCCACGCCCGAGGAAGTGGCTCGGCTCAACCGTGAGCTGGCCGACCTGGAGCGCGAATGACCCTCGAAGTCATCGCTGCAATTCTGGTAGGGCTCGCGGTGCTCGCAGTTGTACTGGATCCGCTTCTTCGTAATGCCGCCCCCCCAGCCCAAGCCCTGATCGAACCCGAGGATTTCGAGGAGACCCCCAAGGGCATTGCACTCGCTGCCCTGAGGGAAATCGAGTTCGACCGCGCGACCGGCAAGCTCTCCGATGAGGACTACGCTGCGCTGAAAGCGAAGTACTCCGAGGAGGCATTGGCATTGCTCCGGGCCGAAGAGAATGCTCAGATCAGTGAGGCGGCTCCGGATCGCATCGAAGCGATGGTTGAGGCGCGTCTCCGGGCGCTTCGCGGGGTGGGGCCTGTAAGCTGTCCCCGATGCGGACCGCGACCCGAAACAGACGCGATCTTCTGCTCGAACTGCGGCGACCAACTGAGTGGAGGCGGCCGGTGTGTGGCCTGCGGCGCCGCGCTCAACCCCGATGGCCGGTTCTGCGAGTCCTGTGGAGCCGCCGTAGCGGCCTGATCACCGCCGGGGGGCTGGGCTATGGGTTGACCACGACCGTCCCGGTGAAGCCCGGATACATCGAGGGCGGGTGAAGCGAGCAGTGATAGCTGTAGGTGCCTGCGGTATGGAACGTCATCTGGAACGCCCCGCCCGGCATGCCTCCCCCTCCCCCGTAACCCCCTCCCCCACCAGTTGGTGGGTTGAGCTGGCTGCTGGCCCAGACGGCATGGTCGCTGGTCGTCGTGTGCGTTGATGGGCCCTGATTGGTCCACCGCACCGTGCCACCGACCTTGATGCTGAGGTTGGCCGGGGAGAAAGAAAAATTCTGGATTGTCACATTGGCGGTACCAGATCCTGGATTGCCAGGACCGGTCGGATTCGACCCGCTGTTGCTGCTGCTGCAGCTCAGCGAGCCGGCCAAGGCCGCGATACCCAAGAGTTGGATGAGTTTCATACGTCCTCCCTACGAGTTGGACCGCTCTCGCGCAGAGCAGTCCGGCAATGCGCTAACATAAGGCGAC
>Ga0207674_10002193_pt1 | contig 24722 bp, 22 predicted proteins | sample KBSCornC72_FD_184303 | JGI IMG/M metagenome (GOLD analysis project Ga0207674, IMG submission 184303) | Corn rhizosphere microbial communities from Kellogg Biological Station, Michigan, USA - KBS Corn C7-2 (SPAdes) (version 2) | ecosystem: Host-associated > Plants > Roots > Rhizosphere > Soil ...
AATTCTGGTAGATCTCGACGAAGCTCGCGCCCTTGTGCGCGTGCGCCGCCTTCAAGACGTCGGGCAGATTCTTGTGCACGTCGATGCCGCGGGCAACGAAGCGCGCGCCCGAGCCAAGGGCGAACATGCAAGGCGTGACCGGCCGGTCGACGGAGCCGAACGGAGTCGAGGGAGAACGCGTGCCGACGCGGCTGGTCGGCGAGTATTGGCCTTTGGTCAGGCCGTAAATCTCGTTGTTGAACAAGAGGATCTGGCAATCGAGGTTGCGGCGAAGAACGTGCATCGTGTGGTTGCCGCCGATCGACAGAGCATCGCCGTCGCCAGTGATGATCCACACGTCGAGCTCGGGATTGGCGAGCTTGATGCCCGTCGCGAAGGCCGGAGCCCTGCCGTGAATCGTGTGGAACCCGTAGCTCGCCATATAATAAGGAAAGCGGCTCGAGCAGCCGATGCCACTGACAAAAACGGTCTTTTCACGGGCCACGCCGAGGTCCGGCATCGTCCGCTGCACGGCTTTCAAAACCGCATAGTCGCCGCAACCGGGGCACCAGCGCACCTCCTGGTCGCTCGCCCAGTCCTTGGCGGTGGTCGTCGGAATGGGGGAGATTTCATTCATCAGCGATGAGCTCCAAGCCAGATTACCAGGCCAAGCACGACAATAAGCATGATCAGCATCGGCCAGACGTTGATCTGTTTCACGCCCTTAAGTTCCCTAAAGTCACGCGATCAGGCGCCATTTGGGCCATCCAATGCGGCGTTGATGGCGGCTTCGATCTCGGCAATTCGGAACGGGTGGCCGCTGACCTTGGTCAGGGACCTGGCGTCGACGAGGAACTGGTCGCGCAGCAATGTCTTGAACTGGCCCATGTTCATTTCCGGCACGAGGATATGTTTAAATCCCTTGAGTAGGACAGACATATTCTTGGGCATCGGCCAGATGTGGCGAACATGGACGTGGGCGACGTCCTTGCCGTCGGCGATCGCGCGGCGCACCGCCTGGTGTATCGGGCCGAACGTCGAACCCCAGCCGACGACGGCAAGCTCGGCACCTTCGCGACCGAGGCAGATGTCCTGATCGGGGATGGAATTGGCGACGCCCAGCACCTTGGCGGCACGAGTGTCGCTCATCTCCTGATGGACTTCCGGACGATAGTCGATGTTGCCGGTGCCGGGCTGCTTCTCGATCCCGCCGATGCGGTGCTCGAGGCCCGGAGTCCCGGGCCTGATCCATGGACGCGCCAGCTCGTCGTTGCGTGAATAGGGCATCACGCCCTCGCCTTCAGCCGGCGGCTTGTCGAAAAAGTCGACCGGGAACGGCGCGAAATCGCTCATGTCGGGCACGCGCCAGGGCTCCGCGGCGTTGGCGATATAGCCGTCCGTCAGAAGGATGACCGGAGTCATGTAGCGCGTGGCGATCCGGCACGCCTCGATCGCGCATTCGAACGCGTCCGATGGCGAGCGCGCGGCGATCACCGGCAGCGGCGAGTCCGCGTTTCGCCCGTAGACCGCCTGATAAAGGTCCGACTGCTCGGTCTTCGTCGGCAGGCCGGTCGACGGCCCGCCACGCTGTGAATTGACGACGATGAGCGGGAGCTCGGTCATGACCGCGAGGCCCATCGCCTCGGTCTTGAGCGCGATGCCGGGACCGGACGACGAGGTGATCCCAAGCTGCCCCGCATAGCTCGCACCGATCGCCGCGCAGATGGCCGCAATCTCATCCTCCGCCTGGAAGGTCGTGATCCCGAACTCCTTCAACCTCGCAAGGTGATGAAGCAGCGGACTCGCCGGTGTGATCGGATAGGAGCCGAAGAACATGTTGAGGCCGGCCAGCTGGCAGCCCGCGACCAGGCCCAGCGCAAGCGCCTCCGCACCCGTAACCGTCCGATAGAGTCCCGGCTCGGCCGGAGCAGGCGCGAGATGGTGCTGCTTGAACGGCGCGCCCATCTCCGTCGTCTCGCCATAAGCGTGACCGGCGTTCAGAGCCGCGATATTGGCCTCGGCGAGCTCCGGCGCCTTGGCGAACTTGGTCTTGAGCCAGTCGACGATCGGCTGACGGTCGCGGTCGAACATCCAGAGCGCGAGGCCCAGCGTCCACATGTTCTTGCAGCGCAGCGCTTCCTTGTTGCCGAGCCCGAACGGCTTCACGGCATCGAGCGTCAGCTGCGAGATGTTGAAATGGACCACCTGCCACCTGGCGAGGCTTCCATCCTCCAGCGGATTTTGGTCGTAGCCCGCCTTGGTGAGATTCCGCGGCGTGAACTCGCCCTCATCGGCGATGATCAGTCCGCCGTCGCGAACCTCGTTGGCGTTCACCTTTAGCGCCGCGGGGTTCATCGCGATCAGCACGTCGGGCTGATCGCCCGCGGTGTCGATCGACGCCGAACCGAAATTGATCTGGAATGCGGATACTCCGAAGGTCGTACCCTGCGGCGCCCGGATCTCGGCGGGGAAGTCGGGGAAGGTCGCGAGGTCGTTGCCTGCAAGCGCAGTGGAGAGCGTGAACTGCCCGCCGGTCAACTGCATTCCGTCGCCGCTGTCGCCGGCGAACCGGACCACGACCGCTTCCTGCGGCGGATGCGCCGTGGCTTCTTTTTCGGTGAGAAGATGGGTGGCGGTGGCCACGGAAGAGCCCTTCACAAACGCGAGAGAGTTTTGTCCTGCCACTCTCTTTAAGCCCCTGAAGCCCCTTTCGCCACCTTTCTTCGTCGGGCAATGAATGCCGATGAACGACGACGGTCACCGTTACCGCCGCGGAGTCGGCGTGATGCTCTTGAATTGTGAGGGCAAGGTGTTCGTCGGCGCCCGGATCGATAATACCGACGAAGCCTGGCAGATGCCTCAGGGCGGCATCGACGAGGACGAGGAACCCTGGGCGACGGCGCTACGGGAGCTCGAGGAGGAGACGGGCATTCCGCCGCACCTCGTCGAGCGGGTCGCCGAATGCCCCGAACGGCTGAAATACGACCTTCCCAAGGAGATCCGGGGTAGGCTGTGGGGAGGCAAGTGGATCGGCCAGGACCAGGATTGGTATCTCGCGCGGTTCCTGGGGACGGATGCGGACGTGAACATCGCAACGAAGCATCCCGAATTCCGCGAATGGAAGTGGATCGACCCGAAGCAGCTTCCCGAGCTGATCGTGCCTTTCAAGCGCGAGCTCTACCGGCAATTGCTCAGGGAATTCGCGGACTATCTTTGAGAAGCGGTGAAATAGCCGATGCCGCCCCCGACCAGGGCCCCGACGATCGGTCCGACGAAAGGCAGCGGGATGGCGACGATTGCGCCGATGACGGCTGCTATCGCAGTTCGCTTCGCAAGCGGATTTTCCAGCATGGCTTGAACTCCCAAAAGTGTATTATATAACTAATACACTAAGAAGTCTAGTCCTGCGGTCGCTTGAATACCGGCATCTTGACGGTGAATATCTGGAGCACCTCCCCGTCCTGGTCGCGGGTTTCGTTGCGCATGGTGACGATCGCCATGTTCGGTTTCGAGCGCGACGGAGTGATGTCAACCACCTCGCTGAACATCTGAAGCGTCATTCCCGGCCGCGTAGGCCTTGGCCATGCGAGCTGGAGCTCGGCTCCGATCAGCCCGTCCGCCAGCGGAACGCTCTCGACGAGCATGCGCATCGACAACGCGGCCGTGTGCCAGCCGCTCGCCGCCAGTCCGCCGAACAAGGATTTCTTCGCCGCTTCCTCGTCGAGATGGAAAGGCTGCGGGTCGAACTCGGCCGCGAACGCCTTGATCTGCTCGGCGTCGAGCCGATGCGGGTCGCTGACGAATCGCTGCCCCACGTGAAGGTCGTCGAGATAGAGGCGCCTTGAAGTCATTTGCGCGCCGTTAGCACAGGAAACGGCCGGTGTGGCCTTCCGCAAACGGCACGGCTAGGAGCCGACGCCATGGGGGAATTGTCGTCCACCGAACGCGAGGCCGTCGAGCGTATCGATGCCAATCTCATGCTCAGCCAGATTCTGGACTGGGCCGCGATAAACAGCGGATCGCGGAATCTGGCCGGCCTCGGCCATATGGCGAGCAATCTGGCGGACGTCTTTTCTGCGTTGCCGGGTGAGCTTGGCTACGAAGAACCGACTCCAGTCGACAACGTCGATACAGGCGGAAGGCCGACGGCAATGCAGCACGGCCAACACCTGCACCTCACAGTCCGTCCAGACGCGCCGATCCAGCTGCTTCTTACAGGTCACATGGACACGGTGTTTGGGGTCGACCACGAATTCCAGGAGACCCGCTGGCTGGAAGACGGAATTCTGAACGGCCCCGGCGTCGCCGACATGAAAGGCGGAATCGCGGTCATGCTCGCTGCGCTGAAAGCGGTCGAGCATAGCCCGATCGCCGATCGATTCGGCTATGAGGTGGTGATCAACAGCGACGAGGAGGTTGGATCGCTTTCCTCGGCCGATCTGCTGGCGCGGTCGGCGACAGGCAAGCGAGCGGCGCTGACCTACGAGCCCTCGGCACTCCCCGACGGGACGCTCGCGGGAGCACGGCCTGGGAGCGGCAATTTCTCCTTCGTCGTTCGCGGCCGTTCGGCCCACGCCGGGCGCAACCCGGAAGACGGACGCAACGCCTTGCTCGCGGCCTCGGAGCTGGCATTGCACCTGGCGTCGTCCCGCTATCCCGGCCTCAACGTCAATCCGTCGCGGATCGACGGCGGGAGCCCTAGCAATGTCGTGCCCGACCTCGCGATCCTCAGGGTGAACCTGCGCCCACGCACGCCCGAGGACGAGGACCGAGCCCGCGAGCTTATCCAAACCGCGGTCGATGCGATTGCCGCCGAGCGCGACGTTCGGATCGAGGTGCATGGCGGCTTCGGTCGCCCGCCCAAGCCGTTGACGCCCGAAGCCGAGGCGCTCTTCAATCTCGTCAAACAGGCCGGTGCCGACCTGGGTCAGACCATCGGCTGGCAACCGTCCGGCGGCGTCTGCGACGGCAATAATATCGCCGCCTGCGGGGTGCCCGTCGTCGATACGATGGGCGTCCGCGGCGGGAAGATCCACAGCATGGAGGAATTTCTGATCGTCGAAAGTTTGCACGAGCGCGCGGCATTGTCTGCGCTCACGATCCTGCGTCTCGCCGGGGAGACCGCATGAGCTTCCGAATCCGCCCTGCCCACGCCGACGATTTCGCCGCCATCTACGAGATGGCGAAACTGACCGGCGGGGGATTCACCAACCTCCCGCCGCACCGCGCGACCCTCGTGAAGAAGCTCGCCCGTTCCGACGCCTCATTTTCGCGCGAGGAGGACAGCCAGGCCGGCGACATGTACATGTTCGTGCTCGAGGATCCCAAGCAGAAGGTCATCCGCGGCACCTGCCAAGTCTTCGGCCAGGTCGGCGTGGTCCAATCCTTTTATTCCTATCATTTGAGCACGCTGACCCAGAGCAGTCCGGAGCTGGGCAAGACGTTCCACAATCAATTGCTCACCTTGACCACGGACCTCGAGGGCTCGTCCGAAGTCGGCGGCCTGTTCCTCCATCCACTCTCGCGCGCGGGAGGCTGGGGCGCCTTGCTCGCCCGGAGCCGCTATTTGTTCATGAAGATGCATCGCCCGCGCTTCGGCGACCGGACACTGGCCGAGCTTCGCGGAGTCATGGACGACGGCGGCAACGCGCCGTTCTGGGATGCTCTCGCGGGCAAATTCTTCGACATGACCTTCCCCGAGGCGGATGAGTTCAATGCAACTCACGGGACGAAATTCATCGCCGACCTGATGCCGCGCGCGCCGATCTACGTCACCTTGCTCAGCGAGGAAGCGCGCGCCGTGATCGGCCTGCCCCATCCAAGCGGTCGAGCGGCGCTGCGGATGCTGGAGGCGGAGGGCTTTTATTACGACCGCTACGTCGACATTTTCGACGGCGGGCCGACCGTGACCGCCGACACGAACGAGATTCGCACGATCGTCGAATCGCAGTTCGAGACGGTATGCGAGATCGGCGAGGGCGGCCGCAACAAGATGCTTCTCGCTGCCGGCCGGTTGAAGGACTTCAGGGCATGCTTCGCTTCGGTGAAGCGGGTTGCCAAAAAAGGGCTGTGCATCGACAGCGAGGCCGCCGAACTGCTCGGCGTGAAGGTCGGCGACAACGTCCTCGCCGTTGCTCGCTGATGGCGCTTCAGGAAATCAATTTCGACGGGATCGTCGGCCCCAGCCACAATTATGCCGGGTTGAGCTTCGGGAACCTCGCCTCGACGAAGAACGCCGGCCAGGTTTCACAGCCCCGGGCGGCCGCATTGCAGGGCATCGGGAAGATGCGCTCGAACCTGGCGCTCGGACTCGCCCAGGGAGTCTTCCTGCCTCATCCGCGGCCCAACCGCGCCTGGCTTGCCGACCTTGGGACGAGTGCGGAAGGTGCGGGCCGGCTCCTGGCGGCCAACGCAATGTCGGCTTCCGCGATGTGGGCCGCCAATGCCGCGACGGTGTCCCCAGGACCGGACACGGGCGACGGCAAATGTCATCTGACGGTCGCGAACCTCCGGACGATGCCGCACCGCAGCCACGAATGGCCAGCGACACTTGCGCAGCTCCAGGCCGCTTTCGGACGATCGAGCCATTTCGAAGTGCATGGCCCCATCCCTCCGGCCTTCGGCGACGAGGGCGCGGCGAACCATATGCGGCTGACCGCCTCCCACGGCGAAGCGGGCGTCGAAATCTTCGTTTACGGTGTCTCGGGCGGAGCCTTCCCCGCTCGCCAGCATGTGGAGGCATCGCGAGCGATCGCCCGGCGGCACGGCCTCGACCCCGAGCGCACATTGTTCGCCGAACAGTCCGAGCAAGCGATCGCCGCCGGCGCGTTCCACAATGACGTCGTCGCCGTCGCCAACGAACGCGTCCTGTTCGCTCATGAAAAGGCCTTTGCCGACAAGGCCAGGCTGATCTCGGAGTGCGAGCGCCTCGTTCCCGGCTTCGAATTCGTGGAAGTGCTTGATGCAGATGTCCCGCTCGACGATGCCGTGCGCTCCTATCTGTTCAACGCCCAGCTCGTGACCCCGCCCGACGGACAGATGACGCTGGTTGTGCCCACCGAGTGCCGCGAGATTGCGTCCGTCTGGACGTGGTTGGAGCGACACGTCGCCGGCAATGGCCCGATCCGGCGGGTCGAAGTCGTCGACGTCCGCCAGTCGATGGCCAATGGCGGCGGCCCCGCCTGCCTGCGATTGAGGGTCGTGGCTGATCCGGCGACCGTCGATCCGCGGTTCCTGGTGGACGATTCCAAGCTCGACTGGCTGGCCGATACGATCGGCACGCATTGGCCCGAGCAGATTCACAATGACGAGCTTCAGATCCCCGCCTTGATCGCGGATATCGAGCGTGCCCGGGCCGCGCTGCTCGAAATGCTCGACCTTTCCAACCTGATTTGAAGCAAATCCCGAAACGGGACGGTTGGCCCATTCCTTATCGTCACTTTAACCTTGTCTATTAGGGCCCAAAGGGCTCAAAACTGCGGACGAGACGTTCTTTGCTTAACCTTTGCAGAGGATGAATATGCTGCGGAAAGTGGGCCGCCTGTTCACGATCAAGACGCGCTTCGAGGCGTGGCTTGTGATCTATGCCATCGCGCTGGGCGCCGTTGAGCGCGGGCGCCACTATCTCGAAACCTATCCGGGCTATGGCGGATGGATGCTGGCAGTGGCCTGCACCGGCGTCGTCTTCCTCGCCGGGGCCAAATTGCTGGATTCGGTGAAGAAGCCGGAGCCTGTTCTCGCAGCGGGACCCTATCGCGCTCCAGTGCAGCGGCGGTCTATTGGTCGTAGTCGACCCAGGCGCCTGCCGATGCGTCGTGATTCAGTTTCACGCTTTTCACGTCGCACAGATTAACACCGCTCCACGTGACCGGCCCCTTGCCGGGAACGTTCGCCTGCAGATCGAAGGCGCAATCCGGATCCTTGAACTGGATCGACCCGCGTGCTCCGGCCGAGGGCGCCGAGCCGAGCGGCTTCCAATCATTCGTCCCGGCACGCCGGATCGAAAGGCCCGACAGATTTCCGCCAGTCCCATTCACCAGCGTGAAGTTGGAAGCACCCGCGAAGACGGGAGACGAAGTCGCGACCAGCGCGGCGAGAATGACAAGCTTGGTCATGTCGGCGAGCATACACTTCCGTGCAGCCCGCCGAAACGAAAATCCGCAGTGATTACGCGGCGTTGAGCTGCGCGTAGTTCGGACGGGATCCGCTCCAGAAGACGGGAGCGGGAGCCGGACCGCGGGTATGAGCTTCCATCAGAGGAAGCGCGGTCGAGCAAAACGCGCACTCGGCCGACACACGGCCAATGATCCAGTGCGTCCGGCCGCAACCGGGGCAATGGTTGATTTCATTCTCGCGATAGACCGCGTGATAGCCGCGGGCGTTCGGATTGAACGGCGTGCGGCGGGTATCGGTCGGACTCAGCATGGTAGGCATCCTTTGAACCATTTGCCGTTTAACGAGCGTCGAGTCGTTATGTTTCAGCGATAATCCGCTTATGCTGTTCGGCTGTCACGCGCGGGCCACAGCTTGTTCCGCTTCGGGACAGGTCCGAGGCCTGCCTGTGGATAGTAACCATTCATTAGCGAATCAGGCGTCATGGTGCCCGCTGCAGCATTGTGGACTGGCTGCGAACTGGGGACTGGGGCCATGGAGTCAAACGCGCGTTATTACAGCCGCCGTGCCGTCGAAGAGCGGATGAAAGCCCAGCGCGCGATTACCGAAACAGCCCGAGCATGGCACGCCAAGCTTGCTGAAGATTTCGCCCAGCGCGCGGTCGCTTCGACCAACACCGCCCTCAGCGCCTAAGCCTCTTAAATCGGATAGCCCGTCGTCGCCGCAACCGAAGGGTTGCGCCACATCGTTGGTCCCCCTATGTCGCGCGCCTGCCGTTTTCCCGGCACGCGCCCGTAGCTCAGCTGGATAGAGCACCAGACTACGAATCTGGGGGTCAGAGGTTCGAATCCTTTCGGGCGCGCCATTTTCCGCCAATTGTCAGTCACGCCCTCCGCTTCTAGAGATTTGAGCCGATGCGGAGACGCCTGATCTTGATTATCCCGGCGATCGCGGTCCTGGCCGGATGCGCGTCCGGATCGCCGCCTCCTTCGCTCCTTCCGCGGCCCGCCGAGGCAATCGATCCGCGCCTTCCAGTGATCAAGCCGATGAACGACCGGCCGGTCGATCCAGCTTTGGCCGGAAAGCTCGCGGAGCTCGTCAACCAGGCCCGAAACGGGGATTCCACTTTCCGCGCCGCGGCTGCGGAGGCTGAGCGGCTGGCCGCTTCAGCAGGGCCCGCGCAGAGCGAAAGCTGGATCGTGGCCCAGGAAGCGTTGTCCGCCGCGGTTTCGGCGCGCGAGCCGACGGCGAGAGCGATGGGCGACATCGATGCGCTCGGCGGCGACAAATTGCAGGCCCAAGGAGGGCTCGCCCCGGCTGATCTCGATGCGATTGATCGTGCGGGCGCGGAAGTTGGCGCTATCGACCAGCGGCAGGCGGAGACGATCAAGACCGTCCAGTCGATGCTGGCTCACTAAATTCCGGAAAATGTAATCAGCGGCAGAACGCTCGCATGATCGTCGGTCCAGGGCGCGAACCGGGGACGCGACCTTAGCGGACGCCAGCTCTCGCCGCTCATCTCGGCCAATTTCCCGACCGTTTGGGGCGATTGCGACAATGCGATCCAGTCGGACCCGGTCTCGTTCCGCGCCGCCGCATTCGCATCCGGCCGGTAGCTGCGCATGATCGCATTCCAATTTCCGGCATTGGCGGCCGCGGCAATCACCGGCTCCAGGTCCAGATAGCGGTTCGAGATGTGGACCATCAAAAGGCCTCCCGGGGAAAGAAGACGGCGGTAATCCGCGAACGCCTCCCGGGTCAGGAGGTGCATCGGCACAGAATCCGAGGAGAAGGCGTCGACGACGAGCAGATTGGCGCCCGCGGCCGGCTCGCGCTCGATCAACAGGCGCGCATCGCCGATCTTGATCTGCGCGTCAGGCTTGCACGTCGACAGGAAGGTGAAGCGCGTCGGATCGCGAGCGATGCGCACAACCGCAGGATCGATCTCATAGAAGGTCCAGTGCTGCGCCGGTCGCGCATAGCAAGCGAGCGTTCCCGCGCCGAGGCCGACGACCGAAACGTTCGCACCCGGCCCGAACAGAGCCGGGACCGCCTGCATCGCGAGCCCGACCCCCGAACGATTGGCGTAATAGGTCGTCTCCATCCGCTGGCGGGCCGGCGACCCAAGGTTCTGGATCCCGTGGAGCGTAGTCCCGTGAGCCAGCATTCGAGAGTCGTGGGCGCCAGGGCGGATCGAATAGATGCCGAAGAAGCTCCGGGTCATTTTCCCGGGACTGGCGCTGAGCTCGAGCCGCTCCCACCCGCCGGCAGCGATCAACAGCGCAGAGACAGTGATGGCGAACAGCGTCCGATTGCCGATCGCGAAAATCGCGACACCGATCATCGCGAGAGTGGCAATGCGGCTCACGTGGCCGGACGCCGGCAGCCCGAACGCGTCCTTTCCGGCAATCGCCAGGATCGCGGCCGCAACGGTCGCAATGATCATCGCCCTGCGAGCGCGCCGGTCGCCGTTCCAGATCTTGCCCAATCTTTCGAACGGGTTCCGGCCGCGCATCAGCCAGGCTGCTGCAACGAGAAGAAGCAGGTGCTCGTAGGTCCAGTTGAAGATCAGCGGCGCAACAAGCGCGCAGAAAACGCCGCCGAGCGCTCCGCCGACGGACATTGCGAGATAGAAAGACGTCAGATTTTGCGCCGGCGGCCGCAATTCGAACAGCCGCGAATGCAGCGCGACGGAGACTGTGAACAAGTTGATGATCGCCACGGCGCCGAAGGCCAGAACGAGCCAGCTGAAGTCGATGAAAACGCCGAAGCAGGCAAGGAGGAGGATGAGCGGCGCCAACCGAATGACCGCGTTTGCCGGGCGCCGGTTGGTTGCAAATGCGACCGAAAAACTCAGCAAATAGACGCCAAGCGGGACCACCCAGAGCAGGGGCATGGCGACGAGGTCGGTGGTGATGTGCAGCGTCGTCGACAGGATCAGTCCGGACGGCACGGCGGCAAGTACGATCCATTTGGCAACCAGCCGCCAATCGGTAGCCGATTTCGCTCGAGAATCGGCGCGAGCCGGAGCCGCGGCGCTCGGCAGATTGAGTCCGCACCAGCTGACCATGAGGACGAGCAAGGCATAGCCGATGGTCCACAGCCAGCGCTGCTCACTCACCGCCAGAAGAGGCTCGACCAGGAGCGGGTACGCGATGAGTCCTCCGAAGCTTCCCAGGTTCGAGGCCGCGTAGAGGGGATAGGGGTCGCCCTCGCCCGACAAAGCGAACCAGCGCTGCAGCAAGGGGGCCTGGGCGGACACGGCGAAAAACAGCGGTCCGATCGACACGAGGAGCAGCCACGGAACCCAGAGGAACGGATTCGCGTCTGGCGGCGGCACCGCCGACAATAGGCCGATCGGAAGGGTCAGGCCGACAAGCAGCAGCAGCGCGACATGGATCGCGGCCTGCTGCCTCGGACGAAATCGGCCGAGCCAGTGCGCATAGGCGTAACCCGCGAGTAGCAGCGCCTGGTACACGAGCATCGCAGAGTTCCACACGCTGGGCGCGCCTCCGAGACGGGGAAGCGCCATGCGCGCGATCATCGGCTGGACCAGGAAAAGCAGGAACGAGCCGATGAAGATCGTCGCGACGAACCGCACTCGCTTCGCTTTGGGGGCCGCCGCCACAGTTTCAGCCATGGCTGTCATCGACCGGGCCGGTCCATCACGTAGACCACGTGCGCGCTGAGCGGATGATCGGGCGGAAAGGCCGGGTGCGCGAAGTCGAGGTCCGCCCGCCTGGCCATGCCAATTCGCTCCATCAAGCCCCAACTCGCGGTGTTGGCGGGAACGGTGAAGGACACGATGCGGTCGGCATGGAGATTGGCCCAGGCCCAGGCGAGCGTGGCTAGCGCCGCCTCCCTGGCATATCCCTGACCCCAGGCATCCTCGCGCAGGCGCCAGCCGATCTCGATTTCACCATTCACCGGAGTTCCCGGGACATTGGCGATCTTGAGACCGCAAAAGCCGAGGAAAGCGCCATCGCCCTTGCGCTCGACAGCCCAGAAAGTGTGGCCGGTGTCGCGCTGATAGCCGTCGATCCGCTCGAAGGCGGCGTCCATCTCCTCTTCAGTCTGGAGGCCGCCGACGAGCCGCGTCACGGCCGGCGTATTGAGGTGGCGAGCATATTCGGCGCGATCTGCCGCATCCCAGGTGCGCAGGATCAGCCGCTCGGTCTCGGCGATGATCTCAGCCACCGATCGCCTCCACGCCGCGACCCAGCGCGTCGATCGCATCGTCGATATGTTCGATATGCGTGCGGAAGGAGAGGATCGCGCAGCGCAGGCGGAAGCTGCCGTCGATCCGCGTACCGCTCAGCATGATGCGTCCTTCCTGCTGGATGTGGCGGATCAACCGTTCGTTGAAATCGTCGACGTCGCCGCTTTTGGGTAGATAGCGAAAAGCGACGACCGACAGGTCGGGCAATGGCCCCGCGTCCCAGCCGTCGATTTCCGACAGGCGCGCATGGAAGTAGCGGGCGAGGGCGAGCTTTTCCGCCTGCGCCGCCCGGAACGCGGCTACGCCGGCAATCTGCAGCGGCAGCCACAACCGCATCGCGCGGAAATGGCGCGTGAGCTCGGGCGAGAGATCGGCGGGCGATGGCCCGACCTCGGATTCGCCGAGGGGACGGATGTAGTCGGCGCTTGCGCTGAACGCCTCCTGCAGAAGCTTGCCATCGCGGACGAGCGCGGCGCCGGTACCGTAGGGCAGGAACAGGGTTTTGTGCGGGTCGAGCGCGACGCTGTCGGCCTGCTCGATGCCTCTCAGCCGCACGCGGTCGCAGAGAGCGAAGAGGCCGCCATAGGCTCCGTCGACATGGAACCAGGCGCTATGTCGGCGGCAGAGCTCGGCGATTTCCGGCAGCGGATCGATCGCTCCGGTGTCGACCGTCCCGGCCGACGCGACGACGAGCCAGGGACGGACGCCGTTGCGTTTGTCCTCTTCGAGTGCCTGCTCCAGCGCCTCTACCGACATGCGATAAGCATCGTCGGTCGCGATCACGCGCCTGGGCGACCGGCCCCGGCCGGCGATGTGCAGGGCCTTGTCGATGCAATAGTGGGCGAAACGCGTGACATAGACGGCGCCGCCGCCTTCGGGATCCTTCGCCTCGCGAGCCGCGACCACCGCGGTGAGGTTGGCCGTGCTCCCGCCGGAAGTGAGCGTTCCCGAGGCTCCGCTGGGGTAGCCGATGACGTTGGCGAGCCACGCGGCACAGGCATTTTCGATCCTGACCGCGCCCGGACTGGCGGACGCAAAACCCGAATATTTGTTCGACGCCGCGGCCAGGAGGTCGCCGAACGCCGAATAAGGCAGCGCGCCGCCAGGAATATAGGCCATGAAGCGCGGGCTGGTCGTCGCGAAACCGGGCGCGTCGATGCACGCCCGGACATAGTCGAGGACCTGGTCGGGTTCTCGCCCCTCTTCGGCGAATTCGGGGTCGAGCCTCTGGCTGAAGACCTCCGACCAGGGCCGGTTGCTCGGTGCAGTCTCGACCTGATCCCAATAAGCCAACACATGCTCGAGCGATCGTTCGCCGATCACGCGGCGTTGATCCGCGTCGGGTTCGAGCGGGCGAGTCTGCTCGCGGAGCGCCTCGATCTCGCTCCGCAGCTTATCGATCGTCATCCGGCGATGAGCCGCGCGGCATCGAGCGCGTGGTAAGTGAGAACTCCGCTCGCCCCGGCGCGCTTGAACGCCATCAATGTCTCGAGGATCAAGGCATCGCGCTCCCCGGCGCCTGCAGCAGCGGCTGCCTCGATCATCGCATACTCGCCACTCACCTGGTAGGCGAAGGTCGGGACACCGAAGGCTTCCTTCACCCGCGCGACGACGTCGAGATAGGGCAGGCCCGGCTTCACCATGACGAAGTCCGCACCCTCGGCGAGGTCGAGCTCGACCTCACGCAGCGCCTCTTCGACGTTGGCTGGGTCCATCTGATAGGTGCGCTTGTCGCCCTTCAGCCGGCCGAGCGACCCGACCGCCTCGCGGAACGGGCCGTAGAAGGCCGATGCATATTTGGCGGCATAGGCCATGATCGCGACGTTGGAGTGCCCCGCCTCTTCCAGCGCCATACGGATCGCGGCTACTCGCCCGTCCATCATGTCAGACGGGGCGACGATATCGGCTCCCGCCTCCGCCTGGACCAAAGCCTGGTCGGCCAGGATCCTCACCGTATCATCATTGAGTACGTAGCCGGTCTGGTCGACCAATCCGTCATGCCCATGGCTCGTATATGGATCGAGCGCCACATCGGTCAGCACGCCGACCTCCGGCACCGCGGCCTTGATCGCCTTGATCGCCCGGCAGATCAGATTGTCCTTGTTCAGCGCCTCGCGTGCATCCTCGGTGCGGAGCTCATTCGGTGTGTTGGGGAACAATGCGACACAGGGAATGCCGAGATCGGCGGCGAGGCGTACGCGGCCGGGAAGCTTGTCGACGCTCCAGCGCGAAACGCCGGGAAGGGAACCGATCGGTTCCTCGCAGTCCGACCCTTCGCAGATGAACAACGGCCAGATGAAGTCGCTCGGGTGAAGCCGGTTCTCGGCGAGCATGGCGCGCATCCACGGTGACACACGGCCGCGGCGCATGCGCAGAGAGGGAAAGGAAGACATGGAAGCCCCTTAGCGCCTCATTGTCGCCCCCTCCACATGCTTCGCACGGTCCCCCTCCCCGTTCCGAGGGAGGATCAGCCTGCGGGGTTCAGCGCTCCGCCGGGCTCCCGGGTCGCGAGCGCCTCTTCGGTGCATTCATCCTCGTCCGGACAAGGCTCGGCCTTCATCCGGGCCTTCTTCCATCCGCCCTGCAGATAATAGCCGACCGAAAGCGCCAGGTTGACGAACGAACTCACCGGGAAACTGGTCCACAGCGCATCGGCGCCGAGCCAGCCGTAAGTGCCCAGGATCCAGCCGAAGCGGACCGGGACCAGTCCGATCGCGAGAATGATCAAAGGCGCCCACACCGCGCCGTTCGCCCGCACAGTCGCGAACAGCACCATCGTCACTCCGAACAGAAGGAAGTTCCAGGTCGCGAGGACGTGGATATGCCGCGCAATCGGCAGCGCCGGGCTGCCCGATCCCATGAACAGGCTCAGCACCGTACGGTCGGCGAGGGTCATCAGGACGATGAGCGCCCCGGTGATCAGCAGCGACTGGCCAATGCCGACCCGGGTGATCTGGCCGACGCGATCCCATTTGCCCGCACCGATGTTCTGCGAAGCCATCGCACTGACTGCCGCGCCGAGCGCCATCGCGGGCATCTGGACATAGGTCCAGAGCTGCATCGCGACGCCGAACGCGGCCGTCGTATCGACGCCCTCACGGTTGACCAAACCGACCAGCGTCAGCGCGGACACCGAAATGACGATCATCTGGATGCCCATCGGCAGTCCCTTGATCACCAGCGTCTTCAGGATGGCGGCGTCAGGGATGAGATAGCGCAGCTCGCTCCCGCGCAGGCGGAGCGGCAGGTCCTTCGCGTAGATGTAAATGAAGAGGCCAATCAGGCTGACGTAATTTCCCACCAGCGTCGACATGGCCGAGCCGGCGATCCCCATTTCCGGGAACGGACCCCAGCCCCGGATGAAGAAGGGGTTGAGCCCGCTGTCGAGCACTACCGCGACGATCATGAACCACAGCGGAGTCAGGCTGTCGCCCGATCCGCGCAGCGCCATCATCAGCAGCGTCAGCAGCAGCAATGCTGGAAGCGCGAGGAAGATGACCCTGAGGTAAGCCAAAGCGAGCGGCGCGGCGTCACCCGGCGTACCGAGCAGCTTCAATATCCCCGGCGCGAGGAAATAGCCGGCCACCGCGACGGCGATCGTGACCAATGCGAAGGATCCGCCGGCGGTACCGAAGACGCGCCGCGCCTCGTCGACGTCCCTGCGGCCCCACGCCTGTCCGATGAGGATGGTCGAGGCCATTCCGAAGCCGAACACGAAGGCCGACAACAGAAACATGACCATGTTGGCGTTGGAAGTCGCGGCAAGCGCTCCCTCGCCGAGGAAGCGGCCGACCCAGATCGCATTCACCGTGCCGTTCAGCGACTGGAGGATGGAGCTGGCGAGCGTCGGCAGCGCGAAGGCGAGCAGGGTCGGAGCGATGCGGCCCTGGGTCAGGTCGCCGCGCGGTTCTCGTCTTGCCCCTGCGTCTGCCATGCTTCTCCCTTGTACTCCGGCGAAGGCCGGAGCCCAGGCCGCTGTAAAGCAGCGATTCCCGCTGCCCTGGACCCCGGCCTCCGCCGGGGCACGAATTTACCCCAGCCGCTCCAACGCGGCGCGGAGCCGTTCGGCTTCCGCGGCCTTGGCTTCATGATCGGCGCGCGCTTTTTCTACAGCCTCGGGCTTGGCGCGTTCGGTGAAGTTAGGATTGCCAAGACGTTGGGCGAGGCTGTCGCGTTCTTTTTCGGCTGCGGCCGCGCCCTTCGACAGACGGGCTTTCTCGGCTTCGAGGTCGATTGCTCCCTCCAGAAGGATGACCAGGGTCGCATGCGGAACGCTGACGCGCATCGCCGCGCCGGCCGGCGCCGGATCGGGGTACACGACTGTCAGTCTCGCGAGGCGCTCGAGATACTGCGCATTGGCAGCGATATACTGCCCGACCACCGGAGCATTGTCCGTCACGTGAGCGGTCAGCCTTTGGCCGGGAGCTATTCCGAGCTCGTTCCGGGCCGTTCTCACCGCTGACACCGTTTCGATCAGCCAGTTGATCTGGGAGCGCGCCTCGGCGTCGATTGAATAGGTGCCGTCCTTGAGCGTGATATTGGTCACGGGCTCAGGCCATTTGGCGACGATGAGCTCATAGGGCCTTGTCCCCATGGCGCTCCAAAGCTCTTCCGTGATGAACGGCATCAAAGGATGGAGCATCACCAGGATCTGGTCGAACGCCCAGGCGGCGACCTTGCGTGTTTCCTCCGCATCACTCCCCTCCCCTCGATGGGGAGGGGTCGGGGGCGGGGTGATGTCCGAGGCTGAGGCAGCGCGAACCTCACCCCCGCCCTGCCCTCCCCAATCAAGGGGGAGGGAAAGCAGCGGCTTCACGAGCTCAACATACCAGTCGCAGAAGGTGCCCCAGACGAAGTGATAGATGGCGTCGGCCATCCCGTCATAGCGCAGCTCGTCGAAGGCGCGATCGAGCTTCGAAAGCGTTTCGACGACTTCGCCGATGATCCAGCGGTTGACCGGTAGTTGCGCCTCGGGCGCGGCGATACCGTCGCTCGCGCCGACGCCGTTCATCTGGAGGAAGCGCGCGGCGTTCCACAGCTTGGTCGCGAAGTTGCGATAGCCCTCGACGCGCTTCTCATCGAGCTTGATGTCGCGGCCCTGGCTTTCCATCGCCGCCAGAGTGAAGCGCAGGGCGTCAGCGCCATATTTGTCGATCAGGCCGAGGGGGTCGACGGTATTGCCTTTCGACTTGGACATCTTTTGGCCGTGCGCGTCGCGAACCAGGCCATGGAGGTAGAGCGTCTTCCACGGCGGCCGCTTCATGAATTCGATGCCCTGCATCGCCATGCGCGCATCCCAAAAGAACAATATGTCGAAGCCCGAAATGAGCACGTCGTTGGGGTAGTGGCGCTTGAGGTCGTCAGTCTGCTCGGGCCAGCCGAGAGTGGCGAATGGCCACAAAGCCGAGCTGAACCAGGTGTCGAGGACATCGTCGTCGCGCCAGATTGCCAAAACGGCCTCGTCACGTTCGTCCGACAGGCTCCAGTCCAGCATTTCCATCATGCTGTCGAATGCCTGCACCTTCCGGCCCGTTCGATCGTAGAAAGACTGGGCTTCCTTGACGGCTTCTTCCTCGGACTCAGCCACGAAGAGGTTGGGCCCCCGCCCAAAGTGGCCAAAGTCATAAGTGGCCTGGTCCTTGTCATCGAAAATAGGACCGTACCAAGCCGGGATGCGGTGCCCCCACCACAGCTGGCGCGAGACGCACCATGGCTGGATGTTCTCGAGCCAGTTGAACCAGGTTTTCGTCCAGGTTTCCGGGACGACGCGGATTTCGCCGCTGCGCGTCGCTTCGATCGCTGGCTTCGCGAGGGTCGCCGCGTCGACATACCATTGATCGGTCAGCATCGGCTCGATCACGACGTTCGAGCGGTCGCCAAACGGCTGCATGATCTTCTTGTCTTCGACCTTAATCATCAAGCCTTCGGAATCGATGTCGGCAACCACGCGCTTGCGCGCTTCGTAGCGATCCAGCCCGCGATAGGCTTCAGGGACGAGGTTCAGCGCGTCGACTTCCAGCGCGTTCGCCGCCTCGCCGTGGGCGATTGCCTTGGCCCGGTTTGCGGACTCTTCGTATGACGGGCCGTCTGTGCGCATACGCGCGCGTTCGTCCATCAGCCGGTACATCGGCAGGTTGTTGCGCTGCGCAACGCCATAGTCGTTGAGGTCGTGGCCGCCGGTGATCTTCACCGCGCCGGAGCCGAAATTCGGGTCGGGATATTCATCGGTGATGATCGGGATTAGCCGCCGATGCTGTTTCGGCCCGACCGGAATCTCGCAGAACTTGCCGACGATCGGACGGTAACGCTCGTCGTTCGGATGAACCGCGACCGCGCCGTCGCCGAGCATCGTTTCCGGTCGCGTCGTCGCGATCGAAATGTAATCGCGCTCTTCCTCGAACAGGATTTTGCCATCCTCGTCGCGCTCGACGTAGCGGTAAGTCGCGCCGCCATCGAGTGGATATTTGAAGTGCCACATGTGGCCGTCCACTTCGCGATTATCGACCTCGAGGTCGCTGATCGCGGTCTGGAACTTCGGATCCCAGTTCACGAGCCGCTTGTCGCGGTAAATGCGGCCGCGTTTGTACAGCTCGACGAAGGTGTGGGTCACCGCGCGCTGGTAGCACTCGTCCATCGTGAAGCGCTCATGCGCCCAGTCGCATGACGCGCCGAGCCGGCGAAGCTGGCGGGTGATCGCTCCGCCTGACTGCGCCTTCCATTCCCAGACATGTTCGAGAAAGGCCTCGCGGCCTATCTCCGAACGTTTGATGCCTTGCGTCTCGAGATTGCGCTCGACGACCATCTGGGTCGCGATTCCGGCATGGTCGGTGCCGACCACCCAGAGCGCGTCCTTGCCGCGCATCCGCTCGCGGCGGGTGAGCACGTCCTGAAGCGTATTGTCGAGCGCGTGGCCGATGTGGAGCGAGCCGGTGACGTTGGGCGGCGGCATGACAATCGTCCACGGAGTTGCGTCGGGGCGATCCGGACGGAACAGGCCCTGGGCCTCCCAATGGGCGTACCAGCGCTCCTCGATCGCCTTGGGGTCGAAAGTCTTGGGAAGCTCGCTCATCAGGGGGCGGTTAGCGATGCCGCGCTGCAGCATCAACCGCCCTTACGGACCGACGTCCTCCTGGCGGTGATATTCCGCGCGCCCGCGGCCGTTATCGAGACTGAGCGCTCGGGCGATATCATCGTCCCACCCGTAGATATCCGGCACGAAAACGACGTGGGACCCGTCCCAATAGGCCGTGTGGTAGAGCATCCGCACCGGGATCTCCCGCCTCAACTTGACGTAATTCTCGTCACCGCTTGCCAAAGCTTCCTGAAATTCATCCTGGACGCCGTCCTCGCTCGCCAGCTCGAAGGCAAAATCGACCGCATTCTGAACGCGGACGCAGCCATGGCTTCGATGCCGCTCGGTCGCCGAGAACCAGGATTTGAACGGGGTATCATGGAGATAGATTTGCTGCGGGTCGCGCATGTCGAACTTCACGATTCCAAGCGAATTCTTGTCGCCTGGAAGCTGGACCAGCCGGCCGTCGCGATAACCGAAGTTATTCGCGGCGAGATAGGCCGCACTCTTCTTCGAGAGCTCGTCCTTGAAGATGCGGTCGGGGACCCGCCAATAGGGATTGGCGACCAATTGAAAGATCGGCGCCTGGATCTGCGGCGTCGTCCATTCGTCGGGCTGGCCGTTGACCACTCGCAGCCGGATCTGCTGCGATCCGCCGCGCCAGTAATCGAGGAAGCTGGCGGCCGTGTTGACGTCGATGCGGGTTTCCGGGGGCGCCCGTTCGAGCCAGCGCAGTCTCTCCAAAGCCACCGCAGTCTGCCGGGCGCGGATCGCGGCGCCGCCGTTGATCATCGCGACCGTTCCCGCGCCGACAACGCCGTCGGGCTTCAGTCCGTACAGCGCCTGCAGCTTGCGCACCGCACCGATCATCGCTCCGCCGTACCGGCGGGGTAACTGCCGGTTCGCTGGAGCATTGAGGAATCCATTGGCGACAAGCGCCGCGAAGAGCTGAGGAACACGCGGATCGCGGCTTCCCGGCTTGATCGCGCTTCCAGATTGCAGCTGTGTGTTCTTGGCCGCCGCGGCCTGTTTGATGAGCTGGACGTGGGCGTCGGACAGGGCCCGATATTCGTCGGTCTGCGGCGCCAGCGATGCGAGCCAGTTTGAAACGTCGCCTTTTTGAAGCGCGCCGGACAGGCCCGCCGCGACGTCCGTCTTCGGCTTCGGGATCGTATAGGTCCAGCCGAGCTTGGCCGGATCGACATAGCCGCGGGCGAGCGCCGACGCATATCCGAGCGCTGCCCTTGTAAGCGCGGCTTCGCGCTGGTTCGGATCGCTCGGCAGTTCACCCTTCAGGAACAGGTCGGGACGAAGTCCCTGCGCAGGAGCATGGGCGATCGCATCGATCAGTTGCTGTTCGGTCTTGCCGTCCCAGGCCGCTTGCCAATTGCGCCTTTGATAGAAGGCGCGAGCCTGCGGGTCGGTAATTGCCGACTGAAGCGCACTCGCTTCCACTTGTTTCGGTTGTGCATGCTGGCCGCTTCCGCAGGCGGCAATCGATACGCTCAACAGGGCAAGAATGACGGCCTTGCCGGCCCAATAATCGGTTTTCACGAGAGGCTGAACGTTACAGCAGTGAAAAGCGATCCATCTCCTCTCCGGAACGGTGAGGGATCAATCTTCCTGCATGTTGGGGTCGCGGAGGCCCTCGCCGATCGAAGCCCGGGCCTTTTCCGCCTCCACGCTGGTCACCGGATACGCACAATAATCGGCCGCATAGAAAGCGCTCGGGCGATGGTTGCCCGACAGTCCGATTCCACCGAAGGGAGCGTTCGACGGCGCACCGTTGGTCGGCTTGTTCCAGTTGATCACGCCTGCGCGAACATTCGCCCAGAATTTGTCGTACAGTTCGGAATTGCCTCCAACGAGGCTCGCCGCGAGTCCGAAACGCGTGTTGTTGGCCGCGTCGATCGCCGCGTCGAAATCCTTGACCCGGATCAGCTGCAGGACCGGCCCGAAAATCTCTTCATCCGGGCGATCCTTGACGTCGGTTACGTCGATGAGCGCGGGCGTAAGATAGGGCCGCTCCTCATATGGCCGGTCCAGTCGGCGAAGCGGCTTGCCGCCTTTCATCATCAAGGTGAGCCATTGTTCCTGCACATGGTCGGCGGCGCTTGTGTCGATCACCGGACCCATGAACGGTTGAGGATCGGCGAATGGATGATCGACGACGATACGGTCGATCATCGCCGTCACCGCCTCCATCAGCGGACCTTCCTTGCCGTCCTCGACGATCAGCCTCCGCGCCGCCGTGCAGCGCTGGCCGGCCGAAAGATAAGCGGACTGAACGACGATGGTCGCCGCAGGTTCGATATCCTTCGCATCCCAAACGACGAGCGGATTGTTGCCGCCCAATTCGAGCGCGAGGATCTTCTGCGGAGTTTCCGCGAATTGGCGATGGAGCGACATTCCGGCGCGGGCAGAGCCCGTGAACAGGAGCCCGTCGATCCCCGGTTCTCCAGCCAGCGCCTTGCCTTGGTCCGGCCCGCCGACGAGGAGGCGGACGACACCCTCCGGGATTCCGGCCTTGTGGAAACATTCGACCAGGAACGCGCCGGTCGCGGGCGTCTTCTCCGACGGTTTGAACACGACAGCATTGCCGGCGATCAGGGCAGGAACGATGTGGCCGTTGGGCAGATGCGCGGGGAAGTTGTACGGCCCAAGCACCGCCAGCACACCGTGCGGCTTGTGCCGAACCGCGATCCGGTTGCCGAGAGCGGCCTCAAGCTTCCGCTGCGGAGTGCGCTCGGCATAAGCATCGACCGAAATCTCGACCTTGTTGACCACAGACGCGACCTCGGTCCGTGCTTCCCAGAAAGGCTTGCCGGTCTCGTGTGAGATCAGGGCTGCAAATTGCTGCTCGTTCTTGCGGACGATATTGGCGAAGCGGCGGAGCGCCTCAATTCGAAACGCGTGCGAATGCGCCGCCCACGCGGGCCAGGCAGAGCGCGCGATCGCAACCTCTGCCGACGCGTCGCCGACTTCGCCCGACCAGATCTCCTCGCCCGTTGCCGGATCCATCGAGACCAGCATCGGCGCGGGTTTCACTTCAGCCTTGTCATCGACCTTCCGGTGCATCCGTTCTCATCGCTTCACTCAATCGCCGGACCGCCTTAACCTTGTCCTCGAACGGCTGCCAGTCGTCGTTGTCCGCAATCGCCGACCAGATTGCTTCCACTTCCTCGATATGCATCGAACAGGGCTTCGCGTCGGACCAATATGGGTGCGACTGGGGGCGCACCCGGCCTCGCAGGGATTTGGCGAGCGCACGGAAATGCTCCGACGGATAGCGATCGGCGCCAGGATCCCGCCCGCCCCTCCAATCGAAGAAGATCCGGTCGATCCCTGCTTCACGAGTGCTCAGGGACTTGATCAAAGCTGCCGCGACGGACCGATCGGCTTCCGGGCCGGCTGAGGCGACGCCAAGACGTCGCAACATCGCGGCGGTCAAAGCCGTCTCGAACCGCCCGCTCCACCCCGCGAGCATCTCCGACAGCGGCGGAGCCTCGGTTACGAGCGAAAGGCAGGCCGCCAACTGCGCCAGGTCCCAGTGGATCGCTTCAGGCTGCCGGCCAAAGGAATAGAGCCCGTAATGATCAAAATAGGCCGCGGTGAAATCCGGGTCCCAATCGGGAGTGAACCGCCATGGCCCGTAGTCGAAGCTCTCACCGGTAACGTTGATATTGTCGCTGTTGAGCACGCCATGGACGAAGCCCGCCGCGAGATACGACGCGGCGAGCGTCGCCGTGGCCTGACCGACCAGGTCGAACAGGCGGAGCGCGTCCTCCTGGTCGTCGGCCGAGGGTCGCTCGCCGTACAGGTTGGCCAGGCAATAACCCACGAGCTTCCGAATGTTCTCGTCCTCATTGAAGAAGGCGAGGCGCTGGAATGTCCCGATGCGGATATGGCCGTGGCTTAAGCGGGTCAGGACGGACGACCGCGTCGGTGACGGCTCGTCGCCGCGCTCCAGCTGCTCACCCGTTTCGAACAGTGCAAACGTCCTGGACGTATTCACTCCGAGCGCTTCGAGCATCTCGGTCGCGAGCACCTCGCGCACCCCGCCCTTCAGGGTCAGGCGCCCATCGGCGTGGCGACTGTAGGGGGTCTGTCCGGATCCCTTTGTGCCAAGGTCGAGCAATCGGCCGCCATCGTCGCGAAGCTGCGCGAACAGGAAGCCGCGACCGTCGCCGATCTCCGGATTGTACACGCGGAACTGATGCCCGTGATAACGCAGCGCCAGCGGCTGCGTCAGGTTGTCGGGCAGCGGTCCGAACCGGCAGAAATGCGCGGCCCAGCTCTCTTCATCGAGCTCAAGCCCGACCCGCAGAGAAGCGCCGCTGTTGAGAAAGCGCGGCGTGCATCGCGGGAATTTCGCGACCTCGACCGCGTCGTAGAAATCACCACCGAGCTCGAGGATTTTCGGATCGGGGCGATACTCGGTCACCCGCGTTAGCTAGTCGCTCGCTTAAATTTGTCGAGCGCCGTCCGGTCAGGCTCATCCGTGGCGATCGTGCTTGAAAGCTTTCCGTCGCTCCCGAAGATCAGCACCGTCGCCGTATGATCCATCTTCATCCCGTGGCCATCGTCGGTCGGCTCGGGCTGGGCGTAAATCCCGAACTGCTTCTTCACCCGCTCGATCTGGTCCTTCGATCCGGTCAATCCGATGATATTGGAATCGAACAATGACGAATATTGTCCGACCTCTTTCGGGCCATCATTTTCAGGATCGATGGTGACGAAAACGATGTTCATCGCATCTTCGTCCCCGGCCTGCTTGCGCAATTTCACGAGGCGCGCCAGCGTCGTCGGGCAGACGTCGCCACAGCGCGTATAGCCGAAATAGATGGCGTAAGGCTTGCCCGACAGCGCAATGCTCGAAAACGGCTTTCCGTCGGCACCCACCAGGGTGAACGGTCCGCCGAAGCTCGAAGATTCAACCGTTGCCTGGACTTCCGGCCCGCTCGCCGGCGCGCGGTGGAAAGCGACGAGCGCGATGACCCCCACCGCGGCCACCGCCACGAGGATCCAGAGCAGGGTCCGCACCTGCTTCACACGTGATCGATAAACGTTGCCTGCCACCTGTATCCCATCGAATCGAGTTGCGGCCCCTGTAATCCCGGCCGGATGAACGTCAAATCACCGCGCCGCGGCCCGAAATCGGGACTTCGCACTTGACGGTCGGGACAAGCTCGCCACAAAGGCCCCGCTCCCTGGCCCGATGGCGGAGTGGTTACGCAGAGGACTGCAAATCCTTGCACGCCGGTTCGATTCCGGCTCGGGCCTCCACCCACATTCAGGTCATTTCCGCTACAAGCGAGAGGCGAGCTGACGTTTCCGGTG
>Ga0207674_10002194_pt1 | contig 24719 bp, 26 predicted proteins | sample KBSCornC72_FD_184303 | JGI IMG/M metagenome (GOLD analysis project Ga0207674, IMG submission 184303) | Corn rhizosphere microbial communities from Kellogg Biological Station, Michigan, USA - KBS Corn C7-2 (SPAdes) (version 2) | ecosystem: Host-associated > Plants > Roots > Rhizosphere > Soil ...
GGCCGTACAGGGGAAATTCACGGCCAAGCGGGCGCCCACCGCGTATCCCGCCCGCAACGTGATCGCCATCATTCCCGGGAGCGATCCCCAGTTGCGTGGGGAGTACGTCTCGCTCACCGCGCACAACGATCACGTCGGCTTCGGGCATGATCCGGTGGACCACGATTCGATCCGCGCCTTCAACCGTGTCGTGCGGCCCTTGGGGGCCGACAGTCCGGTGCGTGATGCGACTCCCGAGGAGATGGGCAGGATCCGCATCATCCTCGACAGCCTGCGGGCGATTCATAAGCCCCGCGCCGATTCGATCCGCAATGGCGCCGACGACGATGGGACCGGCACCGTCTCCATCCTCGAGCTCGCCGAGTCGTTCGCGAAAGGAAAGGATCGGCCGATGCGCTCGCTCATCTTCATCTCCCACACTGGAGAGGAGTACGGCCTGGTAGGCTCGGCCTGGTTCACCGATCACCCGACGATTCTTCGCGATTCGATCGTAGCCGAGATCGATCAGGACATGATCGGTCGGGGTGACAGCAGCGATCTACCCGGGGGCGGCCCCTCTTACCTTGAGGTTGTGGGCGCTCGCCGCCTTTCCACCGAGTTTGGGGATATGCTCGAAGCGGCCAATGCAGCCCAGCGGCCGCCTTTCGTGTTCAGCTACACCTACGACGCGCCGGGGCATCCCTCGCAGTATTACTGCCGGGCCGATCACTACAACTACGCGCGCTACGGGATCCCCAGCGTGGTCTTCTCCCGGGGAGAGCATCTCGACTATCATCAAGTCACCGACGAACCCCAGTACATCGACTACGACAACCTCGCCCGGGTGACCCGGATGGTTCACGACGCGGCCCTTCGGGTTGCCAACGCGGACCATCGCCCCGCTCTCGACAAGCCCAAGGGAGACCCCAAGGCGCCCTGTGTGCAATGACGGCGTCTGATTCCGAATCCGCTGTACCACTGATTTCGATATACCGACTCGTGCTTGACGCCCGATGTATTCACCGGTATCTAGTGGCACCTATTCAGACATACATCGACCTGTCCTCGCGAGCTCGTCTCGAGCACTCGAGGGGGCTAGTCTCTGCCACGGAGCCTGCGCGCCGTATGACGCCTCGCCGGTCGTTCGCGATGCTCGCTGGTCTGACGACTCTCGCGCTCGGCGCCTCCGCACCGAGTCCTGCGCACCGGGACGCCGAGTCCATCGCGTCGAACGACAATCGCAAGACGGCGGGTGCTCTCGCCGGCAGCGTGCTCACGGTGCAGCTCGAGGCGAGAGCCGGGACGTTCTACCCCGAAGGACCAACCGGCGTGGGTGTCCCCGCCTTCGCGTGGAGCGAGGTCGGGGGGCAGCTCCAGACTCCCGGACCGCTCATCCGGGTGAAAGTCGGCACGACAGTGAAAGCGAGCATACATAACGCGCTCGCCAAGTCACTCACGGTGTACGGCCTCGCACCGGCACGGGGCTTCAAGGACAGTCTCGTCATCGCACCGGGCGCGACCAGCGACGCCGAGTTCAAAGCCACTACTCCGGGAACGTACTACTACGCGGGGCAGACCGTCCCCGGCCCCATCCAGGCTCGCTTCCAGGAGGACGGGCAGCTGAACGGAGCGATCGTCGTCGACCCGCCCGACGCCCCGGCCAACGATCGCATCTTCCTCATCTCCTGGTGGTTCACGCTCGACTCGACCAGCCGCAGCGGCCTGGGCCGCGGCACCATGTCGATCAACGGACTCTCCTGGCCCCATACCGAGCGGCTGGATGCGACCCAGAACGATTCGCTCCACTGGCGGGTGATCAACACCACCCCGATCGACCACCCGATGCATCTGCACGGCTTCTACTTCCGGGTTGATGGGATGGGAGACGGGGTGGTCGATACGCTGTTGGCGCCGGCCGACCGGCGCATGGCCGTGACCGAGATCGTCGGCCCCGGCCAGACCATGGACATGACCTGGTCGCCGAACCGGCCGGGGAACTGGATCTTCCACTGCCATTTCGCGGGACACCTGTCGTATCACGTGGCGATGGACACCTACGAGGGCGTGCCGCACCCGGAGAACGAGCACAGCCACATGACCGACGCGCCGCACCAGATGTACGGCCTGGTGATGGGCATTCGGGTGGCGCCGAGCGGGCCGCTGGCGAAGGCGCCAGCCAATCCGCGGAAGATCCGGCTGGTGGTGCGCGAGAAGGACAACGTCTACGGCAACCATCCGGGCTATGCCTTCGTGCTCGGCGGCACCCCGGCCGAAAAGAATCCGGAGATTCTCCCGGTACCGGGTCCGCCGATCGTGCTGGTCCGGGGCCAGCCGGTCGCGGTGAACATCGTCAATCAGTCGCAGGACCACGCGGCGGTGCACTGGCACGGCATCGAGCTGCAGAGCTATCCCGACGGGGTTCCAGGCTGGAGCGGTTCGGGGAACGACATCCTTCCGGCCATTGCGCCGGGCGAGTCCCTCACCGTGCAGTTCACGCCGCCCCGGGCCGGGACCTTCATGTATCACTCGCACTTCAACGAGTTCCAGCAGATCACTTCGGGCATGTACGGCCCGCTGATCGTGCTGGAGCCGGGCCAGAAGTACGATCCGAAAACCGACCGGGTCCTGCTCTTCAGCGATGGGGGACCGACCACCAACGTGATCGCGGGGCCGTTTCCGCCGATGCTCATGAACGGCCAGGCGCAGCCCGACCCGATCGACCTCAAGGCCGGGGTGACCTATCGGTTCCGGGTCATCGGCATTACCGGGGACATTTCCACCCAGTTCAAGTTCCTCGATGGCGACAAGCCGATCGAGTGGCGGGCCGTGGCGCGGGACGGGATGACGCTGCCCGCGTCGCAGGCGACAGTGCGGCCGGCGGCGATGATCTTCGATCCGGGGCAGATCTTCGACTTTGAATACACACCGAAGGCCAAGGGCGAGCTGGCGATTGAGTTCGGCGCCCCGGCATTCGGGGCACCTCCGGACAAGGCGCCGAAGCAGACGAGGGTGGAAGTGAGGGTGAACTAGGGTTGGTGTCAGGCAGCCGGCTATGAAAAAGAAAGCGGACCCTCGTGGCGGGTCCGCTTGTTCACTGCTCACACCTTCTGGCCGACCCACCCGCCATGCTTTACGGCCCTCTCCGCCCATTTTTCGCCTTCTCCGCCCAGGTCTACACCCAACGATCTATCGCTGGTGCTCGCCCAGTACCCTACCTTGTGCTCCACACTTCTCCGACGCCAAAGAAGGCACACGATAACCAGCGCTGGCGCCTGCCAGTCGCTGTATCTATTGAGCAAGCCCGATCGGTTCCCATGGCACCGAAGGGGAAACCCGTGAGCTTGTATCGCGTCGCTTTTCACTGGGGGCTGGTGCTTCTGGGTCTCACCGCAACGACGGTGGAGGCCCAAGTGCCTCGTACAGAGAAGAAGCCTACCATCTACCTCCCGCCGAAGCAGCAGGTTCCCACTCAAAAGGCGGTGGTACCGAGGTTGCAAGCGCCGCCTCCCATCCTCCCAACTGGATCGAACCCCGACAGCGTTCTCATCACGTTCGAGGATATCACGTCGGCAGGACCGAGCGAGACTGGCGCCGTGGCGGTCGGCAACCATTACGCCGGAATTGCTTTCATCAACACGGCTTGGGTGCTGGACTACTCCCGGGCCGCCCCCGTCCCCGGCTTTGCCCGTTCGGGAACTCACGCCATCGTGCTGTGCACCTGGCAACAGGAGATCTGTACCGACTCAACCTTTCAGATCCGTTTCGACCGCCCCCAGGAGCGCGTCAGCATTTGGGCCGGGGTTTCCGGCCGCGGCCCTGCATTTCAAGTCGCCCTGAGAGCGTACAGCAAGGACGGAGTGCTGGTGGCGAGCAAGGCCGTGACCATCGACAGTGGGATGCCTCCCCACATCGGGACCCAGGTTGAAGTGCGGGCTGACTCCAACCAGATCTCGTTCGTGACCGTCACCAACCAGGGTGCCAATGGGATGGAGTTCGCCCTGGACGATGTGGAATTTCAGCGGGCCACGCTTGAATCAAGTACACCAGCTCCAGTGGTGGATTCGCCGGTGGGTCCGACGGTGGTGGATTCGACGGTACTGGTCCCCAGCGTCACCGGACTCACCCCGGACAGCGCGGCCAGCGTCCTGAGGGCGGCGCGACTTGGAGTGGGGATGCAGGGGCAAGTCCGGGTCCAGGGCCAGGTCGGCACCGTCTGGACTCAGCACCCCGGGGCCGGCGAACCAGCTCGCCTTGGTGATCTGGTCAACCTCGACATCGTCATCGGACCTCCACCTCCACCTCCACCGTGGTGGTTGGTGCCGATCGCCGTCCTCGTGGCAGCTGCCGCGTGGTGGAAACTTCGAAAGCCACGGCCACAGCAATCACCCATCCCCAGCGTCGTGCCGCACCTGGTTGGATCGGGCCTCGATGGCCAGGAGGCCACCTTCGCCGAAGTCAAACCCTCACCATGGGAAATCGGACTGAGGGTCATGGTGAACTACCCGGCCCCGGCCACCGATCTCCAAGACCGCGCTGCGACAGGAGAGCAATCATGAGCGAGACCATCGAGACGATGGGTCAGCTGATGGGCGCATCGCCGCAGGGGCTGGAAGAGGGACAGGTCTCGGCCTTGCGTTCCAGCAAGAAGTTCACGGTACTGCAGGCGGCCCTGGCGCTCGTCCCCATGAAAGCGCTGGCCGATTTGCCTCATGGAATCGGTGACGTCCTCAAGCCGGTGATGGACTTGCGAGTCGGCGAGGTCGTGGCTGGCACCTGGAACGTCGGCCGCGATCTCTGGAAATTCCGTGATTCCGCCAAGTATCCTACCACCGACGTCTTCGAACACCCCTTGAACGAGCACAAGGTCAGTACGGCGTTCCACCCGAAGGTTATGGTTTCCGTCAATGGACAACCGGTCCCGGGAGCTGAGCTGGAGTTCACCGTCACGCTTGCTCTCACAATTGAAAGCGCGGTGCTTCGGATCAGGGACAAGCATATCATCGGAGCGACGATCGCGAAGTGTAAGGGGAAGGGGACGCTGAGTTGTGGCGAAGCGGTTCTACTGGAATGTCCCACGAGGGATTTCTTGTTGCCGACACTCCGGTTGGAGCCTGGCGTATTGATCGGTTGAGCGGCGGCAATGCGAATCGGCACGCACCCGACGGGGCGGAGTCAAAAAGAAGCGGACCCGCATGGCGGGTCCGCTCTTTCGTTCTTACTCCAAAAAGTTGTATCCCGAAGCACTACCTCGTCACGAGAGCAGGACTTTCATGCCGTATGATTGTTACGCCACGGGGGCTGCAGGTCGAAGGGGATGCGCGCCTGAATCCCATGGAAGCTGTCGGGTGATGGAAGAGCACGAAGTTCAGAAATCGCTCAGTGTAGCCCAAGATGCCGCTTCAAGTAGGCTTTGTCGCCAGCCGAGCTTGGCGGTTTGACACTACAGAAAACCCCTGGGCAGGGAGCTCTCCACGGGCAGGGTTGCCCCAGCAGGCTATGGCTCGCACGTTATTCAGTTGACTTTGACAGATCACGACGTAACTGATGCTCCACTTCGCCTAAGCAACCACTCAAGGCAAGACACCCCACTAATCTCGCCGTGGTCCGATGACCCGAATCCTCCCTCAAATCCGAACCCTGTGTCTTCTGTGCTTCGGGATCACGGCGCATCTCCTCGCGCAAGACACAGCCTCCACCCCCGTCGACCAAGCTGTCCACCACGATTCAACCTCGGCACCTTCAGCATCGGCGGCACCGACGTCCCCAGCCTCAAAGTGGTCTACGGCACCTACGGCCACCTGAACCCGAAGAAAGACAACGCGATCCTGCTTTCGTCCCACTACATGGCGGACCATCACGGATACGAGTGGCTCATCGGGCCCGGCCTGGCGCTCGACACGACGCGCTATTTCCTGGTCGCGACCGAGCTGTTCGGCAACGGGCACTCCTCTTCCCCCAGCAACACGCACAGGCCGTTCGACGGACCCCGGTTTCCGGTCGCGACCATTCGGGACAACGTGGAGGCGGTGCACCGGCTATTGCTCGAGGATGTCGGAGTCACCCATCTCAAGGCCATCATCGGGTTCTCGATGGGAGCCGAGCAGGCCTTTCAGTGGGCGGTCTCGTATCCCGACTTCGCGGACTGCATCGTGGCCACGGCCGGCACCGCGCGTGCCTGGCCTCATGGGATCGTCCGGCTCGAGGCCGAGATCGGGGCCATCACGCAGGACCCGGGATTCCATGACGGGGATTACGCCGAACAGCCGGCGAACGGGATCAACCAGGTCAGCCGGCCGATCTGGCGCGCGAATTCAGTATGCTTCGAGCAGCAGCACATCCGCGGGGTTGATGTGAGCGTAGCGGGGGCGAGCTTGCCTGCCCGAAGCCCAGCCGCCACCTTTTGGCGAACGACAATCCGGGTGCACGGATTCAAATGCCAGTCGTGACGTCGGTTCGGCCCGCCCTGTCCGCCTCCCCCGCCTTGTCTTCATGAGCGATGTCATCCCCTTCACTCTGAAGGTCTCGGGGAAGGACCAGTTCCGCGGCGTGAACGCCGTCAGCACCTCCTACCGCTTCCATGGCCGGCTGAGGTTCGACGGCGTATCGCTCTGGATCGAATGGACCGGCACCTACCGGGTCCAGGAGGTCGGTGCACTGACCGTCCGGGACGACGTGGCCTCGCTTCCCAACGAGTCTTTGATGGTTCCCCTCGCGCGGGTGCTGAACGTGAGATTCCGAGGCGGCTGGCTGCGGCCTCGGCTCGAGCTCGCCGGACGGGACCTGGCGGTCTTTGAAACCGTGCCGGGTGAGGAGGAGGGAATTGCCAGATTGTGGCTAGCACGCCAGGATCGCGAGCTCGCGGCAAGCGTGACGAGCAAGATCAATCAAGCGATTGCGGACCTGGATCGGGCGATTTCAGATTGAAGACGGCTGACGGCTGATTGAAGGGAAGGACATCGTGGAGACGCCCAAGCACGGCCGGAGGCCGTCCAACCGCCGATTGGTGCAAACAGATGATGACGGTGCTAAGTCGACGTTACTCTGGGCCCGGGTCGCGTTCGCACTCTCAGCGGCGGCATGATCCGACTTCCATTGTCTGACTGGATGCCGAGGGTGGGAGCGCTGATGCTCCTCCTCTCCATCTTCCCCACCGGGCTGTTGGCCCAGGACAGTGCCTCCGCCCCCGTCGACCGCGCGGTCCATCACGAGTTCAACCTCGGCACTTTCCGTATCGGCGAAGCCGACGTGCCGGAGGCCAAACTGGTGTACGGCACCTACGGCCATCTCAACGCCAGAAAAGACAACGCGATCCTGCTGCCATCTCACTACATGGCCGATCACCATGGCTACGAGTGGCTCATTGGGCCCGGACTGGCACTCGACACCACCCGCTACTTCCTGATCGCGACCGAGCTCTTCGGCAACGGTCATTCCTCCTCACCCAGCAACACCGCCGAGCCGTTTCATGGTCCCCGGTTTCCGGTTGCGACCATTCGAGACAATGTGGAAGCGGTGCATCGGATGCTGCTGGAAGACCTGAAGCTGACCCACCTAAAAGCCATCATTGGCTTCTCCATGGGAGCCCAGCAGGCATTTCAGTGGGCCGTCTCCTATCCTGATTTCAGCGACTGCATCGTGGCCACGGCCGGCACCGCCCGCACCTGGCCCCATGGCATCGTGCGGCTTGAAGCCGAGATCGGCGCGATCACGTCGGACCCGACGTTCAAGGCTGGGGATTACACCGAGCAGCCGGTCAAGGGCATGAACCAGTTCGCCCTGGTCTGGGCCGGGTGGCTCTTCTCCCAGGAATGGTGGCGGAAGGAGCTATGGCAAGACGGTGCGCCACCCACCTGGACCCTGGACTCCGTGATCGTTCAACTGGAGAAGGAATTCCGGGAAGGCGCGGACGCGAACAACCTGATTCTTCAGGCCCGTACCTGGGAGCGTCACGATGTGGGCACCACACCGGGCTTGGGCAGCACCGAGAAGGCGCTCCGCTCGATTAGGGTCCCATTGCTCTACATGCCATCAGCAACCGACCTCTACTTCCCGGTGGGAGACGCGCGGTACGAGGCGGGCTTTATTCCCAAAGTCACCCTGACGCCGATTCCATCGCTCTGGGGCCACACGGCGGGTGCCGCGCCCAACCCGGCGGACAAGAAATTCCTCAACGAGAAGATCGCCGCCTTCCTGGAGGCGCACACGCACTGAACGTCGTCATCGTCATTAGTCGGGTTTGGTGACCGTCCGCCGGCCAAGGCATGATCATTGGCGAAGGCGCTTACAGAGGGGCACCGGCAATGAAACCACTCTACCTGGGGCTCTGCGTGCTGGGCACGGTTCTCCCCTATTCCCAGTTCATCCCATTCCTTCGAGAGCACGGACTGGACGCACGACTCTTTCTAGAGCAGCTCTTCGCCACGAGGATCGGCGGGTTCTTCGGAATGGACGTCATCGTTTCCTCGGTGGTGCTCTGGGTGTTCGTCTCTAGCGAAGGGCGTAGGCTGGGGATGCGATACCTGTGGGTTCCGATTGCAGCCAATCTCGCCGTGGGAGTCTCCCTCGGATTGCCCCTGTTCCTCTACCTTCGCGAGCGGCGCCAGCGTAATGCAGATTGAAGATGTGATTGAAGATGTGATTGAAGATTCGACACGATCAATTACAAATTGGCAATTGCAAATTACCAATGTGAATCGCCTTTTCGTTGTCGCTGCGGCGACCACCCTGCTCTCCTGCGGGGGCAGCGCGCCAACCATGGCGCGGCCGGTTGACTACATCTCGCCGACGGTGAATCTGACCTCGCCCCCGTCCGGCACCGCGACCGGCGATGTGACGATCACGGCAAACGCCCATGATGACCAGGGTATCGGAAGCGTCAAGTTCTTCGTGGATGGTCAAGCCTACGGTCCGCTGGATAAGTCGGCCCCATTCACCACCCAGTGGAGTTCCAATTCCGGAGGGACGTATACCTTCGGCGCCACGGCCTATGACAAGGCCGGCAACGCCACCTCCGCCACGCCGGTGTCGGTGACCTACTTTCCTTAACGCCGTTCGAGATGGCCTTGTCCGCTGGAGGTAACCGTGGGGTCGAAGGTGCTGCAGCTCAACGTCAAGCCGAAAACAGCCGGGGAGTACGGTCTGCCCAAGCGACCGGTTTCCGAGCTACGGATCACGTCGACCGGAGCCGAAGGGGACTACAATCACTATCGCGCCACGAAGCTGAAAGGCGATCCAGATCAGGCTATCCTGCTAGTCACTCAGGAAATCCTGTCTCAGCTTCGGACCGAAGGGTGGCCAGTGGAGCCCGGGCACCTGGGCGAGAACATCACCCTCGACCAGGTACCCGAATCAGAATTGAGACCGGGCACCCGGGTCAGAGTGGCGGAGGTCCTTCTCGAAGTCACCAAACCGTGCGATCCCTGCACCGAGCTGCATTCCCTGCCATACGTCGGTGCCCTACGCGGTCCCGAATTCGTGCGCGCCCTGGTCAACCGGCGCGGGTGGTATGCCCGGGTCCTCATCCCCGGTGTGGTGAGGGTCGATGCACCGGTTCAGATCGTTTCAAGCCTGCAGCGCATCCAAGAGTGAGAGGACGTAGATTGAGGGGACCACCCGCTCGTCTCCCCACAAGCTCCCGGAGGACCCAATGAAAGGGCCCCGCTCTCCCCTGCACGTGCTCATCCTGGGACTCGCGCTCGCCGCCTTCGTCTCGTGTAAAGGGAGAGAAAAGGCTGCGCAGACCAGCGCCTCGGAATCGAAGCCCGCTCCGGCTCCGGCTCCAGCGGCCGCGGCCACCGCAACCACGACCCCTGAGACGACCACCGCGGAGCCCAAGAACAAGGTCGCACCCGCCGAGGCGGTGGATGCGACGGTGAAGGCAGCCGTCGACACGGGGCAAATGGGACCCAGCGGGGAGGCAGCGCTGTTGGGCAAGCCTGCGCCCGCAACAAAGGGTCCAGTCATACCCCCGGGTGCAACAGCCGAATGCAACGACAGCAGCTATTCCATGAGTCACGACAAATCCATGACCTGCAAGGGACATAGCGGGGTCAGGCACTGGCTCAAGCCGTGAGTCGTCTCAACCAGGAGTGATCCCGGAGAGGCTGTCGCGATGAGTCCGCTGATGATCTCCTGGCTCCTCGCGGCAGCTCCGGCGGTGGTCCAGGCCGACAGCCTCAAGTTCCCTCTTGGTCTCGCCATAGGCCCCGACCAGGCCCTCTACGTTTCCGAGCGAGAGGGCCACTGGGTGGTCCGAATCGATCCGGCCAGCGGCGGTATGCGGGTCGTCGCGGGTACCGGGGTTCCAGGCTTTTCGGGAGACGGCGGTCCCGCCACCAGCGCCCAGCTTCGCTGTCCCGACTCGATTGATTTCGACGACGCCGGGAATCTTTACATCGCGGACCGCTGCAACGAACGGTTGAGGGTGGTCGAAGCGGGCACGGGCATCATCCGCACCGTCGCTGGGAATGGTGCTCGAGGCCAGTCTCCCGATGGTCCGGCCCTATCGCTCTCGCTAATGGGCCCGTTCTTCCTCGAGAGCGCGTCCCGTGACACCCTGCTCTTCACCGACACCGACGCAAACCTGGTACGACAAGTCGATCTCCGCTCCGGTCGGGTTTCCACCTTGGCCGGAACCGGTGCGCGCGGCTTCAGCGGCGACGGCGGCCCCGCACTCTCTGCCCGGCTCACTCGCCCGCACATCGCGTTCAGGGCCCGCAACGGCGATCTCATCATCGGAGACAGTTTTAATCAGCGCATTCGCCGAGTGGATCATACCACCGGCGTGATTCGTACGATTGCCGGCAATGGCATTGAAGGTTTTGTGGCCGAGGGAACCCCGGCTCTCGAAGCCCCCTTCAAGTATTTCGGCGCGATGATCGAGCTGGAGAACGGGGACCTGGTCTTCGATGAATGGGCCGGGCACATGTTGCTGCGGCTTGATGAGCGGGAGCAACGTATTCGAGTGCTCGCCGGCACCCTGGACAGCACAGTGGTGGATGCCGAAGGATCCGACCCGCTCAAGACCAGGTTCGGACTACTCGGCGGGATGGTGAGGGACTCGCAGGGACGCTACTACGTGGTGGAACCCGAGCCCGGTCGGGTCACCCGCATCGATTTGGAAAAGCGACGGGTCGAGACTGTGTTCGGTCCGAAGCGTGACCGCGACTGAAGTCGCGGCTCAGCAGACACTGGCCATGCCAGCGGAGGTCAGGTCCCCACGTCGCGGTGCGACGTCCTGCCGAGTCGCGATTTCAATCGTCACGGTTACGGCGTGGCCCAGGTAGCCGCGTGGTCCACGTGGTTGTTCGAGTTGGGTTTCTGCCGGTTGCTCGTCCCCGCGATCAGCCCGTTCCGATTGATGGACCGCGCCGAGCTCACGTTGCCAGTCGGCAGGAAACCGAGGTCAGTGTACGACCCCGCCTTCCACACAAAGGCCTGATTGAGCCCGGTGAAGCTCACCCCTGCGCCGACGATCTGGCCGGCATCGTTGATTCCGAATGCCTCGGCGAAACTGGTAGAGAACCCGCCGCTCGGTGTCCCGAGGTCCTGGATGACTCCAGCGACCCAGCGGAACACGTGGCGACCTCCCCCCGTCACGTCGCTCGACCCGACAATCTGCCCCCGGTTGTTGACTGCATAAGCAACGCTGAACCGGTTCACCGTGCTGCCTCCAGGCAGGACGCCGAGGTCTCGGATAGTGTGGGTTCCCTTGCGCCAGAGCACGGCATGAATCGCTCCGACTGAGGTAGAAGCCTGCCCCACGATCAGGCCGCTGTCGTTGATCGCCTGCGCGACGCTCCAGTCGCCACCAGGCAGAAGACCCAGATCTGTAAAGGTGCCGTTCTGCCAGAGGAACGCGTGGAACCTCCCAGGACTGGGCACATCGCTCTGACCTACGATCTGGTTCTTCTTGTTGATCCCCCACGCGATGCTGGTGGGCCCACCCATGGTCCCGAGATCCTGGGCGGCGCTTCCCGGCTTCCAGATTGCCGCGTGCGAGGCGTTGCCCGTCGTGTGGGCCCAGCCCACGATCCAGCCATTGTTGTTGATCGCCTTTGCGGCGCTCGACTTGCCGCCCAGCGTGCCAAGATCGGTGAGCTGGCCGGACTGAAAGCGAAAGGCGTGAGACGGGGTCTGCTTGGGGGTACAGGTCGGACAGGAAACCAGGCTCGCGCCGACGACAACTCCTTGATCATTCACGCCGGTCGCCCCGCTGATCAGGCCGCCGAGAGTACCCAGGTCGGTCACTGTCGCCGCAGCGACGATGTGGCCCGAACGGTCTGCTGCGGGCCCTGTCGATCTGGGCGCCATCGAGTCGCTACCGCACCCTGCGATGGTCAGCGCTCCGAGAACCAGGGTGGCATGGTGGGTGTGAAGTTTCCGTAATAGGTGTGACATTTTCTCCTCCTGCGGCGGGTCCTTCCAGACAAAACGCAATCGTGCTGAAGTCCTCTCCTAGCTGAGGAATTCTGGTGCAGCTGATTCAGCGACGATGCAGGCCGCGAGGGAGACAGCTTGTAGGATAGTGACTGACGAAAGACGGGTCGATGGTCGATGGTCGTGAGTCGTGAGCCTAAAGTCTGTACTTCCCGGAATTAGTCCCGTCTCCCGTCTCCCGCACTACCCACCACCTCATCCGCCGCTCTTCGCCCCGACAGCAGCGCACCCTCCATTGTGGCATTGAGTCCGTCGCCGCAGGTAGCTTCGCCAGCAAAGAACAGTGTGTGTTCGACCGGCTGGGCCAGCACGCGATGGGCCTCGATCCCGCCCACCGCGACGTAGGTGTAGCCCCCGAGCGAAAATGGATCGTGATTCCAGTCGTGGGTCCATAAGGCGACCACCTGCTTCTCGATCGTTTCCTTCGGCATCGCCAGGACGGCGCTCAACGAACCGAGGGCGAGATCGGCCAAGACGTCGCTAGTGGGATTGCCGAGTCGCTCGGCCCCGGGTCCTCCGGCCCAACCGATCAGTACCGGATCGTCTTCTAGAGACGGCATCCACCAGGTGGGGATCGGCTGATCGGGAGCCTGCACGAACAGCATGCCGCGCAGCGGCTTGATCTCCCGCCAGAATGGTGCACTGAAGCGGAATGCCAGCTTCATCACTGGGCCCATTTCGATCTGGCCGAGGGCCTCCCTCTTGTCGAGAATTTCAGGAATGATCCGCAGGCCGGCTGCGGAGTCCGGCAGCTTCAGAATGGGAAGCGGCACAGTTACGATCACCGATGTCGCTCTCAGGGTGCCGGCGGAAGTGGCAATTTCTACTTCACCGCGCCGCCATCGCAGCTCGCGCGCCACCGTCTCCAGGCGTATGGGACAGCGCCCCTCGAGCTCTCTCGCGATCGCCTCCACCGCCCGATCCAGTCCCTCCGGCACCCGCATATCAGACTCCGTCACCTCGTCGTTCGCCTCCGCCTCGAGCAGCCAGCGGATGCTGAGCCGCGCGGGATCGGCCGCGTGGAAGCCCTGCACGTAGGAGATCAACGAAGCCCGCGCATCGCCCCACGCAGGCTCGCGGCAACACTCGGCGAGTGCCGCAGCCAGGGAACGGTCGGCGCCTTTGAGAGATCGCAGCTGCTGGAACAGCCGACCGGCACCCCGTGAAGGATCTCCGAGGCCCTCCCATCGCCCGTCGCGACGAATCATGAAGAGGCCTTCGGAGCGCACGGGCTCAGTGCCACTCCGGAGGACGAGGTCATGCATGGCTCCATGATCTGCCAGCCACTCGGGGCCCAGTTCGATCGCGCTGGAAACACCAGAATCCCTCCGGGTCCACACTCGTCCCCCGATGCGATTCCGCGCCTCGATCACGCTGACCGAACGGCCGGCTTCGACCAGTCGCGCCGCGGCGGCGAGCCCCGCCAGTCCGGCACCAATGACGACGGTTTCCATAAAGGGGAGAATAATGTGTATCCTGATGCAGTCCGAACCGGGCGCGGCAAATCCCTGAAACCTCCGCTCCCACTCCCGCCGTCAGCTCTGGAGACCCGAGAGACACCTTAGTCCGGAGACGCTCTTCATGAAGGCTGGCCATCCGACCTCTTCTGTCGCTGCGCTCGCCATTGTGGGATTGCTCGCCTGCGACGGCTCCTCCGTAACCTCGGACGCGGTCATGTTCCGGGAAAATCCCGAGCATACGGGCATTTCACACGCGAGGTTCTTCGCGGGACAGGGTGGTCTTCGCTGGCAGGTACAGACCGATGGGGCAGTGCGCTCTTCGCCCGCGGTTTCGGGAGACCGGATCTACGTGGGCAGCGGAGACGGAGGCCTCTACGCGCTTGATCGGCAGACCGGAAGACAGCTCTGGCGATTCCAGGCGGGCGGCGCGGTCTACGCCTCGCCGGCGGTGACAGGCGGAGTTGTCGTGTGCGCCAATCTCGAGGGGCGAGTCTTCGCGGTTGAACAATCCTCCGGCAAACTCCGCTGGTCCTTTAACAGCGGCCCTGCACTCCCATTCAACACCAGCCCTGCTGGAGGCTGGGACAATCTCGCCTCGTCTCCGGTCGTAGTCGGAACGACCGTGGTTATCGGCACGCCGGACGGCCTGATTCGCGCCGTCGACCTCTCCAGCGGAGAGTCCCTCTGGCAGGTAAAGACCGGCGGTCGAGTCCGCGCCACTCCGGCCGTGAAGGATGGCCTCGTCGTGGTCGGCTCCTTCGACGGCCGAGTGTATGCCCTGGACCTGGGGACCGGCGCCCAGCGATGGGTACACCGGACCATCGGTGACACGCTGGACTCGTCGAAGTTCGGTTACGACCGGAGGGCAGTGCAAAGCTCGGCCGCGATCGCCGACGGGATGGTACTGGTTGGCTCGCGGGACGGTGGACTCTACGGCATCGACGCCACGACCGGCGAGCGACGCTGGCGGGTCAACCACCAAGGATCCTGGGTCATCGGCTCGCCCGCGGTGCGCAGTGGGCGAGTCTACGTCGGGAGCTCGGACGGACATTTTTTCCAGGCTGTGGAGCTGACGACCGGTCGTGAGCTCTGGCGACTCGAGACCGAAGCCAACGTGCTGTCCTCCCCCCTGCTGGTGGGAGACGCGCTGGTCGTCGGGACCTATCGGACCGATGCTGCCTGGGGGGATCTCATCGCGCTCAATCCGGAGACCGGTGCCCTCCGCTGGCGTCTCCGTATGGACGGCACGGTCATGTCGTCACCCTCCGCAGCCGACGGCGAGTTATACGTGGGGACCGACGCCGGGAGCATCGTCGCCGTAAGCGAGGCATCTCCTCTAGTCCCCAGGATGGCGGTGTTCTACGACGCCAGACTGGCGAAGGATGCCTCGGTACCGGGAGCGGCGCTGACGGCGGCTTACTTCGCCGACCTCGGCTACCAGCCTCTCGACGCCGATTCACTGCCGGCCTTCCTCTCGGTCCGTATCGCCGACAGCGTTCCCAGTGCGGTCGTATTTGCCCTGGATGTCGTCCCCCACGCGGCCGAACCCATTGCGGCGGACACTGTGCTGATCCGTCGCTACCTCAATGCCGGCGGCAAGATCGTGTGGCTGGGATCTCCGATGGGGTCGGTATTTCGGGACTCGAGCGGCACCCTCACCCAGGACGCCTTCCATCGCACCGAGAAGCTCCTGGGCGTTCCCACCAAGTCAGTGGATTACAACGAGTATTCGGCTCAACCAACGGAGGCCGGTCGCAGCTGGGGTCTGACTCACTGGTTCCGCGGAGATTATCCGATCGATACCACCGCCGTCTCCCACGCGCTGGCCGTCGATGAGTCGGGCCAGGCCACGGCCTGGGTCCAAGTCTACCGGCCCGACCGGCCAGGGTCTGGCTACGTCCAGCTGTGGGGCTTCGGGGCCACGGTCGAACGGCTTCCCTTTATTAGGGCCGCAGCTGAGTATGGCCTGCTTCGGGCCGCGGTTCCATAGCTCCGGGCCAGCTGTCACCCGCCTTCGGTTTCATCATCGTCCCACGCTTGCGCAGTGCGCCATGCCGGTGCAACGTGGGCAGGCAAGTCTTACGCAGGCTCATTATCAGGAGGTCCAATGTCTCGAGTAACCGGCCTGGGAGGCATTTTTTTCAAGGCGAAGAATCCCGACAACCTACTAAACTGGTACAGGAAGCACCTCGAGCTTCCGCTCGAGGATTGGGGAGGCATGACCTTTCGCTGGCGCGAGACCGACCAGCCGGACCGGGAAGGGGCCACGGCATGGAGTGTCTTCCCGGCGAGCTCGAAGTACTTCGATCCCAGTCCGGCGCCCTTTATGATCAACTACCGTGTCGCGAACCTTGTCCAGGTACTCGAGCAACTACGAAGCGAAGGCTGTCAGGTAGACGACAAGGTCGACGAGTCCGAGTTCGGCAAGTTTGGCTGGGTGATGGATCCCGAGGGAAACAGGATCGAGCTCTGGGAGCCGCCAACCGGGAAGTTCGCGGGATAGATCGGTGTTTACGCGCGCCCTCAATCCGGAACTGCAGTGAAAACCGCACCGCTGCAACGCCTCAGAAAACTATGTCTCGCGCTGCCCGAGGCCCACGAAGTCCTGGCCTGGGGTGAACCGACATTCCGCGTGCGCAACAAGCTCTTCGCCATGTACGCCGATGCGGGGAATCACCACGGGCAGGGCCGCCCGGCGGTCTGGTGCAAGGCCGCGCGAGGGAATCAGGCGCTCATGGTCCAGGCCGAGCCTGATCGCTTCTTTGTTCCTCCCTATGTCGGACCCAGCGGATGGGTGGGTGTGTGGCTGGACAAAGGGGTCAGGTGGGGAGAGCTCCGCGGACTTCTGGAAGACGGGTACCGTCTCGTCGCCCCCAGGAAGATCCTGGCCCAGCTCGAAGGAAAGGACAAGCACTGAGGCATCCATGGCTGAGCAGCCTTCGTTCCGTACTGCGCGCCTCCAACTCCGTCCCCTGGTGGTGTCCGATGCGGCCCGGGTAGAGGAGTTGGTGAGTGATCCTGAGGTGGCCCTGACCACGGCTAATATCCCGCATCCCTATCCCCCGGGAGGGGCCGTCACCTGGATTGAGCAGCATCGCCCGGGCCCGGACCATGGAGGAGAAATCGTCTGGGCCATCACCCATCCCCAGCTCGGCCTGGTGGGAGCCATGGGCCTCCGAGTGGATCCGCAGCAATCCCGTGCCGAGATGGGTTACTGGATTGGGAAGCCGCATTGGGGACAGGGATTCGCCACCGAAGCCGGCGCCGCGTTGTTGCGCTACGGCTTCGAGACTCTGGGCTTGAATCGAATCTTCGCCCACCACATGCGGAGAAATCCGGCTTCCGGGCGGGTCATGCAGAAGCTCCGAATGCGTTACGAAGGCTCGCTGCGCCAGCATTTCCGACGCAATGATCGCTTTGAGGACCTTGAGTGTTACGGAATTCTTGCGGAGGAGTACTCACCGGAGAAAGGCAAATGAACAGCGTAACCGGTATGGTGCGCCGCCTGCTTCGGGCCGAGGGATTCGCGGTTCTGGTGGCGAGTCTTTTTCTCTACCACCGCCTCGAGGCCAGCTGGCTGCGATTCTTCCTGCTCTTCCTGGTTCCGGATCTCTCCTTTGCCGGATACCTGCGCGGCACCCGAGTCGGCGCCTATGTCTACGATGCCGCGCACAGCTACGTGTTACCGATCGCGCTCGGTTTGATCGGGATCATGCTGGATAGCTCGCGGTTTCCCGAGCTCGCGCTGATCTGGACCGCGCACATCGGATTCGACCGACTCCTCGGATATGGTCTCAAGTACCCTTCCTCGTTCCGGGAGACCCATCTTGGCTTGATCGGTCGAGAAATTCCCTCCCCTTCCGTTCCCTGACGCGGAAAACTCTGCCGGGTTAAGATGCCCTGATGCGAAAACTCCTCGGGATTCTGGGTCTGGTGGCGTGCGCGCAGGTGACGACTGCCTGCCAGAGCAAGACCACTGCGGGCACTGGTCGCACCGAGCATGAGCGCGACAGCGTGATCGGGCAGTCCAAGCTGCCAGGCGCTCCTGTGGTGCAGAAGGCCCTGGACGTTGCCGACTCTTCGCGAAATCGGGTAGCGCAGGAGGATTCGGCGGCCGCGGCGCCCTGAATTCTGATTCAGGCGCCGCCGAGACCCGTGAGCAGCACCGCCCACGCGGTAACTGCACCTGTGACCAGACCGATGATCATCCCCGTGCCGAAGTTGTTGTTGCTGTCCGTCGGTTTGAGGCGGAAGGAGTCAATCTCGGCCTGGGCGATCGAGACCCGGCAACTGTCACAGATCGGATAGTGGTCGGTCCGCACGCCGGAAACCGAGTCAGCACCCACGACTACGTGGCGCAGCGTGATCGGAGTCGAGCCGGTCCAGACCTGCACCACCTTCCTGGCGTCGAGCGCCGCCGGAGCGGGGCGCGGAATAAGACTCCACCCGGCACAACCGGGCACGGCCAGACAGGCGACGCCCAGAACGAGCCAGACGGGAGCGGCCGAGCACGGGAGAGCAGCTGCATGGGGCCTCGAGTGAGGATTTCCCAATGGGGAGGAAGCGTTCGCTTGGTTTCTTATTGGACTCCGGTCGAGTGGACCGAAACACAAAATCTGCAATCGAGGAATTTCAATGCCGCTCGAGATGAGGGACCACTGCGAGAAGTGCCAGGCCGCACTGTCTCACGAAGACCTGGCCTTCATCTGCAGCTATGAGTGTACGTTCTGCGCCGGCTGTGCCATTGGGATGGCCCAGCGCTGCCCCAACTGCTCGGGGGAGTTGGTGCGGAGGCCAAGACGTTCAGAAGTACCGAGTACCGAGTACCGAGTACCGAGTACCGAATACTGAGGCGCGTTGCTTACTGCTCTTGGGATAGGACTGATGGCTTGCGGCTGACGGCTGACGGCTTCACTCAGCCCTCAGTCCTTCTCACTTCCCGCTTGATCCGCTCAATCTGTCTCCGGTGCACCAGGTCGTGAGCCGCGGTCAGCGCGCGAAGTCGGCGGGCGCTTTCACGGCCCCGCTCGGTGTGAATGCCTACCCGATCGAGTTCTCCCTCACTGAGCTGACGGTAAAGCCTGAGGTTTCGCCCGCGGAGCGCCTCGAGCTCCCGGAGCAGGTCCTCGATCTCGGTCTCCCGATAGCGGAGACGTGCGGCCCAGCGGTCCTGGTCGTAGCCCTGAATGACCGGCTCGTCTTCCGCAACAATGGCCCGCAACCGATAGCTGTTGACCAGCTCCTGGTCTACGAGATGGCTTAGCACCTCGAGGATGGACCATTTCCCCGGCGCCTCGGGCCGCAGCAACTCTTCACGCGACAACCCTCCGATGAGCCGCCGCACCTCTCCGAGTAATTCAACCTGAACGGCGAGCGGGTTCTGGTCTCCCAGCAATTGCAGCAACGCGGCGATATATGCAGCGGCAGCGGCACCCGCAGTGCCTACCGGATTGGAATAGACGGACATCTGACCTCCCTCGATACACCCAACACTAACTCCAAGCCAGGTACTCGGTACTCGGTACTCGGTACTCGGTACTAGGTACTAGGTACTAGGTACTCCGTACTCACTCCTTACTGTCGCTGTCAAACACTTCCCTACCCTCAAAAAACGTCCTCAACACCTTCACCGTGTGAATCTGATTGGATGGCACTTCAAACAGGTTCCGGTCCAGCACGATGAAGTCCGCCGATTTGCCGACCTCGAGCGAGCCACGCTCCCGCTCCTGGTGGTTAGCGAACGCCCCGTTGATCGTGTAGGCCGCCAGCATGCGCTCCAGGTCTACCCGCTCCTCCGGAATCCAGGACGGGCCGCCCGTTGAGTCCGTGGTATGGCGCGTGATCGCCACCTCGATCGCGTCGAGCGGATTGAGGGAGCTCACGCTCCAGTCGCTGCCGCCCACCACCACGGCACCACTGTTCATGACACTGCCGATGGGATAGAGCCAGCGGGATCGCGCCTTGCCCAGGGCCGGCTCGGTCAGCTCGGTGATGTACTCGTCGGGCTGGGCCCAGAAGGCCTGGAAACTTGCCACCACGCCGAGCTGGCGGAATCGCGGAATGTCGGTCGAGTCGATCAGCTCGAGGTGCGCGATGACGTGCCGCGCATCGTGAAACCCGTTTTGCTTGGCGGCGTTCTCGAACGCATCGAGGGTTTCCCGGATCGCGCCATCGCCGATGGCGTGTACATGGACCTGGAACCCGGCACGATCCAGGGCCGCGACGAGCGCGTTCAGCGAATCGGGCTGGTAGTTGAGCGAGCCGCGATCGCCCGGCCGGTCAAGATAGGGAACGAGTAGTGCTGCGGTCTTCGCCTCGATTACCCCGTCCGCGAAGATCTTCATCGTCCCGATCTGCAGATGCGGGCTCTCCAATTGCTCCTTCAGCGTCTGGAGCCGGCGTACTTCGGCATCGGGAGACTCCGCATGGCTCGATACGGCCGCCACGATCTCCGCGGTCAGCTCGCCTCGCCGGTCCAGCTCGGCGTACGCCTGCAGGTAATCCGGATCGGCGTTGGCTTCGGACAGTGCCACGATCCCGAACTCATTGGCCTCGGCGATCGCCCGCTTCGCGGCCTCCACCTCCTGCCCCATCGTGTAGCCGGGAAGCGCCGCAGTCGCGAGGTCCACTGCGCTTTCCCGCAGCGTACCGCTCGGCTCGCCGTTGGCGTCCCGTTCGATCCGGCCCCCAGGTGGGTCTTTGGTGTCTCGCTTGATCCCAGCGACCGCGAGCGCCTTCGAATTGAGCCAGGCCGAGTGCCCGTCCGCCGCCCAGAAGAAGGCGGGCCGGTCAGGCACGATCCGGTCAAGCACCGCCTTGTTGGGATTGGCATCGGCAAAAACCGGCAGTTGCCAGCCGTTGCCTCGGAGCCAGCCGGTATCGGGATGAGCTGCGATGTAGTCCCGAATGACCCGCTCCACTTCCTCGGGAGTCCTCACATCATACAGATTGCACTGTCCCAACTCGAGGCCGGCCTCGAGAGGATGGACATGGTTGTCGTGAAACCCCGGCAAGACCATCCGGCCCGTCAGATCGAGCACCTTGGTGTGGGGCCCGATATATGACGCGACGCCACTATCGGTCCCAACGTAGATCAGTCTCCCCTCCCGCACCGCCAGCGCCTCGGCCCAGCTTCGCACCGGGGCGACTCGATAGATCTGCGCTCCCCTCACCACCAGGTCAGCAACGTTGTGCGGAGGCCAGCGCTGAACCGAACAGGAGATGCCGGTCAGGAAGAGAAAGCCGAGAACCGCACAGAGCGTGTGGCGCGAGGCAGACCGCATTAGTGGTAGTTGTTGTTTTAGGGTGACCCAATCCCTGAATCTGCAGCCACGTCTCACGTCTCACTTACTCCTTACTCCTTACTCCTCACTCTCCATCCCCGCACCCCGCTCACCCACGAATAGGGGTCGATCACCACTCCCTCGAGCCGGTGGGAGACCGCAGCCACATTGGTCGGTGCGTAGAGGAAGAGAGCTGGCGCATCATCGTTGATCCGGTCCATCGCCTCTCGCCAGGCGGTACGCGCCTCCGGAAGCGAACGAACTCCGAGCGCCCGGGCAAACAACGAATCGAACCCGGTGCTTCGGTAACCACCGTAATTCAGGACGCCGATCCCGGCAGCGGTCCACTGGTCGGCCAGCCCACGGGGACTCGGTTCGTCGAGATAGGCTCCGATATAGGCATCGAATTTTCCCTCAGCCAAGCGCTTCTGGAACACCGGAAACTCGACGGCTGCGACTGAAACCTGGGCGCCCACTTTTCTCCATGCTTCCTGCAGGGCCACCGCGGCGTTCTTGCGGGTGATGCTCGTCGCCGGTACCAGGATCTCGAAGCGCAAAGGCCGGCCCGCCTTGCGACGACCCCCGTCGGCTCCACGCGCCCACCCCGCCGAGTCGAGCTCCCGTCCCGCCGCGGCCGTGTCGAACGGAAGCGCCCGGATTCCGTCGTCCCAGATCCAGAGCAGTTGGGACATCGGCCCCGGTGGGGCCTTGCTGTCCGGACCGAAGATCGCCTTGGCGATGGCACTTCGATCCACCGACATGTTGAGCGCCCGCCGAACCGCCCGGTCCTCGAGAACTTCCTCACCTGTTGCCGAGCCGCCGAGCCGCCGAGCCGCCGAGACGCGATACCCCACAAACCCGTAGGCTGCCGATGGATAGCGAACCGCCGAGAGCGACGTGTCTCCTTCGACCCGCGCGACCCGGTCGGGAGAGCCCACGGTCTCCATCAAGTCGGCTTCGTGACTCAGCACGGCGTTCAGCGCGGCATCCGGGTCCGGGGCGAAGCGCCAAACCAAACGCCGGATCGCGGGGAGCGGGGATTGAGTGGAATCGGCCTCGAGCGTGAGCGACTGTCCGTGCTCCCACCGGGCGATGCGATACGGTCCGCTCCCGACCAGGTGAGCAAGACTACTGTCGTTGATCCACTCAGAGCGTTGAATTTCGGCCCAGATGTGCGCCGGGATGATGCGAACGTGCCAGGTCGCGTCCAGCAACTGCTCCGGATAGCTCCGGCTGAACCGGACCAGCACCGTGGAGCTGTCGGGCGCCTCGGCATGGAGCGATCCGCGAATCTGCTCGCCGGCAGCGGTTTCCAGCGTCGAATCGGCGTAGGCATCGAACGAAAACACCACGTCGTTCGCGGTCACCGGCCGGCCGTCATGCCAGCGCGCCCCGGGGCGGAGGTGAAACCGCAGGGTCAGCGAGTCTACCCGCTCCCAGCTTTTCGCCAACTGCGGCTCGTATCCCATCGAGTCGAGCGGCGCCTTGCCCGGCTTGAGGTCCGCCAGCCGCTCGAAGACCTGATCGCTGATGTCCCGTCCGACCGTTTCACCGACCAGCGGAGGCAGGAGAGCCGAAGGCTCGCCAGTCGCGGCGATGACGACGGTATCACAATTGACGCATGGCGCCTTCTCCCGGCACGCGAGCAGGAGCATCCCCAGCATGCCGAGCCGCCGAGCCGCCGAGCGACTCACCCTCACTTCGCCTCGCTCAGATACTTCGCTTTGATGACGTTGAGGTGATGCCGCTCGTGTCCCAGGATGATGAAGGCCAGGGCGCGAACCGAGATCGGCTTCCCGCTCGCTGTCCCAGTCAGTGCCAGCGTCTCGGCATCCATACTCCGAAACAGCGTGATGGTCCCCGCCCGCACGGAAGCCAGCTCCGCGCCGACGTCGGCCAAGGTCCGGCGGTCGAAGCCGGCAACGGTGGCATAGTCATTCTCGTCGAAGGACGCCAGCGGCGTCTTGTCATGCCGGGCGATCCGCAGGGCGCGATACGCGAAGATCCGCTCGCTGTCAGCGATGTGTCCGATGACGTCACGGATGCTCCACTTTCCCGGCGCATATCGAAACCCGGCGCGGGACTCCGGAATCGTGGCGAGGAGTGCCGAGGTTGACCTGGCCTGCGCCTCCAGTTGGCGCAGCACATCCTCCTGGGCAACGGGCTCGATGTAGGCAGCGTAATGCCGGTCGTACTCGGTCGGCGCGGGGGTTTGGATCATCGTAGAGGTGGTCATCGGTTCGCTCCCGGAAAAGTGCAGCACACAAACTAGCTGAGGCTGTCGGTTCTGGCACGTCCCGACAGCCGGCGCTATGGCCGGGCGAGAAGGCGCCAGTACATTTCTCGCCCATGTCCCGCAGCTTTGCCCGCGGCATCCAGTCCGCCCAGCTCGGTCTATTGGTCAACACCGTCCTCGCGGTGACCAAGCTAGTCGCCGGCATTGTAGGCAACGCCTACGTCCTGATCGCCGACGCGGTCGAGTCCACCGCCGACATTTTTTCCTCGTTGATCGTCTGGAAAGGGCTCAGAATCGCGGGGCGCCAGGCCGATGAGGACTACCCCTTCGGTTATGGTAAGGCGGAATCTCTGGCTGCGGCGGTCGTTTCCATGCTGCTGATCGGCGCCGCCGTCGGGATTGCGGTGGAGGCCGTCCGGGAGATTCTGACCCCCCATCACACCCCGGCGCCCTTCACCCTCGCTGTTCTTGTCGGAGTCATCATCATCAAGGAGATCCTCTTTCGCCGGGTGAGCCGGGTCGGGGAGGAAGTCTCCAGTACCGCCGTCGCCGCCGACGCCTGGCATCACCGTAGCGACGCCCTCACCTCGCTGGCAGCGTTTGTGGGTATCAGCGTAGCCCTGATCGGCGGGCCCGGTTGGGAGGCCGCCGACGACTGGGCCGCTCTCGCGGCCTCAGCGGTCATTCTCTTCAATGGCATCCGGTTGCTCCGTCCCGCCGTGTACGATCTCATGGATCGCAGCCCTGGCGGAGAGCTGCTCGAACGGATCAGCACCGCAGCCACTGGCACCTCGGATGTCCGCGCCATCGAAAAACTGAAGGTCCGCAAAGCAGGCCTGGGTTACTATGTGGACCTTCATGTGCAAACCGACCCTGCCATGCCGCTGCACGACGCTCACATCCTGAGCGGCCGGGTGAAGAGCGCGATCCGAGAAGCGGTGCCGGAGGTGCTTGGTGTATTGATTCATATGGAACCGCACGAGAGCTAATCGCCGACCGTTGTGTTGTCCGCCCTTCCCTGTAACATTTCGTTGCAGCTACATCGTTTCGATTAAGCACAAAGGCTTCACTGTGTCTAGTAAGACATTGTCATATAAGAAGTTATAAACACAATCCCAAGGGCACCCCGATTGCCATCCCTGCAGGCGACCACCCACTCGATCGACCTGTAATGGGAGCCATCTATGTCCGCCAAATCCATCTCTGCCCTTGCCGTCCTTACCGCAGCGGGGCTGCTCGCCTGTAGTGAAGGGACGGGCCCGGGCAATAAACCGCAGATCAGCTTCAACGTCGCCACCTCATCGGGGCCGGCCGCGAATCTCC
>Ga0207674_10002195_pt1 | contig 24712 bp, 22 predicted proteins | sample KBSCornC72_FD_184303 | JGI IMG/M metagenome (GOLD analysis project Ga0207674, IMG submission 184303) | Corn rhizosphere microbial communities from Kellogg Biological Station, Michigan, USA - KBS Corn C7-2 (SPAdes) (version 2) | ecosystem: Host-associated > Plants > Roots > Rhizosphere > Soil ...
ATGGAATCCTGCTGCGGCCCTATCCCTATGCATCGCCCGAGCGGATCGTGCGGATCGCGTCCGCACCGGTCAAAGATCCCGGCATCCGCGTGGGTGTCTCCCTGCCGGATTTCGAAGACTTTCGCAAGGCACGCACAATACAAGACGTCAGCGCGTGGACCACTGAGCGCATCAATCTTATTGACAACGGCGTTGACAACAGTTTGGCCGCCCCGGTGGACGCTGGTGTAATTTCGGCGGGATTATTTGCAGCGTTGGGAGTGAAGCTCTCGATGGGCCGCGAGTTTCTTCCCGAGGAGGACATCCCCGGCGGCGACGTCAATAAAGTCGTCCTGAGTAACACGCTTTGGAAAAACCGCTTTCACAGTGACCCAAACATTCTCGGCCAAACGATTCGAACGTCGCTGGGATCCTTCACGGTCGTCGGCGTGGCTTCTTCTGGATTTCTATTTCCGCGCGATTCCTCGTTGTGGATACCGATCGAAAGCGAATTGCGCGCGCGCAACGGAGACGGATCGCGGACCGCGCGATTTTACCGGCGTTATCGTGTGATCGCTCGCCTCCGCGACGGCGCATCTTTACAAGCTGCCAAGGATGATCTGCGCCAGATCGGAACCCGACTGCAGCAGGAGCAGGCTGCGACCAATCGAGAAATCCTGCCCGTGGTCGAACCGCTGCGGACCGTCGAAACCTCGGAGATGCGGCCCTACGTGCTGTTGCTGATGAGCGGGGCGGGCCTGGTATTGCTGGTGTGCTGCACCAACCTCGCGAATTTGTTGCTGGCGCGGTCGGCTGCGCGCAGCCGGGAATTTGCCGTGCGCAGCGCCATGGGAGCAGGACGAAAACGCATCCTGACTCAATTGCTGATCGAGCATGCGTTACTGGCGATCATGGGAGCCGCTCTAGGCATGGCCCTAGCCGATGCTTTGCTCGCGGCACTGCCCAGAATTATCCCGACGCAGCTCCCCTTCTGGATCCACTTTGACCTGGATCGCAACGTGCTGGCATTCACCTGCGCAATAACCATCGGAACGGTCGTCGTGTTCGGTCTGGCTCCCTTGCTCAAGACATCCCGCGACGATCTGGAAGGCTTGCTGCGCGAGGGCTCGCGCGGGACACCTGCTGCGTCGCGACTGCGACGTGCACTTATTATCGGCGAAGTCGCGTTGTCGGCGGTCCTGTTAGTCTGCGCCGGCCTGTTGCTGAAGAGCTTGAATCGTCTGGAGCGAATCGAGCCGGGATTTCAGCCCCGCAATGTGTTGGTCGTCCAACTATCGCCATTCCATCCCGGTCCGGCGCAGCAGCGCATCGAAGCCGCCACGGTTTACTTCCGGCGCGTGATCGATTCGCTCTCCGCCGTTCCGGGCGTGATTGCCGTGGGCGCGACCGACGGCCTGCCCTATAGTGACGCCGCCGACCGTCCCAGTTACAACATGGAAGTGCGCGGCGAAGGTTCCATTGAACGTGCTTATCGCGGGCCGGGGTCGGTGGTGGATATCACTCCGAGCTATTTCGAAGCCATGGGAATCCCTGTGCTCGAGGGGCGTGCCTTCAACGATCAGGATCAAAGCAAATCGGAAAAGGTGATCATCCTCAGCGAGCGCGCGGCAAGGTTTCTATTCCCAGGGCGAAGCCCGGTAGGCAAATATGTCCGGCATAACACCAACGGGATGGCCGATCCCTGGTCGCGCGTGGTGGGAGTGGTCGGCAACGTCCGGTATCGAGCGGATGAGGCGCCGGATGGTATGGAGATGTACTATCCCTCCTCGCAGTGGGAATTCGAGAGCGCCTACGTGGCCATCAGACTTCAGGGATCGCCCGCGGGCTTCGAAAACGTGATCCGACAGGCGGTGATTTCGGTCGATCGTGAAACCGGCATTGACGACATGAAATCGATGGAGGCTCTGATGGACGAAACGCTGTGGCAGCAGCGCTCGTGGGGATATGTGCTGGCCGGCTTTGCGGCGGCGACTCTTTTGCTGGCTGCGATCGGACTCTACGGGGTGATGGCGTATAGCGTGGCGCTGCGCCGCACTGAAATCGGCATACGAGCCGCCTTGGGCGCGACGCCGCGGACGATTTTCGGCGAAATCACGCGCGAAGGCATTGGGCTGGCCGCTGCGGGAGCCGGGGTTGGACTGGTCGCCGCATTGGGAGTGACGCGATTGCTGCGAAGCATACTGTACGGCGTGCCGCCCAGCGATCCGGTCACGTTTATTCTTGCGGCGTTGGTGCTGATCGCCGTCGCGGCCCTCGCATCGGCGTTGCCCGGCTGGCGCGCCGCAAGCGTGGATCCGGTCCAGACACTTCGAAACTAAACCCCCTATTAACTGTCCGGTGGTGCCTGAATAGTGAGTTGATCGCGGATATACTGAAAGCGAGGTTTGGCCAATGCTGAAACCGACCCTTGCGATCTTGGCAGTTGCCTGCGTGGCTGTGTGTGGGCAAGCGCAGAATGAAGCCGCCACCGCGACTAAACCAGATTCGGCTAACGCTTATTACCACTACGCGCTAGCGCGCTCGTACGTTGAAAGGGCCCGAGTGTCCAGAAGTCGCGAGTACCTTGATAAGGCTATCCAGAACTACAAGGAAGCGATAAAGGCTGATCCAGGAAATCAGAACTTGAGCGACGAATTGGCGGATGTCGAACGTGGCCAATTCGCGCTGCCGCCAATTAGCGCACTGCCGAGTCGTCATTGAGTTGACGTCAGCTAATCACGAATAAGCGCACAACCCCCGTCCTTACAGACGGGGCTGGAAACAGACGGAGCTGGAAAAATGGACGGGCTGGAAAAATGGACGAGGCGGGCCAGCCCCGCCGGTTACGGCGGGGGATACTCCACACCCACCAAGAACAGTCCCCGCGCCGGAGCCGTGGGACCTGCCGGAATCTCGCAGCCGGGCTGCAGCCGAGCTTCAATATCCTTCGGTGTCAGGTTTCCTTTGCCTGCCTCCAGAAGCACGCCCACGATGTTGCGGACCATGTGCTTCAAGAATCCGCTGCCGCGCACGCGGTAGATGAGCCGGTCTCCTTCGCGTGTCAGGCAGGACGAAAAAATGCACCGAGTCTTTGAACGGCCTAGCCCATCGGCCGGGTCTGCCGCCGCGAAGGCTGTAAAATCATGCTCCCCCTCAAGCTGCCGCGCGGCTGCAATCATCCGGGCTTCATCCAGTGGATAAGGATAGTGATGGAAATAGTTGCGATCGAACGGCGGGCAAATCTCCGCACGCAGGATTCGGTATTCGTACGTCTTAGCTTTCGCATCGAAGCGTGGATGAAAGCCGGCGGGAACTTCGGCCGTCTCCAGAACCCGAATGTCCTGCGGCAGCAACCGGTTCATGGCTTTTTTCAGATTGGGTAGAGGAATCGGATTGATCAAGGTGAAGGCCGCTACCTGCGCCAGCGCATGCACTCCCGCGTCGGTTCGGCCCGAGCCCTGCACCGGCACCTTGTGTCCCTCAATCTCGGACAGCACGCATTCCAGGATTCCCTGGATTGTGGGGAAGCCAGGCTGAACCTGCCAGCCGTAGTAGTTGGCGCCGTCGTAGCTGACCGTAATACGGATTCGGCGCATTAAGAAGCTGCGCGGGAGCCGGGTTTCACCACCGGAAGGCCCTGCTTGCATAGCGGGCATTCTTCCGGAGTCCAGGCGACCGCATTCAGAGTCGCCAGAGCTACCCGGGGGACCCCCAGATCGACCTTCCCGCCGCTGCGGTCGATGATGGAGCCCACTGCCACCACCTTGGATCCGGCCGCTTGCACCAGTTCAATCACCTCGCGGGTGCTGCCGCCGGTAGTGACGACATCCTCCACTACGACCACAGTTTCTTGAGGATCCAGGGAAAAACCCCTCCGCAGGACCATCTTCCCGGCCGGGTCCCGTTCGGTGAAAATGAAGCGTGCGCCCATCGCGCGGGCCACTTCATGACCGATAATTAATCCCCCCAGGGCGGGAGAGGCCACTACCTGGCCTTTTGGCATACGCTCGGCTAAGCTGCGGCCGAGGCGCTCGGCAAAAACCGGGTGCTGGAGCACCAGCGCGCTCTGCAGATATTCACTGGAATGGAGGCCGCTTGTGAGGCGAAAATGGCCGTTCAGATAGGCCTGCGCCTCGCGGAATGTTTCGAGGGTTGAGTTTGACACGGGTTCTTCATATATAATAGTGCGAGTTCGACTTAACATTCTTGACGGAGCCCGCCTGTAACAACTGGACCGTGTCCCGTCGTCATTTCTAGTTGGAAAAAGAAACTTGGGGAGTAGTCTACGATGAAGAAGCTTAAGTGGCTCCTGGGCTTTAGTCTGCTGATTGCGGCGCTAGCCTTGGGCGGCTTCACCTATTACACACGTTCTCAAAAGGCCAACTTTTTGAAGGCCAAAGTTCAGCGTGGCGATCTCGAATCCGCCATCTCCGCTACCGGCACTCTCTCTGCTGTGATCTCCGTGGCTGTGGGCAGCCAGGTATCCGGCAACGTCGCCAAACTGTACGCGGATTTCAATTCCCCGGTGAAAAAGGGTCAGCTGGTTGCGCAAATCGACCCGGCTCCGTTTCAGACCAGAGTGGATCAGGCCAAGGCCAATCTGGATAGCGCCAAGGCTCAGATCATTAACGCCGAAGTCGGCTTGAAGAAAGCCGATCTGGACATCGCCAACGCTGAGCTGAATATCACCAACCAGAAGGCGGCCGTGGTTCGGGCGCAGTCTCAGGTTAATGACGCCAAGCGCAAGCAGGATCTTCAGGCCAAGATGTTCACCTCGGGCGTGGGCACGCAGGACGCCCGCGATAGCGCCCAGGCAGTCTATGACCAGGCCGTGGCGAGTTTGGAATCGGCCCAGGCGCAGTTGAAATCGGCGCAGGCCGCCCTCGAGTCGGTCAAAGCCCAGCGGCAGGTGGCTGAGACGCAGGGAGTGACGGCGAAGGCGCAGGTCGCCACAGCCGATGCCAATCTTCAGAACGCGCAGTTGGATCTGGATCACACCCGAATCACTTCGCCGGTAGACGGCGTGGTCATCGCGCGCAATATGGACGAAGGACAGACAGTGCAGGCGTCGTACTCCGCGCCGCAGCTGTTCAGCATCGCGCAAGATCTCACCAAGATGCATGTGGACACCAACATCGATGAATCCGACATCAGCCGCGTGATGGTGGATCAAGCGGCCAGCTTTACAGTGGACGCCTATCCCGGACAGACTTTCCGCGGCACTGTAATGCAGGTCCGGCGGTCTCCGGTGAACGTGCAGAACGTGATCACCTATACGGTTGTCATCGCTGTGGACAATCCCGATCTCAAGCTTTTCCCCGGCATGACGGCGAACGTCCGTCTGGTAACCGACCGGCTGCAGGGCGTCATTAAAGTTCCTGCCGCGGCACTTCGCTTCCGTCCGCCTGAGGATCTGTTGCCGGCCGATGCTAAGAATACAGACAAGAAGGCGGTCCCGGTCGATGCCAAGGTGGATGCTAGCAAGGCAGACGCCAGCAAGGGCGATGCAGCCAAGGGCGATGCGAGCAAGTCTGACGCAACGGCGAAGGGCGACGGCAAGTTCGATCCCAGCCAGTTCAAAGGTCGCCGCGGCCGAGGTGGCGATGGCGGCGGAGGATTTGGCGGCGGGGGTGGTGGCGGATTTGGCGGCGGCGGTGGCGGTGGATTCCGCGCCGGCGGCGGTGGTGGTGGCGGTGGACGAGGCCGCGGAGATGGCAACGGCGGTGGACGTGGCACTTCGCAGTTCCAGACCGTTTACACACTGGATGAAAAGGGCGCGCTCAAAGCGGAGCGAATCCGCACCGGCATCAGCGACGGAAACTTCGTCGCCATGCTCAACGGCAACCTGAAGGAAGGTCAGGAGCTGGTCACTGGCATCGAAGGCGTGCGCGCCGGCGGTAACCAGAACAAGAATGCTCCTGGATTCCCAGGCGGCCAGCAGAACAACTTCAAAGGCCGGGGCGGCCTCCCGTTCTAAAGCCTGAGCCGAGGACTATCTGTGGATTCTGCCCTTATCAAAATCGACCATCTGCACAAGACTTATCACATGGGTGACAACCATGTGCACGCCCTGCGCGGGATATCGCTCGAGATCGCCCGCGGCAGCCTGGTGGCGATCATGGGTGCGTCCGGCTCCGGCAAGTCTACGCTGATGAACATTGTCGGCTGTCTGGACAAGCCCAGCAGCGGAAAATACTATCTCGATGGCGTGGATATCGGCAGCCTGGAACGCGATGAGCTTGCGGACATTCGCAATCGCAAAGTCGGATTCGTGTTTCAGCAGTTCAACCTGCTGGCCAGAACGTCGGCACTTGAGAACGTCGAACTACCCCTGCTCTACAGCGACGGCGACAAGAGCAAGTTCAAGGAACGCGCCATGGCGGCGCTCACCGCAGTGGGTCTGGCCGAACGCTACGATCACCATCCCAGCCAGCTCTCCGGCGGCCAGCAGCAGCGCGTCGCTATCGCCCGCAGCCTGATCAACGATCCGCAGCTTATCCTGGCGGACGAGCCCACCGGCGCGCTGGACTCGCGGACCAGCGTCGAGATCATGGGCATCTTTCAAAAACTGAACCGGGAAAAGGGCATCACTGTCGTACTGGTGACGCACGAGCCCGACATCGCGCACTATTCGAATCGCATCATCCAGTTCAAAGACGGTCACATCGTGGTGGATGAAGCCGTGACCAACCCGCGCAACGCCGAGCGGGAGCTGGCAGAAATGCCCGATATCGTAGAGGAAGAAGAGGAGCCAGTCGCATGAATAAAGTCTTCCAAAGCATGAGGATCGCGTTCCGCGCGCTGCGCGTGAACAAACTGCGCTCGGCTCTCACCATGCTCGGCATCATCATCGGCGTCGGCGCCGTGATTGCCATGGTGTCGGTGGGCAGCGGCGCGACGGATCGCATCCATCAACAGATCGCTTCCATCGGAAGCAATGTCATCATCATCCAGCCGGGCAGCCAGAATACCGGAGGCGTCAAGAGCGGCAATGGCAACTCGCAGACGCTGACGGAAGAGGATGCCCGGGCCGTCCAGGAAGAATGCCCTAGCGTCATGTACTCGACGCCGGTGCAGCAGAACCAGCAACAGGTGGTTTACGGCAGCAACAACTGGGGCACCCGGATCTACGGCGTGTCGCCGGAATACATGACCATCCGCGATATCCGGATCGAGGAAGGCGAACCGTTCACGACCGAAGATGTGCGCGCCACCAACAAAGTAGCGCTGCTCGGCAAGACGGTTGTAGACAATCTTTTCGCCGGCGAAGATCCCATCGGGAAAACGATTCGCGTGCGCAAGGTGCCGTTCACAGTCGTGGGAACTCTGGTTCCCAAGGGTCAGAACTCCAGCGGACAGGATCAGGACGACATGATCATCATGCCCATCAGCACCGCCAAGAAAAAAGTAATGGGCGGCGGACGCGCCAACAACTGGCAGCAGGTCGGCCAGATCATGGTGCAGGCGCGCGACGGACGCAATCAAAACGCGATGGATGAGATCGAGGCCCTGCTGCGCCAGCGGCATCGCCTGCAGGCCACCGAAGATAACGATTTTCAAGTCCGCAGTCTGGAAGAAATGGCCGCCGCGCAAGAACAGGCCACCCAGATCATGGGATTGCTGCTAGCTTCTATCGCATCCGTATCGCTGATCGTGGGCGGCATCGGCATCATGAACATCATGCTGGTGTCGGTCACCGAGCGCACGAAAGAAATCGGGCTGCGGCAAGCTGTCGGCGCGAAGACCAAGGATATTCTGTCGCAGTTCCTGGTGGAAGCGGTCACGCTATCATTACTGGGAGGCTGTCTGGGGATCGGCATGGGGGTTTTGGCCAGCTTGGGGATCTCGTATTTTGCCGGCTGGAATACGCTGGTGAGTCTGCCGTCGATCGCAGCAGCATTTTTCTTCTCGGCCTTGGTGGGAGTGTTCTTCGGTTATTACCCGGCGCGCAAAGCCGCGTTCCTGGATCCCATCGAAGCTCTTAGGTATGAGTAAATTCGCGCGGGGCGTTATCTGCCCCGTTTCCGCACGCTGGTGTTCCGGAATCGGACACTTCCAGCACATATAGAGGCAGTCTTTTCAATACTCTGGCTCTGGCGTTTGGGATGCACCGCTAGATCGGATGGAACCAAGTATCCCGTCGGAATCGTTATAACTTCGAGGTAGCTAAACATGAACCAATCGAAACCCTTCATCGCAGTATTGTGCGTCCTGTTAGTCGCGGCGCCTGGCCTGTTTTCGCAGCAGCTTAATGATCGCGGGCCCACCCTGAGCAGTGAGCGCACCCATTGGTATTCGGGATTCACCAATAATTACACCACCAGATATGTTCCACCCATCAACATTTCCAACAGCGGGCGCGCCGATTTGCTGATCCGCTCCGGCAATCTCTACTTGTCCCTATCGGATGCGATCGCACTGGCGCTGGAGAACAATATCGACGTCGAGGTTTCCAGGTATGCATATCCCCTCAGCGACGCCGCCTTGCTCAGCGCAAGTGCCGGTAACGGCGCGGGCTTAAGCTACGATCCCGCGATCACCAGCAACGTCAACTGGGGCCACAATGCTACGATCCAGACTAACGCGATCACGGCCGGCGGAAAATCGGTTAACACCGGAGACACACGAGTCAGAAACTTTGGCGTTCAACAAGGGTTCGCAACCGGCGGTACCGCCACGCTGGGGTTCAACAACACCATTTCAACCACCAACAACGTCAACCAGATCTTCTATCCCTCCTATACTTCCGGATTGAGTCTTCAGGCGAGCCAGCCCCTGCTGCAAGGTTTCGGCTTCGCTTTTAACCGACGCAACCTCCGAATTGCCAAGAACAATATCCGGATGACGGATTACCAGTTCGAGCAGCAGCTCAACACGACCTTGAATACCGTGATCTCGACTTACTGGAACCTGGTGAGTGCGGCCTTGGCTGTGGACGTCGCGCAGCAATCTCTGGCGCTTTCGCAAAAGTTGCTGGATGACAACAAGAAGCAGCTTGAAATCGGCACCATGGCTCCGCTGGACGTGCAGCAGGCCGACCAGCAGGTGGCCACCAGCGAAACCAACCTGATTACTGCTCAGACCGCTGTCGAGCAGCAGGAAGTCGCCTTGAAGAATTTGCTCAGCCGCAATGGACTCGCGGCCGCCAACATCGCGGACGTTCACATCATTCCCACCGATCGCATCACCGTCCCGGACGTGGAGCCGATCCGGCCAGTCCAGGATATGGTGGCCACTGCGCTTGATCGCCGGCCGGAATTGACCCAGCTGCGCGTCCAGCTTGAGAATTCCAAGATCAACCTGACCGGCACGAAGAATGCCCTCCTACCCCAACTAAACCTCACCGGAAACGTCTCAAATCCTGGCGGTGGAGGAATCTTCGATACCACAGTGCCTAATATCGACCCACAGACCGGCCTGCCAAAGAGAGACGCAGCCGGGAATCTGGTACCTCGTCCGTCGCCGGATCCTAGTTTGATAGGCGGCTACAGCAATATTTTGCGACAGCTTTTCGGCGTGGGCACGGTGAACTACACCGTCGGCTTCACCCTGAACATCCCTCTGCGCAACCGCGCTGCGCAGGCAGCCTATATCACCCAGGATCTCCAGCTGCGCCAGTCCGAATTCGCGATCCAGAAGGAAATCAACACCATCCGCATGGACGTTCAGAACGCCTTGATCGCGGTGAAGAATGCCCGGGCCCGCTACCAATCCGCCACCAAGGCCAGCGCGTTGGCTGAAGCGGTTCTGGATTCCGAGCAGAAGAAATACGCGCTGGGCGCTTCCACGTCCTACGCCGTCGTCCAGCACCAAACCGATCTTGCGACCGCGCGCCAAGCGGAAGTTGCCGCCATATCCGCCTACGCGCAGGCCAAGCTGCAGATGGATCAAGCCACTGGCACGATCCTCGAAAACAACAACGTCATGCTCGATGAGGCTAAGAACGGCCGCCTGTCGAAGACACCTAGCCGGATTCCGGACGTGTTGCCGCCTGCGAACGGCCGGGCCGCGGTTGCAACTCCGGGCGTCAGCACGCCGGTGGCAAATCGCTAAGGAATTATCGATCCAATCGCGCGCGCCGCTTGCAACTTTTTCGGTAAGACTTTCCATCCTGCACCGAATCGGAAATGCAGAGGCCGAACAGCGGCGCAGCGCTACTTCTTTTTCATCAATAAGTTAAAAGACTGTCCCAGATCGGCAACCGGATTGCTTTCATTGAGGGCGAATGACAAATTTGCAGGCTCAAGGAACCCCGGTTACCGCCAAAAGCATCTCCCCAGTTGTTTACACCCCTTAACCCTTCCATTCACCCCCTTAACCCCTTTTTCCTAGCCCGGGTTCCTGAGGCCTGCGGACATCTTAAAAATGTCCGCTCTCGGGTATAATCGAGATGGCCTGTATGCGATTGAGTAATACCCGAAGTGTCCTGCGTACTGTAGTGGTGTTATCCACGGTGGTAACGGTCGCTCTTGCGCAACAGCCTCAGCAGGCTATCCGGGTCCAGGTGAACGAAGTCGTGGTTCCCGTGACCGTCACGGATATTAAGGGCAAGTTTATAACGGATCTTGAACAGAGCGATTTTAAGCTGTTCGATCAGGGCAAAGAGCAAACCATCCGCTACTTCAACCGCGAGCGGAACCAGCGCGTGGTGGTCGGCTTCCTGGTCGATCTAAGCAACCAAAGCCGGGGCCAATGGAAGAGTCTCCAGGAGGCCACCGTTGAGCTGGTATTGAACCTCCTGCCCGGCGACAAGAAGTACGCCGGCTATCTGATTGGCTTCGGGAATGAAGCCGAATTGATGGTGAACACCACATCGGACCCCGATCCCATCGTTCAGAGGCTGGGGAAAATATCTCCCAGCGGCGGCGCGGCTTTCTATGATGCCGTGTACATGGCTTGCACCAGTCGAAAACTCGTCGATGGCGAGCCGGTGGATCCGCGCCGAGTCATCGTGGTGATCGGCGACGGTCACGACAACGCCAGCAGCAAAACCCTCGATCAGGTGATCGAACTGGCCCAGCGTTATCAAGTCACCATCAACGCCATGAGCACCGACGCCTACGGCTTCACCAGCGATTCCGGCAAGAACCTGGAGCGCATGGCTCAGGAAACCGGCGGGCGCGTGGAATATCCGCTGATGAATGTCTACAAGGACGTCTCTGGATTTCTGTCCCAGCCGTCCGACGAAGGAAATTACCAGCTCAAAGTCGGAACCGGCGGGTACACCGCTGCGATCCTGGGTTCGATCTACAACTCCATCGCTAAAATCGCGGGCGAGATCACCACGCAATACGTTCTTCGCTATGTTCCTGACGAGACCGATGAGTCGCGGGTGAAACGGTCGATCGAAGTGAAAGTCGGCATACCCAACGTAATCGTCAAGGCGCGCACCTACTACTACCCGTTTAGTCCGTAGACCCACAGGCATCGGGGAATATGCCATGATTCGTTACGGAACATGGCCACTGTCGCTACCCGGGTGGGGCGCTTTTCCATCTTGCAACTGGAGATGCCTGGACAAGCCTTGATCAGTGCCGGTGTCCTTCTGGAGGACCCCGCTCAAGACCGCCTTTATCTGCGTTTTCGACGGGATTGGGACGTCATCGCCCCGGACGAAGCGGTCATCCTATCCGAATTGGAATTCGATCTGGGAGCCAAGGCAATGGAAGTGGGCGCGGAGTTGTTACTGCGACAGCTCCAGGATACGCTCTCCAATACGCTAACGATTTCTGCTCCCCGCGAAGTGATGGTCGAGGATTTCGACCGGGCCGTCATCCGTCTATATTCCGAACTGGTTTCGTCTACGGTTCGACCCTTCGTCACGCACTTGCCCCGATATTCGCTGGCTGTGGCCGCCGGAAAGTTTCTGGAAAACCAAGAAGTCGAAGAAGAAGGCTGGGAGGAGGCTCCCGCGGATCTCCGTCTGACGGAATCGATGTTTGTCGCCCGCATCGCCGGCCGATCCATGGAGCCGCGCATACCCGATGGCAGCCTGTGCGTGTTTCGTGCTGGCGTCGCAGGATCGCGTGAGGGTCGGCTCGTGCTGGTCGAGTACCTCGGAGGCGGTGCGAATGACCGCCATACGGTTAAGCAGTATCACAGCACCAAGCTCCAGCAGCCGGACGGAGTATGGGAGCATGAAGTGATCCGGCTGGTATCGCTGAATCCTGAGTTCCCAGCCTGGGAGCTTAATCCGGAAGAAGATCGTTTCCGGATCGCGGCGGAGTTTGTTCAGGTCCTGTACTAGCGTGTGGGTTCTGTTCGCAATACTGACGGCTGCCGGCGCCTACGGATTCTTCCACGAACGCCTGTGGGCGCAGACCATGTGGAGCGCCGACGGCGGCGAACGATTTCTACTCTACGCTTCCGTCTATTGGACCGTAGCGGGATTGCTCCTATGGCGATGTCCGCGTTGGCTGGGGATCGTCATCCCGGCTGCGGCCCTGCTCTATACGGCTTGGTGGGCCGGACCGGTTGCGCCGCTCGTCGTTCTGTATTTCCTGGGGTCCTGTTATTTTCTCGGAAGAATCGTGCGGCGGGAAAAAGACCTCTGGATGGCCACGCTATTGGGCGCGGCAGTATGGATGTTCGTGATCTGGATCGCGCTGCATTTCCCGATCAACACCCGAGCAGTTTACGCAGCGGCGTTCGCAGTCCCATATATTTTCGGATTCAGGTTTCGTCACCGAACCACGAACGTCAGTGAGTGGCCCAAGCGGCCGGAAGCCGCAGCGCTCGCGATCCTGCTGTTTATCTTGATCGCGCACCTGCTCGCAGCCCTGAAGCCGGAAACCAGCGACGACGGGCTGTCCATGCACCTTGCTCTCCCCATGGCGGTCGCGCGCGACGCCCGGTGGGCTTTCGACTTTCGCCTAAACAGTTGGGCGCTGATGCCCAACGCCGCGGACGGAATGTATGCGGCAATGTACATGCTCGGCGGCGAGCATGCGGCCCACGTGCTGAACTTCGCTTTCCTTGTGCTGATCTGCCTTCTGATCGCGAGCGCTGCGCGACGTCTCGCGTTTCCATCGGTTTCACCGGCGCTGGCCTGGCTAATCGCCGCGCTGTTCGCATCCACGCCCCTGGTGCAGCTCGTCACCGGATCCCTATTCGTCGAAAACGTGTGGGCCGCGATGATCCTGGCCGCCACCCTGGCTCTGGTGCGATCCGACGTGGTGACTGCGGCCGCGTTTGCCGGCGCCGCGCTGGCAGTGAAGGTTATCGCGGGGGCATTCGCGCTGCCGATCTTCATCATCGGGGCCGCAGTGGCGCTCCGGCAACGCCAGTGGACACGGGCGATGGCTACGGCCGCGTTCCTGATCCTGTTCGCCGCGCCGCCTTACGTCTACGCCTACGCGAAAACCGGGAATCCCGTATTCCCCTTCGCGAACGCCAAGTTCAAGTCTCCCGACTTCGACACCGAGCAATCGTTCGTAGATCTCCGCTTCACGACTCCAATTTCCTGGAAGATCCCGTACGATATTACGTTCCGCTCGAAAGATTTTCTCGAAGCACAAGGCGGAGCCGGCGGCTTTCAATACTTCCTTCTTTTGGCTCCGGCACTACTACTGGCGAGACGTAGAGAGCAATGGACGATGGTTGCAATCGTTGGAATCGCTTCGGCAATCATCCTTTACGAAGTCCCCTACCTGCGATATCTGTATCCCGCGTTGCCGCTGGCTTCGATCGCCATCGCCTGGTTTATGGCCAAAGTACCGACTACGGCAGGCACGTCGGCACTGCTCATGCTGACTGCTCTAAATCTCTGGTTTCTGCCGTCCTCGGGCTTCTTCCATCAGGATTTCGCGCTCTTTCGACATTCGGATATGCAGCCGTATTTGGAGCGGAACGCGCCCGTTCGCCTGCTCATCGACGATCTGAATCATCGCGCCCCCGGCGAGCCGGTCGCCTTTTTCTCCAACGAGCAGACCGGCGGATTGATTGGACTCGCGTACACCGACTCATGGCACAGCGAGCGCTATTGGAGCAGGCTCAAGGCCGCGCGGGATCCTCGCGAGATTGCAGTCATGCTCAACCAGATGGGAATTCACTACGTCGTCGCGCCGGCGTCGCGAAGCGCCAGTCTCCGGCCCGTCCAGCTATTTCTCAGACTGTGGGTCGATCCGGCTCGGCCCCCGATAGGTCCTTTGGGACTCTTCCGGTTGCGGGACGTGAACGCTCCGCCCGACACCGCTCCCATCGCGCCCGGGCGCTATGATGACCTGGATACGCGTGTACTATACACCGGCCCCTGGCGTCCCGATCTCCAATTCCCGGAGTCATCCGCCGCGTCGCTGACCTATTCCGACAGCCCCGGAGCAACGTTCCGCATCACCTTCACGGGACGCGCCATCACGTATGTGTTTACGCAGGCTGCGAACAGGGGAATCGCCGAAGCTACGATGGATAGCGGTCCCAAAATCCGAATCGACCAGTATTCCAGTAACACCAACTGGCAGACCACCCACCGATTCGACGGACTCAAGCCCGGCGTCCACACGCTTGAAGTCCGTGTATCCGGCGAAAAAGCTGCGCTGTCGAACGGCCGGTTCGTGGACCTGGACGCCTTCGTTGTCGAACCCTAGTAAGAAAAGATTTATGCCGATTCGGCCAGCCTGTTTTCGGCGTCCTCGCGCCCCCATTTGGCCAAGTAGGATTCGGCGGCGGTGTCTTCGAGCTCACGCTCGTTCAAGTACACCCACTGTCTCCAGCGGCGTTCCTTCAGCTTCTCGAGTACGCGATGGTCGGTGCGAGCTTTCAACAGCCTCTGGCGCTGTTCTGCGATTAATTTCTCGGACTGCGCCAGCCGTGCTTTGAGCAGTTCCTGCTGTTTCGCCAGGCGGCCCTGATACAGTGCCCAGGATTGCAACTCGGATCCGCCGGCGACGCCAGAGGAGAATAGATGCGACTCCGACCGGTTACGCGCTGCCGAAAGTTGTTCACGAACCTGCAGCAGACTGGTGTGCTGTTGCTGCAATCCCGCGAGCTTTTCTTCTTCCACGCGCTGTTGCAGAGAACGCCACTCCAAAACTCGTTGGAGCGGAAAGCGAAATGTTTTCATGCCAATTCCTTAGCCAGGGACAGCAACCGATTGGTAGTCTCTTCTTGCGATGTATGGGTCTCAGCCGACTGCTTCAGGAAATCCAGCAGTTGCGGACGCAGGCGGATGCTCTGATCCAGTTTAGGATTCGCTCCCTGAACGTGCGCGCCCAGTTGGATTAGGTCGGAGGACTGCTGGTAGACCGCCAGCGCCTCGCGTAGTCTTTGCGCCGCATGTGTTTCATCCTTCGACGCGACCTTGTTGGCCAGACGGCTGATGGAACTCAGCACATCGATGGCTGGATAATGCCCGGTGGCGGCCAGATCGCGCGAGAGAATCAAGTGGCCGTCCAGAATGCCGCGTGCGGCATCGCAAATCGGTTCGTTGAAATCGTCGCCTTCCACCAAGACCGTGAAGAATCCCGTGATCGAACCTTTTTCGAAGTTTCCAGCGCGCTCGAATACCTTGGGCAGCAGAGAAAACACCGACGGCGTATAGCCTTTTTGGCTGGGCGGCTCTCCGGCAGCCAAACCGATTTCGCGCTGCGCCATTGCCAGGCGCGTGACCGAATCCATGACCAGCAAGACGTCCATGCCCTGATCGCGGAAGTACTCGGCTGCCGCTAGCGCGACGAAGGCCGCGCGAATGCGCAGTGGTGCCGGTCGATCGGAAGTCGCGGCAATTACCACCGAGCGTTTCATGCCTTCGGGTCCGAGTTCCTGATCCAGAAACGCCTTCACTTCGCGGTTCCGCTCGCCGATCAACGCCACCACACTGACCTGTGCTGAATTCTTGCGAGACATCGCGCCCAACAGCGTGCTTTTGCCGACACCGCTGCCTCCGAACAGGCCGATTCTCTGGCCCTTTCCGCAGGTCAGAAGACTGTCGATGGAGCGAATACCGGTCACCAGTCGTTCGGTGATGTGTTTCCGCTGCAAGGGATTTGGCGGCTGCGCATACAGCGGATACGTTTGCTCAGCTTCAATGGGTGGACCGCCGTCCATCGGCTGTCCGAAGCCATCCAACACTCGTCCGAGCAAACCTGGACCTACTGCCAGCCGGGCATCCTGGACACGCGCAATTACGCGGCTGCCGAGCTGCAAGCCCTCGGGTTCTTCCATGGGCATCGACAACACGCGGCCGTTGCGAAAACCGATCACCTGCGTGCGGATGCTGTTTCCATGCGTCGTGAAAACCTGGCAGAAATCGCCGATAGCCACGGCCGGACCCTGCGACTCGATCAGCAATCCCACTGTGGCGGTTACTTTGCCGCACCATGGCAGCAGGTCGAGCTGCTCCAGGTCTCTAAGATACGGCGTCAGGATTTCTTGTTCGGGAAGTTCTGCGCTCATGATACTCACCGTCGTAACCTGCTCATCGGCTTAACCGATCCGCGAATCCGCGTTCAATCTCTTGCAACTGCGCTTCAATGGAGCCGTCCAGCGTGCCATGCGACGTCTCGAACATGACGTCTCCGCATTGCAGAGTCGGATCGGGAATCAGTTCCACCGATGCGGCTGAGAAACGCCCCAGCAAGGTGCGGATTACTGGTTCCTGGTCAGGATGCACGCGCACGCGGCACAGGTCTCGCGATTCCAGCTTCTCCAAAGCCACACGAATGAGTCCTTCGATGGATCCCGGATCCAGCGTCAATTCACGATGCAGAACCCGGCGCGCCACGGCGATCGCGAGCTTCAGTAAGTCCGCTTCCGCTGCTTTGCGGACGCGGTTACGGATCGACGCTAAGTCGGATAGCGAGCGGGTGACGCGGTCCATCACCGGTTGCAGCTCGGCCGCGGCCTGGCTGTGGCCAACCGTACGGCCCTCGGAGAAGCCTCGCTGAAACGCTTCTTTGCGAGCTTCGTCTTGCTGCGCTTCGTCATCGACGTCCAACGCTGCGCTGGCGCTAGACGCAATAGCCGGAGTTCGTGGAGGGTGCAGCGGAGGAGGAACTGCGCTGCTGGCCCGCCAGGCCATCGGCGTGACGGTTGAAAGCTCGGCGTCCCGAAGGATCCTAGACGATGTATTGCTCATCGCCGCCCCCCTTCAGACTGACGACGCCTTCCGTCTCCAACTGGCGGAGCAGGGCGATCATCATTTGCTGCGCCTCTTCCACTTCGCGAATTTTCACCGGACCCAGGGCTTCCATGTCTTCCATGAGCATGGCGGCGCCGCGTTGCGACATGCCTTGCAGCATGTGTTTGCGCAGCTCATCGCCTGTACCCTTAAGGGCGACCGTCAGCTGGCGGCGGTCGGCGCGGCCCAGGAGTTCCTTGATGCCGTTGGCGTCGATCATCATCAGATCGTCGAACACGAACATCTTCTGCCGGATGGAATCGACCAACCCTGAGTCACGTTCGCCCACTTGCCCCAGGATTTCATTGCTCAGCTCGCCGTCCAACTGATTGAAGATTTCCGCGACGGCGCGCAAGCCGCCGGAGGATTCACGTTTCACTTCACCCAAGGTTTGTAGTTTCTTCGTAATCACGGCCGAGATCTTGTTCATCACCACGGGCGAAATCTGATCCAGGCCCGCTAACCGGATGGTGACTTCCGCCCTTAGTTCAGAGGGCATGGCTCGCAACACTGCGGCCGATTGTCCCGCGCTCAAGTGCGCCAGAACCAGCGCGATGGTCTGCGGATGCTCGCTTTCCACGAACCTGGCAAGCAACTGGGGATCCAGCTTTTGCAGCTGCTGTCCGGCATCTGAGCTGCGCCCCGCGGCTTTCGGCAGACGCTCGACGTGCTTTTTGCTGCCTTCGGCCCCGAACGCCGAAGTTAGAATTCGCCGCGCGAAATCTACGCCACCGTGACCCTGTCCGGATAGCGAGGTTGCGGCTCGAAACTCTTCCAGAACCGCCTCCGCCTGTTCGCGGGAAATGGCCGGAAGGCTGGCGATTGCGGCGGTGACTGCCTGCACCTCGTCGTCGCTCAGGCGTTTGAGTAGCTCAGCAGAGACCTGGTCGCCTACCGAGATCAGCAGAATCGCGGCTTTCTGAATGCCGGATAGAACCGGTGCGTGCGCGGGAGCTGCCATGGTCTACGCTTGCTCCTCGCGGAGCCATCCGCGCAGCACGCCCGCGCAGACCTCTCCATCTTTTTGGACCGTCTCGCGGATCTGATTCGTCAATACATCAATGCGGGCCGGAGCCAGGGCCGGCATCGCGCCTACACCGAGCTGGGAAGGCGCCCAACTATCGCCTCCGGGAACTCTCGGGGTGGCTGATTCAGGGGACGGCGGAAGAGACTCGGTTTGACGAACCTGCGCCGGCGCTGGAGATTTCTTCAGCATCTTGAAAATCAGGAAGAACAAGCCGGCCAGAATCACCGCTGCGCCCGCAGCCGCGCCGATCAGCATCTTCGGATTCTTCTTGAGCTGTTCGATGGGAGACAGCGCCGGAGTTTGAGTAGCCGGAGCGCCGGCGCCGGGAGGCTCCAGGTTCACGGTGGATTCAAAGGGCAGGCTTTCGACAATGATCTGATCGCCGCGTTCGGTGTTCAAACCCACTGCGGCGGCTGCCAGGTCGTGAATCACTTTGAGGCGTTCCGGAGTCGGCGCGGTCAGAACCCGCTTCGCTTGCGCGCCGGTTCCTTCGAAATGTACTTCCTGGTCGATCAGCACGGAGACTGATAACCGCTTGATACCGCCTTGCGGAAGCACCGTGCGCTTCACCGTTCGGCTGGACTGATAGTTGACGCTCTCCGTCTTGCGCGAAGAACCGCCGCCGACTGTCACGGGGGCAGGAGCCGGATCGGGAAGATTCGACGCAGTCCCCGGAATTCCTGTAGCTGTGTGGGCTTGCGACGCCACATCCTCGGTCTTCTGCGATGACAGCATGACCGACTGGGTTGGATCGTAATGTTCCTCGCTCTGTTCGCCGCTGGTGAGATCGGTATCCGCGGAAACCGACGCGCGAAATCTCCCCGCACCTACAAGGGGTTCCAGCGTGGCATCCAGCTTGGCGGCTAAATCATGCTCAACGGTTCTGCGATATTCCAGCGACGCCTCGGACGTATCCGAACCTGCGTCGCCACCGCGTTTGGCGCGGTTCAAAAGATTGCCTCGCATGTCCAGAACCGAGACGGACTCCGGAGACAGACCCTCTACGGCGCTCGAAATCAAATGCGTAATCGCGGGGATCGCCGAGTCGGGCAGTTGCGCGGTGCCCCGCAGGTGGAGCAGGACACTGGCTTTGGCCGGCTGGCGCGCTTCCTGGAAAACGGATTCCTGGGGAAAAGAAATATGAACCCGCGCTTGCTCGACTTCAGTCAAAGACATCACGGATCGTTCCAGCTCTCCTTCCAGTGCGCGGCGGTAGTTGATGTGTTCGGCGAAATCCGTCATGCCGAGGTTGGTCTTGTCGAAGATCTCAAAGCCGATCCGGCCGCTCTTGGGCAATCCTGCGGATGCCATTTCCAGGCGCAATTCAGCGATGCGTTCTTCAGGAACCGAAATCATGTTGCCGATGGAGGAAATACGGTACGGCACCCCGGACTCTTTTAGCTTTTGCACTACGAGTGCGGCGTCTTCCGGCGCCAGCGTGGTGTACAGCGGCCGAAATCCGGCTTCGCGCTGCCATTGCGTCAGCCCGTATATTCCGCCGGATACCAGCATCGCCACAATGGCGATGGTCCATAGCTGGCGGGCTGTAAGCGATCCTACGATTCGTTTAACTTGGTCCATGGGATTTAGAAGTTTGCGATGCTACATCTGCATGCGCATGATTTCCTGATAGGCGGAGATAACCTTGTTGCGCACCTGCATCATCATGTCGAATTCGAGATCGGCGCGCTGCACCGCCAATACCGTGGAATGCAAGTCGTCGCCTTCGCCGGATAGAAAATTCTGCACGCTCTGGTTGGCGTTGTCGCGGGCGTTCTCCACCGTTCCAATTGCGCTTTGCAGCATGTTGTGAAAATCGCTGCCGCCGGCCGAAGATGGGGCTGCGCCGCCGATTTCGATTGGGGCGATCGGCTGGATGCTGGCGGGCTGGATGGGAGAAATATTCATAACGAATGTTTAGCGTCGGTTACCGCATCAAATCCAGAGAGTGCTGGATCATGTCTTTCACCGTACTGATGGCCGCCACGTTAGCTTGATAGCCGCGGGAGGCGCTCAGTAAATCCACCATGTCCTCGGCCGGGTTCATGCGGGGATATGCCACGTAGCCGTCCTTGTTTGCATCCGGATGTCCAGGCAGATAACGCATTTCCGGATCGCGCTGATCCGTGACCACTTGGGCCACGCGGACTCCCGATGCCGACGGATTGATCTCGGATTCAAACATTGAAGAGAACTGTCCGACGGTCGAGTCCGATGCGAAGACTGCATCCTTGCGGCGATAGGGGCCGCCTTCCGGCGTTCGAGTGGTGTCGGCGTTGGCCAGGTTTTCGACCAACAGTTCGGTTCGGGCGCGCTGGGCGGACATTCCCGAGGCGCTTACGGAGAGAGCGGAGAAAAGGCTCATGCGGATTTACCATCCTCAATCGCGGATTGTATTGCGTGCAGTTGGGAGCGAGCCAGGCTGGTTGCCACCGAAAAACGCAGCGCGTTTTCGGCCAGCAAGCGGGTTTCGCGATCCAGGCTGACGTTGTTGCCGTCGGCTTTCATGGGCAGCCCCGTGGGTTCTACCGTTTGCGGACCCAGGCATTCCTGCCCCTGCATCTGTTGGGCGAACTCCGCGCGAAAGTCGATATCCTGCGTGTGGTAGCCAGGTGTATCGGCATTGGCGATGTTCGATGACACCAGCTTCTGCCGGACACTCAGCAGGTTCATGTACTGTTCGAGATTTCCAGCGACAGCTTCAAACACGATACGCGCCTTAAAGCAGTTCTGGTGCCAAGTTTTAAGTTGTTGATTCTAGATTTAGAGGCCCCTGGAAATTACGAGCAAGACGTCGTGAACCAGACGATTCCGTCAGATTCCTGACGCAGCCTTCGGGCGAGGCTAGGCGTCCATCCCGCGATGCGGGTTTTCGAGGCTCAGGCCGGCATAGGCATGGCGGCGCGATATCCGGTTCAGGCTGTCGGCGGCGTGCGCACGGCTGGTAATGGTCATGGCGCGGGCCCATTCCAGGAAGCCCGTGGTCTCCCGCGCGATGGCCTGGCGCTCCTGCTCGGTCTTGGCGGCACGCCACGAGGCTTCTACCTCCTGGCGGAAGGCTGCAAGCAGGTCTTGTGCCGTGCTCCATGCGCCGCTCTGAATCGCGGCGTGGAGCCGGTCACTTGTTCGAGGTTCCATTCATGCTCCCGAAGAGGGTCGTAAAGTAGGTGACTTGCTGTTCGAGCGATGCGATCAGCGCATCGGCGGCGGCCATGCGGCCAGTCAGATCCTTGGTCAACGCGTCGATGCGGCTCTGCTCGTCGTCGATCCGCTGGTTCTGGTGGTCAATCGCAGTTTGCGCGCCGGCCTTGGTCGTCTCGATGATGCCACTCATGGGATCTTCAAGAGCATTCAATGCGTCGGTTGCGCTTTTTAGAAATCCGTTGGTTGTGGGTGATCCCAGGAACGCCGCTACGTCGTTGGGATTGGATGCCGCGACGGTCTCGAACACGGTTTGATCGAACGACAGCTTTCCAGTCTGGTCGAATGTCAGCCCCAGGTCCGTCAGGTTCTGCGCCGCTCCTGAGCCGCCGGTGAATCCCGCCAGACTACGGAGCGATTGGGACAGCGTAGAAATGATGGGATCTCCCACCAGTGCGCCCCCGCCCTGGCCTCGATTGGTGGTCAGCTCATCGACGGCCGCGTTGTAGGCGGTCGCGAATGCGGAGAGCGCATTGGCCTGGGCCGAAGAGCTTTGCGATACTACGACGTCCGCGTCGCCAGTCTGCAGTAGATCGACCGTCAGTCCGGGTGCGATCGTCACAGTGCGCGAATCCGAAGAAATCGGCGTTGTCGGTTGTCCGTTGACCTGATATTGGGCTTGCGAGCCGGGTGACAAAGTACTTAGCAAGTCCTGGCTGCCGTCGTTGAGTTGTACAGCGATATTGCCCAGCTTCGTGGTCTGCAGCGACAGTTTGTAGTTCGGCGCCGACGGCGAACCTAAATTGATAATGTTCGCGGTGACGTTCGCGCCAGACGAGTTGATCGCATCCGCAAGCGCGCTCAAGGTGTTGCTGGCGGGGGTTATCGTGAACGGAGTGCCGCCGACGGTGAGCGTCAGCGACCCCGATGTCGTGATGGATTGAATGGACGGATCCGTTACGGCGGGCAGCGTGCCAAGACTCATCGCGCTAGTCGGCGCTCCCTGGCTGACAACGTGGATCGAGTACGTTCCGGGCAGTGCACTGGGATCGCTATGGGCGGCCACGATATCGGTATCGGAAACGCTGGCCGTCGTCGAGTCCGCGGCTGTAGAGATGCCTTGTACCGCGGAGAGCACGGCTGCGAACTTCCCGTCCAACGAATTCAGGGCGTCGGAGCGGCTCTGCAGAGTCGTCAGCTGATTGTTGAGCAGGTTAAGCGGCAGCGACGCAATCGAAATAGCGCGCGTGAGCACCTGTTGAAGGTCGCTGGAGTACCGGCTGGTCCCCGTGAAAATGTTGGAATTGGAACTCATCGAATTACCTTTACCGCCTTACTTGGCGACCAAAACAAAACTGGGCCGCTCTCGGTTGAGAATCGGCCCAGATTGTTCAAAACATTAGAACTGCTTACGACAGGAGCTTCAAGAGCGCCTGCGGAGCCGCGTTGGCCTGGGCCAGAGCTGCGACCGAGGATTGCTCCAGGATCTGCGCCTTGGTCAGGTTGGCCGCTTCCGTGGCCACGTCCGCGTCGCGAATCGCCGATTGCGCAGCCGAAAAGCTGGAGATCTGCGACTGCGCCAGTTGGACGGCGTAGTTCAGTTCGTTTTCACCGGTACCGACGGCTCCCTGGACCAAGCCCATGTTCGAGATGGCCGTGGTCAGGCTGGTCAGTGCCGTGAGCGCGTTCGCCTTGGTGCCGACGCTGTTGGTGTTGATGCCGAGGCCGGTCGTATCCACCTGGTTGGCAGCGCCGGCAAGGTTGATGTTCACCTTCGCGTGCGCCTGCGTGTCTCCACCGCCGATGTATACGTCCAAGCTCAGGTTGAACCGTCCGCCCGTGGTACCGGTCGAAAGTCCGATGTTGGCCGCCTGGCGATCGATTTCAGCCAGCAGGCCGGTGAACTCGGTGTTCAGGGTGGCGCGATTGCCGCTGAACGTGTCAGATGCCGACTGAGTGGCCAGCGTCTTGAGACGATCCAGGATGTTTGAAATGTTGTTGAGGCCGCCGTCAACGATCTGCAGAATGCTGACGCCGTCATTGGCGTTGCGAACGCCCTGTTGTAATTCCGTCGTGTCGCTGCGGAGCTTATTGGCAACGGCCAAGCCCGCGGCGTCATCGCCGGATGAATTGATTCGATAACCGGAGGTCAGACGAGTGATGGTTCGGCTCTGAAAGTCGCTGTTCACCCGAAGATTCTGCTGGGCTACCAAAGAGGTTACGTTGGTCTGAAATGAATATGACATGCAGTCACGTCCTTTTGTTTGTAATTTCCGGCATCCAGCCGAACCCGCCTCGAATTAACTGGTCGGTGATTATCATGTCGCAAAGCCCGGAGAGGATTTCAGGCTTTTTTAAAAAAGTTGTAGAAAAGCGCATATTTTGGTACTAGATGGGAAGAAGTCCCAAAAAAGTTTAAACTCTCCCGGCGGGGCCTCGATATGAGGTGCGTCACCCGCATGATGATAAAAACGAAATCTGCACCCGTCTCCGAGCAGCATGCCAGAATCCTTCTTTCGGCCTGGAATAGCGGCGATTTGCGCCGGCTCCGCGAGACGTTGACCCAGGGCTGGGAATCCTCCGAGCCCGCAGGCTGGCCCCTTTCAGGAAGAGAGGAGCATGAGCGCATGGAGGTTCTTGCCACCATCGCCGATACCTTCCGGAACTGGCTGAGGTGCGGGGGCGAAGCTCCGGCTGAGGATTTGCAGGTCTCGGTGCAACTGCTGCGCCACCTGGCCGGTTGTGAAGCCCCACGGCGCCACCTTCTCTGGAACCAATAGTCCCGCCTAGGGGAGCGCGGCCACATGGAAGGCCTTCTTACTTCCGGAACTGACCACTGAACCATCCATGGAAACCGCTCCGTTGATCACCCCGTGCAGCGGCTGATCCAGCGGATAGTCGAGCATAATCACTTGCCCGGGTTTCAGATTCATGAGATCGGCCACCGGCAGCAGCGGCCCTTCCAGGCGGACATCTAGTGATACGATGGCGTCTTCCAGCAGGGCCATCTTGTGGCGGATGCCTTTTTGGCGAGCCTCGGGATCGGACCCTTCCATCTGTGATTTCTGCTCGGATTCACCGGCGGAATCAAAGAGCGATTGCGGCACGGCTAGTTCCAGCACGCCCTTCTCTTCCCCGTATTCCAGGCCGTACTGGAGGCGAATCATAGGCTCTGTAGGGGACTGGTCCACATCGCTGGATTCCACCAGCCCCGGCTCGCTGACCAGTGATTCCACTTCGAACTCGATGGTTGCGAACAGCGTCCATGCCTCGCCCAGGGGGCGTACCATCACGCGGACAATTTCTTCCAGCAGGCTCCATTCAATTTCCGTGAGATTCCGTGGGGCCACTGGATCCGGACCGCTTTTCCCCCCCAGCAGCAGTTCCATTAGCCCGAACACGGTGTCGCAGTTCATGTGCAAGAACATCCGCTCGGTGCGCGGATGCAG
>Ga0207674_10002196_pt1 | contig 24709 bp, 19 predicted proteins | sample KBSCornC72_FD_184303 | JGI IMG/M metagenome (GOLD analysis project Ga0207674, IMG submission 184303) | Corn rhizosphere microbial communities from Kellogg Biological Station, Michigan, USA - KBS Corn C7-2 (SPAdes) (version 2) | ecosystem: Host-associated > Plants > Roots > Rhizosphere > Soil ...
GAGCCGGTGCTGTTCAGCGTCCTGCACGAGCGTTACGGCCGCGGCCGCCCCGGGGCGGAAATATGGGAAGTCGCCCACAGCGTGCGCCGCCATGTGCGCGCAGGCATGTCCGACATCGCTGCCCGGATCTTCATCGACTACTGGTCCGGCGCAGGCACGTGGGATTCGCTTCCGCCGTCGCGCCGGATGGGCCATGCAGCGCGGATGGCGGTGATTGGCGCGCAGTTCGATTCGCTGGTTCGCGATTCGGTCAAGCTCGAGCAGTTCCGCGCCCTTGGCATCCCGGTGCTGTGCATCGTTGGCCGCGACACGCGCGCACCCGTGATCCGCATCGCCGAACTGCTTGCGGGCACGCTGCCTCACGCGACGCTCGAGCGCATACCGGGTCTTGCCCACATGGGTCCCGTGACGCATCCCGTTGCGTTTGCGGAACGTGTCGTCGATTTCGTCCGTCGTGTCGAAACGCTGGAGCCGCTGGTCCGCAAGGCCGCGTAGCCACCATGTTCTTCTGACCTGCGACACACGAAACAGGCGCCAAGTAGCCTACAACCGCCTCACCTTCGCTCGCATCCGTTAACATCACGGGTGGGTTGCGGGCGGTGAGGCATGCCGAACCAGAGACAACAAATTCGCTTCTGCACGGGTAGCGACGGCGTTCGCATCGCCTATGCCACGTCGGGCCGCGGACCTACGCTTGTCAAGGCCGCCAACTGGCTCAGCCATCTCGAGTTCGACTGGGAAAGCCCGGTCTGGAGCTCGCTGCTGGACGAGTTGTCGAGCGCGCACACGCTCGTCCGCTACGACGAACGCGGATGCGGGCTGTCCGACTGGAATGTCGAGGACCTGTCGTTCGAGGCGTGGGTCAAGGATCTCGAGACGGTTGTCGATGCGATCGGCGTCGACTGTTTTCCGCTGCTCGGCATCTCGCAGGGTGCGTCGATCGCCGTCGAGTTCGCCGTACGGCATCCGGAGCGCGTCAGCCACCTGATCCTCCACGGCGGATACGCGCGCGGCCGGTCGAAGTGGTCCGACACGCAGGAGCAGCGCGAAGAGGCGGAAACGATCATCCGGCTCGCCGAACTCGGCTGGGGCCGCGAGAACCCGGCGTTTCGCCAGTTTTTCACGACGCAATTCATCCCGGACGGCACACCCGAGCAACACCGCTGGTTCAACGAGCTCGAGCGGATTTCGACGTCGCCCACAAACGCAGGCCGCTTCATGCGCATTTTCAACGCGATAGACGTCACGAGAAAATTGCCTGAAGTCAGGTGCCCAACACTCGTGCTTCATTCGACGCGCGATGCCCGCGTGCCGTTTGCCGAGGGCAGGCGGATGGCGAGCCTCATTCCGGGCGCGCGCTTCGCGCCGCTCGAAAGCAACAACCATCTGCTGCTCGCAACCGAGCCCGCATGGTCGCGATGGCGCGACGAGGTGCGGGCGTTCCTGCCCGCCGAACCGACGGCCGATCCGCTGTTCGCAACGCTGACGCCGCGCGAGCGGGAACTCGTCGAGCTCATCGCCCAGGGCTGCGACAACGCGCAGATCGGTGCCCGTCTCGACCTGCGGGAGAAGACGGTCCGCAATCACATCACGAGCATCTTCGCAAAGCTGCAAGTCGAGAACCGTTCGCAGGCGATCGTGCTCGCGCGCGATGCCGGTTTCGGCAAACGGATGTCCGCCTAAGCTGAAGCGGGCCGGCGCAACGCCGCGGGCCGGCGCCGCTGCGCGGTTACCGCGTCACGACGCGGTGAGCCAGGCAGCGCCGCGAACGCCGCTCGAGTCGCCATGCGCATGCCGGACGAGCGCGGTGTCGACGCGGTCGCTGAACACCCAGCGCGACCAGAGCCGCGGCACCGACTTGTACCAGCGGTCGACGTTCGATAAGCCACCGCCCAGCACGATCACGTCGGGATCGAGGATGTTGATCACGTGCGCGAGCGCGCGTGCGAGCCGCTCTTCGTAGCGGGCGAGCGTCGCATCGCAGGCCGCGTCGTGCTGTGCCGCGCGCGCGACGATCTCGTACGCCAGCGACGCATCGCCCGGAACGTGCGCCTGGTGATCGCGCGCGAGACCCGGTCCCGACAGCCACGTTTCGATGCAGCCGTGCTGACCGCAGAAGCACGCAGCGCCCGGACGCTCGTCGTCATTGGGCCATGGCAGCGGGTTGTGGCCCCACTCGCCGCCGATGCCGTTGCGGCCTTCGAGCACGCGACCGTCGACGACGATGCCACCGCCAACCCCCGTGCCCAGGATGGCGCCGAACACGACCGGCGCACCCTGCCCCGCACCGTCGGTCGCCTCGGATAGCGCGAAGCAATTGGCATCGTTGGCGATCGCGACCGTGCGGCCGAGCCGCGCTTCGAGATCGCGCTTGACGGGCATGCCGTTGAGGCAAACCGAATTCGACCCGCGCAACAGGCCCGTTGCGCGCGACAGCGAGCCCGGTGTGCCGATGCCGACAGTGGCGCCACCCGGCGCGATGCCGCATTCGCGCTCGGCATCGGCAACGAGCGTTGCGACGAGTGAAAGGATTGCGTCGTAGTCGTTGTACGGCGTCGACTCGCGCCGGCGCAATTGCTGCCGACCCTCGCCGTCGAACGCGATGATCTCGGTCTTGCTGCCGCCGAGATCGACACCGATTCGGACCGTTCCGACGCGCGCATCGGCGGGAGCGTCGGTGCGCGCGAATACCTCGGTGCCGCCGGCCTCGCGGCGCTTGGCGACCTCGCCCCGCGCTTCCATGTGCGTCAGCGCCGTGCGCACTTCGTCGGCGGTGACCGATGCGACCGCGCCGACCGCCCAGCCGGCAATGCCCTCGACGGTATCGGCCGCCGCCGGATGCGTGGCGAGATAGCGCCGGATCGCGCCGATCAGGGTTTCGTGCGACGGCGATACGGGGATGGTGGGTTCGTCAGGCATGATGGCGGCCGGCCCAACCCTCGAGTTGACGGTGTGATCGGCATCCGGAATATTACCGCTTGCCGCACTCACCGGACCAACCTCACGTCATGATCCGATTCCTCGCAGCCCTGGCGCTTTGCGCACCGCTGGTAGCCGCCGCGCAGGGCCAGCTCAACCTCTATTGCAGCTCGCCCAACACCGCCTGGTGCCAGGGCATGGCGGTGGGCTTCGAAAAGGCGACGGGCACGCGCGTGTCCGTCGTGCAGAAGGCCACCGGCGAGATGTTCGCGCAAGTGAAGGCCGAAGCCGCCAACCCCAAGGGCGACATCTGGTGGGCGGGCCCTGCCGATGCGTACCTGCAGGCCGCCGAAGAAGGGCTGCTCGACCAATACCGGTCGCCGAACGTCGCGCAACTCTACGACTGGGCGCAGCGGATCACCGAGCTGTCGAAGGGTCGCGTGTCCGGTGTCTACGGCGGCATCATCGCGCTCGGCTACAACACCGAGCTCTTCGCGAAGAAGAAGCTGCCCGTTCCCAAGTGTTGGAAGGACCTCGTAAACCCCGCCTACAAGGGTGAGGTGATGCTCGGCAATCCGAACTCGTCGGGCACCGCGTACCTGATGCTCGCGACACTTGTCCAGGTGTTCGGGGAGGACGAAGCGTTCAAGTACCTGCGCGCCGTACACCCCAACGTGAATCAGTACGCGCGATCCGGCATCGGTCCCATGACGGCTGTCACGCGCGGCGAGACGGCAATCGGCAGCACCGTGCTGCACGGCGTGATCAACGAAATCGTCCGCGGCTTTCCGGTCGAGCCCGTGCTGCCGTGCGAAGGCGTCGGCTACGAAGTGGGATCGGTCGCGATCATCAAGGGTGCGCGCAACCTCGAAGCCGCGCGGAAGTTCGTCGACTGGTCGCTGTCGCCCGAAGGTCAGAAAGTCGGCCTCGACGTGAAGGAATACGCGATCCCGACCAATCGCAGCGTCGCGCTCCCGCCGCAGGTGCCGCCGATGACGTCGATCAAAGTCATCGATTACGACTTCGCGAAATACGGCTCGTCCGCCGAGCGCAAGCGCCTGCTCGAGCGCTGGGAGAAGGAAATCAACTCGGCGCCGCGATGACTCGCGCGAGCCGGCTCGCGCGAGGCTGGCTCGCCGTCGGCACGCTCGGATTCATCGCCGCCCCGTGGTATGCGCTGCAGGACAGCGTCCTCGGCGTGGCATGGCTCCGCGACTATGCCGGCCATGCCAATGCACCCGCGCTGATCCAGATCGTCGCGCACGGTCGCACGTGGCTCGTCCCGCTCGCGATCCTGCTGGTCGCAGGCTTCGCGTGCATCTCGATCGCGGAGCGCACGCTCCGCGCCCGCGCGATGATCGCCGTCGGCGCACTCGGCTTCCTGTACCTGCTCGCGCAAGGGTTCGCCATCGGTCCGCGTGGCCTGTCGCACGCGTGGCTCGTCGCATTGCTGGGGCCGGTGTCCGTCGCACAAACCGGCCTGGGGCTTGGCGCCGCCTTCGCGGCTGCGGCCTTCGCGATGCTGTTCGCCACCGGCATCGCCGAGCGTGGCGCATTCAGGGGCGATCCGTTCGTGGCATGCTGCGTCGTGGCCGTCAGCGTGCTCGTGGCCACGTTCACGTTCTATCCGGTGGCCGCGATCGTCGGACAGGCGCTGCAGGACGCGCACGGCGCGCTGTCGCTCGACGCGTTCTCGGACCGGCTCTTCACGCCGAAGATATGGTCGCTCGGCTGCGTTGCGGGCCAGTCGGGCTGTGGCGTGGCGTGGAACACGCTGATCTTGGCAGTGCTGTGCGCAACGGCGTCGACCGCGCTCGGCCTCGCGTTCGCCCTGATCGTCACGCGCACCGGCTTCCGCTTCAAGAAAGCGTTGCGCACGCTGTCCGTGCTGCCGATCATCACGCCGCCGTTCGTCATCGGCCTCGGACTGATCCTGATCTTCGGCCGGTCGGGGCTCGTCAACCACGCGCTCGAATGGGCATTCCACATCGAGCCGACGCGGTGGATCTACGGCCTCTCCGGCGTGCTCATCGCGCAGGTGTTCGCGTTCACGCCGATTGCGTTCCTGGTGCTGATCGGCGTCGTCGAGGGCATCGCTCCGTCACTGGAAGAGGCTGCGCAGACGTTGCGCGCCGACCGGCTCCGCACGTTCGTCGATATCTCGCTGCCGTTGATGCGCCCGGGCCTTGCGAACGCGTTCCTCATCACGTTCATCGAGTCGATCGCGGACTTCGGCAATCCGATCGTGCTGGGCGGCAATTTCAACGTGCTGTCGACCGAAGTGTTCTTTTCCGTCGTGGGCGCGCAGCTCGACCAGGGACGTGCGGCTACGCTCGGCATCCTGCTGCTGCTGTTCGCGCTTGCGGCGTTCGTCGTCCAGCGCCGCGTGCTCGGGCGCAAGGTGTACACGTCGATGACCGGCAAAGGCGACGCCGGCTTGCCGGCGCTGCTGCCGGACGGCGCGCGCCGCGCATGCTATGCGCTGGCGCTGCCCTGGATCGTGCTGACGATCGCAATCTACGCCACCGCGTTCGCCGGCGGCTTCGTCGAGACATGGGGCCGCGATTTCACGCCGACGCTGCGCCACTACATCAAGGCGTTCGGCATCGAATGGGGTCCGAACGGGATGATCTGGGCCGGCGCGGGCTGGAGCTCGTTCTGGACGACGGTGAAGCTCTCGGCGATCGCCGCGCCGATCACCGCCGCACTGGGGCTTGTCGCCGCCTACCTCCTCACGCGGCAGAAATTCGCCGGCCAGTCGCTGTTCGAATTCGGCACGATGCTGTCGTTCGCCATTCCCGGCACGGTGATCGGCATCTCGTACATCCTCGCGTTCAACGTGCCGCCGATCGAGCTCACGGGTACGGCGCTGATCCTCGTCGTCTGCAACGTGTTCCGCAACATGCCGGTGGGCGTGCGCGCCGGTATCGCGTCGATGACGCAGATCGACCGCAGTCTCGACGAGGCGTCGGCAACGCTCGGCGCCCGCGGTTTCACCGTCCTGCGCACGATCCTGCTGCCGCTGTTGAAGCCAGCCGTCATCGCCGCGCTCGTCTACAGTTTCGTCCGCTCGATGACGACGGTGTCGGCGGTGATCTTCCTCGTGTCCGCGCAATACGAATGGGCGACGACCTACATCATCAATCGCGTCGTCAACGGCGACTACGGCGTCGCGATCGCGTACAGCTCGGCGCTCGTCGTCCTGATGCTCGGCGCGATCTGGATCATCCAGATGATCGTCGGCGAGCGGCGGCTCGGTCGGCGGACGGCCGGCGTTGCGGCGGCACCCGTACCCGGAGTCGCGCAGCTCGGGGCAACGGCGGCGTGACGCGTCGATGAAGGCCGCCTCGATCGAGTTTCGCGACGTCACCAAGCGCTACGGCGACGTGACGGCCGTCGATCGCGTCTCGCTGGTCATCGCGGCGGGGTCGCTCGTGACGCTGCTCGGTCCGTCGGGGTGCGGCAAGACGACGATGCTGCGGCTGATCGCCGGGCTCGAGCTGCCGACGGCGGGAACGATCCGCATCGGCGACCGCGATGTCTCGCACGTCCCGGCGGCCGAGCGCGACGTGTCGATGGTATTCCAGAGCTATGCGCTGTTTCCGCACATGAGCGTGCTGGAGAACGTCCGCTACGGCCTCGTCGTGGCCAAGATGGCGCGCGCAGCGGCGAACGAGCGGGCGCGCGCAGCACTTGCACAGGTCGGCCTCGACGGCTACGACGAGCGGCTGCCCTCCGAGCTCTCCGGCGGCCAGCAGCAGCGTGTGGCCGTCGCGCGTGCGCTGGTGCTGGAACCGCTGGTGCTGCTGTTCGACGAACCGCTGTCGAACCTCGATGCGCGGCTGCGCCGGCAGATGCGCGACGAGATCCGCGACCTGCAGCGGCGTCTTGGACTGACGGTCGTCTACGTCACGCACGACCAGGCGGAAGCGATGGCCGTGTCCGACCGGATCATCGTGATGAACCGCGCGACCATCGCGCAGGAAGGCGCGCCGCGCGAGCTGTACGAGCAACCGCGCGACCCGTTCGTCGCGGGGTTCATGGGCGATGCCAATCGCGCCCGCGGCATCCTCGCGCGTCGCGATGGGACGCTCGGCGATGTGAGGCTGGGGCCTGTGACGCTGTCGTTACCCCATCGGGGATTGCCGGACGGCGACGTCGAGCTGTCGATCCGGCCTGAGTCGATCGCGTTGCGACCCGCAGGCGAGACGCCGCTTGCCGCCATCGTGCGGAAGGCCGTGTACCTCGGCGGCGTCATCGAATACACGCTCGACACCGGCATCGGCGCGCTGTTCGCCGTGGCAACGGCAGTCGAGCACCCGTTTGCCGTCGGCGATACAGTGTCGCTCGAGCTCGCCCGCCACGGCGTCGTGCTGATCCCACCCGGACAATCCGATGAACGCCACTGACATCGACGCGCGCGCGCGCTTCGCCGCGCGCCTTGCACGCGAAGCAGGCGCGCTCGCCCTGCGCTATTTCCGTCGCGAGCTCGCCTACACGCCGGAGTCGAAGGGTGTTGCGCAGGACTGGGTGAGCATCGCCGATCGCGCCGTCGAAGATCATTGCCGTGCCGCGCTCGTGGCGGCGTTTCCCGATGACACGATGCTTGGCGAGGAATCCGGGGGTGCCGTCGCCGAACGCGCGTGGATCATCGACCCGATCGACGGCACGCTGAATTTCGTGCACGGCGTGCGTTACTGGTGCGTATCGATCGTGTTCATCGACGCCGGCCGGCGAATCATCGGCGCCGTCTACGATCCTCCGCACGACGAGCTGTTCTTCGCGACGGCCGGCGGGAGCGCAACCCTGAACGGTGCGCCGATGCACGTATCCGATTGCGCGCGGCTCGATCGCGCGCTGATCGTTCAGGGATACGTGCAGCGCCACGACATCGACGCGAGCCTCGAGTTGCGCCGCACGCTGATCGAGGAAGGTGCCGAGGTGAAGGACCACGGCGCGGGCGCGTTGATGCTTGCGCACGTCGCGGCAGGCCGCTTCGACGCCTACCTCGAACCGCACATGCACCCGTGGGACGCGAGTGCCGGCCTGCTGCTGGTCGAAGAAGCGGGTGGACGTACGTTGCGCTATCCGGGTGCCGCCGGGCTGCGCGCGGGCGGCGCAGTGCTGGCGAGCACGCCGGCGCTATACGACCGCTTGCACGCACTCGCGGGTTGGTAGAGCGAGGAGACGACCGAGCACTACCGGTGGCGCGACCGTCCGCCGGCCGCTCGTCAGAGCTTCAGCGCGCCGCTGTACCAGAACTCCTGCACGCCGTGCAGGTCGCGGCGCACGGCCGGCGGAAAACCGGCCCGGCCCCCGCGCCGGTCAGTCAAGAGATCCTCGAACAGTTCGGGCGCGCCGCGATGGTCGTTCCAGAGCACGGCGATCAGGTTGCAGACGCGCGGATACTGGCTGGCGAGCGCACACGGCGCCCGGTCGGGTGGAAACCCGTCGAACCACTTCTCGGTGAGCGGCAGCAGGTGCTCGGCCGGGCGAGCCTTGCGCACGGCGCTCCAGTCGTTCACATCATGCAGCGCCGACGTGTTGGCCGCGGCAGGTTGCATGCGCTTTGCAATCGGCTGCACGACGTCGTTCAGGTCCTTCCAGCCACGCCTGCTGCCACTGTAGATCGACATTCAGTCTCCCCTGCCACCGCCGCGACGGCCCGTCAGCCGTCCATCCCGTAAGAATGCCACGCGAGTGCAGCCGAATTCAAGGACTATCGGACGGGAGCCCGGGCGCGCTGCCATTCGTCGGAAGCCGGGATCGCACCGCCACACCGGGAGACCTGCTACGGAGGTGTGCAGAAAACCGGCCCTTCGACCATCCAGCCCTGGCCGAGCATGACGCCGACTTCGCTGCGGCTCGTCAGATACCGGTGGTTCGCCTGCCCGCCCTTGCCGTTGTTGTACATGCGGATCACCGGGATGCGATTGGCCGCGCACGCGCCGATCGCGTCCGGACCTTCGGTGCGAAACACGAGCCCTTCGAAAATCCACAGCGGGTTGTTCTTCACGTCCTGGCATTCGTTGGCGAGAATCGTGAAAAAGTGCGTGTTCGGACCCACGCCCGGCTTGCCCAAGAACCGGCATGCCGCCGTTCCGAGCGTGCTTTCCGGCGGATAAACCTTGTACGTGTAGCCGGTGCGCTGCCAGCCCGGAATCGCGATGCCGGCATCGAGAATCGACACTTCGTTCGCATCCGCCGTCATGAAGTAGTGATCGAGCGACGCGTTGTAGTACTCGACGGAAAGCGCCTCTCCCGTGCCTGGCGGAAGCGGCTGCCAGCGGTCGAGCAGCAGTACGTCGTCGCCGCCGCCGGCAACCTTGGCCATTCGCGCGCTCGTGGCCCGCGCGAGCGGATCGTCGTCGACGTAGGCGCCGAGGAAGGTGAGCGACCACGTGAAGATGTCGTCCGACGACGCGACGTCGAAACCGTGCCGGACGCCGTCCAGGACGACGAACTGTTTCGGACCGGTGAGGAGCGTCATGCCTTGCGCCGTTACCTCCGCGGGCGCCGTCGTGTCCGCACCACCGGAAATCGCGAGGTAAGGCAGGTCGATACCTTCGAGGCCTTGCGAGTCCCCGCCGAACGCCGGGAAGAAAGGCTGGCCGAAATACGGGACGTAACCGACGGCGGCTTTCAGGCGCGTGTCGGCGATCACGCTTTTCGACGCCATACCGACCGACACGGTCAGCTTCGCACCACGCATCAGCAGCATCGATTCGCCGCCGGCGCTGGCACCGAAACCGCCGATACGGGTGGGGTCGATCCGCGCCGCGAAGCTCGGGTCGACGAGCACGACGTCGAGCGCACGGCTGAGCGACTGCGGCCGGGCCGCCTGCATCGCCGTGTAATTCTGGAAGTCCAGGATGGCGCGCAGCAGGTCGTCGAGCGTGCTGATGCGCGCATCGACATAGCGGGAGTCGCCATGAAACGGTGCGACGACGACATAGCCGTGACTCGCGAACAGCTTGAGCGCCTCGATGTAGTCGCTGGAGATCGGGCTGCCGCCGAATCCGTGCGAGAACAGCAGCACGGGAAAGCGTTCGCGAGCAACCGCAAAGATGGGGGGCTGTCCGCCGCGCTGCATGTGCGGCACGACCTTGCCGTTCGGCAATGCGTAGTCCGCGTAGGGATTGGTGTCCGTTGTCGGGTAGCAGACCAGGTTGGCGTATGCGAGCGTGCGGTTGCGGAAGTCCCCATACAAGTCGCGGTCGTCAGGCATGGACACGTTCACGACGAACGCATGCGCCGGATCGACGAGGAGGTCCGTGACGTAACCGGTGCCGCCGCCCCCGCGTCCTTCCCAGTACGCCTGTGCATCGCCGCCCATCAGGCGCGAGAAGTCCTGCTCGACGTTGCTGCAGCCCACCGGATACGCGCCGGGCGCGATTGGCGGAACGATGCCGAGAACGTCGTTGAACGTCTGTGCGTGAGTGCCAAGCGCGGCAAACAGCAGAGACGCGGCGAGCGCCCGTACGAATCGAATCACGTGCGACATGCAGTACCCGTTGCGGTCGGCGCCCACGTGCGCCCTGCTGGCGTAGACGCCGGAGCGCGGCGCCGGTTCCGTCGCCGACCGTCAGAACTGATCGGCGGACAGCGCCAGCGCGGTGGCGCTGCCGTTGACGACCGATTGCGCGAGGGCATCGGCCTGCGGCAACAGGCACTCCGCATAGAAGCGCGCGGTGGCGATCTTGGCGCGCATGAACGCTGGATCGCCGTCGCCCGCTTGCAGCCGGTCGGCGGCGATCTTCGCCGAGCGGGCGAGCTGCCAGCCGCCGGCGACCAATCCCCACAGCTCGAGGTACGGCACCGACCCTGCGTGCGCGATGCGCGGCTGCGTCGCATACGTCTGCACCACCCAGTCGATCGCCGACTGCAGCGACGCTGTTGCCGCCGCGAGCCGCAGGCCGATCGCGTTCAGCGCGGAATCGGCCTGCGACGCGAGATGCGCGGACACCTTGTCGATCTGCGCGGCAACGAGCCGCGCGGTGGCGCCGCCGTCGCGGGCCGTCTTGCGTCCGATCAGGTCGTTGGCCTGGATGCCCGTCGTGCCTTCATAGATCGTGATGATCCGCGCATCGCGGTAGTGCTGGGCGGCGCCGGTTTCCTCGATGTATCCCATGCCGCCATGCACCTGCACGCCCAGCGACGTTACTTCCTGCGCCGTCTCCGTGCACCAACCCTTGACGATCGGGATCATCAGGTCGACGAATGCCTGGTGCTGCGCGCGGGTCGCCGCGTCGGGCGCGTGACGCGCATTGTCGACGGCGGCGGCCGTGACATAGCCGACGGCGCGCATCGCTTCGGTGTATGCCCGCATCGTCATCAGCATCCGCCGGATGTCCGGATGATCGATGATCGGACCCGCCTTGGCCGCCTTCTCAGCGCCCGGCGCCTTGCCCTGCACGCGATCGCGCGCGTATGCGACCGCGCGCTGGTACGCACGCTCCGACAGGCCGACACCTTCCATACCCACCGAGAAGCGCGCCTGATTCATCATGATGAACATGTACTCGAGGCCACGGTTCTCCTCGCCGATCAAATAGCCGGTCGCGCCCCCGTTGTCGCCGTACGCCAGCACGGCCGTCGGGCTCGCGTGAATGCCGAGCTTGTGCTCGAGCGATACGCAATGCACGTCGTTGCGCGCGCCAAGCGAGCCATCGGCGTTGATGAGGAACTTCGGAACGAGGAACAGCGAAATGCCTTTGACGCCTTCAGGGGCCGTCGGCGTGCGCGCAAGCACGAGGTGAATGATGTTGTCGGTAAAGTCATGCTCACCGAACGTGATGAAGATCTTCTGCCCGAAGAGCTTGTAGGTGCCGTCGCCTTGCGGGACGGCGCGCGTGCGCACGGCCGCGAGATCGGAGCCTGCCTGCGGCTCGGTCAGGTTCATCGTGCCCGTCCATGTGCCGGACACCATCGACGGCAGGAACTTCGCCTTCTGCTCGGGCGTTCCGCAAAGCTCGATCGCGTCGATCGCGCCCTGTGTCAGTAGCGGACACAGGTCGAACGCCATGTTCGCCGCATGCCACATCTCCTCCACTGGCGTCGCGACGAGTTGCGGCAGATTCTGGCCGCCGTACTCCACCGGCTTCGTGAGTCCGTTCCACCCGTTCTCCGCGAATTGCCGGTAGGCGGGCTTGAACCCGGCCGGCGTCTTGACCGTCCCGTCAGCCAGCAGCTTCGATCCCTCGCGATCGCCTGTCGCATTGAGCGGGTCGAGCACTTCGGTCGCAAACCGGGCGGCCTCTTCGAGGACTGCCGTCACCGTGTCGGGCGTCGCGTCCTCGAACCCGGGCAACGAGGCCACCTGGCTCAGTCCGGCAAGGTCGTTCAGCACGAACTGCATTTCGGCCAGCGGGGCGTGATAGGTGCTCATGGGCAGGTCGCAGGATGGATCGAACCCGATAGGTTAACCGATCGCGCCGACGCGCGATCGCAGTGTCTCGCGCCGGTTGGCATTGCAGCGGGCGCCCGCTGGCGTCGCTATTTGCCGTCGACAAAGGCCTTCTTGCGCTGCCGATAGCGCTTGGCCGCTTTTGGGTCCGTCAACGCCTTGAGTAGCGCATGGTGAAGCTCGTAGAGCGCCGCGTCGAAGCCCGCGTCCTCGAGCCCCTGCGCATGACCGAGCGCCACGGCATTACCTGCCAGGCGCACCGCTTCGTCCTCGAGTTCGCCGGTCAGAGGTGCGGAAGTCGCGAGAAAGGCGTTGCGGCACGTGGATACCGACACCGAATAGTATTTGCGGCAGGCCGCGGGCCGCGCGTCGTACACCGAGCAGGTTCCTTGCTCATCGAGCAATGCGCATGGAATGCCGGCGCGAACGTGTGCCGCTGCGGACAGCGGTGCGATGCGCTGCAGGTTCGCCTCGATGCGCGTGATGGTTGCGGCGCGATCGGCATTGCTGAAGCGCCCGGCGATGTGCTCGGCGAGAACGAACGCCTCGTGCGGGCGAATCTCCACGCGCAGGTGACAGCAGTAATGGCATCCACGCTCGCAGGCGACGTCGACGCTGCGTTGCGCGATGACGTCGCGTTGCAATGTCGCCAGCCGGCCGTACATGTGAACCGTCTCCGAACGCACGACGGCCGCGTCGGACGAGGCGCGCGCAGACGCAACCGCGCGTTCGCGATCGAACGCCTGTTGAACCGCGGGCGGCACGGGCGCGTCCATGCCCGATTCTAGGGCTCTTCACCCACGCTTCCGCAAAAAAATCCGGGCAGCCGCAAGACACGCGGGCGCCCGGACCCCTCGAACCATCCTGCCTCTGCGTGGCGAAACTCGTGTTACAGCGCGGGCGACAGCGCCTTCGCCCGGTCGTACGTCGCCTTCGCCACCATGTTGGCGTGCAGGATCGTCGGCGTGACGATCGAGAAAGCATCGCCCGCGTCGATGGCGGCGTCGAGTTGCGCTTCGGTCGTGATGTGCGTCTTCGCCGCATCGAGATTGGTGAACAGCACGACGACCACCTGCCACGTGACGTTGAAATCGCTGCCACCGGTTCCGTTCATGATGTGATCGTGTCCCCAGACGCCGTCGCCATAGACATTCGGGACCGTCGCCTGCGCGAGATCGGCGATGCCAGGGCCATGGTCGCCGCAGTTATCGCCGCCTTCGTGGGCGCAGTTCATCGTGCCTACCGCATCGGCCGCCGCGTTCGGATACACGACGATGAACAGCGGTGAAATGGCGTGCGCGTTGGCGTGCGACGGGGACGGCGTGCCCATTGGCGTCATGATGTAGATGAGTTCGCCGGTGCGATCGTCGTAGCCGGGCTCGATGATCGTCCTGCCGAGTTGCCGCTCGCCCGACGGTACTTGGGCATCCGCCGCGGTCACGCCCGTCAGCAACGCACCCATCGCGACCAACAGTACAAGCCAGAATCTTGACTTCATTTGAGCTCCCAGGATTATTTGATTGCGCCGCGCGAGTGAGATTTCACCGCCGGAAACGCGCCTGACCGGACAAGCAAACCCGGCCGGCATGTATCCGGACGTGCGCGTCGAATCGACAGTCTAGGCAGCGATGACGACCGCAAGACTTCAGCGGCCACGCACTCTTGTTTCGTTTGTTTCGCGCGCTGCGGAAAGGCGCTAGAGATCGAGTACCGAATCGAGGCCGCGACGTACGCCGACGAGCGTCGACACCTTGCGGATCGCAAGCAGCGCGCCGTCGACGTAAGGCCGCGCGCTGCTGCCGGAATCGTGGCGGATCGAGAGCTTCTGGTCGGGCATGCCGAAGATGACCTCGGCGCTGATCACGTACCCGGGAAGCCGTATCGAATGAACCTGCGATCCCGCGAGCGTCGCACCCCGAGCCTCGCGCGGTCCGACGGTCCGATCGAGCGGAATCGTCGGCTGCGGAGCGCGGATCTTCGCGAGCCTCGATGCGAGCTCACGGGCGGTTCCGCTCGGCGCATCGACCTTGTCGTCGTGCGCATAGTCGATGATCTCCCATTGCGGAATGAGCCTCGCCGCCGCTTCGGCGAACTTCTGCAGCAGGACCACCGTCAGCGCGAAGTTGCCACACGCGAGCACGCCGCGCTGACGCTTCCGCGCAACGGCGTCGATCTCCGCGAAGTCGTCATCCGTCAGGCCGGACGTGCCGACGACGACATGCGCGCCGTGTTCCAGTGCCACGAGGATGTTGCCCTTGGCCGAAGCGGGCTTCGTGTATTCGACGAGCACGTCGCACGCCGTTGCGAGCGCCTCGCGAGCCGATGCATATACGGCAGCGGTCAGTCGCGGCTCGTGGAGCACGTCGCCGAGCACCTGGCCCGCGTGCGTGCGCGAAACGGCGGCGACGAGTGCGAGATCGTCGGCATGCGCGATCGCGCGGGCGAGCTCCGAACCGGCCCAACCGGTGGCGCCGGCGACGCATACGGAGATCATGCCGAGGGCAACGCGCGTTCGACGATTCGGTCGGCGCTGCGTTTCGAGCCGCTGAAGGCATTGAACCCTGTCGCCGAACGCGCCTGGTTGCGAGCCTCGTGCGTTGCGTAAGGCGGTGTCGATTCGGCGCGCAGCGACTCGACATCGACAGGTTTGTTCATCGCGGTTTTCCTGCGCGCGTGCCGGTGATGACTGGGTCGTTCTGCGGCCGTCGCCGGCTGCGCGCTATTGCATGTACCAACCGTGGCTGACGACCAGCGACTGGCCCGTCAGCGCATTCGTCGGGAAGGACGCGAACATCACCGCGACCTCGGCAACGTCGTCGAGTGTCGTGAACTCGCCGTCGACCGTGTCCTTCAGCATCACCTTCTTCACGACATCCTCCTCGGAGATCCCGAGGGTGCGCGATTGCTCGGGAATCTGCTTTTCGACGAGCGGCGTGCGCACGAAGCCGGGACAGATGACGTTGGCCCGGACGCCATGCGCGGCGCCCTCCTTCGCCATCGTCTTCGCGAGGCCGATCAGGCCGTGCTTCGCCGTCACGTAAGGCGCCTTCAGCACGGAGGCGACCTTCGAATGCACGGAGCCCATATAGATGAGGCTGCCGCGGTTGGCCTTGTACATGTGCGGCAGGCAGGCCCGGGTCGTGAGGAACGCGCCGTCGAGATGGATCGTCAGCATCTTCTTCCACTCGGCATAGCTGAATTCCTCGAGCGGGTGGACAATCTGAATCCCCGCATTGCTGACGAGCACGTCGACGCCGCCGAACGCCGCAACCGTCTTCGCGACACCCTCGTTCACCTGCGTCTCGTCCGTGACGTCCATCGCGACGGCCAGCGCCTCCTGATGGCCGCCGATCTCGCGCGCCGTTGCCGTCGCGGCGTCGAGGCCGATGTCAGCGACGACCACGCGGGCACCCGCCTGCGCGAAGCGCCGTACGATCGCCTTGCCGATGCCACTTGCCGCTCCCGTTACCAGCGCCACCCTTCCTTCGAGCACCATGCCAGATCCCTCCGTCGTTGGGGCGCGAACGGCCGCCGGCGATCGTGCGATCATCCGCCTTTCGCACGCCAGCCGGCGCCGCGGCACCGGCATAACGACAATCCGGCGCCGGCGCAAACTGCAAGTATAGGGTCGCGCGCGGCGCTCATGCGTTTGATCGTTCTCGTTCAGGGATATTCATGGTGATCGGGCCACTCCACATGTTGCGGGTCATGTCCATCGCGCTGACGCTGTTCGCCCTGCTGCCTGGCGCGGCCAATGCCGGCGCGGACATGAAAAAGGTGCTGCGCATCTCGATGAACGACATCACGAGCCTCGATCCCCAGCAGGGAACGGATCTCTACTCGACGCGCGTCACGACTGCGATCTTCGAGGCGATGTACGAGTTCGAGTACCTGTCCACGGGCTCGAAGGTGATTCCGAACACCGCGGAGGCGATGCCCGCGATCACCGACGACGGCCGCACGTGGACGATGCGCGTGAAGAAGGGAATCCTGTTCGCGGACGACCCCGTCTTCAAGGGCAAGCCGCGGGAACTCGTCGCCGCCGACTATGTTTACTCGATCAAGCGGTCGCTCGACCCGAATCTGCGCCAGGGTGGCGACGCCGCGCTGACCGACCTCATCGTCGGGGCGCGTCCCGTCGTCGATGCGGCGCGCAAGCCGAACGCGAAATTCGACTACGATGCCCGCATCGAAGGGCTACAGGCAACGGATCGCTACACCGTCGTGATGCGCCTGGCGCAGCCCGATTACACGCTGCTCGAGCGGCTCGCCGGTTTGCCGTCGATGGCCGTTGCGCGCGAAGCGATCGAAGCCGCCGGCGCCGATGTGATGAGCAAGCCGGTGGGGACAGGACCGTACCGCCTCAAGGAATGGCGGCGCGCGTCGCGCGTGGTTCTCGAGGCCAACCCGAATTACCGCACGGTCCGCTTCCCGGAAAACGCCGACGCACCGCAGCAGGAACTGGTGCGCAACATGCGCGGCAAGACGCTGCCGCAGATCGGCCGCATCGAGATCAGCATCATCGAGGAATCGCAGCCGGAGATCCTCGCGTTCACGCAAGGGGACCTGGATTTCATCGCGCTCGGCGGCGACGACACGAAGCGCGTGATGCAGAACGGTCGACTGCGACCGGATCTCGAGAAGCGGGGCATCCGGCACGTTCGCTTCGGCTCGCCGAGCGTCACATTCACGTACTTCAACATGGAAGACCCGGCCGTCGGCGGCTATTCGACACAGCAGATCGCGCTGCGCCGCGCGATCGGAATGGGCTTCGATGTCGACGAGTTGATCCGCGTGCTCTTCGCCGGCAATGCGCTGCCCGCGAACCAGTTGCTGCCGCCGGGGGTCAGCGGCCACGACCCGTCGCTACCCGCCAAGTCCATCTACGACCCGGCCGGCGCGCGAGCGCTGCTCGACCGCTTCGGCTTCAAGGACCGCGACGGCGACGGCTATCGCGAGACGCCGGACGGCAAGCCGCTTACGGTTGTTCGCGGCACGCTTCCGGAGTCGTGGTACCGCGAGGCCGACACGCTATGGAAGAAGAACATGGATGCGATCGGCGTGCGGATGCAGGTGCAGCAGCAGACGTTCGCCGAGCTTTTGAACATGAGCCGCAGCGGCAAGCTGCCGATGTTCAACCTCGGCTACCGGTCGCTCGAGCCCTCCGGGTACCAGATCCTGCAGACGCTGTGGGGCCAGTCGCCGCGCGACACCAACCCGTCGCAATTCAAGCAGGCCGCCTACGACACCGCCTACGAGCAGTTCTTGCGCACGCCCGCGGGCCCGGCGCGCATATCGCTCGCGCGCAAGATGTCGGACATTTCGCAGGCGTACATGCCGATGATCCTGCACACGTACGGGGTGGGCAACGTGCTCTACTACCCGTGGCTGCAGGGCTACTGGCCGTCGGCGTTCGGGTTCTCCTGGAAGTACCTCGACGTCGACGTCGCGATGCGCGCAGCGAAGGGCAACGGCGCGAGCAAGTGATGCGCGCACGCGGCGCGACTTACGTCTCGGTCGGCAGCGCCACGCCGAACAGCGCTTCGCGCAGCTTGTAGAGCCGGTCGCGCAGTTCCGCCGCGCGTTCGAACTCGAGGTTCTTGGCGGCGTCGAGCATCTGTTTCTCGATCTGCCGCAGCTCGCGCTCGAGATCCTTCTCGGGCATCGCCGCATACTTCGCGCGCACCTGCGCCGCCTTCTGCACGGTGCGCTCCTCGTCGATGTCGTAGACGCCGTCGATCATGTCGCGGATACGCTTCTCGATGCTCTTCGGCGTGATGCCCATCCGCGCGTTGTGCGTTACCTGCTTCGCGCGACGCCGCTCCGTTTCGCCGATCGCCGCCTTCATCGAGTCGGTCATCCGGTCCGCGTACAGGATTGCCTTGCCGTTGATGTGCCGCGACGCGCGCCCGATCGTCTGGATCAGCGACCGCTCGGCGCGCAGGAACCCCTCCTTGTCCGCGTCGAGAATGGCGACGAGCGACACTTCCGGGATGTCGAGGCCTTCGCGCAACAGGTTGATACCGACGAGCACGTCGAACTCGCCGAGCCGCAGGTCGCGGATGATCTCGACGCGCTCGACGGTGTCGATGTCGCTGTGCAGGTAGCGAACCTTGACGCCGTGCTCGCCGAGATAGTCGGTCAGATCCTCGGCCATTCGCTTCGTCAGCGTCGTCACCAGCACTCGCTCGTTGCGCGCCACGCGCAGGTTGATCTCCGACAGCAGGTCGTCGACCTGGGTCGCCGCGGGTCTCACGTCGAGCACCGGATCGACGAGGCCGGTAGGCCGCACGAGCTGCTCGACGACCTGCCCCGCATGCTTCTGCTCGTAGTCGGCCGGCGTGGCAGACACGAAAACCGTTTGCGGCAACAGCCGCTCGAACTCGTCGAATCGCAGCGGCCGGTTGTCGAGCGCCGACGGCAGGCGAAAGCCGAAGTTGACGAGATTCTCCTTGCGCGCGCGGTCACCCTTGTACATGCCGCCAACCTGCGGGATCGTCACGTGGCTTTCGTCGACGAACATCAGCGCCCGCGACGGCAGGTAATCGATCAGTGTGGGCGGCGGCTCGCCGGGGCCACGGCCCGACAGATGCCGCGAATAGTTCTCGATCCCTTTGCAGAAGCCGATCTCCGACATCATCTCGAGATCGAAGCGCGTTCGCTGCTCGATCCGCTGCGCCTCGATGAGCTTCATCTGTCCGACGAAGAAGTCCTTCTGCGTGACGAGCTCCTGCTTGATCGCCTCGATCGCGTCGAGCACTTTCTGCCGGCCCGTCACATAGTGCGACGACGGGAAGATCGTGTAGCGCGCCATCTTGTGGCGCAAGTGCCCGGTCAGCGGATCGAAGAGCTGCAGCGACTCGACCTCGTCGTCGAACAGCGATACGCGCACCGCGCTCTCGGCGTTCTCTGCGGGGAAGATGTCGAGCACGTCGCCGCGCACGCGGAACGTGCCGCGCCTGAAGTCGAGCTCGGCGCGCTGGTATTGCATCTCGGTCAGCCGGCGGATCGCGTCGCGCTGCGACAGCTTGTCGCCCTGGCGCACGTGCAGGATCATGCTGTGATATTCGGTCGGATCGCCGATCCCGTAGATCGCCGACACGGTGGCCACGATCACGCAGTCGGGACGTTCCAGGATGGCTTTAGTCGCCGACAGCCGCATCTGCTCGATGTGCTCGTTGATCGAGCTGTCCTTCTCGATGTAGAGATCGCGCGACGGCACGTACGCTTCGGGCTGGTAGTAGTCGTAATACGAGACGAAATACTCGACGGCGTTGTTCGGGAAGAATTCGCGAAACTCCGAATAAAGCTGTGCTGCGAGCGTCTTGTTCGGCGCAAGCACCAGTGCCGGGCGGCCGCTTCGCGCGATGACTTGCGCCATCGTGTAGGTTTTGCCGGAGCCGGTGACGCCGAGGAGCGTCTGGAACGACAACCCGTCGGTAAGTCCCTCGGCCAGCTTCTCGATCGCTTCGGGCTGATCGCCGGCGGGCTCGAACGGCTGATGCAGCTCATAAGGACTGTCGGGGAAGGTAACGATCATGACTCTCGCGCAGGGACCGGGCAACCGGGCATTTTAAGGTCTGGACGAACGCAGCGTGCGAAGGCTCGAACGACCCAGGTCCACGCCCGATCCGCTGCATGTGGGGGCGGACCTCACTGGCGCAACCCGGCATCGTCGAAGAACTCGCGCAACATGAAGTTTTCCAGGTCTCGCGTGTCCTGCGCGCGGGCGGAGAGCGTGATGTTGCGACCAAGCCGGTGCGACTCCCAGACGAAGTCCTCGTTCTCGTAGCGCCGGATGATCGAGATCATCTCGCGGACGATGGCGATGCGGATGTCGGGGTTGTCGCCCTGCCGCACTTCAATGCGCTGCTGGGCGCGCCGGTTGATGTCCTTGTTCCAGCCGAAGAACGTGAACTCGGCGTCGGAAGAGCCGAGCTTCGTGATCTGGAAGATGCCGCCGCTGTTGCGCGTGCCCTTGCCGAAATCGCGCGTGTTCACCGACGCGAGATTCTGCGCGACGATCCGATCGCGGCGCGCGATGTCGCTTTCGGGTGCGTCGGCCGTGTTGCCCTGCGATGGATCCGGCTCGCCGCGTGCGCGACGACGCTCGGCGATGAAGGCCGACAAGTCGGTCGGTGGCGGGGTCCGCTGCGCCGGTGCGGGCGGTGCCGGTGGTACCACGGGCGGAGGCGGCACGGGTTGCGGCTCCACGGGTGGCGCGATGGTCACCGGTGACGATGGGGAGGTGAGCGGCGGCGCAGCGGGCGGCGGTGACGGTCTGCGCGGCAGCGGCCTGGGCGCAGGCTTCGGACGCACCTGCGGCGTCGGCGGCGTGGGGGCCTGCTCCGCAACGACCACCGGAGGCCGCGATTCCGGCACGAGCGTCGACGGGCCTTGGAGCGTGGCCGTCAGCGGCGCCGACACCTCGTCGCCGGGCGCCAACGCGTTGTTCGCGAGCAACGGCACTCGCGGCAGCAGGTTCCACAACGCCGCGAGGTGAACCAACAGCGACAGCACGATCGCCAGCCAGAGGACCGGAATCGTGATGACGTCGTGTCGGGAGCGGCGTTCGTCGCGCCAGTCTTTCATCGGGTTGTCGATTCCGGCCCGAGGCCGGCCGATGCGATTGGGGGCAGTTGCCGGGAGGCGGTGCGATCGATGGAAGCGAAAGCGACGCTCGCAGCGAGGGGCACGGCTTTGGACAGCGGTGATCCGGCGCCGTTCTGGCGGAATATCCTGCTGTCCGGCCGAGCCGGACGCGGTGGCCAGCCGCTACTTTACACAACTGCCCAACAGCGGCGATGCCGGCAACGGGCTACGTGTCAGCTGAGCCCGGGAGTGCCGGGCAGCCACAGCGTCAGCGCCAGTCACGCCCGACGGTGTCGCAATTACTTCATTTCAGGAAGCGACTCTTCGGCGATCGACGGCGCATCGCCCACGACGAACTGCAGCGCTGCAAGACGCGCATACAGCGGATTGTCACGGACGAGCGCGTCGTGCGTGCCCAGCGCGACGATGCAACCGCGCTCCATGACGGCGATCCGATCGGCATGGCGCACCGTCGCGAGCCGGTGCGCGATCATCAGCACCGTGCGCCCCGCCATCAGCCGCTCGAGGGCGCGCTGGACGATCCGTTCGCTTTCCGCGTCGAGCGCGCTAGTGGCCTCATCCAGTAACAGGATCGGCCGGTTGGCGAGGATCGCGCGGGCGATCGCGAGCCGCTGTCGCTGACCGCCGGAGAGCTTCACGCCGCGCTCACCGAGCAGACCGTTGAAGCGATCGGGCAGCCGCTCGATGAATTCCGTCGCATAGGCGGCGTCGCACGCTGCCTTCACTTCGGCGTCGGTCGCATCGGGACGCCCGTAGCGAACGTTCTCCAGCACGGTCGACGCGAAGATCACCGGATCCTGCGGCACGAGGGCCAACTGCCGGCGCACGTCGCGGGGCTCGGCGGCGCGCAACTCGACGCCGTCGATCCGAACATCGCCCGCTTGCGGATCGTAGAAGCGCAGCAGCAGCTGGAACACCGTCGTCTTGCCGGCACCGGACGGGCCGACGAGCGCGACCTTCTCGCTGGCGCGAATGTCGAGCGAAAAATGTTCGAGCGCCGGCGTGTCGGGCCGTGACGGGTAGTGGAACGTCACGTCGTCGAACGTGACGGTGCCGTGACCCGGCGCGGGCATCGGCACCGGATTCGCCGGTGCCCGGATCGCCGGCTGCACGGCGAGGAGCTCGAACAGCCGCTCGGTCGCACCTGCGGCGCGTTGCAGGTCGCCGATAACCTCGCTGATCGAGCCGACTGCGCCTGCGACCAGCACCGCATAGAACACGAATGCCGAAAGCTGGCCGGCGCTCAACCGCCCGGCGACGACGTCGTGCCCACCGATCCACAGGATCACCCCGATGGCGCCGAACACGAGCACGATGACGGCAGCAACCAGCAGTGCGCGCTGACGTACGCGACGCGTCGCCGTGGCGAACGCCGCTTCGACGCGCGCCGCAAAGTCGGCGCGGTCGCGCCCCTCGTGTCCGTACCCCTGGACGGTGCGGATCTCGTGCAGCGATTCGTCGAGAAACGCACCGACGTCGCCGACGCGATCCTGCGTCGCGCGGGAAAGCTTGCGCACGCGGCGGCCGAACAGCACGATCGGCGCCACCACGAGCGGCACGCCGGCCAGCACGAGCAACGTCAGCTTCGCGCTCGTCAGCGTCAACATCACGAGGCCGCCGACCATCAGCAGGAAGTTGCGAATCGCCATCGAGGCGCTCGACCCGACAACCGTCTCGAGCATCGTCGTGTCGTTGATGAGCCGCGAGATCACTTCTCCGGTGCGCGTCGACTCGAAGAACGTCGGCGGCAAGTCGAGCAGGTGGTCGAACACCTCGCGGCGCAGATCGGCCGTGACGCGCTCGCCGAGCCACGACACGTGGTAGAACCGCATGTACGTCGCACCGGCCATCACGACGATGACGCCGAGCATCAGCGCCAGCATCCGGTCGAGCTCGGCGGTGTTCGACGCGGCGAATCCGCGATCGACGACGAACTTCAATCCCTGGCCGACGGCCAGCACCGCGCCGGCCGCGACCACGAGACCGATCGCAGCGAAGATCACCTCGCGCCGGTACGGCCGCAGGAAGCGCCCGATACGGGCGACCGTCTTCAACGCGGTAACGGGCGGAATCTTGGGTGCTGGTTCGAGACGGGTATCGGAACGGGCCATCGGAATGAGATCGGAATGCGTGCGCTCGACGGGAGCGACTTCCGGACGTTGGGTACGCCGCCCGGTTCCACAAGGCGGGCATTCACGCGCTGTACAATAGCGTGTTTTCGAACACTACCGGATTCACCATGAACGCTCCGCTTGCCGCGTCACTGTTCGGCGCCGTGGATCTCGCGCCGCGCGATCCGATTCTCGGCGTTACCGAAGCCTTCAACGCGGATGCCAATCCGCGGAAGGTCAACCTCGGCGTCGGCGTTTACGTCGACGACAACGGCAAGGTGCCGCTGCTCGATTGCGTGAAGCGCGCCGAGCGCGAGATGACCGACAAGGCGTCGCCGCGCACGTACCTGCCGATCGACGGCATTCCCGCGTACGACAAGGCCGTGCAGTTGCTGCTGCTCGGCACGGATAGCGAGATCGTGGCGCTCGGCCGCGCCGTCACCGTCCAGGCACTCGGCGGCACCGGTGGCCTGCGCGTCGGTGCGGATTTCCTGCGCAAGTTCGCGCCCGGTGCGAAAGTGGCGATCAGCACGCCGAGCTGGGAGAACCACCGCGCGCTGTTCGAGGCCGCGGGCTTCGAAGTGATTACGTATCCGTACTACGACCCGGCGACGCACGGCCTCGATTTCGCCGCGATGCGCGCGTCGCTGAATGCGATGGCAAGCGGCACGATCGTCGTGCTGCACGCGTGCTGCCACAACCCCACAGGCGTAGATCCGACGCCGGAGCAGTGGGACGAGATCCTTGCGACCGTCCGCGCACGCGGGCTCGTGCCATTCCTCGATCTCGCGTATCAGGGCTTCGGGGACGGCATCGACGCCGACGGCATCGTCGTGCGCAAGTTCGCTGCAACGCCCGGACCGCTGTTCATCTCGAGCTCGTTCTCGAAATCGTTCTCGCTTTATGGCGAGCGCGTCGGTGCGTGCACGATCGTCGCCAGCGACAAGGACGAGGCCGCGCGCGTGCTGTCGCAGGTGAAGCGCATCGTGCGCGCCAACTACTCGAATCCACCCACGCACGGCGGGCAGATCGTCGCGATGGCGCTCACCAATGCGCAGCTGCGTGAGATCTGGGAGATCGAGCTCGGCGGCATGCGCGAGCGCATCCACGCGATGCGCGAGGCGCTGGTGGCGAAGCTCGCCGAACGCGCGCCGGGTGTGGACTTTGACTTCGTCCGCAAGCAACGCGGCATGTTCTCCTACTCCGGCCTCAACCGCGAACAGGTGCAGCGGCTGCGCGACGAGTTCTCGATCTACGCCGTGGATACCGGTCGCATCTGCGTGGCGGCGCTCAACTCGAAGAACATCGACTACGTCGCCGATTCGATCGCGGCGGTCCTCGGCCACGTGCCGATTCCTGCTCCGGCGACGGCCTGACCGACCGTGCGCTTCGCCTCGCATTGAGGGTGGGTTGAAGCGTCGGCGTGCGATGTTATAATTGCGCTCCTCCGCGGGAATAGCTCAGTTGGTAGAGCGCAACCTTGCCAAGGTTGAGGTCGGGAGTTCGAGACTCCTTTCCCGCTCCAGTTTTGGTTTAAGTGCCTGATCCGGAATCCTGAAACTGCGCCACCACGGCGACAACGGTCCCTGAAAAGGGTTGTGGTCGACGGCAGCGAAGGAGAACCGAAATGGCGCTGTTCAAGGTTGTGGTCGAGGCCTAT
>Ga0207674_10002200_pt1 | contig 24685 bp, 19 predicted proteins | sample KBSCornC72_FD_184303 | JGI IMG/M metagenome (GOLD analysis project Ga0207674, IMG submission 184303) | Corn rhizosphere microbial communities from Kellogg Biological Station, Michigan, USA - KBS Corn C7-2 (SPAdes) (version 2) | ecosystem: Host-associated > Plants > Roots > Rhizosphere > Soil ...
GTCGCCGTGCTCCTTCATGTACGCCTTCATGCCGGCTTCGATCTGCGAGCCGTAATCGGCGAACGGTCCCGAGAAGGCGGCGATCACGCCGACCTTGATGACCTCCTGCGCAGCCGCTTGGCCGACGAGCACCAGCGTCAGGGCGAGGGCAAACGAGCGAAATTTATTTGAGCGAGATTCGATCCGCATCTTGCCTCCGTTGCAGATTGTGGTGATGAAACGCCTGTGGTCCATCAGTGCCACCGAGCGTCGCGCGTCCCGGACTCAGCGGAAGGCCGACATAATTCTCCGCCAGCGAGGCGGCAGCCACGTGCGAGTTGACGACATAGTCGAGTTGCGAATGTTGGAGCTTCTCCTGGAACGGATCGTCCGGAAAGCGGTGGAGCATCGAAGTCATCCACCATGAGAAGTGCTCGGCTCGCCACACGCGCTTCAGGCACGTCTGCGAATAGGCGTCGAGCAAGTCCATGCAGCCGGCTGAAAAGAATTCGCGCAAGGCATTGGACAGCACGAATACGTCGGCGATGGCGAGGTTCATGCCCTTTGCCCCTGTCGGAGGCACGATGTGAGCGGCGTCACCGGCCAGATACAGCCGTCCGTATTGCATCGGCTCGACCACGAAGCTGCGCATCCCGGCGATGCCCTTTTCTAGAATCGGCCCCTCGCGAAGCGACCACGCGCTGTCCGTTTCGAGCCGTGCATGAAGCTCCTGCCAGATGCGTTGGTCGGACCATGCAGTCAGATCTTCGTCGGGAACGACTTGCAAATACAGACGGGTTATCTGCGGCGAGCGCATGCTGTAGAGCGCGAAGCCCCGCTCGTGGTACGCGTAGATAAGCTCCTCGCGCGTCGGCGGTGCCTGGGCCAGGATCCCCAGCCATGCGAAGGGATAGGAGCGCTCGAAGAACGACAAGGATTGCGCCGGTATGGACGACCGGCACACGCCGTGGAAGCCGTCACACCCCGCAATCACGTCGCAAGAGAGTTCAATTTCCTCCCCGTACTGTTCAAAGCAAATGCGCGGGCACGAAGAATCGACGTCGCGCAACGTAACCGACTTCACCTCGAAGAGCAGCTCGTCATCAGCAGCGATTCTCGCCTGAATCAAGTCCCTGACGACCTCCTGCTGACCATAGACCGTGATCGATTTACCGCCAGAAAGGTCCGTCAGATCAATCCGGTGTCCCACGCCGCCAAACCGCAGCTCGATGCCATGGTGGACCAACCCCTCTTTACGCAGCCGGTCGCCCACGCCGGTGGCAACGAGCAGATCGACGCTCGCCTGCTCGAGCACGCCGGCGCGAACGCGATGCTCGATGTAATCCCGCGAGCGTTTCTCGAGAATGACGGACTCGATGCCGTGGCGATGCAGCAGATGGCCCAGCAGCAACCCCGCGGGCCCGGCACCGACGATACCGACCTGTGTGTGCTTGCGCACCATGTGTGTCAGGAAATGGCGATCAGCGCTGGCGGTATTGCAAGGCTGGTGAGCGCTGAGATGGCCGTTCACGCCGACTCAACGGCTCTTGTCGAGCCATGAGTCGGCGTGGTTTCACTACCGGCGTGAATCACGCGGCTTTGCGCTGTCGCAGGAGTCGTCGCTTGGCTAGTTTCCGCCGTTCCGCCCATTCGAGACGCAACTCGCCGGCAACACGCCGCTACCTTCATAATCGAGATTGCCGAGCACCTCGTGCTTGTAGCGCACGAGCACGTCGGGACAGACGGCCTGCGTAGTCTCCAGATTGCCACCGCACGACCAGTTCGCAGCGTCGAAAACGTTGCCGCTGCCCTTGTACTCGGCAGTCTGCGGGTAGGCGCACAGCGGGCGGGTTAGCGGTGTTACCGGCGTTCCTGCGGGCGCCTGTGCGAGCCTTCCCGTGCCATTACCGATCACCTGGCTCGGCGCAGCGCCGTGTTCCACCCAGTTGACGAGGGCTTGAAAATCCGCTCCGTTCTGCGGCCAGGGTCCATCGGTGCCGAGCGAAAGAACGGGCAAGCCGCAGTGACCGACTCCGGGCGCGTGGAACAGGCGGTAGAAGTTTTGCACGCCCTCAAAGCCCGTTTGATCGTGAGGCGCTCGATACCGGGAGGCCATCAATCGATAGTAGTTCAGCACACCACGCGGGTAGATGAACTGATCGTTGCCGCCAACAAACGTGAGCAGCTTGCCGCCATGTTGCTTGAATGTGTCGAGCGGCCCGAACGTGTCCGTGACATCCGCAATGTTTCGCGAGCCGTCCTGGGCCACCTGTGGATAGTCTGCCAGCGTAAGTTCCTTCCACAAGTTGGCGAACGCCAGATCGTGCTCGTCCCATTCGAGCTGGACGACACCCAGCGCGAACGGCGCGGGGCCGTCGAGAATGGAGAAATCACTGCCGCGGTCGAGCGGGAACCAGATCCGATCGCCCTTTGCATTGCGCGGTCCGTCCCAGATCCTGTTGACCGCCGTTGCTTCATTTGGTGTCAGGCAGGCCGGCGCGGCCGGCGCTGTAGGCGCGCCGCAGACATTGGCGTTTGCATCGAAGCTGCAGGTGCGCGGATCATCGATGATGCCATCCGCAGCACCATCGTTTGCATCGCAAGCAGCGACCGCCGCCTTTTGCACCGCGGCAAGCTTGGCCGGAGAGATCGCGCCTGTCGGCGTCTCGTTGGCCAGTTCTCGCATCGCGATCTGGCCCCACATTTGCGCGGTCTGGAACCGCGTCCAATACATGGCGGGCGCACTGGCCAGAATCCCTTCCAGCTCGTTGCCCAGTTCCTGTGCCAGGAGATAGCCCTGGCGACCGCCAGTCGAGCAGCCGTTCCAATAATTGTAGACGGGCTGTTGGTCGTAATAGGTCGCCGCGATTTGCTTCGACAGCAGGATCTCCTGCTTGAGGCCAACGCGGGACCAATCCTCGATGAATCCGAGGTTGTAGGTTCCGTCCGGATTTACGCCGGGCGTGCAGTCGCCGCCTGAATGGCCGCCGTCGGTGCCCGAACCAACGTACCCGGCATTCACCGCAGCATTGACGTTCAAATTGCCCGAGCAGCCGCCGCCTCCCAAACCCTCGGTTCGGCCGTTCCATGCGCCCTGCGTCCCTCCCGTCCCGCCATCGGCCGCATTGAGCGGCAAGCCCACTGCGATCGTGATGTTCTGGCTTGGCTCGGTACCGTAGACCAACGTCACCGCGCAGTACTGGACGTTCGCGGGAGCAGGGGTCGCCTTCCTGACACTGGTTACCGACTTGATCACCGGATTGTTCGCGAGCCCGTATTGAGGATCCGTGCCGAGACTCTCGCACGCCGGAGCGGCGAGCGCGCTCGAGGTCCATCCAATGCCCAACAAACTCAATCCGGTTACGGCGAGGCCGGCGGCCATTCGAGCTGGTGCCTTCGATCGTTTCATGCGCGTTTCCTCCAGAGGGCGTGCGGGGTGGCGTGCATCGTTTCGGTCCTAGCAGAACCTAAGCAATCCCGCCGCGATGCTTCATACCTGACAGTTTCCGAATGCTCGGTGAGCCCTCGTCGCCTGCCGTACCACGGATACGGTCAGAAGCGGTTCGCCGAGTTCAGCCGGGGAACAATAGCGCGGAGCCTCTATAATTCAAGCGCATTTAGCAAATAATGCTTATTTGCTTTTCAAATTCCAGGGCCGAAGGTGAAGCGGCTAGACCTCAACCTGCTCCCGATCGTGATTGCCTTGTACGAGGAGCGCGCGGTCAACAAGACCGCGACTCGGCTCGGCATGAGCCAACCGGCGGTGAGCGCGGCACTCGCGCGATTGCGCAAGGCCTTCGACGACCCGCTATTCGTGCGCACCGCGCACGGTATGGAGCCTACCCCTCGAGTTCACGCGCTGATCGTGCCCACCCGCGACGTGCTGTCACGTGTCGAGCGCGATGTCCTCTCCGGCCTCGCCTTCGATCCCGCGACGGCAAACACGACCTTCACCTTCGCCCTTTCCGACGTCGGCGAGATGGTGTTCCTGCCGCGAATCATGGAGCGGCTCCAAACGCTGGCGCCGCTCGCTTCGGTACGCTCGGTTGCATTGTCGCCGAGTGATGTGCGCGAGGGCCTTGAGACGGGTGAAGTCGACCTCGCGGTGGGCTATTTTCCGGACCTCGAAACGACGAATTTTTTTCAACAGCGCCTCTTCACCCACCACTTCTGCTGCCTGCTGCGCGCCGACCATCGAATCTCCAGCAAGCGACTATCGATGAAGCAGTATCTCGGGCTGAGACACGTTGCAGTGCATGCGGCGGGCCGCAGCCAGGAGATATTCGATCGCTATCTTGTCCGCAACAAGATCCGGCCGAAGGTCGTTCTCGTGACGCCACACTTCATGTCGCTGCCTCCCATCATCAGCAAGTCGGACCTCTGCGCGACGGTTCCACACGCCATCGGGATATTCTTCGCTGGCTCGACCAACATCAAGACCGTGCTGCCGCCATTTCATGACGCGCCGCCAATCGTTCTCAAGCAGCATTGGCATCGCAAGGCACATCACGATCCACGCCATCAATGGCTGCGTCGGCTCGTGTCCGAGCTGTTCAATCAGGAATCGGATGAATGGAAAGCCCAACGGGGTGAGTGACGGCTGACTCGATTAGGTCACCATAAAACAGGCAAGGCGGCGTACCCGGGGGCGTCTGTGCGTAGCGTGCCGCGAAGCAAGAAGCGCGCGGCACAGGCATGAAAGGACGAAGGGCTCGCCTCGGCAAGCCCTTCTTTTTTTGGTTGCGGGGGGTGCGATACGTCAAATGGAATCGCTTCAAAATCAAATACGTCACCTCCGGCTCACGAACCCCCAGCCAGGGCGGCGAAGCGATGATCACCATACAACTCCATACGGCGACAAACGCCTCTCGTCTTGTGGCTAACACCGCTTTATGAGATCGGTTTTCGGATGCAATTGAACGGCCGCGCTTCGGCCGCAGGCATGATCTTCGCGCGAGTCGTCTTCCTTGCAGAAGCGAATCACTCGGCGCGAGCGCCAATGGGAAACCGTACGCGCGCGCCGCGGTGATCCGAGCCTACGCCGTTCGGCCGCCGACAAATATTCGCAGTTTTCGAAAACTATTCGCAGTTTATGAACACTGCCGCGCTCGTCGTGGGAGGTAACCTTCTTGCACCGGCTTGCGCCCGGTCGTCCAAGGAGGAGAAATGAACAAGCAGGATCTCGTAAGGCTATTTGCAGTTTCAGCCGCGGCAGTACCCGGTCTATTGCTCAGTGCGGCAATCGCCTCGGCACAAGCAATTTCTTCCGACGGCTTTCCCGGGTCCATCCCCAAGGCGATCTGTGGTCCTGGCGATCATACGGAAAGCGGATTGCAAGGCGAGACGTCGTTGCAGGAACGCCTGAGCGGCGATTCCGAAACCGCCTACAACTGCAATCTGGAGCTCGTGGGCGAAGAACCGCAAGACACGTATCAGGGAGCGTTCTCCCAGGATGGACCGGCGTACTACGATGTGTGCGCCTACTATGGAAACGACCGTCCTGCCACTGGCCAGGGCATCAAGGTGATCGATGCCTCCGATCCCCAGCATCCGGTGGTGAGCGTGCGGTTGACCGACACCCCGGCGGCGCTTTTCCCGCACGAGACGGTGCATACCAATGCCCACACTCGCATCCTCGTCGCCGGACAAGACGGTGGGGAGAATTTCGCGGTTTATGACATTTCCGACTGCCGCCACCCCGTTCTGAAGTCCAGCATCACCTTGCCGGGCAGCGATGCCCACATGGGCAATTTCGCCCCCGACGGCAAGACGTTCTACCTCAGCCAGAACCCTTGTTGCAGCGGCTTCGGCGGCCCCCTGTACGTGATCGACACGTCCGACCCGTCCAACGCGAAGCAGCTTCCCACCTGGAACTTCACCGGCAATGGCAGGCCCCACTCGCTAAATGTCAACCCGCAGGGCTTCGCCGGTCTGGGCGTAGGGACGCGGGCGTACATGAACCAGGGCCGCAGCTGGCCCTTTGCCGACGCTATGGACGGGCTGGTGATCACCGACGTCAGCGACTATCAGTCGCGCCTCGACAATCCGCAAATCCGGATCATCAGCACGCTCTTCTACCCGGACCAAGGGACAGGCGAGTCGATGATCCCCGTGAAGATTAACGGGCATCCGTACATCGTCAGCGTCGACGAGGCCGGCGCCGCGAGCGGCCAGGGTGGTTGGCCGGTCGCGTGCGGACGACAACCGAGGGTGGGCGCATTCGGTTACCCGCAGCTCATCGACGTCGCCGACGAGACGCACCCGAGGATCGTGGCCAAGATCAGGATGGAAGTGGCCGACCCGGCGAATTGCGCGTCGCTGCTCGCCGAGACGCCCCCGGATCCCCCGGGAACCGCACCGGGGACCAATCTGCCGGCCAGTTCGGGCACGACCAACTACAGTGTGGAAGCATGCGTCGCTGACAATCCAGACGATACCAAGATGCTCGCTTGCGGTGCTCAGAATGCCGGCTTGCGCGTCTTCGACGTAAGCGATCCAACGAGTCCTAAGGAGATCGCGTACTGGAAGTCAGGAGCCGTGCGGGGAAGGGTCCTTCCCGCGTCAGGGAGTTGGGACAACAGAATGGTCAACGGCCAGGGTATCGACCGAACGGTCGACAAGATTGCTCACTGGCCGCGCTGGGTCGTTGTCGGCAAAGGCAAGGGCCATGACAAGGCCAAGGGCAATGGTAACGGCAATGGCGTTGGCGGCGGACCCGGGAACTCAGCCGATATCCAGCTCTGGACCGTCAGTGATGGCCACGGCTTTCAGGTTCTGCAATTTTCGAAAAGCTTCACGGCGCAACACAAGGATCTCTTCAAGAACACGGTGACGACTGAACAAGACAGGTAGCCAAGCCGGGAAAGCGCAATCTTTGATCAGGGAAAACAGGACCCGCCTCGGCGGGTCCTTTTTTTCAAGCTAGCGCTTTATCCGGGCCACGCCATGTTCGAGCACCGCTCCACGACAGCGCCGACGAAACGAGTATTCGCAGTTTTTGAAAAGAATTCGCCGTTTTGTGAAAACGCGCCCCGGTTCAGCCGGAGTAAGCTGCCGACGCCTACGCGCAAGACGTGTAGTTGAGGAGAACCCATGAAGAAGCAGGACCTCGTAAGATTATTTGCCGTTTCAGCCGCGGCGCTGCCCGCTCTGTTGATCGGCGCTTCCATTGCCTCGGCACAAGTGATTTCTTCCGACGGCTTTCTCGCGTCGGTACCCAAGGCAATCTGCGGTCCAACGGACCATACCGAAAGCGGATTGCAAGGCGAGACGTCGTTGCAGGAACGCATGAGCGGCGATTCCGAAACCGCCTACAACTGCAATCTGCAACTCGTGGGCGAGGAGCCCCAAGACACGTATCAAGGGGCGTATTCGCAGGATGGACCGGCGTACTACGACGTGTGCGCCTACTATGGAACGGACCGTGGTTTTACCACTGGCCAGGGCATCAAGGTGATCGACGCGTCCGACCCCCGGCATCCGGTGGTGGTCACGCAGTTGACCGACACTGGGGCGGCGCTCGCGCCGCACGAGACGGTGTCGACCAATGCCAAGACTCGCCTCCTCGCGGCCGGCCAGACCACATTAGGGGGGAACTTTGCCGTTTATGACATTACCGACTGCCGCCACCCGGTCCTGAAGGGACAGGTCAACGCATCGAGCCCCAGCTTCCACCACATGGGCGCGTTCTCCCCGGACGGCAAGACGTACTATGCGAGCCAGAACGATCAGGGTATCGGCGGCTACCTCTACATCTTTGACCTCTCCGACCCTTCAAATCCGGTGCCGCTCCAGCCCTGGCAATACTTGCCTTCGGCGGCGATGGGCAATGGCAGACCCCACTCGCTAACGCTCAACTCGAGCAGCTTCCTGCCCGGCGTGCCCGAAGGGACGCTGGCGTTCGTAGGGCAGAACGTCCAGTTCCCCTACACCACGGGTGGAGACGGACTGGTCGTCGAGGACGTCAGCGACTATCAGAGACGTCTCCCCAATCCGCAGATCCGGATCATCAGCACGCTCTTCTCGCAGCTGGGGGGAGCCGAATCCATGATCCAGGTGAAGATCCAGGGGCACCCGTACATCGTCACCACGGATGAGGCGGGCGCCGCCGGCGGCCGGCCGGACGGTTGGGCCGGCGCGTGTGCCCACGGCCTGTCTCCTTTCGGGTTTCCGCAGATCATCGACATCGCCGACCCGACGAACCCCAAGATCGTCTCCAAGCTCAGGCTGGAAGTGAGCGACCCCGCGAATTGCGAGGCGCTGCGCCGGGAGACACCGGCGGATGTTCCCGGAACCGCGCCAGGGACCAATCTGCCGGCCAATTCGGGAACGACCAACTACAGTGAAGAAACATGTGTCCCCGACAATCCGGAGGATACGAAGATGCTCGCGTGCAGTTTTCAGAATGCGCAATTGCGCGTGTTCGACGTAAGCGAGCCTACCCAGCCGAAGGAGATCGCTTACTGGAAGTCAGGGGCGGTGCGGACGAAGGTCCTTCCCGCATCGGGGAGTTGGGCGACGGGCGTCGATCGAACCGTCGACAAGATCGCTCACTGGGTGCGCTGGGTTGTCGTCGGCAAAGCCCATGACAAGGGCAAGCAGGATGGCAACGGCAACGGGAATGGCAATGGCGTTGGTGGCGGACCCGGCAACTCAGCCGATATCCAGCTCTGGACCGTCAGCGATGGCCACGGCTTCCAGGTTCTCCAGTTCTCGAAAAGCTTCACCGCGCAACACAAGGATCTCTTTGCAAACGTCGTGACGACCGAACAAAGCGAGTAGTAAAGCTCGCAAAGCGCCATCTGAAGATCAGCGCAAAACAGGACCCGCTTCGGCGGGTCCTTTTATTTGACGACAACCCCGCCGAAGCGGGGTTTGTCGAAGGAAGTGAGCGAAAAGCCATCTGCGACATCAGAGAATGCTTCGCGGCTTGTATTGTGAACTCGTTGCTTAGTTACCCTGCTGGTTACGGAGCGTCTGGTCGAAAACGTCCTTGTAGCGCCCTTTGAAATGCGGCGTGAAGCGCAGGACCTGAAAGCCGTTGCCATCACTCACGGTCCAGAGGTTGATCTCGTCGCCGACCTTGACGAATCGCGGTGTGCCAGCCGTCCTGTCGGCGGTCCGATCGGCACTTGGTGACCACGTGAATGATCCGGGCAGGAAGGCTTTGCGCAAAGCCGCCGGCTTCCAGTATGCGATTTCTTTAGGATGATAAAGATCGCGAATGTCGAAAACCCGCAGGCCCGCCTGTTCGAACGAGCAAGCAAGCATGGTCGGATTGTCGGTGCGATCCAGGTTGCATCTTTCAGCACTGTATCCATCGGGGTACGGGCCTGGAATCGCTGATCCCAAGTCTGGAGGACTGGCAAGGAACGGCCGACAGTTCTCGGGAGCATCCACCTCGAGCATGACTTTGGCAATGATCCGAGGATTGCGCTCGTCGGTTATGTCGATGATCTGCGGGACCCCGAACGGCATCGCTCCACGACCACAGGCGACCGCAAGACCGCCAGCTGCGCCGAAGCCGCCGAACTCGTCGGAGCTCAGGATGTAATGGCGTCCGTTTGCCGAGAACGGAAGCATCTGCTCCGCTCCGCTTGAATCAGTCCAGAAAAGCTTGCTGACGATTCGGATCTGCGGATCGGGGCGACGATACTGGTAGTCGCTGACGTCGAGGATCACCAGCCCGTCGGAAAGCGCGCCGACATCCCCGAATTGTCCCGAGAACAGGCGGGTCCCGTCTGCACTGACGTCGGCATCGTGCGGCTTCCCATCGCCGCTGAACTGCCAGGTCGGAAGCTGTTTAACATTGGATGGGTCGGAGACATCCAGGATGTACAACGGCCCCGGGCCCATCTGGGGGTTCTGGGTCAGGTAGTAGGTCATGCCGTCCGGCGCCCAGGCGCTCATGTGGGCGGCGCTCCCCGGTAGTTGGATGCTGCTTTTCAAAACCGGGTGGCTGCAGTCGCGGGCCACGTCATAAATGGCAAACCATGGCCCGTTGTATTGGCCGCCCGCGAGAAGTTTGCGCCGGTCGTTCAGCTTCATCGACTCGTGCGGGTCGAGCATTGCAGGCGCGTCAAGGTAGGTGCTTACCCGTGGATGCGCGGGGTCCGAGACATCGAGGACGACGGTGCCGCGATGCTCCTGCAGAGGATTGTTGGTCGTCGTGTAGTAGGCACAATGGTCCGACCAGGCGAGTGCACCCTGCGATTTCGTTCCCTCACCCCGGAACTGGCCCACGAGTTCGAGGTTGCAGTTGTAGCCTTTTTCCGAATCGCCGCTGAGGCGTTCCTGTCGGGTCGTCTCACCCTGCATTCCACCCTCGGTCCTATCTTCGGGGCCACAATTCGCCTTGGGTGTCGGTCCGGTCCAAGGAACCGGTTCAGGGGTCGTGGCAGATCCGGTTGAAGCGAGAGTCAACGAAGCCAGGAACACGACCGCCGGAATTGCAAAGCCTTTCGTTACTCCAATTCTTTTCATGCGACCTTCCTTAGCCGACTGGCCGATCGACGGTTCGATGTACGTCCAGACTCATCGCCATGATCGCCGGTTTAACATCAAAGCGATTGTAAGTTAGCTCTGAAGAAGTGGCGACGTGGATTGATCGACGAATTCGTACTGAAGGAGATCGACGAAGTACGCGGTTCGACAAGGGTTTCAATAACGAGCGACTGTTTCAAAGTGCCAACGCGTCCCGCGAATCTACAGCACGCATGAACTTGACCTCCCACTCATCGCGCTCTACCATTTCGCTGGTGTCACGCCCGGCCGATCGCGAAGACCGCAGCTCGTATTCCGCGATCATTGAACGTCGACGCTGGTTGGCGTGTTCGTCCCCATCTCCGGCATCACTTCCCATCGATCAATACCAACATATGCGAAGACTCATGCCACTTTCATACCGCAGGCTGAACTTCGCGCTGGTCGTGTTCATCGGCATCGTATTCGCACAAAGCAACGTTGCCAGCGCAACCGATGTCCCCGGGGGACCTGCTTCGCTGCCCCAGGTGTCGACCCAATTCGAGTTCTTCATTCAGAACCGTTGCATCCCATGCGTGCGCGAGTTCTATACCATCGCTACAGTGCCATTTCCCTCGGTCAAAACGCCCACCTTTGCCGGTCTCGCTCCGGCAAACCCGGCGCCGAACACCCGGGCGGGTGAAATGCGCCTGGAGTTGCTTCGTGCCTATCCGGTCGGGCAACAAAGCCGGCAGCACATGGCAATGCGTGTTGTTCTCTCGGTGTCGGCGGGCTCGACAAACGCGCTGTACCCCCTTGGGGCCGGATTGCTCGACGAAGACGAAGTTCCTGTGTTAGCGGCTGCGCTATCGCAAATGGGCAAATCGGTGTCCGCCCAAGGCGACGACTCATCCGTTCCACTCACCGACACGGAATTCCATGCGGGCTCGGTCCGCATCGGTACTGTGGGCACCGCAAACGACCTTCTTGCCTATGTGCAGGTTGCGCCATCCGACCCTCAGTTCGCCTTGAAGCAGGTGTGGGAACTACCCGCGATGTACCTGCCTTCCAAGGACATGTCGACGCTCGAGCGTGCCGTGCAGCAGGTGAACGCGAAGATTCGAGCCCTTCGCGCGCGGTGATCTCGCCTGCTGAATTGCTCACGCGGCCTGGCAGGCGACGTTCATATTCCGAACGCGGGTTGCTGACCGCCACATTGCTCGCCATGGCGATCGGAATCGCCCATGCGGACGAGCGTGTTTTCGAACTTGCCATTCATAGCGACGCGCCGACCGCCGAGCCTGCGGTGCTGACGGCTCGCCAGAACGACCTGGTGGTGATTCGTTTGATCTCCGACAAACCGCTGCAGGTCCATCTGCATGGCTATGACATCGAAAGGGACGTGGTGCCGAACGTTGTCACGCCGTTGCGCTTTACCGCGACGGCCACAGGCCGCTTTCCAATCGAGATCCATTCCAAGGGACCCGCCAGGCAACGACCTGTTGCATACCTGGAAGTCCGACCACGATAGCGGACGCTTTGCGTTGACACCAGGGTCGCCCAACCGGCGCACCGGGCGACTGTCCGGCCGCGTGTTCGTGTCGCTATCGGTGCTCTGCTCCATGCAGGCCTATGGGCATGGGTTCGGTATGCGTTACGACCTGCCCCTTCCCCTGGGGCTTTGGATCATTGGCGCCGCCGGCGCGATCGTGTTGTCCTTTCTGATCGTAGCGATCGCCGTTCGCGCGAATGCCTCGGTCGAAGAGCCTGCGCAACCGAATCTCGTTCGCTGGCATATCGACAACGCCGTTACCCGCCCGAACATCCGCGTCATTGCGCAGGTCATTGCGGTCGCGGCGCTCATCCTGATCGTGGTCGCTGGTATCGTTGGCGACCAGACGCCTACCCGCAATCTTGCGCCGACCGCAATCTGGATCGCGTGGTGGGTCGGCTTTTCCTACCTGTCGGCTCTCGTCGGCAACGTTTGGTCCCTCGTCAATCCGTGGGCGGCGATATTCGATTGGTGCGAGCGGATTCTGTCGAAACCGCGAGCGCCGCGAAGGGCGAAAATCAACTGGCCGCAAAGCGTCGGCGTTTGGCCGGCAATCGCTTTGTTCATTGTCTTTGCCTGGCTGGAACTGGTCTGGGAAGGTCGATCCATTCCATCGCAGCTCGCATGGCTCGTCGTCGGATTCTCGGTGCTTACCTGGACGGGAATGTTCATCTTCGGCCACAGAATGTGGCTGACCCATGCGGATCCATTTGCTTTGGCGTTTGGCGTTCTGTCGAAGTTCGGGCCGCTCGACATCCGTATCCAGCATGGGATATGCGGCACATCCGCCGCAGACAACGCGTCGGACCGCGATCACCACCATGACAGCCGACCCCCGCGATGGAGCTGGAAGTTGCGACCGCCGGGCGCCGGATTGCTCGACACCGAAAACATGAGCCGGTCTCTTTCCGTGTTCGTTGTCGTCATGCTTTCCACGGTGACCTTCGACGGCTTCATGGCGACCCCGGTTTGGCAGCGCATCGAAAGCGCGCTATACGTGGCCCTGCCGGTGTTCGGCGATTCGCGCGTCGCGATTATCGATACGGTTGGACTCCTGGTCTTTTGCGTCGTTTTCATGGCGGTCTACCGCCTGTTCGCAACGTTGATCGCGCATGCCTCCGGAGACCGGATCACGCCTGATGCGGCCAGTCGGGCGTTTGTCTTGACGTTGGTGCCGATCGCAATCGCGTATCTCGTGGCTCATTACCTGGGCTATTTCCTGATCCAGGGACAATTGCTGATTCGTCTGATTTCCGATCCATTCGGATTCGGATGGAACATCCTTGGCACCGCTCATTTTCGACCGGACATCGGCATCGTGGGCGCGCGTTTCGTCTGGTATACGTCGTTAATTGCCATCGTGCTCGGGCATGTAGCGGCCGTATCGTTGGCCCATGTCGTGGCGCTTCGTCGCTTTAACGATGCTCGCTTGGCGATACGGAGCCAGATTCCGATGCTCGTACTGATGATCGCCTATACCATGTTGAGCCTGTGGATCATTGCCCAGCCGATCGTCGAATGAGCTATCGTTTGTGGAACGTCATGCCAATCGATTGTCTTGCGGCGATTCGTGACGCGGACGCGTTCGCCCCTGACTGAGCTGACTGATTAGGAGGCGCGGCTTGTGAAAAAAACGTCGTTCTTCGTAGCCGGCATCGCAGTTGGTTTGTGCGCCTCCCTTGTCGGTGCGCAGGGAGCGGCCTCCATCGCGGTACTGAACACGCCAGGCGTTTATATCGAGCTCGTGACCCTGGTTCCCGGTCAGGGGACAGGTCAACACTCCGGTGTTCCGAGCGAAGTGGGCATCGTCTCGGAGGGCGAAGTGGTGCTTTCGAGCCCCGCTGGACGGGAGCCTCTTCAGGCAGGCAAGGCCTATTGGTTACCGGGTCTTACGCCGCACGATATTCGCAATGAAAGCGATCGACCTGCAAAGGTCTACGTAATTGCGATGAAGCGATGCGACTGAAGGCAGGTTGACTGTCGCGCAGCTCGCAGCGACAGCGGAGTTGGGACTCGTATCGTCGCGCGTCGAAAAAGAGCGACTCGCGCGAACGCTTCAGACGACACGGAAGATGAACGGGTACCAGGCGACGAGAACACCTGCCACGCCAAGCGCGAACGCAGCGAACGCGAACACCACGCGCGATCCAGTCGCGCGGCTTCGAAGTTGCGCATAACCTAGCCGCAAACTCCAGGCCGCACCCAAGCCGAGCAGCGCGCAGCGCAGCATCGGTAACGCATGGACATGCAAGCCCTCGCCTTTCGCAAGTCCCACGGTCAGTGCCGACAGTCCGACGAAAAGCCCGATGCCAGCGAGCGGCGTCAGCGCGTAGCTCAGCGCGTACGCGCGGTGTCGAATTCCACGTATGGGCAATGATGCGAGCGCCAGGCTGACCGTAATGAAGCCGCCGAGGACCACTGCCGTGCCGACGATCCAGCCGACAATCAATGCGCCGTCAAGCCAGGTGAAGACATCGTGCGCGTCGGGATAGTGCGTCAGCAGCCACCACGGCGCGTTGTCGGCGAGTAGCCACGCCGGACCGTGATCGAGAACGCGGCTCGCGAGCGCGGTGCGCAAATCGACGAACCACGGCGTCGCGCTCCATTCGAATGCGCCGATCGCAAGCCCGATCATGCCGAACACGATGAGCGCGGCATCCCAGGCGCGCGCGTCCGCAGGATCGATTCGCGCCACCTCGCGCCCGGGCGGACGTGCCGCGAGCGCGACGGCACCGTGCAAGCCGCTGCAACGTGCGCACATGTGGCATTCGGAGGGTCCTGTCATCCGACGGATGCGGACCATCGGCGCACAGTTCACCGGATGTGCACGCACCCGACCCGCACTCGCCGACCACGCGTTCGGATCGACGCGGAAATGCAGCGGCGATAGACGGGCGAGGACCGCGAACACGCCGTTCACCGGGCAAAGATGACGGCACCAGACGCGCTTGCCTTTTCCATAGACGAAACCGACTGCAACCGCGGCGAGCGTCGACCCACCAAGCACGAGGAGCGTCGCCGTTGCGTACTGGTACACGCTCACGAGCTGGCCGAAGACCGTGGTCAGCGCGAACGCGACGAAGGGCCACCCGCCCCAGCGTAGCCATCGCGGCACACCGAGACCGAGTCCGTGGCGGCTAGCGGCCTCGGTCAGCGTTCCTTCGGGACAGAACACGCCACACCAGGTGCGGCCGAGCACGAGCATCGATGCGATGACGAGCGGCCACCACAGGCCCCAGAACAACCATTGCGCTGCAACGACGAGATTGTCGTACCCATGCGCATCCTCGGGTGGAAGCGGCAGGAACGCCGGCACCGCGACCAGCACGACATAGACGCCCACGACACACCATTGCACGATCTGCAGCGCGCGCGTATGCGTGCGCATCCACTCGCCAAGCGCGGTGAGGCGCGACGGCCGCAAAGCCGCCAGGCTGTCGCCGCTAGTTGACGACGATGCGAACTTTGCCGGTGTCGGGATGGAAGTCGTCAAAGAACATGTAGGTGCCGGGCTTGAGCGCATTGATGACCACGTACGATTTCGCGCCACCCGAAAGCGCCTTCTCCACGTGCAGTTCGGTGCTTTCAAACTCGATGGGGTCGGTACCCTCATTCTCGATTTCGATCTTGAAACGGATGCCCGCCGGTACTTCGATCATCGCCGGCTCGAGAATGCCGCCAAGCGCCTTGATCGAGAACACCGGCATTGCCTCGTCCGCGTACGCGACTTCCGGGGGCGAAAGCGCGGCCAGCACGAACAGCTGGGAGACCACCCACGCGACGCCTTGCACCCGATACGGGAAGCGCGGTTTCGCGTAGGCCGACACGATCAGTAGCCGCCCTTCTTGCCGAGGCCGGTGAACGCGAACTCGTAGTCGAGCGTGAACGGCGCAAACCACGATCCCACGCCGGTCTCCTTGTCCGTGTGCCGACCGAAGTGGGACCCGGGCGGGCCCATCATGATCCGTAGGTGATACTTGCCCGCGCCCTGCAGCTTCACGTTGTCGCCGTAATGCGGCCCGTCGTTCGCCACCATCGGCATCAACGCGCCGCGAATCGGTTGACCCGACCCCTCCTTCGTGAGCTCGTAGTGAACATCCAGATAAGGGACGAACGTGCCATCCGGGAAGCCGTTGGGATTGTCACTTTGTGCCTTGACGTCGGCCTCCAGGTGGATGTCGGAATCGCGCGCCGAGCGCATCATGCCGGTAGGTTCCATCGACACGGGCTGCAGATAGACCGCGCTCACTTCCATGCCTGCACGAATCTGCGGTTTGCCGATCGGGTACTCGAGCGCGAAGGCGGGCGCGATTGATCCCAAGATGACGACGAGTGCCGAGGCAAGCATCGCCGATGCCCGGCGAAGAACGATGCGTAACGGGATCATGGGCCTTTGCGTCTCTGCGCGAGCCGCGGCTTGGCAAACAATGCGCGAGAAGGGGCAGTCGGCCTGGACGAGGGTGGTCTGACTCTAGCAGTCGCGAAACGCAGTGTAAATAGGATGATCAGGATCAGCGGATTGAGCGCAATGCTGACTTCGGAGCAAAGTGCATGAATACGGAAGCGCGAAGGCCAATGAGCCTATCGCTAAACGGCATCGTTGCGCTCATCGGCCATCGCAGCCGAGGATGCAAACGCCGGTGTCAGGTCGAACTGATTGAGTCTGGGGCTCTTCGAATCGTTTCATAAAGTATCTGGCGTACTCAGTCGATAGGCACCTCAACTCGTACAGTGCCGCATCCGACAGACAACTTTACCCGTCACGCACCTTACAACACTCGTGTTCGACGAAGATGCGTTGCGGTTCAGAAGCAAAACGGGCTCATGATTCGACGTAAGCACCTTTTGTAAGCGGCCCAGGACACAGGTAACAGCGCGTACCGGTGGTTCGCATCAACATAATTGTCAGATTGTGCGTGCAACGCCGACGTTGCCGAGTTCGGCACGCTCACCGTTTGTCATTCCCTCGTACGGACAAGCGGCGGACGAGATCGCGGCATTGCGCAACGCCGCCAATCAGGCTGCGGACGCAGCGTTCGACGCAGCGCGCAATGCAGCGAATCAGGCCGCGAGCGCTGCCGGCAACGCGGAGGACGAGATCGTCGAAGTGATCAAGGGCTGGAGAACGGGCGGGGGAGGCGGCAGGGGCGGCGGACGATACTGATCCACATCTTGCGCCGAACCTGGCCCGCCACCCGATCCCGGCTCGTCACGTGATTGCTTCGAATGCTCGCTCGCCCAGCGACTTTCGGGTTATGAGGCGGATTTAGCCAATGCAGCGTTCTTGGAAATCAACGTGATGACCGAACGTCGCTTTGGCATCACTCGCGCCTGCGGACTGGTCGGTATCTCGCGTTCTTTGTATGGCTACCGCAGTCGTTGTCCGGATTGCGCACCATTGCGCGAGCGCATCGAGGAGATCGCTGCGGTCAAACGCCGCTATGGCTAAAGAGAGCGGGCGTTCAACGTTGATGCCTGCGTACCTTGGACGATCGCCCGCTGCCGCGTCAGGGAGTCGGAACGACAGTGTAGAAGACTCCGTTTGTGCCATACGCCGGGCCTGAACCACGTTGCCCTTCAAGTAGAAGGTGGTGCCATCCTTGTTGCTCATGAATTTGGTCACGAGCTACACCTCGCCGTCACGCTCCAGCCAGGCAATCGTCTCGTTCATTGCCTGCTCTGTCGTGACATTGCGACCATCTGCGTAGGCAGCTTCGTACCGGTCCTTGCCGAGCATCTGGCGCGGCTTCTTTCGCAGTTCCTCGAGGACCGCATCGTCGATGAGGATATTTTGGAGCCCACCCATCCGGTCGAGCGTTGCGTCGAAGACAGACTGCAGGCGCACCGCGCGCTCCCACTCACTGTTTGCCGCAGCGAGAAGCGCGGCAAGATCGATGCTGAGTATTGCCCGGAATTGGGAATCTAACTCGCGGGAAACGCGAATTGATTCGACGAGCGGTTGTGTCGCACGGTCTAATCTGCCGCGCGCAATCGATACGCGGACAATTTGTTCCAGAAGGACGTGCGACCGTTCGCGATTGTCAGAATCGTGCCCCGCTAGCGCCTCGTCGAGGTAGGCGGCGGCCGCGTCGAAATCGCATTGCATCCGGCAGATCAAGGCCTTGGTCTGGAGGGCAATGCTCAGGTGTGCTGGACCGAGGCGTCTGGCGACTGTCAGCTGTTTCTCGGCGTACTCCAAGGCATCGATAAGATCTCCGCAGTATAGTCGCGCCCACGCGAGATGGTTTAGGCATAGGACGCTCAGATCCTCGTCGTCATGTTCGCCGGCGATGGTGAGCGCCTCCTTGAGCGGTTCACTCGCATCGTGAACTCTGCCGGACAGCCGCTGAACCACGCCAAGCGAAAGCAGCGCGCGAGCTTTGCTTATTGAACGGTCGTCGCCGGGTCGAGCAAGTGCCTCGGTGCAGACCTGGCGGCCCAGCACGAATAGTCCGCGATTGTGCCAGTACATGCACATGTTGAATGCGAGTTGCAACCCTCGATCAGTACCATCCGGATCATTGTCACACCATGCGTGTGCAGCCAGCAGGTTCGACAGCTCACGGTCGACACGCGCTAGCCAGCTTTTCGCCTCCCGAGCGTAGAGATTGGGACGAGCACGTTCGGAGAAGGCGAGAAAATAGGCGAGATGCCTACCTCTGGCAGCATCTGTAGAACCGGATTCGACCAGGCGATCCTGCGCGTACTGTCGCACGGTTTCCAACATGCCGTAGCGCAGCTCGGCCGGTGCGCTGCGCTCGACGACCACGAGCGACAGGTCGACGAGTCGCTCGAGTCGCTCGAGGGCTTCGCCTTCGTCGCCACGTTCGCCCACAACGGCGGCGGCAGCTTCCAGCGTCCAGCCCCCGGCAAACACCGAAAGATGTTGCAGCCATCGTTGCTCGTCCAGCGTGAGGTGCTCGTAACTCCACTGCAGCGTAGCAAGTAGCGTCTGATGTCGTGACATGGCCCGCGCCCGGCCGGCAAGCAGGGTAAATCGGTCTGCAAGCCTGCCGCGAATCTGATCGATGGACAGGATCTTCAGCTTCGCAGCGGCGAGCTCGAGCGCCAGCGGTATGCCGTCGAGGCGCCGGCAGATCTCGGCTACAGCCCCGACGTTCGCGTCATCGAGCCGAAACTGCGACACCACATCGACCGCGCGCTCGACGAAGAGCTGGACCGATTCAGCGTCCCGCACAGCTTCGATGTTCTCATCTCCGGCCGCCGGCATCGCCAGCGATCGGACTGCGAACATGCGCTCGCCGGCGATGCCAAGTCCTTCGCGGCTGGTCACGAGAATGTGCAGGCGCGGTGCCGCACGGAGCAGCGGCTCCGCAAGCGCGGCGCATGCATCGAGCATGTGCTCGCAGTTGTCCAGCACGAGCAACGCGCGGCGATCGGCAAAGTGCCGTACCAGTGTCTCTTCGATCGTCTTGTCCGGTTCCTCGCGAACGTCAAAGGCGGTTGCTACGGACAATGCAACACGGCCGGGTTCCGCGATTGGCGCCAAGTCAACGAAACACACATCGCCGTCGAACGACGGTAGGAGCAGCTCGGCGAGGCGGATCGCAAGCCGAGTCTTGCCACAGCCGCCGATGCCAGTCAGCGTCAGCAGCCTGACACGCTCGAGAATCTGTGCGCACTCCGCGAGGGCGTCTTCGCGGCCAATGAACCTTGTCAGGGGGCGCGGCAAGTTGTGCTTTGGCGCTGCGGGGACCGTAGAAGTACCCGAAGCGTGCCCTTCGAGCCGCAGGACAAACCGGTAGCCACGGCCTGGAACAGTAGCGATCGCGTCCTGGCCCAGGATCTTGCGCAACGCCGAGACCTGCACCTGCAGGTTGTTCTCCTCGACGACCAGCTTCGGCCAAACACGGGCCAGCAGCTCATCCTTACTGACGAGTTCACCCGCGCGCTCGACCAGCGCTACCAGCAGGTCGAACGCTCGCGGGCCCACAGCCACGGCCTGGCCCTCGACGAGTAGGCGCTGTTGCCCGGGCTGCAGTTCGCAGTGCCCAAAGCGATAGCTTGCCTGACGCGCGCCGTTGCTCATGGCACCGCCCTTTTCTCCTGGTGATTCCCACGGAACACTTTATTACGGCGCGGCCACGCGAGATAGGCAGGCACATGGAGAGCTCGGGCACAAACCGAAGCATGTTGGACTGCGGAGCGCCTCGACCATCGGCAGTTGGCGAGCCTATTGCCGTTCGGCGAGCCGATCGCCGTGCGCCGCGGCCACCCATTCGCGCATGCAGCGTTCGCGATCTGGGACGTAGGTCTGCTCAGCACAGGCACGCTCGGCTGCCGCGAGCTCCGCCATCGGCTTTCCCCGGCTCTGAAACAGCATGGTGGTCCCGATCAGGATTCCGAGGGCGATGAGCGTTGCGGCGGCGGAAGTGATAACCGTCCCGAGGCTGCTATGGCGAGGAAAGGCAGGGTTGGCGCGCATGTTGAATTTCCCTTGGGTTGGGCGGCGCGGCACGTTGCCGACCGCATGCGGCCAACCTTGCCTTCGGCGGGGATCTTCAGTCCTTCAGCCGACCTTAAACGTTCTGAAACTCGGCGTTCGAACGCGCCCAAGTGCCCAGAGCGACGAGATGGCACCAGCCGTAGCGTCGTTGGTGTCGGGTCTGGCAATTGCTGACCGCCACAACCCGACTGGGGTCGAGTCGGCGGACGAGCTGACGCTGCCGGGTGGAGCGCTGTGCGGAAGCGGAGACTCCCATCGCGTGATCGGTGCGATAACCGCTCACGCGACCGCGAGAATCCCTGGCGGGCCGATCACTTGGCGCCGTTTGCCGAACGCCTCGGTGCTTTGCATGCCGTCGACGATGAAATCGTGGGCACAAAAAAGTCACATGCCTGAAAAACGAAGGGCTCGCATCGCTGCAAGCCCTTGATTGTTTGGTTGCGGGGGCAGGCGACGGATCAGCACGCCCGTTCCATAGCGCGAGCCGCTACCGAAGGATAGCCCCGGCGGCAACCGACGGCGCAGCACGCTCGAATGCGGCCACCGCGGCTCGCAACTCGGCGACCTCGTCGTGCATCGATTCAACGCGGGCGATGCGATCCTTGAGCGCCCGGATTTCTCGCTCCTGTGCCTCCACCTTTGAGCGCTCCTGCTGGACTAGTTGATGCAGTCCTTGTATCGCCGCGAAGGCGACCCCTTCCGCATCCTGAAAGCCGATGGCCTTGTCGTTGTCGCCGAGCCCGAACGCAGCCATGAAATCCTGGGCCATGGGGCCCAGATGCTCGACTTCACGGTTTGGCCCGTCCTTGGGTTGCCAGTGGTAAACGGGCATCGCGACTACTTTTGCCAGCATGCCTGAGCTGTCCACCGGGCGCAGATTGCGCTTGACGTTGCGGTCGCTCGTGCACGTCCATCCGCTCAAATTCTGCGTGTAGCAAACCGACGTCGTGGCACCAGTGGACGGGTTGATGCCCGTTACGAACAATACACCGCCGATACCCGTTGCCCGAACGTTGAACGTGCCGGCGCTTTGCCCTGCCGCTCGCAGTTGCGTGGGATCAAACTCCCATCCTGAAGCATCGCCCCATACAAACATCCCCTCTTCCTTGGCCGTTGCATGAAGCCCCGCCGCAAAACTATAGTTACCACTCGCGGTATTGCCGTACCCGCCCGCGGCTGTTGCTGAAAAACCAATCGCGGAGTTGAAGGAGCCACCGGGAACCGCGCTGTACCGTCCGCTCGCGGTGTTAGATTCGCCGCCGCCGATGCTCGCAGAATCATCGCTTGCGGTGTTTCCGGCGCCGCCAGCGATTGTCGCGTCTGGGCCGGTCGCCCGATTGTCAAACCCACCACCAATGGTCGCGAATTGGTTGGAAGTTTGATTTCCGCACGGCCGTAGGCTGCCCGACGGCGGATCTTGGCAATTACCGTTCTGGCCACCGCCCGCGATCGTCTGGCCAGGAGAAGCAATGCTTACGGCGTTGCCTTGGCCAGCCACGATGTTCGGACTGATCGCATTCGGGATGTAGCGGACAGCGCGCAGGTTGTTGACATACAGGTCGAGCGGCTGGTTGTCGATGGTGCCGAGCAACGCTGTCGCCCCGAACGCATTCCCGCCCTGCATGAAGAACTTCCCACCGTTGCCGCTCGGCGCCGCGAAGTAGCCGACGACATCGATCGCCAGATGCGCGCCGCCGCCGCGGACTTGGACACTGATCTGCTTGTCCGCCGTGTTGATCTTCGCCGCCGTCGAGACCGTATTGAAATTGATCGATGCCACATAGACCATCGTGGCCGTGCTGCCAAAGGTCGCGCCCTGCGGCAGGATCTCGATATCGCCGGAGGCATTGGTCGTCGGCATCCCGAACACCTGCAGCTGCACCGCGCTCGGGTTCAATCCGGCGGGAAGCTGCGTGAGGCACATTCCGTTTCCGCCTTGCACGGTGTAGGTGCGAATCTCGTTCGCAGCAAAGGGTACGGGTGTATGCGACGCCGTACCGTTGCCCTGATACACGGCGGCGAAAGTCCCTCGCGTATCGACCAGACGGCACGGGGTCACCGGCGTATAGACGGCGTCCGTCCCCGTATCGCCAAGCGCTTTCGTCTGCACGGCCGGTGCGAACGATGGCTTTGCACTCGCCAGTCCCGTGACTTCGCGCAGCCCGTCCTCGGTGCCGGCGAGAGTGGCGGCGAAGAGGCGGTCGGCGCGCAGGTTCATCAAGCGCTGCCGCAGATCGTCGATGGATACGTAATCACTCGACTTGGCGAGCGTCGGCCCCCACGCCGTGACGATACGCCCGACGACGCTCGTTCGCTGCTGATCGATGGCAAGAAGCGCATCTGCGGTGCGATCGGCCGACTGTGCGACGGCGATGCTAGACATCAGGCCGAGAGCCACTATGGCGAGGATTGACACCGGATGATGGTTGCCCGCTTTGACCGTTCTTTTCATTTAGTTCTCCATAGGGTCCGGCGTGAGAGTAGCGACTGTACTCTCGTTTCGCGGCGCTTCACATGCGTCTCAACGGCGCGATAACTGCGCTCCATCGCGTGCAACGTTGGGCAGCGCAGAACTTGGGACACCGCTGGCTCGCGTCACGCGTTAATCCAAGAATCACAAGGCGAGCCTAACGCAATGGAATTCTTCGACTTTCTCTCTACCCACAATTTTGACCCCTCGAGAAGGGAGGCTGTGCCGTGAAGAAGAGCAAGTACACCGACGAACAAATCGCCTTCGCTTTGAAGCAGGCCGAGCTCGGTACCTCGGTCGATGAGGTGTGCCGCAAGATGGGCATCTCGGACGCGACGTTCTACAGCTGGCGCAAGAAGTACGGTGGGCTCGGTCCCTCCGAGGTGCGCCGTTTACGCCAGCCCGAGGAAGAGAACACCAAGCTCAAGCGACTGGTCGCCGATCTATCGCTCGACAAGGCGATGCTGCAGGACGTGCTCGCAAAAAACTCTAAGGCCTTCCCCCAAGCGTACGCTACGCGGCTGCGTGTCTGCTGCTACGCGACTGCGTGAAATTGGTCCACTTGCCAAATCGATGAACGTAGTCATTCGCACGTTCACCGTGACGCTGCTTGCGTCGCGTGGCGCAGTGGTGACAGACATGACAGGGGCGCATCGACGACGCGTTACGGCAGGTGAGAGTCGGAATAACGCTCGATGACGTAGAGGCGATTGGACAGGTTGGGAACCATCGCACGAACTGGCCCGCGCAGACGCCGCCAGTCTCCGACATCCTTCACTACTACCAAGATGGGCGTACCTATACGACGGCGGACGGAACGGTCGACGTACGCTCCTGGGACCGTCGACAACTCGTGTTCCGCGTAGAACGGCGGCTGTGCGTTTTCAGCGCGACGCCCGGCTACCTTCGTACCTCCTCGCACTGTCCGCCGCGTGCCGCCTCGACACGCTGAGTCTTATCACGAATTTCCCAATCAGATTCGCCTTGCGGTTGCGCTCCGCGCTAATGGACAAACTGACCAGCGTCGGATGACTTTCTACCTTACAACTTTAAAGTAGAACGTTGCGCCCGCTTTGGCAGTTCCACCGGGGGTCTACGCGGTCGAACCCGACTCCTGTGTGGATTGAGGTTTGTCGGTGCGCTGTTCGACATTCGGCCACTCGCGGGCGACCCACATGGCGTTGCTCCGATTACATCTCGACGCGTTCCATCTTATCGGGAATTTCGTCATTAGAGCCGTCTCTGCTGGGCAGTGAGACGCGTCGACGCTGCGCTCCCTCCGACAATAGGCCGGCAATAGACCGGCAATAGAGCATGCCCGGGAGGCTCACAAATCCTTCGATTGAAATACGATTATTATCGTATTGCGGGTCGCAGAACGTCCCGAGCGCGATTTTCTCCGGCAGCCACAGGGGCCGCAGGCGCGCGAGGTTCTGCGCTCCGGCGAGCGGCGCGGCGAGCGGTGTTCCCCCTTGCGGCCCCGGGCCGCTGTGGTCCCCGACCCTTACCCCGTGGCGTCTTTCGACACTGTATCGGGATTGTTTCGGGACGCGACCGGCTAACACGGTCGGGGCTGCGGCAACAGGTCCGGTTTTGCACACCGGAACCCACGGCTCCGTCCTCAGGTCCGGACCGCTCGCCGACATGGTGCGGAGCATCGACATGGTCAAGGCCGACGGCACGAAGGTGCGCATCGAGCCTGCGACCGGCGCGCTCACCGATCCGACGCGCTTCCGCGAGAGTCACGGCGCCGACT